>Ga0105249_10001736_pt1 | contig 19045 bp, 22 predicted proteins | sample KBSS44metaG_FD_81522 | JGI IMG/M metagenome (GOLD analysis project Ga0105249, IMG submission 81522) | Switchgrass rhizosphere microbial communities from Kellogg Biological Station, Michigan, USA - KBS S4-4 metaG | ecosystem: Host-associated > Plants > Roots > Rhizosphere > Soil | place...
AACTCCTCCCCGCTGGCTTCCTAATCGGAGTCCTTCTTTCGCCGGCGCTAGGAACGAGCGCTCCGGAGAGGGGTGCAATGACCTTGCGTGCCGCGGCCTCGTGATGTCGGGCTTACCGGCCCTGCCGAGGGAGGCGACCGTGTGCCCGGAGGGCGGCCCAGGCCCAAGACGGGCTGCGGCGACGGGCGAGCCCGACTGCCTCTCGAAGTGCCGCCGCCGCATTTTCGTGTATCCCCTCGCCGTGACCAACGAGCACGTGCTCGGGCTCAACGGCGAGCAGCCGCCGCGGTGGGGTGAGCCGCAGCAGTGGCGAGACGCCAAGCCGCTCTCCCGGCGCGCGGTAGTACTGAGCGGTGCCGACCGCGTCGGCGCAGAGGAGTGTCCGCTGCTCGGGGTACCAGAGCGCAACCTCGTGCCACCAGCGTCGGCGCAGTAACGGCAAGACCTCGAACCGCGCCCCTGCTGGGGGCTGATCGGGAACCTCGTAGTGTCGGATGCCGAGTTGCGCGGCGACAGCACGGCAGTCACGGCCGTGTCGGTCGAGCAGTTGCACAACGCCGACCGGCTCGCCGAGCTCAACCGCGCGCTCAAGTGCTTGCTCGTCGGCTACTGGGTCGATCAGCCAGACCTGTCCCTCGGACGCGACGGCGTGCGACGCCCGCTGCATAAAACGCGGCTCGGGGGCGATCCAGCCGAATGCGAAGCCGAGCTCATCGACGAAGCGGACCCGGCCCACCTCACCGACGGTACCTGGCGGTCGCCTTCGGCAGCGGCTCGGTCGGGTGGGGCACCGGCCGTTCCATTGGTGTTGCAGAATGGCTCTTCGACAGGATGCACGCTCGCTTCGTTGTCGACACCGTCCTCGCTGGCTTCGAGCCTGGTAGGTGACCTGATGTCTGCTCCCCTGGATCGCGTCGTCAAGCGGGGCCTGTACCTGGCCCCGTTTGACGAACTGGCGGATCCCTCCGTGCTCGTCACGCTGGCCGAAGCGGCGGAAGCGCGCGGCTGGGATGGCGTGTTTCTGTGGGATCACATTCTCTACCGGCCGCCGGTGCGGGCGGTTGCCGATCCCTGGATCGTGCTGAGTGCGATCGCCGCGTGCACGCAGCGCGTGTGGCTCGGTCCGCTGGTCACCCCGCTCTCGCGCCGGCGTGTGCACAAGGTCGCGCGCGAGACTGCGACCCTCGACCAGCTCAGCCACGGACGTCTCGTCCTCGGGGTCGGGCTCGGCAGCAGCAACAACGGCGAGCTCGAACCCTTCGGCGAGGTCGCCGATCCGCGCGAGCGCGCCCGCCGCCTCGACGAAGGGCTGACCCGGCTAGGGGAGTTCTGGGCAGGCGAGTTCGAACCCCGGCCCGTGCAGACACCGAGAATCCCGGTCTGGGTCGCCGCCCGCTGGCCCCACCGCCGCCCCCTCCGACGCGCCGCCCGCTGGGACGGGATCTTCCCGGTCGAGCTCCCCGGCCCGGAAGCGCTCGCCGAGCTCGCGAGTGAGGTCGCCGAGCAGCGGGACGCGGATCAAGGCCCCTTCGACCTGGTCGTCGACCTCGAACCGGGAGTCGAGATCGACTCCTGGCAGCAGGCGGGCGCCACCTGGGTCCTCACCGACTTCGGCCCGCAACCGCGCGCCGGCCACGTCCGCGACGTCATCGAAGAGGGGCCGCGCTGAATAGACGCCATCCCTATGCCGGCCAGTCAGCCCAGCGGCCGATCACCGATCCAATAACGCGGGCCAGGACCGAGACGCCCGGCACGATCGCCGGGGTTGGCTAGCCGGCAGCGGTCGAGCGAGAGGCAACCGCAGCCGATGCGCTCGGTGAGCCCGCGCCGCAGGCGCTCGAGCTCGGCGATGCGGTCGTCGATCCTCGACGTCCACGTAGCCGAGAGACGAGACCAGTCGCGGCGGGTGGGCGCCTGGTGGCCCCGAACACAAGTCAACGAAAGGTGGCGAGAAGGCGTCCTGCTCGGCTCGACGTCTGGCTCTAACCTGACAGGCAGGCGAAGCCGAGCACTGGATGGAGCTCGATCGCGTTCGAAAGCTGGGCGATTCCAACAGCTCCGCGTTAGCCTCGGCTCGTGGACGGCTTCGACAGGCGCGAGTTCCTCGAACGCGTAGGGCGGCTAACGGTCGCCGCCGGCACACTCGGCGCGGTGCCGGGGCGAGCCGGGTGGCTCCCGGCCAACGCCCAGGATCGACGTCTGCGCGAGCTCGCCCGCGAGCTCGATGGTTCCGTCGTCGCCCCGGGGAGCGCCGCCTACCCGAAGGCGCGGCTCCTCGTCAACACTCGCTTCGATCGAGTGCGTCCGCGCGCGATCGTCTTTTGCGAGACAGTCCAGGATGTCGAGAGGACCGTCCGGTGGGCCCGCAAGTACGGGATCCACATCGTCGCGCGCGGGGGCGGCCACAGCTACGGCGGCTACTCGACGACGAGCGGCGTCGTCGTCGACCTCAGCCGGATGAGCCGGATCAGGGTGGACGCCGCTCGGAAAGTGGCCGTCGTCGGCGCCGGCGCCCGTTTGATCGACGTCTACTCGGCGCTCTGGCGGCACGGACTCACGATTCCCGCCGGCTCGTGCCCGACCGTGGGCATCGCAGGACTGACGCTCGGGGGCGGAGTCGGTTACTCGTCCCGGAAGCTCGGGCTGACCTGCGACAACCTTCGCCGCCTCCACCTCGTGACGGCGTCGGGGGCAGCAATCGTCTGCGACGCGAACGAACATGCCGACCTGTTCTGGGCCTCACGTGGCGGAGGCGGCGGCAACTTCGGCATCGCCACCGACTTCAGCTTCCGGGCACGCACGGTGGGAGACGTGTCGACGTACTCGATCGAGTGGCCCTGGGCCGAGGCGGTCGAGGCGGTGCGCGCTTGGCAGGCGTTCGCCCCGCACGCGCCGGACGGGCTCTTCTCCGTCTGTGACCTGTTGGCCACTGACCGCTCGACGCCGAATGCGCGCGCCCATGTCGTCTCCGGCGGTCAGTTTTTCGGCAGCGAGCAGGAGCTCCGCTCGCTGATCCAGCCGCTTGTCGACACGGGAACGCCGATCAGGGTAAACACAGCGACGATGAGTTACATGAACGCCGTGCTCAAGTGGGCTGGCTGCTCGGGAAGTGTGGACGCCTGCCACCTGAGCCCGCGCGGCGCGCTCGGCCGCGAGACGTTCAAAGGCGCATCCGACTACGTCGCGCGGCCGCTCCAACCGCCTGCGGTGGCGACGCTGGTGCACCGGATCGAACTCCTCCAGGAGACGCTTGGCCGGGGCGCTGTCTTGATGGACGCTTACGGCGGTGCAATCAACCGCGTACATAAGGGCGCTACCGCGTTCGTGCACCGGAAGGCGCTCTTCTCCTGCCAGTACGTCGCCTCCTGGAATCCCGGCGAGAACGCCGGCCCGCATCTGAACTGGGTGAGGCGGACACGCACCGCCATGCGGCCGTACGTCTCCGGCTTCGCCTACCAAAACTACATCGACCCGGATGTCGTGGATTGGAAGCGGGCGTACTACGGCTCGAACTACCGCAGGCTCGGCGTCATCAAGCGGCGTTACGACCCGGAAAACGTCTTCCGCTTCGGACAGAGCATCCCGCCGCACTAGTTCCTAATGGACAGGCGTCAGCTTGGCTTGCCCCTCCCGACGCGGATGAACCCGGATCCGGAGGTCGACCGCCCGTGAGGCACCTGGACAATGCGCAAACCGTCATCAGCAGAAGACCCGTGGGCTAATCGACTGCAAATCAATGCGCCAGGGCACTCGTGCCTTGACTTACGCGTGACCCAAGTTAGAGGCTCGGGTCACTTAGTCGCCGTCAGTACAGAAGGAGAGCACCGATGGCTGACCTTCTGTCGTCGCCGTTCCCGCCGACTTGGAAAGCCTCTCCGGTCTGGCCGCCGCTTCAGCGAACGACATCTGGGCTGTGTCCCATGCGCAGGAGCGAGATCCGATCAGCGGGCCGAGGGTGATCGTTGCCCACTGGGACGGCGCAAGCTGGCGCGAGGTCGACACCAAGCTCGAACCCGTCGTCGATCTCGGCCAGGTCAGGGCGCTCTCCGCGACCAACCTTTGGGCAGCGGGGTCGACCTACGGCACGGCCCAGCGGGGGATCATCGTGCATTGGGACCGACGTGCCTGGCGTCGCGTCCACACTGCACCCCAGCGGGAGGCCGATGGCTATGCAGGACTCGCTATCGCCGGCCGCGAGGCCTGGGCTTTCGGGTATGACGACATCGAGCACTGGGACGGGCAACGCTGGCTTCGGACCCACATGAAGGGCGTCGGCTTCGCCGGTGCGGATGCGCTCTCGCCTCGCAATGTCTGGGCTACAGGCGTGAATCGCCGGGGCGGCGCGGTCGTCTACCACTACGCCTGCCGCTAGGTTCCGCTGGCCAACCGCCCCCAAATTAGCCAGAAGAGGAGCAGCTGTGGGAAGCGTCCTGGGCGTTCGGCTCGCCGCCCAGCCCCCTGCTATCCGGGCGAAGCGGCTCGGTCCTCGACTAGGTCTCGCACCCGATCCCATCCTTGTCACCGTCGAAATGATGGGGATCGGGGTCAGGCACGTTCCAAAGCACTGTGAAGTTTGTGTAGGGGATGTCGCCGCAGTTCAGGTCAGGCGGCGGTGGGCGGATGCACACCGTCGGATATGACACGGCGCAGCTCGGCGGTGGCGGTGGTGGAGCGCTAGCCAAGAACGGGCTTTGAGAGAAGTCGAGACAGCCCGTGACGCCCGCTGAGTAGTAGTCGTCGTGGTTCGTGTCGAGGGTCGAGGGCAGCCACGGCTCAGACCCGGCATACATGAGGTCATGCGGGTCATCGGACACGTGGCCGGAAAGGACGTGATGGGGCGCGCACGTTGGGACGAAGCCGAGCGCATGCAAGATCTCGTGAATCATCGAGAACTCCCTGTAGCCGGGCGGTTGGCCGGGACCGGCGTACGTGTCCAGACACGGAACCCCGGACAAGACTCCGCGGAGATAGAGGCCCACCACGTTCCCCGGAAGCACTGGTGGCCAGGCGGCGCCACCGCACGCGAACGTGCTCGATCCGTCGTAGAACATGGCGTAGATCTTGCTTGCCGCGTTGAAGCCGTTCGCGTGCAACTCGGCTTCGATTTGATCCCGAATTGAGGCGCCGTAGGCCGCCAGCTGTGCGTCGGTTCGAGAGAGGCGCGCGAACGTGATGTCGGGTTGGCCGAGGTAGGTATCGAGCCGAATCCGCCGGCCGCCGGTCTGATCGCTCAGCCAGCTCTCCCAGGCAGCCGTCGAGTTCAGGATCGTGTCGTTTATGTCGAAGCTGCGATCGACGCCGTCACTCGGGACGACGTACATCAAATGAACTTGAGCCAGGTTCGTATCGTCCTGTCGGTCAACGGTTGAACGTCCAAGCGGTAGCGGAGGTGGCGGAGGAGGCGGTGGAGGCGGAGGAGGCGGTGGAGGCGGTGGAGTCGGTGCGATAGGTGGAGGCGGCGGCGTTCCGCTGGCGGCGGCGCCGCGACCCACTACCAGGTTGATGCGGCTCTGGGCCTTCAGTTTCCGGCCCGACCTCGGCTTCTGAGAAAGGACGTAGTTCTTGCGCCCTGTGGTCCGACGCACGGAGCCGAGGGCGCAGTGGGCTTTCCGAATTTTGGTCTTGGCAAGCGCCAAGGGAGATCCCACCGCACGAGGAACGACGCAGCGGGCAGCAGCACCCGCTGACGATGTGCTCGTGAAGGCGACAACAAGGACTGTTGCAGCGCCGAGCAAGACAAGAAGTCCCCGCACCTGCCGATTCGTTTTCACAGACCAGGGAGTATCCGGAGATCGGCCTCCGCCGTACATAGGCCAAACGGCCTGGTCTCGGACGGTAGAGGCCTACGTGGCTAAGCCGCGAGACACGCGAAACCGAGCACCGGATGAAGCTCGATCGCGTTCGGGGCGACGCCCATCTGCCCATGGTTGTAGTCGAAGAATGCGACACCTACGACGCGCGCCCTTGAGCAGACCCTCGCGGCCTTCCCCGCATCATTCATCTGCTTCCGCCGGTAGGCGGTGGCGCCAACCGTGCATAAGGAGGAGGGCGTCTCGGCGATCATCGTCTTCGCGCCGCGCCGAAGGACGAGGTGGTGATCGAGGTCCGCCTCGCTGCGGTCCAGGGTGACGGAAGCGATGAGGCTGTAGATGCGCCGCTCGAGCGGAAGGCGCCCAGCCGGGGGAAAGGGCTGTGGGCGAGGCAGCGAAACAAGATGGGCGACCGTCGTCTTCCGGGCTCGCAGTAGTCGAGGCCGATCCTTCAATGTCTTGATCCCCAGCGCTCTACGCCGCAGTCAAGGGCCGCCGAGAAACGCGCGTGGCGCTCGGGTGCCCGCGCAGCGACGCGGGCTGCGATAGCCGCCATTGCGGCCAGGACTAGAACCACAAGGAGGCGTCGACTAAAGAAATTCCTCATCCTGCACATCAGAGAGGTGTGATCGGACGCCGCGGAGCGAGGTTGGATGAGCTCGAGGGGCTGTACCGCAGCCGCTTCGACATCTTCACGCGCGTTGCTGCCACTGTGACGGGAGACTCCGAACGAGCCCGTGACGCGGTGCAGGAGGCGTTTGCGACCGCCCTGCGCAAGCGCCGCTCGTTCCGGGGGGAGGGCCCGCTCGAGGCGTGGGTCTGGCGGATCGTGCTCAACGCCGCACGTATGGACGTCCGTCGGAGCATCTCGGCGATCGGCGAAGACGAGCCCGCTGCGAACGGGCATCCGGAGCGGGATGCCGAGCTGCGCATGGCGCTCGCGCGCCTGCCGGAGCGGCAGCGTACCGCCGTCTTTCTCCGCTACTACGCGGACCTCGACTACGCGGCGATCGGCGAGGCGCTCGGGATCCGCACCGGAACCGTCGCCGCAACCCTCAATGCCGCACACGCGGCGCTTCGCAGCCGACTGGAGGAGGCACGAACATGACCGACGTCGATCGCGGCAGTCTCGATCGCATCCTCCCCTCCACGCCCGGTTCGCCGGACTGGACCGACGTGCTGAGGCGCGCCCGTGAGGGCCAGGTCCGCAGTCGCCGGCGCTTCCTCGCGCTCGCCGTCGCAACGCTCGTAGCCGTTGTCGGCACCGCTTCTGCGTTCGGCACCGTGCGCGACTTCTTCCTGACCAGAGGCTTCATCGGCCTGCCTCCCCTCGGCGCGACCCCGAGCACTCCGGACAGCGGAGAGCTGGTCCTGAGCGCCTGGGGGGTCCACGGAGGCTCGCGTACCAGGCTCTGGGCGTACCGCGACGGGCGGCTGATCTTCCAGCGGGAATTCGTTCACCAGCGACAGAACCTCCCGGAGAGTGCAAACGGGCGCTCGAGCGGCTTCCTCGAGCAACGCCTCACGCCCGAGGGCCTCGAACTGTTGCGCTCGGAGATCATCTCGACCGGACTGTTCGCCCACGACCTCGAGCTCGGTTTCGACGAGTCGCAACCAGCCGCATGCCTCAACTTCATCGACGTGCGTGACGGCGACCGCCTTGTCCGCGTCACCTGGTTCGGATTCGGCTGCCCCAGGACGAAAGGCGCCCAGACGGCGACACCGGGGGAAGCCAGCGCTCTGCAGCGGCTCGTCGCGCGGCTCGCGGATCCGACGGCGTGGCTGCCAGGCGGAGCCTGGAAGGACCGGACGATCAGGGCCTACGTCCCCTCGAGGTACGCGATCGAGTACGGCGCGCAGCCGCAGTCGCTGGAACCCTCTCGCATCTGGGCGCTGCTACCGGCACCGGCTCGGGAGTTGCTCCGCGCCAAGGACAGGACGCGGACGCGAGGGTTCTATGGCTTCGCGGGTGGCCCCATGCGTGTCGTATACGGCTACGCCTCCGAGGTGACGACCGAGGAGGCTCGCGCGCTCGCCTCGGCGCTCGACGATGCGGGGGTCAAACGGGAGCCAGGCGTGTACGCGCTGGCGTACTCGGGCAAGGCCCCGGGTCCGACCGGGAATACCTTCTCCATCACTTTCGAGCCGATCCTCCCTAATGGCCAGTCGACCTGCTCGTCATGCGGATGAGCGCTCGGGACTCGGGTCAGGCATCGGCTTCGGCAGAGGAGCAGAACGGGATACAGAAAGGGTTTGGAGCGTGCGGAGAGGGGTGAGCTTGTCCTCGCTCGTTGTGGCGGCCGTCGGCGTCCTCGCCGCACTCGCCGTCGCGGATGCTCTGCGGCCGGAACCCTCGAGACGGGCCACCGCTCCGCCGGCCACGACAGCGCCCAGGCCACCCAAGCTCCCCGACACGTACCGTCCCGACCTCACCCCGAAGCAGGAGATCAAGCGAATCGGCAACAGCTGGGGGCGGCTATTCGCGGCCGCCGACCGTCGGGCCTGCCGCTACATGATTCAGCTCGCCTGCGAGCGGGTGGTCTGCCAACGCCTCGGCAGCGGGCCGATACCGAACTGCACTCTGCCGTCGTCAATGTTTCGGAGGTCGTTCGAAGACGCGACGGTGCAAGCTGTCGTAATCAAGGGCCACCGAGCGGCGGCCAAGTTCTCGAACGGCGAACTGGTCGAGTTCTACGGCGATGGGGGCACTTGGTCGATCTACAAGCTTGGCGGGAACGCGGGCCGCGAGTTCTTCGAGTAGCCAGTTCCCCGAGCAGACAGGTCCCGACGAGCCACTGGGCGAGCAGTCCGAGCAGGCATAGCCGGATCATGGGAAGCGTCCTAGGCGTTCGGCTCGCCGCCCGGCCCTCGCTTGACTGTCCACCAGCAGAGGCGCACACTCGCTTGGTAGTTCACTAGGAAAGGGCAGGGTGAGATGCCGAGAGTGCTTCCGGTGTCTCTGGCGACTGGCTCCGGCGGGTGTCCCCGCTTGTCCCTTCCAACATCACTTTTGGAGTGCGAAGAGAAGTGACGGCAGCATGCTCACACGCCTGAAGAACTGGGTTCGAGGATCTCGTCAGAGGAAGCGGGAACGATGGGCAGACGAATACGGCACCTTGAGCGCGCAAGACAGACATGTTGTCGACTCACACAAAGAGGCGCACGGCACTTGGGAAGAGGAGACAGGGCCCTACTCGACCAAGATCTTTGACGAGCAAAGCCGCGGGAGGCCCGGGAACTAACCACGATCCAGAAGGGATTTCACTATGGCCAAGAAGCTCGCATGCACGTTGGGCCGACATGACTGGACGACGCATGTCGAGGAGGGCGAGAGCTACAAGGTGTGCGCGGCTTGCGGGAAGTCGCCGCGAGAGACAAGGCAGCCGGGACCTCGGTACCAGGGTGTTGTCGAGAGCGGCGAAACCGGGGCTGAGGCCGACGGCCCGGTCGGCGGGGTTAGTGGGATCGGGCCTGGCAATTGACCGGCTCGACAGGGAAGCGCAGGTCGAGATGCCGGGACTGGCTGAGGAGTGCCTAAGAAGCTGGCATGCAGGCTTGGCCGGCACGAATGGACGACGCGTGTCGAGGCGGGCGAGAGCTACAAGGTGTGCGTTAACTGCGGGAAGCCGCCGCGTGCGTCGCGAGGCAAGAAGCAGGAGGGTCCCTACCGAGACACTTTCGGCGGAGGGGACACTTCCGGCGGAGGGCTGTAGGCCACACCAAGACGGAGCCCCTAACGCGCGGCCCGTTGCAGCCGGTCGTGGGAAGCGCCTGGGCGTTCGGCTCGCCACCCGGCCCCCGACAGCCTTGCGGCTGGCGGCGATTTACGCCTCATAAGGACAGCTAGAAGCCCGCTATTGACGAGGCGCCAGAGATCTCCTTGCGACTGAATTGAGGTGACCCGCCGTAGCGAAGCTGGGAGGCCCCGGACAGGTCGGCCGAGATCGTGTCGGTAACCGTGACGGCAGCCGACGAGGCACCCACTAGGTCGATCACCAGCGACGCGACCGTCAGGTCTTCCGCCTCGAGACCACTCGCGCCGCTTTCGGTCACGTCCAGGCTCGTCGCCGATCCGGACAGCCGCGCTCGCGATGTGCCCGAGGCTTCCAGGCGTCCGTCAGACGTTTTGATCCGGCCGTCCAGCCGGCTCGCACCCGACAGCGTGACTGACAGCTTCCCAGCCTCGATCGCGTCGGCGAGCGAGATGCTCGACGCTCCGCTGGCCTCCATGTTCTCCAGCGCTCGGACCGTCACGTCCGCCTTCAGGGTTGCGTTGGAGATTGAGGTGCCCGACTTCAGGTCGACGTGGAGGGTGTCGCCCGAGACACCGACGTCCAGCTCCTCGACGAGGTTGTCGTCCACGTGCACGGTCACCGTCTCGGCGGCGCCGACCGACACCCGCACGTCGAACGCGCGCCCGACCTCCAGCCGCGAGAACGAGGAGACGGGGATATCCCGCGACACGACGCTGCCCGAGCCGGTGACGGAGGTGGTAGACGTCCCGCCGCACGCCGCAGTTCCGAGGCAGAGCGCGGCGACGGCAACGCCGGCCCCGACCCGGAGTCCAGTCATGCGCCGACTGTTGCACTCTCCACTCGCCTTGACAAGCACGGAGTGGGCAAGCCGGATGACGAGCCGCCCGAGCTCGTCTTCTACTGCCCGGAGTGCGCCGAGAGGCAGTTCGGGGCGTCCTAGGCGTTCGGCTCGCCGCCCGGCCTGTCTAGGCTGCGCCGAGCAAGGTAGTCGCTGGGACTCATTGCCTCGATGGCGGCACCGTGCTCCTCGCGGAGCCGCCGGCACATCACGAGCAGGGGACGGTCATCGGTTAGGAAAACGTCTCGCCTTTCCAGCACGTGCGTCTCGACGTAGAAGCGATCGGCGAGTTTCGGCGGCTTTCCCCCGTGAGACCGCCAAGTCGCGACGATGTCGTCCCAGGCGTCAGCGAAGCCATCGACGCACTGACCGGGGTAAAGGTTTTCGGCTGGGTACGTCACCTCGGAGACGTAGGCGAGTTGGGGCGCCTCCTCGACGCCTTCGTCCACGAGCATGGCACGCAACTGCTCCGCAAGATCTCCTTCGGCGTCAAGCCTGTGGCCTTGGGGTGCGATCGCGAGCTCGACCTCGCCAGCCCTAAATAGAGCGAACAGCAGGACCGCTTGCTCATGGCGCTCACGGCGCCGCTCGTCGTCGACCGCGAGATAGTCACGCGCGACCGTAAGGTCGATCGTGAGGCGCTCGCGAGACATTCTCGCTGCGATCGTAGCGCCTGCCCCCGCTGCCCAATCGCTGCCGAAACGTCCGGAGTGGGGGCATGGAGGAAAACCGCGATCAGGGGTGGACCACTGCCAATTTGCAGGCACTTTGTCCACTCCAGGCCACTAGCCGCCAGTACCCGCCCCGGCGCAGTTTGGGGGACTAGAGGTCCCGAGTTCAAATCTCGGCGCCCCGATATGAGAAAAGCCCTGTGTTTGCGGGGCTTTTTGTATTCACTGGCGCCTGGGACGTCAGTCGCCGTTGCCGAATCGTTGCCCTAACACCCCCGCGCGAAGCCGTACGACGCTTCCCTCACAGTCTCCAAACGCTCGTATCACACAGGACCCAGGGGTGTATCTTCCTCGCGCTGCGGGGGAGAACCAAGGTGCGGCATATGGAGCCGGAGCACCTCGGAGTTCTCTCCCCCCGAGGGGCACGTTCCTGGCCGCAGGGGAACGGAGCCACGCTCCGGCTCCACTACTCAGCAGAGCTATGGGCATGACTAACCGGGGTTGCCGCGGTCGGTAAAGTGCAGGCACGGAGCCGAGCGGAGATTTTCGGGGAGAGACTCGCCTGTGGTCGCTCGGCTCCCTAATCGCCGCCACCTGCTCGGGTAGCTCTCTGTCCAGGCTGGATCAGCTCGAGGCCGCGTCAACCGCCTGAGTCGAGAACGCGAGATCGAGCAAGATGAAGGGGGGCCGCAAAGGTCGATCAGGCGGTAGGGATGGCACGCGAGTCGGAGTCCAAAGTCGTGGAGCGTTGAGGTATGACGGCCTCGCGTCGATGGTGTGAGCACGGATGACTGCATTGCGACTCGCGCGCGAACGGCTCGAGCGGCACCCGCTGCTGATCGTCGTCGTGCCAACGGTGCTGGCCCTCGGCGCCGTGGCACTGCTGGGCGATCTCGCCGGCGGGGAGAGCCTCGATCGCGCCGCGCAGAACCTGCATCCAGCGTGGCTCGTGCTCTGCTTCGGCGGTCAACTGCTCGCGTACGCCGGTTACGTCTTGGTCGTCCGCGACACGGCCCGGGTCGACAACGGGCCGACGCTGACCTTCGGCGAGTCCCTCCGGACGGTGGTCGCGGGCTTCGGCATGTTCGCCGCGACGAGGACGAGCGGCGGCTTCGCGGTCGACTACTGGGCGCTGCGCAACGCCGGGGAGAATCGGGACGGGGCGGTCGCGCGCGTGCTCGCGCTCGGCGCCCTCGAATACGCGGTGCTCGCGCCCGCGGCCCTGATTTCGGCGATCACGCTGCTCGTGGACGGTGAAGACGTGCCTCTCAGCCTGACGCTGCCGTGGCTCGCGGTCATCCCCGGAGCGCTGGTCGCCGTCTGGCTCAGCTCGCCCAAGCGCGCGCCGCGCTACTCGGACCCTGGAGACGGCGGGCGCCTGCGCCAGTGGTTCGCACACGCCGTCGCCGGGCTCTCGATCCTGCGGACGATGTTCGTCGCGCCGCCGCGCGAGCACGGCCTCGGGCTCCTCGGTGCTGCGGCGTACTGGGCCGGCGACATCGCGTGCCTCTGGGGAGCGCTGCAGGTCTTCGGAAACCCGCGGCTCTCCGTCCCAGCACTGATCGTCGGCTACGCGACCGGCTATGTCCTCACGAGGCGCTCGCTGCCGGCGGGCGGCGCCGGCATCGTCGAGATCGCGATGACCTTCGCGCTCCACTGGGTTGGCTTCCCGTTCGTGCGTGCTCTCTTGGGCGTCGTCGTCTATCGGCTCTTCAACCTCTGGCTGCCGATGGTGCCTGCGCTGGCCGTGCTCCCGCGGGTGACGGAGATGCGTGCGGAGTTCGAGCAGGCTGAACGGTCGGTAGCTACTCGCGGATCGCGGAGGACCTAAGAACTCGGTTGTTGCGCGCGCTGCCTCGTGTCCCGGCGCGCCTGCCATTCGCGATCCAGAATCGCGTAGACGCACAGCGTCGACCACTCGCCCTTGAACCAGTCGGCCTCGACCAAACGCGCCTCACAGCGGAAGCCCAAACGCTCGAGCAGGCGTTTGACCGCAGTGTTGCGATCGTCGGCCTCAGCGAAGACTCGATGCATGCCGTGCTGCTCCAAGAGCGCAGTCACCACCGCGGCGAGCGCCTCGGTCGCAAGGCCCTCGCCCTGCCTGCTCGGCGCGAGCGTGACTCCGATCTCCGCGGTCGCCGGCGGATCGATTTCGACTCGGACTCCACAGTCACCACAAAGGCTGCGGGTGCGCCGATCGACGATCGCCAGCTGCAGCCATTCTCCGGGTTGGCCGAGCTCCAGTTGGCGTTGCGAGGTCAGGAACGATTGGGCATCGGTCATCGAATAGCTGGCATCCCACGACTGATATCGCGCGACCTCAGGATCGCTCCTGTAGGCGACGAACGCCTCGAGGTCATCGACCTGAAAGGGCCGCAGTCTCAAACGCTCGGTCACGATCTCGGCCGCCATTAGCAGCGTTCCGACCCTTCCTTCGACCGACTCAGCCTAGGCGATCGGGCCGCGTTCGGCTCGGCGCCAGGCCCGTAACACAACGTAGGGATATCTCCGCTTCCTTTGCACGCCCAGAGCCCGTAACGTCGTGGCACGTCGTACATCTCCAAACCAGAAGGTGCGGAACGTCGTACGTCACCGAAACCAGGAGGTGCGGCATGTCCGACGATGGCAAGAAGGAACCACCACGGTTACATCGCGTGATGGTCAGGTGCGCGGAATCAGGTGAGGGCGTGCCCACCGGCATGAGGATCGATCCGGCTTCCCTCAAACCCGACAACCGCGGCGAGCACACCTTCATGTGTCCGCACTGCTTCCATGAGCACACCTGGTCGAACGACGACGCCTGGACCGAAGCTTGGGCCTGCTAAGTCGAAGGAGCCACTAGCGCCGCGCATGGACGTTTCGTGGGTTCCATGGCGTTCGGCTCGACGGCACATTACTCGGCGCCGTTGACGGAACCCGATAATGGATTCGTGGAGCGGCTGGTCGTCACCTTGAAGCTACGGGAGGGAACGCACGAGCGGGCGGCCGAGCTGGTCGCGGAGGGTCCGCCCTTCGACCCAGCAGAGCTCGGCCTTGCACGACACGCGGTCTACCTTGGCGACGACCTCGTGATCTTCACCTTCGAAGGGGAGGGCGTCGAGCAGCGGGTTCGCTCGGTCATCAATGACCCGGTCCGCTCGACATCGTTCGTGGCCTGGATGCCACTGCTCGACAACCGTCCGGCGCTCGCACACGAGGTCTACTACTGGGAGGCAGGCGGCTAGATTCGGAGACAGCATGCTCACGAGGTTGAAGAACTGGATTCAACGATCTCCTCGGCGGAAGCGTGACCGGTGGGAGCCTGACCGCGGCCAGCTGAGCGAGCAAGAAAGACAGGTGGTCGATGCGGGAGAGGTGCCACCCGCATACTCGACCAAGAGCTTTGATGAGCAAAGCCGCGGGAAGCCGAGACGCTAAAGGCGTTCCGTGAGGAGCAACTCCAACATCCGCGCGACTCGCCACTGCCGTAAGCGCGCCCGTCCTGCCGAGACGTAGGCGAAGTCGAGAACCGCGTGCGGCTAAGCTCGTGGTGTGCTCAGCCCTCTTCGCAGCTCGCTCAGTGACCGGAGGATCGCCGTGGTGGCGTCGCTGGCCGTCCTCTCGCTGTTCGTGATCGCGATGATCATGTTCCGGATGGTGTACACGCGGAGTCCGGAGCACATCGCGATCGCCTGGAACCTGCTTCTCGCGTGGATTCCGCTGGCGCTGGCTCTCGTGGTGTACGACCGCGCGCGGACCGGCGTCTCGACCCCCGCGCTGGCCGCCGTGGGTCTGCTCTGGCTGCTGTTCCTTCCGAACGCTCCCTACCTCGTGACCGACCTGAAGTACGTCGGCCGCGGTGAGGGCGTACCGGTCATGTACGACGTCCTGCTTCTGTCCGCTGCGGCGTGGACTGGCTTGCTCCTGGGGCTGACATCTCTCTTCCTCGTCCATGCGATCGTGCGCCGTTTGATCGGTGCCCTGAGAGCCTGGGTGTTTGTGCTCGGCGTCCTCGCGCTTAGCTCGTTCGGGATCTATCTCGGCCGGGTGCAGCGCTGGAACTCCTGGGACGTCTTCGTTCGGCCGGAATCGCTGTTCGGCGACATCGCGAGGGGTGTGTTCCATCCGCTCAGCCATCCGCGGCCGATCGCGGTCACGATTCTGTTCACGTCGTTCCTGCTGGCCACCTACCTGGTCTTCTACTCGTTCGCACGCCTGGGCTCGCTGGACGCCGGTAGGAACGGCGTCCGCCCGTAGCCGTAGGGCCGGCGGCCTCGTGTTCACGCCAGGTTAAGCACGTCCTCTGGGACTAGCCCTCGCGGCTCCGGTCAGCGACGATCAGTTCGGAAACCTGCGAGGGCGGGCGGGAGGGCCATGAGGAGCGATCGCTTCTTCTGGCGGGCGTTCTTCACCATCTTGCTCGGGCTCGCTCTCGCGCTCTGGCTCTGGATCATGTTCGATGACTTTGTCTGAAGAAGGAGCGAATACTCACCTTTCAGCCAGGTGACATTCGTGCAGGTCCGCGCAAGAGTCTGGGGGGATGGTTGGACGAGCGCTCTTGTGCCTTTCGGTCGCTGCGGCGGCCTGCGTCGTGGCGGCTGCCGCTCTGGGAGCGCCGGTCACGAAGCAGAACGGCAAGTCGCCGGCGTTCACCGGCTTCACGTCCATCTGCACTCTCGCGCCGTACCTCTTCTACGGCGACTGCAACGGGGACGCGGCCGCCTTCACCAACGTGAAGAGTCGCATGAACGCAATCCAGGCCAAGCCGGGCAGGTACAACCTCGAGTTCACCTTCTCGAATCTCACTCCCGGCACCGTCTACCGCCTTTGGGGCAACGACGGGGCCTTCTTCAAGATCGGGACGGCGGTCGTCGGCGACACCGGCTCGGTCAGCTTCGAGTATCAGACGAGGGCTCCCGCCGGCCTCGGGTTCGATCTCAACCGCATCCGTGGCGACTGGGATGTGAACGGCTTCACCCAGGTGACCTCGTACTGGTCGAACCAACTCCTGGCCGTCAATCCCGACGGCACGCTCTCGGCTCAGTAAACCGCACTCCAGGGACAGAAGAAAAGCCCCGCAGAGACGGGGCTTTTCGCATGCGCCGACTCCGTCACGGCGGTCGTGGCGTCCGGCGGCGGTGGCAACACTTCGGCCGGATGCAGGACAGCGATGGGGGCGAAAGGCCCCCATCGCAACTTCTGGCCACCGAATCAGCGAGCGATGATTGCAATGGCGCGGTCGTGGCCAAAGCTGTGGTTGGAGCTGCTCGACCCAGGTTGCTGCTTGGCCAGCGCCGGGGAAGCGCCGAGCATCGTGCCCAGGATCAGCAACAGCACGAACACCTTTCTCAAGGTGACCTCCTTTCGATAGGTAGACGCTACTGCGCGAATGTCTCGGCGTCTAGATATCGCTTTGGCTCCCCTGACGCGCCGCCGAGTTGCTACAACGGGTGGTGGCGTCCGGGGCGTTTGACGGTAAGACCCGGGTCTGGCCGCCACAGACCTGCGAACCCCCTCTCAGGTCCGCCTCGGGCGCAGTTTCTCTGGAAGACCGCACAGCTGATACGTCTTGTAGGCGGATGCGAGTGCTCGGCCGATAGGCCGAACGGCTGGAAGAGGCGGAGGGTCCATTCGGCCCTCCGCTACCGGCTCGCACCAACCAAGCTTTACTTTGTATAGTCGCGGTTGGAGCCCAGACGCGAGAGACGGGAGGATGCCGTGAGCACGATCGATCAACTCCTGGAGAACGCCGAGGCGTACGCGGCCGGTTTCGACAAGAACGGCCTGCCGCTTCCGCCGGGGAGGCGGGTGGCGATCCTCGCCTGTATGGACGCGCGCTTGAACCCCTATGGCCTGCTCGGGCTGAGCGAGGGCGACGCGCACGTGATTCGAAACGCGGGCGGTGTCGTGACCGATGACGAGATCCGATCGCTCGCGATCTCCCAGCGGCTGCTCGGAACCGAGGAAATCATGCTGATCCATCACACGGATTGCGGAATGCTCACCTTCGGCGACGACGATTTCCGCCAGGACATCCAGCGCGAGACCGGGATCAAGCCGGAGTGGCCTGCGGAGACGTTCGACGACCTCGACGAGGACGTCCGCCAGTCGATCGCGAGGATCAAGGCGAGCCCCTTCATCCCGAAGACCGATTCTGTCCGCGGCTTCGTCTACGACGTCGAGACCGGGAGGCTGCGCGAGGTCACGTGAACGCGACCTGCTAGGTGACCGGCTGCCGCAGGAGGGCGGCGTAGGGGATGCCACTCGCGGCGTCCGTGTAGATGGCTCGGTAGAGGAGCGGCCTCGCCGAAGGCCGGTCGACGAGGGAGAACGATCCGTCCGCGCCCAGCCGCGCCGTGCCCACGGTTTCGCGGGGCGATCCGGGGCGCTCGCGCACGATCGCTACGTTGCCTCCCGAGCCTCCTCGGACACGCCCGCTGACCACGACTGCGCCGGTTCCGGAGGTGGCCGCCTCGACGCTCACGCGAATCTGCGGCGCCCGCGGCGAGCGGAACCACGAGAGCCCGCCTGGGCCGGCGAGGAGCAGGTCGCGGGCGCCGCGCGGGGCGGCGGCGAGATCGGCCAGCCAGCCGTCGAGCTCGACCCTTCGGCCGTGGCCGACGACCGATCCTGCCCAGGAGACGCCGCTTCCCGGCAGCCCCAGCTCGTCCGCGGACAGCCACTCGTTCGCGGCTACCTCGGGTCCGGCCCGGGTCACGGCCAGTCCGGTCGTCAGTGCACGGTTCAAGACGAAGTTCGACTGGATCGAGCGTCCGTGAACGGCCAGCGTTACCGGTAGCTCTCCGGTTCCGAGTAGCGCCTCCGTCCACGCCGCATAGACCGTCCCTCCGGCGCCCGTGGCCGCCAGAAGCGGCCCGACCGGGTAGTCGCCGACTCCGCCGTCGATGTACTGGCCGCCCCATCCGTGCTTGCGAGGGTGCCACTCGATCGTCCCGACGGCGCCGTCCGCACCGTAGGACTCGATCACGTGGACGCGGCCGCCGACGAAGAGCGGCGCGGCAGGGGGAGCGACGAAGCTCTTGGGAAAGCCTCCGGAGGTGACGTTCCGGACGTTGACGCGTCCGCGCTTGTCGATCCGGGCGAGCACGAGCACGCTCTGGTGCGTCGACTGCCGCCAGCGCGTGTAGGCGATCACCGGGAGGCCGCGCGAATCGAGCTTGAGCCCTGGCCAGCCGAGGGACACGCCGGCGGGGAGCCCGGCTGCGAGCTGCGTCCTCCGCCGCCCCTGCACGACCACGAGGCCGCGGCTCTCGGGCGCGAGGATGGCGGCGACCGGTCCTAGCTTCCCCGCCTCGAAGGCGACAAGGGTGGCGCCCGGCGTGACTGGTCCTGCCCGCTGGGTGAGCCAGCGGCCGCTCGTCGCGCGCGACGCGATGCGAAGTGTGGAGCTTCGTATGTAGGCGACGTAGGGCTTTCCGGTTGGCGAGACGGCGAGCTCGCCGTCCTGGACGTGGCGCGCGACCACCTGGGCCGAGGCGCCACCCGCCAGGGCGAGCGCGGCTGCGACCACGACGCCGGCGCTCCTCATGACGCGAGCCTAGTCAGACGAAGACGTCGGCGCCACACCCGAAGACCAACGCGGCGTGGAGGTTCGCCGGCTCGACGCCGATCAGCGACTGATGCTCGAGGTCGACCTCGACGTCGGGCCAACGCTCCAACCCGAGCGACGCCGCGCCCTCGTCGGCTCCGCAGCAGAGGAGGGTGGAGACCGAGAGGACATTCCGCCGCAGCGTGCGTCGACGCGCCACGCCCTCGAGCTCCCGCAGCTCCTCGAGCGGGTCGATCCGCACGTTCGAGTCGGAGCCGATGCAGATCCCGATCCCGCGCTCGCAGATCTCCTCGGCCGGCATGAACCCGTCGCCGAGGTTCGCCTCAGTCGTCGGGCAGACGCAGATCCGGGCACCCGCCTGCGCAACCAGGTCGAGCTCGCGTCCGTTTGCATGCGTGGCGTGCACGACCGTCGCGTGCGGA
>Ga0105249_10001738_pt1 | contig 19011 bp, 21 predicted proteins | sample KBSS44metaG_FD_81522 | JGI IMG/M metagenome (GOLD analysis project Ga0105249, IMG submission 81522) | Switchgrass rhizosphere microbial communities from Kellogg Biological Station, Michigan, USA - KBS S4-4 metaG | ecosystem: Host-associated > Plants > Roots > Rhizosphere > Soil | place...
GCGCGCCGCAGCTCGATCGACCCCCGGCGCGGTCTGCTGCTGCTAGTCTGTCTCCTCGCGAGCATTCCGCCATTCGCCGCTGAGCTCGCGCAGTTCGAGTACCGCTTTGATCCGGCGGTCGCCTCGGTATCTCCGACGTGATCGATTCGAATGGTTGGCTCGATTGACCGGCGTTGTGCAAACGCCGAGCATGCCTCATCGACGATTCAGAGCCTTCAAATGCGCACCGCCGTCGTTCAAATGCGCTCGACGCCCGACGTCGACGCCAATCTCGAATCGGCAGAGCGCCTGACGGCCAAAGCGGTCGAACGCGGCGCTGCGTGCGTGTTGCTGCCCGAGGCGTTCGCGTTCATCGGTCCCGACGCACAGAAGCAGGAAATCACCGAACCGCTACCCGCGGGCGGACCGATCCTCGAGCGCTGCAAAGCGCTCGCGTCGAAGCACCGCGTCCATCTGGTGCTGGGCGGCTTCCACGAGCGTTCGCACGAGAAGGGCAAGACCTACAACACCTGCGTGCACTTGACGCCCGACGGCTCGATCGCCGCGCTGTATCGCAAGATCCACCTGTTCGACGTCGATCTCCCTGACGGCACGCGGTTGAAAGAGTCGGACAAGACGCTTGCCGGCCGCGAAACGGTCGTGACGCAGACGCCGTTCGGCACGCTCGGCTTGAGCATCTGCTACGACATGCGTTTCCCCGAGTTGTATCAACAACTGGTCGACAAAGGGGCGGTAGCGCTGACGATGCCGTCTGCTTTCACGCTCTCCACCGGCAAGGATCACTGGCACGTGCTGCTGCGCGCGCGGGCAATCGAATGTCAGGCGTACGTGCTCGCCCCTGCGCAGTGGGGCAATCACCACGGCACGCGCGTTTCATTTGGACATGCGTTGATCGTCGATCCGTGGGGGTGCGTCATCGCCGAGTGCGGCGAAGGCGACGGCGTTGCAATCGCTGACCTCGAGATGTCCGCGGTCACCGGGGCACGCCAGCGTTTGCCGAGCCTCGAACACCGACGCCTGCGCTGACGCGATGCCGTACGAGCGCGACAACATCCGGCGGATGCACGGATACACGTACGGCGAGCAACCGGACGCCGCGGACGTCATCAAGCTGAACACCAACGAGAATCCGTATCCGCCGAGCCCCGCGGTAGGAGCGGCTTTGAAGAGCTTCGATGCGACTGCACTGCGGCGCTATCCGCAACCGACCGCCGATCGCTTCCGCGCACTGGCCGCTGCACGCCACGGCGTATCGATCGATCGGGTCATCGTCACGAATGGCGGTGACGAGCTGCTGCGGATGGCCTTCACGACCTTCCTCGACGGCGGCGACGTGTTCGGCACCACCGATCCGAGCTATTCGCTGTATTCGGTACTCGCGGAGGTGCAGGGCTGCAAGGTAACGACCGTACCGCTGACCGACGACGACTGGGATTTGCCGCGTGACTTTGCGCAGCGGATGAACGATCTCGGCGCGCGCCTCGTATGCGTCGTCAATCCGCACGCGCCAACCGGGGTCCTGATCGATGCCGACACGATCGGGGACATCGCAAACGAACTCGACGGCGTGCTGTTGGTGGACGAGGCATACGTCGACTTCGTCGATCCGGCGTTGCGGCACGACGTGATCAACAGGGTGCGCGCGTTCGACAACGTATTACTGCTGCGAACACTATCGAAGGGATATTCACTCGCGGGGTTGCGCCTCGGCTACGGCATCGGGTCACCCAGCCTAATCGAACCGATGCTGACGAAGACCCGCGACAGTTACAACGTCGACGCGATCGCTCAAGCGGTCGCGTGCGCGGGGTTCGCAGATCTCGGCTACGCAGCGAACACCTGGACGGAAGTTCGCGGCGAACGCCGCCGCCTACGCGACGCGCTCCGATCGCGAGGGTTCACGGTGCCGCCGTCGCAGACCAACTTCCTGCTCGCGACGCCGCCGATCGAGGGACGCGGCGCGGCGGAGTTGTATGCGTCACTGAAAGCCCGCGGCATTCTGGTGCGCTACTTCGACGCAGCGCGACTCGACGACAAATTGCGGATCACCGTGGGTGACCCGCAGCAGAACGATCACTTGCTTGCCGCGCTCGACGCGATCATCGCTGCGCCGCGCCAGCGCTGACCCCTGGAAGACCCGCTTCACAATCTCGAACCGGCCACTAGCGCTGCGCCTTGCCGCATCGGCGATGGCCGTGCTACACACACACACGTGCACCGCTCGTGCCCGGAGACGTTTCAATGAACCAGAACAATCGACCGAAGCCGCTGCTGGATGCCGCCGCGATCGATGCGATCGAGCCGGTGCGCAGCAAGCATCAGTTCAACGACAATGCGGTGCGACTCACGCGTACGCTCGGCACGCGCGTTGGAATGCAGCGCATCGGAGTCCACATCGTTCGACTGCAGCCGGGACGTGAGAGCACCCAGTTCCACTTTCACGACGCCGACGAAGAGTTCCTCTACGTGCTCGAGGGCCGCGGCATCGCCGAGATCGGCGACGAGTCCTACGAAGTCGGGCCCGGCGATTTCATGGGATTCGCCACGCCGTCCCCGGCACACACCCTCTCCAACCCGTTCGATTGCGACCTCGTTTATCTCATGGCGGGCGAACGCAACCCGAACGACGTCGTGCACTATCCGCGGATTCGCCGCTCGATGATAAAGGGCCCGGGACGCCGTCGCTGGGTCGACTGGGACAACCTGCACGAACTGTGAAAGACGACGCCGACCTCCGCGCCACCATCGTCTCCATGGTGCCGAACACCCGGGTGGCCGCCATGGTGCCGCTACCGTCGGGGCCGCGTGCGCAAACATATCGAGCCGATGTAATCGCGGATGGTCGTTCGCAGACCTGGTTCATCAAGCACTTCCAGGAACCGTCGGGGCACGCGACACAGGAGTTCAACAGTCACGAGCGCCTGCGTGGGGTCGTTGGCGTAACACCGGCGCTGATCGCTTCGGATACGCAGAACCGTGTTCTGATAGTCGAATACCTGACACACGCGTTGGACCTGTTCGTGGCGTTGCAACGCAGCGCTGATCCGTTGAACGTGATGCGCGAACTCGGCCGCCTGACTGCGCGTCTGGGGGCCGCCACGCACGAACTGCCGTCGTTCGTCGATGACGTTGCGATTCGCGAGTGCGCGGTGCTCGCCGCCGCATGGCCGAAGGTCGAAACCTGGGCGGCCGAATTCGGTGTACTCACAACCGACGGGATGGCCACCGCGGTTGCGGCCGTGTTGGATCGTTGGGCACATCCGTCCAAAGCTTGTTTGACGCAAGGAGATCCAGCGCCGAGCAACGTCGCGTTTCTGCCGGATGGCCAGGCCAGGCTCGTCGACTTCGAGTACGGCGCCCAGCGTCATGTGCTCGCCGATCTGGTGCAGTGGTGGATTCGTTGTCCGCTGCCGGAGCCATGGTTCGAGGCGATGGTGGACGAGGTCAAGATGGCATTCGTCGACAACGGTATCTATGCGGACGCCGATGCATTCGATGACGATCTCGCACACGTCGCCACATACGCGGCGCTGTACATGTTCACCTGGCTGCCGATCAAACAGACCGTCGCCGAAGACCCGCCGTGGGTTGGCGCATGGCGTGCTCGCCATGCGTTGTTGTCGTCGAGTTCGCGGGGCATGCGCGCGGCGCGCTCCGCTCCAGCATTGTCAGCTCTCGCAGACTGGCTCGATGCGCTGAACGCTGCATTGTCGCGCGCGTGGCCCGCCTGCGGCGACGGCGCGCCGGACTGGAACGCGCTCGTGGGGAAGAGCGGTTGAGGCGTTAGTCGCGGTCGAGACGCGCGTACAGCTGTTCCAGTTCCGCCCGCCACTGTTGTTGCAATTCCGGCTTCTGGAATCGCCGCTTGCGCGCGAGATCGGCCTCGAGCAACGACTCGATTTCGACGATCCGCGCCAACGCGTCTTCAGTTTGCTCTTGCGTCGCAGCATCGCGTTGCAGGGACTTCGGCGACGTCGTGGAGTCGTCCGGCGAGTCGTAGAACGCGGCGGGGTCGGTCACCTCGATGAGCCGCTTGCCCCGAATCAGCACGTAACGCTGCGCCACCGTGTCCAGAAAGCGGCGGTCGTGCGACGTGATCAGCACCGCGGCACCGCTGTCGAGCAGCTGCTCTTCGAGTTGTTCCTTACCGTCGATATCGATGTGGTTGGTCGGCTCGTCCAGAATCAGGAAGTTCGGTGCGCGTAGCGACAAGAGAACGAACAACGCCCGCGCCCGTTCACCGCCGCTCATCACCGACAGCTGTTTGTCGTGATCGCGATATGGGAAGCCGGCGTTGATGAGACGGCGTCGCACCTGTGCATCGGCAACGTCGACGCGCTTGATGATGAAATCGACCAATGAGAATTCGGAGGTAGCCTCGTCGAGCTCCTGGTCGTAATAACCGAGTCGGACCTGCGGGCTGAGCCGTATTCCTTTCGTTTCATTGCCGCGAAAAGCACCGGTCAACAGCCGGATGAAGGTCGACTTGCCGACACCGTTGGCGCCGAGCAGCGCCACGCGTTCGCCTGGTCTGATCAGAAACTGATCAATGTCGAACAACCGATGCTCAGGCGCGCCGCTAGGCGCAACGCGCAGGTCCTCCACTCGAACGACTTCCTTTGATCGCACCGCGGCCAGATCCAGAGTCAGATCGAGCGGCGACCCTTCGGTGACGAACGTCTTCTCCGCTTCCATCCGTTCCGCGCGCTTCTCCATGCTTTTGGCGCGCCGCGCGAATTTTTCGTTGTCGAAATCCCGGCCCCAGATCGCCAACCGTTTTGCGCTGGCGCGCACCGCCTCGATCTTGCGCTCCTCGGCCTCGCGGCTGCGTCGCGCAGCGTCATCAGCTTCAGCCAATGCCGCGCGCGCTTCGCTGAACGGAAGGTCGAAACACCACAGGCGACCGTCGCGCAGAAACCAGGTCGTAGTAGCGACCGCGTCGAGAAACGCCCTGTCGTGCGATACCAGCACGAATGCACCGCGATACGCGCCAAGGAACGACTCGAAGACCCGCATCGTGGCAAGATCCAGATGGTTGGTCGGTTCGTCGAGCAACAGCAGGTCCGGTTCGGCGATGACCGCCCGCGCGAACATCAGACGGTTCTGTTGCCCGCCCGACAGGTCGCTTGCGCGCAAATCGAAGGACGCGCTACTGATGCCGAGTTCGCCGAGCAGCGCTTCGGCACGCCAGCGTTCGTCGCTGCGTTCGGGCAACCCGTCAAGCACGGCTTCAACGACGCTGCGACGCGCCGTCTTCTCCGGCAGGAACTGTTCGACCCGGCCCACCTTCAGACCGCGCCGATAAACGATTTCGCCGGCATCGGCGGTGCGTGCGTTCGAGAGAAAATCCAGCAACGTCGACTTGCCGCAGCCGTTATGGCCCACGAGACCAACGCGCGAGCCCACCGACACCGTGAACTCCAGATCGCTGAACAACGTGCGCTCGCCGACGCCGTGCGTGACGTCGCGTGCTTGAAGCAGCGTGGACATTCTGATCGTTACCGTGTTGCCTTACAGTCAGGCTAACAACGCCGCAGTTGACCGCCAAGACGTGATTCCGATTCGTGACGAGAACCCTCGGGTGCATCCGCCCGCGGCAACCATCGCGCTCATTTCGCTGAACGCGCTCGCATGGGTGTTGCTGCAGGGCTTCGGCACCGAGACCGCGCTGTCGCGCTCGATCTGTCTATACGGGCTGGTGCCCGGCGATCTGTTGGGCACGGCCGCGGTCGGTGCACAGATCGCGATGGACCATGGCATCGTTTGCGTGCTCGACGGTCAATCGGGCTGGATCACGATCTTCTCGTCGATGTTCATGCACGGCGGCTGGCTGCACCTGATCGGCAACATGTGGTTTCTGTGGATTTTCGGCGACAACGTCGAAGACGCGATGGGCCACGTCCGATTCGTCGTTTTCTATCTGCTGTGCGGACTCGCAGCCGCAACCGCGCAGATTCTCTCGTCTCCGGCGAGCACGGTGCCGATGGTCGGCGCATCCGGTGCCATCGGCGGCGTAATGGGCGCGTATGCACTGCTGTATCCGCGCGCGCACGTGCACATGTTCGTGTTCCTCGGCTTCTACATGACGACGATCGCGGTACCGGCGATCTACATGCTCGGCTATTGGTTTCTACTGCAGCTGATCAGCGCCCTGCCGCGCCTCGCAGGCGATCAACTCGGCGGCGTCGCGTTCTGGGCGCACGTCGGGGGATTTGTTGCCGGGCTCGCGCTGGCGACGTTATTCAAACAACGCGAGCGCCTCGAAGCGCGCCTGCACCGACCGGCCAGACGCACCGCGAGACACCGTTGGTTCTGACGGACCGGGCTGTTACAGACCATCGATCCATGTTCCGATGAGATCGACCGCCTCTTCATCGACGCGGCGCGTTCCAACCGGCGGCATGCGCGTTGAATCGAGGCGACGGATGCGCTCCCACAACACGCTGCTTTCTTTGACACCGGGCGCAACGATCCGCGCATTCTGCAGGCCGAGCGCGCCTTGCGTGGGCGCAACATCGAGTGCGTTCATCGATGCGTCGGCCGTGTCGAAGCGGAGGTCCAGATCGACCGGCGTTCCACCATTCGGCTGATGGCATTGCGAGCAGTTCACCGCCAGATACGCGCGCGCACGCGTCGCAATGGACGCGTTCGTATCATCGAGCGCGGGATATGCCTCATATTGAGTCGGCGCGCCGATGTTGGTCGAGAAATAATTGATGTGATTCAGCGTGCGCAACTGGTTGTCGGTCACCGCGCCGTAGTCGAAGTCGCGGTTCATCTGGCGTGTACCGAGCCCCAACGCGAAGTTCGCGGCACTGGTGTGGCAGAGCAGACAGTCCGTCCGACTCGGATAGCTGTAATCCCACGTGACCGAACCGCCGCCCGCCAGATTCACGGTCAACGTATCGGTGTCGGCACCGGCCAACAATTGCGCATCGGTCTGCGCGGCGTTCCATTTGAAGGTGAAACCCTGCCATCCGTTCGCATCGCGGACCAACAGCCGTGTCTCGAGCCGGCGGCGCGTACCGGGATTGCCTTCGGTCAGTTCCATCTCAAAGTGCTTCACGATCACTGTGCCGACCGGAAACGTCCACGGCTCGCTCGCGGCAAACGTCACATTGACGTTGCTCGGGATACCCACCCAGCGCCGCTTCAGCGCGCCGTCGGACCAGAACGGAATGTTCAGGTCGTATTCGATCAAACCCGATGCGGGAGTCAGATTGGCAAGATCGGTGAACAATCCCGTCTGCGACAAGAACGTCGGTACGCTGCCACCTCCGCCGGTCTCGTTGAACTTGTAGAGCCCGTTGTTGTACGAGACGACGTACACCTCGCCGTCGTCGTCTTCACCGAACGACGAAGGGCTCGACGCGCTGGCCAGTTTCGTGTTCGTTGGATTCGTCGGTCCACTGAGCGACCACACCAGACCGGAATAAAAATCGCTATACAGATACTTGCCGACCAGCGACGCGATCTGCGAACCACGGTAGACATATCCGCCGATCACGGAAAAACCGATCGGATGGTCGTACTCGAAGATCGGGGGCGTATGCGCGGTACCGGCTGCCAGCGCGACATTTTGAAACTGTCTGGTGCCTTCGAACCGCGGCCAGCCGTAGTTGCCCCCTTTCGTAATGATGTCGATCTCTTCCGTGGTGTCCTGCCCCACGTCGCCGGCCCACAGTTGCCCGTTTGCCCGATCGAAGGAAAAACGGAACGGATTGCGCAATCCGAGCGCCCAGATCTCACCGCGCCAGCCCGCCATGCCGACGAACGGATTGTCGGCCGGAGTGTCGTACGCATCGGATGCGACGGCCGGGTGCACGTCGATGCGAAGGATCTTGCCCAACAGCGTTCCTGGGTTCTGAGCGTTGCCGAATTGATCGTTCGCGCCGCCGCCGTCGCCGAACGCGATGTACAGGTAACCATCCGACGGACCGAACGCGATCATTCCACCGTTGTGATTCGCGGCGGGATCGGTCACGTCCAGAATGATCTTCTGCGTGTTGAGATTGACCTGATTGGTGCCATCCCACGTGAATCGCGCAATGATCGAGTGACCGTCCGATTGCCGGGTGTAGTGGACATAGAGAAAGTGGTTGCTGACGAACGCCGGATCGAACGCAAGACCCAGCAGTCCCTGCTCGCCGCTGGATACCGTCAGCCCTGATACGTCGAGGATGACCTGGCTCGTGGTAACGCCTGACGACGGCGTAAAGACGCGCACTTGGCCGGACTGTTGAACGACCGCAAGCCGCGCGTCGCCGGGCACGCCCGTCATGAATACCGCAGAACTGAACGTCAGGCCGGGGAATGCCGGAACGAGGTCGAAGGTGCCCGAGCCGCCGCCACCCGTCGGCAAGTTGAAAGTCGAAAGCGCCGGTCGCGTGTTGATGCCGAATGCCGGTGTCGGGCCTGAAGAAACCATAAGATTCACGGTGCTGTTCGTCGCAACCGACGCACCTGACACCGGCGTCTGACTGATCACGTCGCCGGACGGCACGGTTGCGCTTGCCGCATTCGTCACGGTGCCCACGCGCAGACCCGCCGCGGTGATTGCGGTCGATGCCGCCGCTTGCGTCTGTCCTACGACATTCGGCACGGTCACCTGCGCTGCCGGGCCTGACGACACGACAATGTTCACTGTAGTTGCGGGCGCCACCATCGCGCCAGCAGCAGGGTTCTGGCTGATGACGTTGCCCACCACAATGGAGGAGCTGCTCGCCGTCGTCACCGTGCCGACGTTCAGTCCGGCACCGGTGATGGCGCTAGTCGCAGCGGCTTGCGTCTGACCCACCACGTCCGGCACGCGCGCGTTGACGCCGATGTTGCTGCCATCATTTCCACCGCCGCCACCGCACCCTGCGATGACGAGCCACATCACGAGCAGAAGGCGCGCACGCATGCCCCTTTCATCCACGAGTCGCCACACGACTATTCACCTTGCTGCGTACAAATGAATCGGTCAACCTTACCGGCGCGACAGGATGCTGAATGTCTGGTCGCCCACACGCGAATCGAGGAAACATCTGAATGACCATGCGTCTGTCCGCGATCAGCCTGGCCGCCGTACCCGGGCGCCGCAAAGCGACGCTCGAACTCGCACAAGAGATCGAACGGCGCGGATTTCCCGGCATCTATTGTCCGAGCTTCGGTGACGGCATCGGTTTGTGCGAGGCAATCGCGCTGTCCACGCGAGAGATCCGTTTCGGCACCAGCATTACCCCTATCTACACGCGCAATGTCCAGGACTTCGCCCAGACGATTGCGTTCATTCACGAAGTCTCGGACGGCCGCTTCGTTTTCGGCGTCGGCGTAAGCCACGCGCCGGCAATGAAACGCATGGGCATCAGCCAGGGCAAGCCGTTGGCCGACATGCGCAATTTCATCAAGGAACTGCGGGCAGTGCCCCGCACCGGCGATCTTCCGCCCATCGCACTCGCGACGTTGCGCAAAAAAATGATCGCCTTGTCGGAAGAGATCGCCGAGGGAATGGTGTTCGCCAATGGCGCGCGGTCACACATGGCAGAGTCGCTCTCGACGCTCCCGATCGGGTCGCGAACGAACGACGCGTTTTTCATCGGCAACATGATTCCAACCTGCATCAGCGACGACGAAGAAGCGGCCAAGGCGGTGAACCGCCGCACGCTAACCGGTTACGCCATGCTGCCGAACTACCGCAACTACTGGAAGGAAGCGGGTTACGTCGAGGAGATGGAAGCCGTCGAAGCGGCACTTGCACGCGGTGAAACCGACAAGGTGGCGCAATGCCTCACGGACCGTTGGCTCGCCGACACGACGCTGTTCGGCTCGAAGAGCAAGGTGCGCGACGGCATCGAAGCGTGGTTCGACGCCGGCATCAAGACCCCGATCATCGTCCCGTCCTCGGCGGTCGGTAATCAGATGAAGGCGTTCGAAGAGTTCTTCGCGATCTGGAAGTAACGCTCGACGCCCTTTAGTCGGGTTGATAGCGCAGCAGAGTCACGTCGTCAGTGACGGGTTCGAAGTACGGCTTCAGCCGCATTCCGATCCGGATGTCCGCCTCGCGTACGTTCACCAAAGTGGTCGTCAGGCGCACGCCTTCGTCGAGTTCCACCACGGCCAGTTGCTGGGGCACCTCTGTCGCGAAGTGCGGCGAAGTCGGTTGCCGCGCGATCGTATAGGTGTACAGCGTTGCGTTGCCCGACACTTTCTGCCACTCGAGCGAATCGGACAGGCAACTGTTACACCGGTTGCGCGGATAGAACACCCAAACACCGCAGTCGTTGCACTTCTGCAGTTTGACCACGCCCTCTCTGAGGCCGTCCCAGAACGGTGCGCTGGTCGGTGTCGGTGTCGGCAGCGGCTTTTCGAAATTCATCTCAGTCTCCCTGCAGGATGAGCGCGGCCTGTTCGCTCATCACACCGCCGGTTCCCGAAACGTAGACGGTGTCGCAGTGACCGAGTTGTAGATCGCCCGCGCGTCCCATGATCTGCCGCACCGCTTCGATCGGCTGCGTCATTCCGCCGGCGAGGCCGGCTTGTCCGGTACCGAGTTGTCCGCCGTGTGTGTTCAGCGGGAAGTCGCCTGACGTGGTGAAGTCGTGGTCGCGAAGAAAGTCCATGCCTTCACCCTTACCGCAGAAGCCGGCGTCTTCGAGCGTGAGCAACACGGTGATCGTATAGCAGTCGTAGATTTCGGCGGCATCGACGTCGCCGGGTTTGACTCCGGCCATTGCGAATGCTTGCTTCGACGCGGGTCCGACCGGCGTTTTGACCATGTCCTGCGCGTACGTCGGCGTCTTGATGGTGAGGTATTCACCGAATCCGGTGACCCAGACGGGGCGATGCCGGCACCGATCGGCAATCTCACGGCTGGCAACGACCACTGCGCTACCGCCGGCAACCGGCATCACGATCTCGAGCATCCGCAGCGGGTCCGCGATCAACTTGCTCGCGAGCACGTCATCGACCGTGACAGGCTGGCCGAAAAACGCCGCGTTCGGATTCAACGCCCCATTCGCGCGCTGGTGTGCTACCAGTTTTGCCATGGCGCGCGGATCGTAACCGAACTCCGCCGCATACCGTTGCGCGATCATCGCGTAGCCACAGTTCTGAGCGACGTTTCCATACGGAATGTCGAACTCGGCCTGCGGCGAACCCCACTCGACGCTGCTGGCGCCGAAGTAGCGCCGCGGGTCGATCGGTCGCGCGTTCGGGTTGCTCGGAATCGGTCGCGCCGGCGCCGCGCATACGACGACGTCGCAGATGCCGAGTTCGATCGCGGCGGCCGCGCGCCAGATCATGCCGACCGAGGTCGCCCCACCGAGATCGATGCGTTCTGCAAAACTCACGGGGTGACCGAGGTATTCGACGATGGTCGCCGGCGTGAACATGCCGGACTCACGGATATCGGAGCAAACGATGCCGTTGATGTCGCTCGCCTTCAGGCCCGCGTCGTCGAGCGCGAGCCGCGCCAGTTCCGCCCATTGTTCGATCGTGAACCGGCGCGGTCCCGTGTATTTGCGTTCGTGCTTGTGTTCCGCAAACCCCACTACCGCAGCGTCTCCTCGCAATCCCATGTCATCACCCCTCTCGACGCCCGAAGAAGGGCCGATGATAGACTGCGCGCGTCACTGCTCCAACGGAAAGCGCCCGCCATGAATCTCTGGATCATCCGCCACGCCAAGTCGTCCTGGGCGGATCCCGGGCAAGCCGACTTCGATCGACCGTTGAACGCGCGCGGTATGAAAGACGGAAGGCGGATGATGCGTTGGATGCGCGGACAAGCCGCTAGTCCGCAGTGCGTCTTGTCGAGCGATGCAATAAGGGCGCGCGCAACGGCTGATTTCGTGCGCGAGGGATTTTCCGTCGCACCGGATCGCCTGCTGTTCGATCACCGTTTGTATCACGCGTCCCCGGACACTCTGATCGACGTGGTCCGAGGGCTGCCGGACGATTGCCCCTCAGTTGCATTGGTTGGACACAACCCTGGCTCGACCGAATTCGCAAACGCGATCGTGGGAAGAACGGTAATCGACGACCTGCCGACGTTCGGCATGGTGCTGGTCACGTTGCCGAATCGCTGGCGCGACGCGCAATTTGGAGCGGCCACTTTCGTCGCCCTGCAAGCACCAAAGTCACTACGCGACTAGGAGAAAGACCGTGCGGATCGCAAAGGCGGCAATCGATGTCGGGCTGCACACAACCAACAAGCACGCCATGCTGGCGTTCTGGCAAGGTGAAATCGGACTGCCGTTTCAGGAAACGCTGGCGGTCGGGCGCGGCGTGCATCAATTGCGCCACGGGATCGGCAATTCGGTTCTCAAGATCAATCACCATCGCGATCCGTTGCCGCCGATACCGGCGACCGGATACCGGCATCTGACGATCGCAAAGATCGGAGTCACTTCGCAGCGCACATTGGGTGATCCCGATGGCAACGCGATTACGCTGGTACCCCCGGGACACGACGGAGTGCAGCAGCTGCAGGTAACGGTCGCAGTGCGCAACGTCGCCGCGCATCAGGATTTCTACACGCGGGTACTAGGACTGCCTGCGACTGCGGACGGACGTTTCCAGTGTGGCGCGTCATTGCTGTCCCTCGAGCACGACGCGCGCGCCGACGGAGATGCGCAGATGCGCGGTATCGGTTATCGCTACCTGACAATTCAGGTGTTCGACGTCGTTGCGGAACACGCGGCTATCCTGTCGCGCGGCGGAAAGGAAGGCAGCGCGCCGGTGCGACTCGGCGATGTCGCATACATTTCCTTCGTGCGCGATCCGGATGGAAACTGGATCGAGATCTCACAGCGCAAGTCGATCACGGGCTCGCTGGACTAGCCCCTCAGTGCGGGGTATACCTATCGCCGCTTGCGAATCGAGGACCTTCAAACGATGGGCTTTCTCTCACTTTTGCTGCTCGCGGCGATCACGTACCTGCTCTGGCGGATTACCGATCAGCTGCCTGATCTCATCTTTCGCATCAGCGAGATCCAGCGTGACGTCGCCGAACTTCGACGTACGCTAACCGATGCACCGGGTCGACCCAACGCATCGACGGCACCGACCTCCCAGCGCCTCGACCCGGCCGCCGACTCCGCTTCTTGACGAGACGACGACACGGCACTTGGCACTGTTCTCGCTCAAACGCGATTCGTTGGGTCAACGCCTGGAAGATCTCGACTGGCGCGTTTGGCTCGGTCTCGGTTTGACGTTCGTCTGGCTCGTGCTCGGATACGGCTGCGTCGAACTCAGCGTGGGTTGGGATCAGTTCCGGCATCTATCCGCCGATCAGGTGGGCAACTTCCTCCAAGGCGCGTTCGCGCCGCTTGCGTTCTTGTGGCTGGTGATCGGCTACTTCCTGCAACAACGCGAGCTCTCGCAGAACACCGAAGTGCTCCGGATGTCGGTCCAGCAGGCGGAGATTCAGTCCGAGAAGATGGCCGCAAACGAGTTGCACGCGCGCCAGGAGACGTTTCTGCGCATCTCGCAACGGGTGCAGGCTCAACTCGGTACGGTCGCAGGCTTTCTGTTCATTTCGAGCCAGGCGGCGGGTGCCGACGGCACCGTGAGTCCGGAGGAACAGAGCCGCCTGTTCGGACAACTCAGCCAGGGAGATCCGGAAGTGTTTTCCCGACGTTTGCTGGAAACGAGCTTTCGTCTCGGCAACGATCCGGATCGATATCGCCTGTTCTACGGCACGTCGGTGCGCGCGCGACACACCAACAGTTTCATCTATACGTTCGACCGACTCATCGCGCGCAAGAGAGGTGGACCCCGACGGGTTGATCTGCAACGCGCTCGATTCGACGTCGCACGGACTCGTGTACAACCTGGCAAAGCGTTTTCAAGACATAGCTCCGCCCGAACTGGGCGATCCGACGCGCACCGGAACCAATTTCAAATTCTGAGTCGGACGGGAACTCGATGCGTGCAATCGGCGTGATCTGTCTGATCGCAGGGCTAACAGGTGCGCTTAGTCTCGCCAATGCTGCCGACCCGGATCCGTTCGCAAACGTCTCCGTCAAGTCGAGTCTCAGCGGCGGCAGCGTTTACATGCTCAGCGGCGGCGGCGGCAACATCGACGGATACATCGCCGAGGTTGCGCAGATCCTCGGAGAATCCCACGACATGCTGAAGGCGACCGTCTCGAACATCAAAGCGTGCCTTGACGCGTGTGAGTCGATCGACGGCATCGTCGCGAACGGCCTGGGTCCCCAGTGGGCGAGCTTCGCCGCCGGATTCATCACGGAAGAACAGTGGATTCGCACGGTGCAAGCGGGCTTGCAGCAGACGCCGGATGGCACGCCGGCGCGGCGCCGCTGAAATGGACGATCCGCTCGCACTGCTCGCCGACGATCGTAAGAAGGCGCGCGAAGCGAACGATCCCTGGGCGAACCTGTGCGCATTCGCCACCGTCAACGCCAACGGGGAACCGCAGGTGCGCATGCTGGTACTGCGAGAGGTAGAGGCGAGGCTTGCGCTCTTCATCAATGGCACGAGCCCGAAACACGCCGAGCTGCAATCGGGTACACGCCATGCAGTGTTGATTTTCCTCGCGAGCCAAGGCGTGCAATACCGACTGTCGGTGGCTCTCGAACCGTTGCCGTCGGAGATCGTGGGCCGCGCCTGGCTCGACCGGCCCCGCATTCCCAAGGTCATGGACTGGCTGTACGAGCACGACCAGCCGCAGAGTTCCGCCATACCTTCGCGCGAACATCTAATCCGCAGCTTTGCGGAACTCGACGCACAGCTGCCAGCAAACGTCGAGGCGCCACCGAATGCACTCGGCTACTACATCGCCGTGGAACGGCTGGAGCGATTGGAACTCGCTAACGATCGCGTTCATTCGCGCCGACGCTTCGAGCGAAACGGTGCGCAGTGGTCGACCACCGAGTTGATTCCCTGAGCGATCAGGTCGCTTCGTCTTCCAATACCGGCACGATGCCGATGAGACTCTTGAAGCACGTCGCGATTGCAGTCTCGAGGAATCCCTTCACGAACGCCGCGTCTTCGTCGCCAGAGCGTACCGCAGCGTACAGCGTGGGCCACACACCTTCTTCTCCCAACGATCGCGCTACAACGTAGTCCTGCTTCAGATATTCGTGCAGCGCCCAGTTCGGCAGGCACGTCACGCCGCGTCCGCTCGCCACCAACTGGATCATCATCGCGGTGAGCTCCGCTGTGCGCACGCGCTGCGGTTCGACGCCGGCAGGATCGAGAAACGACGAGAACACGTCGAGTCTCGATCGATCCACCGGATAGCAGATCAGCACTTCGCCGCGGAGATCCTCTGGCTCGACCCACTCCTTCTTTGCGAGCGCATGCGTCGGTGCAACCGCCAACTGCGCTTCATACGAGAAGAGCGGGCAGTACGTGACTTCGAGTTCGCGCATCGGGTCAGCGGTAATCACGAGATCGAGATCGCCGCGTCCCAACGCCGGCAGAGGCGCGAAGTTGAAACCGCTCGCTATGTCCAACTCGACATCCGGCCAACTCTCGCGATACGTGTTGATCGCCGGAAGTAGCCATTCGAAGCAGCTGTGACACTCGATCGCCATGTGCAGGCGCCCCGACTCTCCGCCCGCGAGCCGCTCCAGATCGCGTTGCGCGCCGTGCACCATCGGCAACACTTCATCGGCGAGACGGAGCATGCGTTTTCCCGCCGAGGTGAATCGCAACGGTCGGGTCTTGCGGACGAACAACTGGCAACCCAGGCGATCCTCGAGATCCTTCAACTGGTGCGACAACGCCGACTGCGTGAGGTACACCCGCTCGGCGGCCTCGACCAGGCTGCCGGTATCCCGCAACGCAGCCAGCGTTCTCAGATGTCTCAATTCCAGCGCTAACATGAGCCCTTCTAATGATTACCTGCTGTCCTCATGCATTATGTTCATGTGGCGGCTTCCTGTCACGCAACCGAACACGCGCTTGAAAATGCCACGCGTGACGACGACGGCCTCGCAAAATGCGTACCGGTACACATTGTCTGCGGGCACCGACATCTAAACTCCCCATCGATGAACGACATGGCATAAAAAGCAGAAAAGCATGTTCAGCCCGACTCGCACCGTCATCGACGCCTTCGTGGAGTGCCTCGTTACGACCTTTGAAAAGGCGTACCCCGGGGCGCAAAAGGCGCAGTGCGGACTACTCGAGCAGAGCGCCCGAATGGCACTTGAGTCGCTGACCAACTCCGACTGCAGCTATCACGACTTGAACCACACGATCATGGTGACCGACGTTGGCCAGTCGATCCTGTGGGGACGCCTCACTTCGCAAGGCGATGTCACGGCGCACGATTGGCTGCATGCCATTCTCGCGATGCTCTATCACGACGTCGGCTTCATTCGCGGCATTCTCAAAGGCGATCGCGGCGGCCGGTACATCGTCAACGAATTCGGCGACACGGTTGCTCCGCCCGCCGGTGCCACGGACGCCTACATGGCCCCGTATCACGTGTCGCGCAGCTGCCTCTTCGTGAAGGAGCGCTTCGCGACCGAAACCCTCGTCGAAGCCGGCACGCTGATTCACCACATCGAAATGACCCGCTTTCCGGTACCGCGCGATGCGTTCTATCAGCGCGTCGGAGATTTCGCCGGTCTCGTACGTGCGGCCGACCTGATCGGGCAGATGGCGGATCCGCAGTACATCCAGAAGCTGTCGAAGTTGTTCACGGAGTTCAGCGAGACCGGTGAGGCGGAACGGCTCGGTTACGACAATCCCGGCGCGTTGCGCGCCGATTATCCGTCGTTCTTCTTCGAGCGCGTCCGTCCTTACATTTCGGAAGGATTGCGGTTTCTGCGCAAAACGCAGGAAGGTCAGCTGTGGATCGCGAATCTGTTCAGCCATGTCTATAGCGAACAGCAGAGCGAACCGTCCTATGGACCGGAACGCCGGCAGCGCGACGAACCGGGCAGCGACCAGCGGCGCCGTGCAGGCGATCGCATCGGTCCGCAGATCGCGGTCAGCAACAGCTGATTCCGACGCGGGGGGCGTTGTTCAGAAACGCTCCATCGCGAAAAACACCACGGCGAAAACGATCGGTAACAAGACGATCGCGTAGGTCGCTAGGTTGAGCACGTCATTCTGCCGATCGTCACCGTGCAGCCGGAACAGGTTGCCCAACGCAAGCCACGTCGCTCCCGACACGATCGTCGTCAGCACCAGCGTCAGAATCGCGGCGGCCACAGCTCAATTCCCCATTTCAAGCGCGAACTATACTTTTGCGTGTTCCCATCGCCGCGCATCATGCCCCAATCGACTTTCGACTCTGGCAGCACGTGTCTGGCTGCCGGAGGCCGAATATGCCGCGAACGCTGCAGTATTCAACAATGCCGGCACGTGCGAGGCCGTCACGCGCAACAGCGGGGCTACGCGGTCATCAAAACCGGTACCGATATCACGCGCATCGGTCTTCCGCTCGACTTCTGACTCGCGTCGCCCGATCGGCTATTGCTGCGACAACTGCAGCATGTTGCGCGGCTGCGCGCCGGTCAGATCGGAGATCTTCGCATAGTTGTCGGCGATGTCGTCGACCGTTGCGTCCGTGCCCAGGTCGACGCCGGTGTTCTCCACGAGACACGCAACGGAATAGCGCCCACCCGCGGCCTGCATGATCACCCCGTTCGGTGCCTGTTCGCTGCACAGGAACAACACCGCGGGCGTTACCAGCTCAGGCCCGAGACGTTTGAACGCCTCGGCGGGCATCAGGGTTTCGGTCATGCGCGTTGCCGCGACCGGGGCGATCGCGTTCGTGAATACGTTGTTTTTCGCGCCTTCGATCTTGAGGGAGTTCATGAACCCGACGAGCGACAGTTTCGCCGACCCGTAGTTCGTCTGACCGAAGTTGCCGTAAAGACCCGAAGGTGACGTTGTCATCACGATGCGGCCGTAGCCTTGGTCGCGCATGATCGGCCACACCTCTTTCGTGCACAGCACCGAACCCATCAGATGCACTTCGACGACGGCGCGAAAGTCGTCCATGGTCATCTTCGTGAAGCTCTTGTCGCGCAGAATGCCGGCGTTGTTGATCAGAATGTCGACGCGGCCCCACGCCTTCATCGCGTCTTCGATCATGCTCTTCGCACCGCGCGCGTCCGAAACAGATCCGCCGTTTGCGATCGCCTGACCTCCGGCCTTCTTGATCTCTTCGACGACGCTTGCCGCCGCTTCGGACGAACCGCCCGTTCCGTCCATCGCCCCGCCGAGGTCGTTTACCACGACCTTGGCGCCGAGCTTGGACAACTCAACGGCGTAGCAACGTCCCAGGCCGCCGCCGGCGCCGGTCACAATGGCCACGCGCCCCTCGAAATTGATCGTCATTTGGATGCTCCAGTGTCGGGAAAAAGCAAACGCGCGATTCTACACGTATCGGCAGAATCTGAACCAAACGGCGCGGCGTCAGGGGCGCATCGGAAACGCTGTCGGCCCGAGGAGCGTGGCGAGGGTCGGCTGAATCCACTCGATCCAACGACACAGCGTTGCGCGTGTCTCTCGGGGATCGATCAGCTCGTGCACCGCGAACGATTCCGCACGGGGGAACGGCGATCGCGCCGCCTTCAGTTGCTCCTCCAACTCGGCGCGTTTGGCATCCGGGTCGGTTGCGGCTTCGATTTCCCGATGAAACGCCACCGCAACGCCGCCTTCGATCGGCAGCGGACCCGACTCCGCGGATGGCCACGCCAGAACGTAGGCGTTCGGTGCGTAATGCGCCGCTGTCGCGACGCCGAAGCCTTTGTGAATCTGGATCGATGCCCACGGCACCGATGCCTGCGCCGCCGCGGCGACCGCAGCCATGCCGAACCGAATGGTGCCTGCCCGTTCCGCCTCCGGCCCGATCATGAAACCTGGCTGGTCGATCAGGTTGACGATGGGCACGTGAAACGTGTCGCACGTTTCGACGAAGCGCCGGTACTTCTGCGCGGCAGCCGCGGTCATTGCCCCTGCGTAATGTCGGCAGTCGTTCGCAAGTACGCCGACGCTCTGGCCGGATAGACGCGCGAAACCGCAAATCTGACTCGGACCGAA
>Ga0105249_10001742_pt1 | contig 18977 bp, 18 predicted proteins | sample KBSS44metaG_FD_81522 | JGI IMG/M metagenome (GOLD analysis project Ga0105249, IMG submission 81522) | Switchgrass rhizosphere microbial communities from Kellogg Biological Station, Michigan, USA - KBS S4-4 metaG | ecosystem: Host-associated > Plants > Roots > Rhizosphere > Soil | place...
CGATTCACCATCTCCATCGCCCAATCCGGATAGCGCTTGCCCGCGACCGCCGTTTGCGGGACGACCTCGTCGATGCGTGTGAGATCAGCGTTGGTGAGATCAACACTTAGGGCGCCGATATTTTCCCGCAAATATCTGCGCCGTTTTGTGCCGGGAATCGGTACGATGTCTTCGCCTTGCGCCAGCACCCACGCCAGCGCCAGTTGCGCAGGCGTGCATTGTTTCTCGCGCGCGATTTCTTCGACACGCTTAATCAAATCAAGATTGCGCTGGAAGTTTTCGCCTTGGAATCGTGGCGAAGAGTGCCTGTAATCGTGTTCCGGCAGATGCTCACGCTTTTTGATTTGCCCGGTCAAGAATCCACGACCAAGCGGACTGTACGGCACGAAACCGATGCCGAGCTCGCGACATACGGCGAGAACTTCCTTCTCGGGGGCGCGCGTCCCGAGCGAAAAATATGATTGCAATGCCGTGATGGGATGAATGGCGTGTGCCCGGCGGATTGTCTCCGCGCCTGCTTCGGATAAACCGAGAAAGCGCACTTTGCCGTCGCGAACCAGGTCCGCCATCGCGCCAATGGTTTCTTCAATTGGCGTGTCTGGATCGACCCGATGTTGATAATAGAGATCGATAACGTCCACGCCCAGTCTGTGTAGACTTGCATCACATGCTTTGCGGACGTAATCAGGTTTGCCGCTGATGGCGCGGTAATCCGGTCTTTCGGGATCGCGCACGATTCCAAATTTCGTTGCAATAACGACGTGCTCACGATGCCCTCGCAGCGCCCGCCCAACTAACTGTTCATTGGTGTGCGGCCCATACATGTCAGCCGTATCGAAGAACGTAACGCCGAATTCTAGCGCGCCATGAATCGTGGCGATCGATTCTTGATCGTCGCGATTGCCATAAAAATCCGACATTCCCATGCAGCCAAGACCGATTGCCGAAACGATCGGCCCGCCGTGTCCAAGTTTTCGTTGTTTCATACCTTTTTACGATTCGATTGTCAGTTCCAGCGCGGTCGCGAGATCGTCAGGCATTGGCGCTTCAAAATTTGTCCATTCGCTGGTGCGTGGATGGCGAAATCCAATTTTCCAAGCGTGCAACATTTGTCGGGGGAACTCTTTTGCCAGGCGCGCCGCATAAACTTTATCGCCCAACACTGGATGTCCGATATGATGAAGATGTACCCGGATCTGGTGGGTGCGTCCACTGTGCAACCGGCACTCGATTAGGCTCGCTTGGTTCCCGGAACGCAGAACGCGATATTCGGTCCTGGCCGCGCGCCCGCGTAACGAGGTCACAGTCATTCGCTGTCGATGAACCGGATGCCGGCGGATTTTTTCTTCGATTGCGCCCGTCTGTTTACGCAGTTTCCCCGCGACAAGCGCGAGGTAAATCTTCACGATTGTGCGCTCGGCAAACTGTCTGGACAAATTCCGATGGGTCGCATCATTTTTCGCGACAACGAGGCATCCGCTTGTTTCTTTGTCGAGGCGATGAACGATGCCGGGCCGTTCTTTTCCGCCGATTCCTGACAGGGTCGTGCAATGGCTGAGCAATGCATTGACTAGGGTGTGTTGTTGATGGCCGGCGCCCGGATGAACGACAAGCCCGGCCGGCTTATTAATAACAATGAGATCGTTGTCCTCGAACAAAACATCCAGCGGAATGGGCTCTGGCTGATTCTCGATCTTTTCGAGCGGTGGCTCGGTTAGTTCGATTTCATCACCGCTGCGAACAGGTTGGCGTGGCCGTGTGATTGCACCGTTAAGTCGAACGAATCCACCGCGGATCAATTGTTGAAGGCGAGAGCGCGAGTATTCGGGAAGCTGCTTCGCCAGAACACGATCGAGGCGAAGCTTTGCGTCCTCTTTTGATACGACGAACTGGCTCTTTGTCGATCCGACGGTTGAAAGTCGTTTCATAAAAAATGAATGTGATCGGCGCAGCGCGCCTATTGAATTCTCGCGAAGATTAACGAGTTCACATTAGCCCAGTCCCGTCGACGCGTGGATAGGAATTTGAACTCAAAACTATCGGGGTGGCGCCACCGAGGCTTGTTCTTTCCAGCGTGGTAGCCGGAATCGGTGATCCCGGCAGGGCGATTCCCAAAAAAACCGGCATCATCGATGCCGCTACAACGCGCGTCGCCATTTCATTGCCCCGAAACCTCTGAATGTTAGAATCGACTCCGGCAGCGATTAGAGGAAGTTCACGATGATACAAACATGCCCAGCCTGCGGTGCGTCTGTCGATACGAGGGATGCGGAGCCATTGGCGGAGATCGCCTGTCCACAATGCGGCGAAAAGGTACGAGTGGAACGGATGTTTGATCACTTCGTCGTCGTCGAAACGCTTGGAGTTGGCGGGATGGGCACGGTTTACAAAGCGCGCGATACGCTCTTGGATCGGTTTGTGGCGCTGAAGCTGTTGCGCAGGGATCTTAGCAGCCAGCCAAATTACACTTCTCAATTGCAACAGGAGGCACGCATCGCTGCCTCGGTGACCGACCCCAATGTGGTACAGGTCTTCTCTTCCGGAACGGATCACGGACAATTTTATGTGGTGATGGAGTTGGTGGATCACGGAAGCCTCGATGATCTGATCGAGCAGCGAACAAACCTGCCGGAAAACCTGGTGCTGGAGACTGGAATTCAGGTTGCCAAAGGACTGCGCGCGGCTCACCGGCAGGGCCTGATTCATCGCGACGTTAAGCCCGCCAACATTCTATTTGTAGATGAACACACGGCAAAGGTAAGTGACTTCGGCCTGGCAGGCGCTGCTGCGCAGGGATCGGCAGCAGAAGGCGTAATTTGGGGAACTCCATATTATGTCGCGCCGGAAAGATTAAGTAACCAGGCAGAGGACTTCTGGAGTGATATTTACGGTCTGGGCGCAACGCTTTTTCACGCCATCGCGGGCAAGGCGCCGATTGAAGGTAATACGAATTCCGCAGCTCTATTGCTCGAATTAAAACAACAACCGCTCCAATTGCGCACCGTCGCGCCGAAAGTGTCTGAGGCGGCGGCCGCGGTTTTTCAGCGAATGATCGACCCTGATCCGGCTCAGCGTTTTTCTTCCTACGACGAGCTTGTCGCTGAGCTGGAGCAGGCGCTGCGCACGTTGGGCAGCAGAGGCAACCGCAGCACGGCACACGGCCGAGCACGGTGGTGGTTTTTCATCACCGGAGCTTTGCTTATGGCGGTGATGGTGGCAGGAGCAATCTTGTTTCTTGTTCGCAAGCCCCGCGAAAATGCTTCGGCCAGAACCACGGCGAAGTCATCGGCCCAACCCGCTAGGAAAATGACGAAAGAGCAGAGCCCAGCGCGTGGTGTGCCAAATGCAACCCGCGCGCAAGGGGACGCAAGGAAAACTCGCGACCTTGAGGCCGCTTCGTGGAGGGCGACACTGGCCAGTTACAAAGAGCAAGTTGCTCTCTATAATTTCGCCGACGCGGCTGAGGCGATCAAGAATGTGCAGGTGAGCGATGCATCCCTGAAACAGGCGAGGGAAAAAGCAGAGAAAAAAGCCCAATGGCTGATCGATTGGAAGGCCGATTTAATCAAGGACCTTAGTGACAGACATTTTTCTGGCGCACTCGCAGACCGCAGTGGCGAACAGTACACCGGCATCGCCAGCGCGACCGATAAGAGTCTCAGTGTGAAGCTCCCACACGGCATCGCGCGGGTTCCGTGGACAGAGCTTTCGCCGGAGGCTTTGCTTGGGGTTTCCACCTCGTTCATCGAGCCGACTGCGCAAGACGCAGCGGATCGACAATGGCGTTGCGCCGTTTTTGCGAGCGAGACCGGGCAAGTCGAAGCGGCTCGACAATTAGCAGATGCCGCTGCCAAAACCAAACCTCAATACCGGGACCAGATTTCTGCCTTGTTTTCGGATGTCTCACAGCCTCGATAGCGTTTCGCTTACTCTTATTCTTACTCATGCTCATACTCTTGCGCCGCAATAAGCAGGAATGAGAATAAGCGTACGGGTGGGATTATGAATAAGAATCAGACTGGCGGATGAACGAATTTCCCGCTTAATAGTCAGATCCTAGACGAGTCGTTGCGATAATTTCATTTTCGCGCGACCTTTTTCACTCGGAAACATGGAGCAAAACCCGCCACCGCCATTTCCCTCACCGGAAGAACTGAAGGCTAAGGTCACCGAGTTCATGAAACAGAACTTCGGCGACCGGGTCTCGGTGGCGACGTTTACCGAGCCGGCGCCCGCCGCTGCGGTTGAGGATGAAAAACCCGAGAAGACCGATCACCCCGAATTTGAATTCAATTTTTTACCGCGCGACATCAAAGCGCACCTGGACCGCTTCGTCATTAAACAGGACGAAGCGAAAAAGGTGCTCGCGATCGCGGTTTGCGATCATTACAACCATGCCAATTATCTGCGGCAGCTCGAGAAAGAAGACGCCCGGCGCGCCGAGGAGACCGAGTACATCAAGCAGAACGTGATTTTGGTCGGCCCGACTGGCGTCGGCAAAACCTATCTGATCAAGCACATCGCCGATCTGATCAAAGTGCCGTTTGTGAAAGCGGACGCGACCAAGTTCAGCGAGACCGGTTATGTCGGCGGCGATGTCGAGGATCTCGTCCGCGAGCTTGTCCACAAATCCGACGGCGACGTCAATCTGGCACAGTTCGGCATTATCTATATCGACGAGATCGACAAGATCGCTGCGGCCGGAAATTTGATCGGGCGCGATGTCAGCGGCCGCGGCGTGCAGACGACGCTGCTCAAGTTAATGGAGGAAACGGAAGTTCCAGTGCGAAGCATGAACGATCTCCAGGCGCAATTGCAGGCCGCATTCGAATTTCAGAGGCGCGGAAAAGCGAGGCGGGAAACGATCAACACGCGACATATTCTCTTTGTCGTGAGCGGCGCGTTCGAGAAGTTAAAAGAGCAGGTGGCCCGGCGCGTCAGGCAAGGCCAGATCGGGTTTAGCGCTTCTCCGGTGCAAGTGATGGATAACGAGCTGTTTCAGCACGTTACGACGCAGGACTTTATCGAGTACGGATTCGAGCCGGAGTTCATTGGTCGTTTGCCTGTGCGGGTCGTCTGCGAGGACCTCGACGCCGATGATCTCTTCAAGATCATGAAATATTCCGAGGGAAGTTTGCTTCGCCAATACGAACGCGCATTTCGCGCCTATGGCATCCAGATCAGTTTCGAAGACGAAGCCTTGCGCTTGTTGGCCGAAGCCGCCGCCCGGGAAAAAACCGGCGCACGCGGATTACTGACTGTATTCGAAAAATTATTTCGCGATTACAAATATTATCTCGCCGGATCTGGCTTAAGCCAGTTGCGTGTCACCGCCGATCTCGTGCATGAGCCGAAACGAGTGCTCGACCGGCTAATGGCCGAGGGACAAAAGCTCGAGGTGCAAACCCTCGAGGCCGGTGCGCATCAATTCGCCGAGAAATTCAAAAACGAGCATGGGCTGGAGATTGTTTTTGATGAGACGGCAGTGCAACATTTGATTGAGCGCGCGCAAGCGGAGCGGATGACGATGAACGATCTGTGCGCTCATTTGTTCAGGGATTACCAATTTGGATTGAGCCTGATTAAGAAGAACACTGGCCGCACGACGTTTGTCATAAATGCGGAAGCCGTTGATGCTCCGGACAAATTCTTGAGCGAGCTAGTCGTTCACTCCTATTACCCGGCTGCGGTGGCGCAAAAGGCCTGATTCGTTCATGAAGCGATCCCTGTTCACGACGCTGATAATTGGAGGTACCGTTGCTGCTATCGTCAGCGCCTTGCATGCAACCGGACTACTGCGCGGTCTTGAGACTGCTGCCGGCGGGCTCGCATCTGACTACGCCAGCGCGACGAGAGTCGTCAGCCAGAAATGGCAGTACGTTTTCGTTTCGCTTTTGGCTTTCGGCGTGGTCTGGCTCGGTCTCAGGTCCGCAACTGGCGGATCACGAGTCGGCGTCCGCTTGCTAACCGTTTTACTTGCGATCGAGTTGCTCGGCCTCTCATGGGTTTGCTCGCTTTACCGTGTATTTTTCCAGCCGCTACCCTCCATTTTTGCTGTGGCGCTCGCATTACTTGCGACGGAGGGTTGGGCTCTTTTCCTGCGACGGGATCGTTCGCACCTGGTGCGCACATTTTTCGCCGACCGTCTATCCAAGAAAGAATTCCGCCGTGTGAAGGAGGGGACAATTGCGTTCGAGGGTCATCCCAAATCGTGCGAGGTGAGCGTCGTGGCTTGCGATATTGCCGATAAGTACGGATTTGCCCAGGATTCCGGGCTGGCCGCGTTGGCCAAGACCATGGGAGAATTTATTCGGGATACGGTTGATCGGCTTCTCCAGGCAGGGGCTTATTTGCAAGCCGCGGACGGAGAGGGCGTGGTCGCTATTTTTGGCTTTCCCGGCGGTGATTCCGGGCATGCTGAAAAAGCCGTCCGCGCGGTCCTCGATCTGATTCGGAATTCTCGCACGCAACAGCAGAGTAACGGCGAAATTTGTGCAGGTTACGACATCCGTGCCGGCGTCAGTTCCGGGGTCATCGTCGCTGCTCCGTTGAAGGATAGTGGAAATCCAGGTCTTTTAATCAGGGGCGAACCACTCGGTCTGGCGCGCAAGTTCTGCGCCGCAAATCGTCGTTATGGATCAAAGATTTTAATGGACACGCCAACTTTTGATCTGGCAAGCAACGCAATCGTCGCGCGGCCGATCGATTTTGTGAACGGGGTCAACTCACAGGATCGACATGAAATTTACGAGCCGCTTTGGCTGGCAACCGAAGCTGGGCCGGAGCATATCGCGCGTCGCGATTCTTTCTGGAGTGGAGTCGTTCTCTATCGAGAGAAACGCTGGGCAGAAGCATATACCGAGTTTCAGAAGGCGCGCGCTTCGAAGGAAGAGGATGATCCTCCTCTGCAGTTTTATTTGCGCCGGCTGGGCCCGCTTGCCTTGCATCTGACGGAAACGCCCCAGGCTTAGAACCAGCGCCTGTTTTGAGAAAGACGGAATATCCGGCAGCGATCCGGAATTTGATTGCGCAACTGCGACAAATGCCGGGCATCGGACCCCGTTCGGCGGAACGGATTGCGCTCTGGATTGTGCGCGCGCAGGGCGATCAACCGGAGCAGATTTCGCGCGCCATCGCCGACACCCGCCAGGCAATTCACCCGTGCGCGCTCTGCGGATTTTTTACCACGGACGAGATCTGTGACATCTGCGCGGACTTCTCGCGCTCAGTGGAGCTGCTCTGCGTTGTCGAACAGCCGACAGACATTCTTCCTCTTGAGAAAACCAGCGCGTTCCGCGGCCGCTACCATTCTCTCGGAGGGAAAATTTCGCCGCTCGATCATGTTGGCCCTGAAGATTTGCGGATTAAGGAATTGCTCGAACGCCTCGATCACGAAAAGATTTCCGAGATCATTTTCGCGCTTGCCGCCGATGTCGAAGGCGAAGCAACGACGAACTATCTCGTCGATCTTCTCAAAGGCAGGCCTGTGACTTTAACACGCATCGCGCGCGGGCTGCCCGCTGGCGGCGGTTTAGAATCAGCTGACGAATTGACGCTTTATCAGGCGCTTTCGGGTAGGACGAAGCTGTGACCGTTGAAGCGGTAAGCGATGAAGCGATCCGCTTCAACGCTTTAACTTTTCAACGCTTTAACGTTGCACTAACCTTGCTACATGTTCAGCGCGAAGATTGATCCGGCGCTACACCAGGCGCAAAAGCCGCCCTGGATCAAGGTGCGGCTCCCATCGAATCCGGTTTTCTTTTCAACCAAGGCGCTTATTTCTGATTTGCGTTTGCACACGGTTTGCGAGAGCGCGCAATGCCCGAATCGCTGGGAATGCTGGAGTCAGGGCACGGCTACGATGATGATCGCGGGCGACCGTTGCACACGGGCATGCGGCTTTTGCGCTGTGACAACGGCGAAGCCTTACGCGCTGGAAGACGACGAGCCGCAACGCGTCGCGGAAGCCGTGCGCCGGATGAAATTAAGACACGTCGTTATCACGGCGGTTGCGCGTGACGACTTAAAGGACGGCGGCGCCAGGCATTTCGCCCGCACGATTGCTGCAATTCGAGAAATGGATCCTTCGGTGATTGTCGAAGTGCTCGTTCCCGATTTTCACGCCCAGGATTGGTGTATCAAAATCGTGCTGGATGCCGGGCCAGACATTTACAATCACAACATGGAAACAGTCGAGCGCCTGACCCCGCTCGTGCGCTCGCGCGCAAAGTATCACACCTCTCTGCAAGTTTTACGGCGCGCGAAGGAACTGTCGTCCCGCGGTGGCGGGACTGTGACCAAGAGCGGTCTCATGCTCGGTCTCGGTGAAAAAGAGACAGAACTTTTTCAGACGATGGACGATCTGCGCGAGGTCGGCTGCGAAGTTCTAACCATTGGCCAGTATTTGCGGCCGACTCCCAAACACTTGCCCGTGGTCGAATACATCACACCAGAGCAATTCAATTATTACGGCGATATTGCGTGCAAGAAAGGTTTTCTCCACGTCGCCTCCGGGCCGCTCGTCCGCAGCTCTTATCATGCAGCCGATTTTCATCCGGTAGTTCGCCGATGACCGAAGCGGCCCGGGATCAGCTTGCGCAAGTTCGTTTGACAGCCGCCGCGGTCATTCCGGCGTATCGCGAGGAAAAGCATATTGGCGATATTGTCCGCCGGACCCGTCTCCAGCTCGATCATGTACTTGTGGTGGATGATGGCTCGGACGATCAGACCGCGCGGCGTGCGCGCGACGCCGGCGCTGAAGTCATCGTTCATAACGAGAACTGCGGAAAAGGCGAAGCGATCAAGACAGGATTACGCCACTGGTTAGACCGCCAATTCATTCGTGTGCTGATACTCGATGCCGACGGCCAGCATCTCCCAGAAGAGATTGCGCAGTTTATAGCAGCGGCTGCCATCGCGGCAGACCCCAGCTTTTTCCTTGGGAATCGCATGACCAACGTCGCCGGAATGCCGTTACTTCGCCGGGTGGTAAATCGTTACATGAGCAAGCAGATCAGCAGCCTTTGCGGACAAACAATCCCCGACACCCAATGCGGCTTTCGCATGTTGGATCGGCAATTGATTCCGGAGCTCCTTGGCGGGTCGAACCATTTCGATTACGAAACCGAAATGCTCATCATTGCCTGCCGCAAAGGATATCGTATCGAATCAGTCCCGATCACAACTGTTTACTCGGATGAAGTGAGCAAAATTCGTCCGGCGCGCGACGCCGTCCGCTTTTTCAAGCTGATCCGTCGTTATCGCAAACGCTAGTCTCTCTCCGAGCCGTTTCATAACGCCTGATCGAGAATATCAGGGTAAGAAACTTACGGCTTTTTTGCAGGCAACGCGCGGTTGCTTTTCAGGATTTCCGATTCGGGTGTGAGCTTGGCTGGTTTGCCGCTGAAGATGACGCGGTTTGGTTTTTCAGCGAGCGATTCGACCAGCGCCTTGGCGTATGTCGTGACCACTTTCAGGTTCAAAAGGGTGACGTGCAATTGTTTCAACTGTTCCTGAAGCTGTTTATCGGTCGCGCTGATGAATGCATCGGCCGTGCCGAACACCTTGTCGGCGCCTTTGGCTACGCCATCGAGGTTCGTGATCACGTTCTGCAAATTGTCCACGTCCAGCTTTAGCGAATCGGCCAGGGGCCCGAGTTTCGGCATGAATTCGCCGAGATTTCCTTTCAAATCGGTGACCGTCCCGTTGAGATTATCGAGCAACTTGTTTGCGTTATCGAACAATGGGCCGGCTGCTGCGGTAATCTGTTCGAGGCCATACGCCGGATGGCCCTCGATCACGGCGTTGTTTGCCAGCGTCTCGCCTCCGGGCGTGCCTGCGGATAGGGCCACAAATTTCGGGGCGAGCATCGAGTCAGCGCTGAGCGTCGCAATCACGTCCGCTGGCAATGGCGGAATGCCGTCGTCGAGGCTGACTGTCACGCAAACTGCGTCCTTTTTGTTTTGGGACGCGTCACGCTCCTTCGCCGTCAAGTGACGCATCGCGATCACGCGTCCGGCTGGCGCGCCGGCGTAACGGACCTCGGAATTCACTTTTATGCCGGTCACATCTTCGTAATTGATTTGCAAAGTGCGGGTCGGTTTTTTAAGGCGATACCCCGAAAGCGCGAAAGTGAGCGCGGCGAGCAGGACGACGCTGCACGCGATGACGAAAAGGGCGACTAGGTAATCGGATAGACTGCGTTTTATTAGGCTCACGGATTTAACTCCATAAGATCGGTCTGCAATGACGAATGATGAATGACGAATGACGAATAACGAATCAATGACGAAATCCGAATGACGAAAGAGTCTTTCGCTGCAGCCACAACATTTTTGGACTTCGTCATTTCATCATTCCTTCGTCATTCTGCTCATGGAGTCTTGCGATGAAATCTGTGGCGCGCGCCAAAAAACGGACGCGGTTTAACGTGCGGATGGTCTTCGTGTTGTTCCTGCGAGAGATTCAATGGTATCGGGCCGTCGGCTTCGCCGTTAATAAACTGGTGCACCTCGGGATTTGGGCTGGTGCGGATTTCATCCGGCGTACCTTGTGCGACAATCCCGTCGCCTCCAAGCATAATCATCCGGGTCGCGATGCGAAAAGCGCTCGTCATATCGTGCGACACAACGACGGCGGTCATATGGCTGCCGCGAGTGAGTTTGAGCGTCAGTTGATCAACTACTGCGGTCATGATCGGATCGAGTCCAGAGGTAGGCTCGTCGCTGAACAGCAATTCCGGATCGAGAGCAAGCGCGCGCGCCAATCCAACCCGTTTTTTCATTCCGCCGCTAATTTCATCCGGTTTAAGATCTTCAAAGCCAGTCAATCCCACCATCTGAAGTTTTTGTTTCACGATCTCTTCGATTTCGTCCGGGGATTTATCAGTGTGCTGCAAAAGTGGCAGTGCCACATTCTCGCCGACCGTAAGGGAGGCGAGCAGCGCACCGGACTGGAATAACATTCCGAATCGTGTCCGGACACGCGCGATTTCGCGCTCGCTCATGGTTGTGATTTGTTCGCCAAAAAGTTTTACCGAACCTGAAGTCGGTTTCATCGACCCGATCATATGCCGTAGCAGTGTGCTTTTGCCGCAACCGCTGCTACCCATGATCACCAGCGTTTCGCCTCGGTGAACGTTGAAAGAAATGTCGTTGATCACAACGCGATCTCCGAATTTCCGGACGAGATCGGTTACTTCGATGATGGGAGAATCAGGGGACATGAAAATAATGACGAATGACGAAGGACGAATGGCTTCGCCACGTTAAGGCGTTGAAGCGTTGAATCGTTAAATCGAAAACCCGATGTAACGATGTAACAAATCACACGGCGCACGCAGGTTTCGTTCCTCCTTCCTTCTAGCTTCGACATTCGTGCTTCGTCATTCATATCATGCGCCAAAGAAAAAGATCCCGGTCAGTATGGCGTTCGTGATCAACATCGCGAGCAACGCTTGCACAACCGAGCTCGTCGTCGCCTGGCCGACGCCCTCCGCGCCACCTTCGACATTGAGCCCGGCGTTGCATGCTATAGTGATGACAATCCAGGCGAAGACAGCGCTCTTGATCATTCCCGAATACAAATCCCATGTATCCGCGCTTTCCAAGGCGCGCAGGACATACCCGGCGGTATTAAAATCGAGCGCGGAGACACAAACGGCCCAGCCACCAAGGATGCCGATGTAATTTCCGAAGATGGTGAGCGCCGGCAGCATCACCAGCATCGCTAGGAAGCGCGGGACTACCAGGTATTGAACCGGGTTAATCGCCATCACCTCAAGCGCCTCGATCTCTTCAGACACTTTCATCGTCCCCAGTTCCGCGGCGACGGCAGAGCCGCTTCGGCCAATCACGATCACAGCAATCAAGACCGGTCCCATTTCGCGCAAGAGCGTGAGCATGACGAGATCGGGAATGTACATTTCAGCGCCGAGGCTTTCGAGGGAATGTGCGGCTTGCATGGCCAGCGTTACGCCCACGCTGAATGCTGTTAGCGCGACCATCGGCGCCGCGCGCACCCCGATGAACACCATTTGGCGGAAAATCGGCGCGATTTTGAAAAACTGTCCCGTAAAGGGGGCGATCAAAATCCAGTAGAGCAGGCTGAGATTAAGTTGGAGGTAGTTTTTCACTTGCCGTTCGAACGCGCAGAATGACAAGGTGTCGGCGCTGACGAAAGCCGAAAGTTTGGCACCGATTACGAATCGACTCGACGGCTGAGGATCAGCTCAGAAGGCAATGGCTCAAACCGAAATCGAAGCCGTTCGCGCGTTGCTGGCTTCCAAGCCGCGACCTGTCGGGTGGCCTGAGCGCCGCCAACGGCTAGACGACGTTGGTTCTGTTTGGCCTGTAGCCGATGACGTCAACCTGACTGAAGTTGATGTTAACGGCGTACCTGGGGAATACTCGATCGTCCCCGCCAGCGATGCCTCTCGCATCTTGCTGTTTTTCCATGGCGGCGGCTATTGCTCCGGCTCAATCCGGAGTCATCGTCGCATGGTAACCGAGGCGGGCCGAGCGGCTGGTATGCGGACATTAGCCATTGCTTATCGACTGGCCCCCGAGCATCCGTTCCCGGCAGCGTACGACGACGCGCTGACGGCGTGGCATTTTCTGCGGGACCAAGACATTGCAGCTGGGCATATCGCCATCGGCGGCGACAGCGCAGGAGCCGGGCTCGCAATCGGGCTGATCAACCAGCTACGCGATGGGCGCGAACAGCTTCCCGCTTGCGCGTGGCTCGTGTCGCCCTGGACAGATCTGACAATGTCCGGTTCGACGCTTGTCACTAAGGACGCCGTCGATCCACTTATCCACAAAGGTTATCTGAATGAACTCGCCAACGCCTATGTCCCCGCCGGAATGGATAGGAGGGACCCGCGGGTTTCTCCTCTCTATGCCGATCTTCGCGGCTTTCCTCCAATACTGATCCAAGTGGGTTCTGCGGAAACGTTGCTCGATGACGCCACTCGCTTTGCGGCAGCAGCCGGTGAAGTTGATGTCGCTGTCACTCTGGAAATCTGGCCGCACATGATCCACGCATGGCCTTTGTGGAACGCACATCTGGAGCCCGGTCGCCGCGCACTTGTCAGCGCAGGCGCGTTTATCAGAAGACACTCTGAGGCCGCAGGTGGCAGTTCTGGCACCGCAAAAGCCAGTTAACCGGATTACCAAAACGGAACGAGCGGTTTACAGCAAACCCCGTTTGCGAAAATCGCCGAGGTTTCCCCCGGACGAGCGCTCGATCAAATCGATCGTGAATTTCAGCAGACAAACCTCCCACGCGTCATCCACACCCTGGATGATAGCGCTGAGCGGTTCGTTTTCGCTTTCGACCCGGCGTTTCGTACGATTGATCACCGCGTCGATTGAATCGCGCAGGGTCTCCTCGATCACATCGGTCTTGCGAAATTGAAATCCGTAGCGGAGCACAGCGATGTTCCGCGCGTGCTCGCGCATTTGATCGACAAACCGTTGAGCTTGCTCGCCAAAACCTTCCAGTAGCAGCCGGCAATAATGTTCCGGCGTGAGAATCTGCGGACGGTCGGCGTGGATTTTCCCATTGCGAACGCGAACGTAATCGACGCGGTCCATCAATTCGGAGATAAGGTAAAAGTTAAAACTCGTGCTGCCAAAGGTCGCGATTTGTCGCTCGGGCGTGAGAATTACTTGCGTATTTTCAATTGCGTAATCGAAATCGTCCTGTCGCATAAGGTCTGAACTAAATTATCGCTTTGAAGCGAACATTTTAAAGGAACGACTTGGCCGTGGGAGTGACAAAGGACGAATGCCAAAATGACCAAGGAATGCCAAAGCCTGAATGAGGAATGAATCGAAGTGCAACGCCTGCGCCACACGCAACCCCGGCCCGCTATCGACGTTGCTCTTGGTGCTCTTCGCTCGGGGACTGAAAAAGCGACAGATATTGGCTATAGCCTTCTTCTTTTAATTTCTCCGCTGGAATAAAACGGAGCGCGGCAGAGTTCACACAATAACGCTCCCCTGTCGGCGCGGGGCCATCGTCGAAAACGTGACCAAGATGCGAATCGCTCGCTTTTGAGCGAACCTCCGTCCGCTCCATGCCGTGGGAAGAATCCCTCTTTTCTGTTACTTTGTCTTTTGAAATCGGCTTCGTGAAACTGGGCCAGCCCGTGCCGCTGTCGAACTTATCCAGTGAGCTGAAGAGCGCCTCACCAGTGATAAGATCGACGTAGATTCCAGGCTTGTGATTGTCCCAATAGGCATTTTGAAACGGAGTCTCCGTGCCGCATTCGCGCGTCACGTGATACTGGTCTTTGCTCAACTGCCTCCGTAATTCGGCATCATTGGGGACGGCTTTGGTCGAATTCATTTTCTCGGCTTGTTTTTTCTGCCCCTGAGCATAGCCGAATAAGATCGAGCCAACAACCACGACAACCGCCGAAATCAGAGCAATCCACAGAGTTTTATGCGAACCGTGCTTATGCGGCAAGTGCCTGCTGTACATTTTCTAATCTCCAGCGCCTAGATTTAGACCGACCTTCGCTCTCCGCCGTTCAGTCCTTTGGAAAAGTTTCTCAGTTCAACTGGCGGGGCGTAAGGTCAATTTCCCTTAATTGGATTCGCAAACAAGCCGAAGAATGGCCGGGCGTAAAATGCGCTCGCGGATTTTCAAGGAGGAAAAAGCGCTCACTAATCCTGCCGCCCGGCTTCCGGGACGCGAATGTAGCGACGGAAGAGAATCAATCCCACAGGCGCAACCGACGCCGCCAGAGCAAAGATCAACCACATTGTTCCGGGGCGCCGCGGCCCGTGCTCCGGAACGAACGCGACCAGTAACCAGCCACCGGCGCCCACAAGGAGCTTACCAACGAGGAACGGAAGATACGCTAGCGAGCCGTACGAGGCTTCCTGTCCTTTCGGTGCAATGGCCGCGGCATACTCGTACACTCGCGGCGAATAGAACGCTTCTCCTACCGAGAACACGACGAGATAGAGTGCAGCCATGATATAGTACGGATGAATACTCCCATGGAGTCCGAGATACCCATGCCCGAGCCACTGCCCGATCCCGCTGCTAGCCGCGGGCACGAACCATTCTGTCGGCAACGCCATGATGAATACTCCAGCAGCACAGATCACTCCGCCAACTACGACCATTCGATACGCCGCAAACTTTTGCGTCAGCGCGCCTACGATCGGCACCAGCAAAATGATGACAATCGCGTTGATTGCGGAAAGCTTGCCGACAGGTGCGTTGAAGCCGAGCTCGCGAATGCCGAACTTCGGAAACACGTAGTCCATTTGCAAAAAAATGGCTTTGAGAAATCCGATGAAGAGAAAGAAAACGAGCAGCCGGTAAAAACCAGATTGACCAATTAGCCGGCGGAAAAGATGCGCTGTGTCGATCGCGCTTTGCCGCACGGTTTGTCCGATGCGGCTCCAGAATCGGGGAGCTGCGCGGTGTGGTTCACCGGTGGTTGGCTTATTCGGATCTCGGCGCAGAAAATAAACAACCGGAAAGAGCACGATTTCGAATGCCAAGCTGACCATGAACAGCTGCTGATATGAGCTTGGCTCAAATCCGAACAGACTGACATGCAAGTTCAGTTGGCGGACGTAATCGAATATGTAGCCGGCAGCAACATAGCCGATGTTCATCACCATGTAGATGAGCGAGAACGAGATTGACCGCTGCGCGATCGTGGAATAGCGCCGCGTCGCCGCCAGCAGCACCGGCGTCCCGAGAGCTTCGCCCACTGCCAGCGGAAGAACGCCGCAAGCCAGCGCCAACGATGGGATGGCGGTGACGACCATCACGCTGCGCGCTACGGTGCAGATGGCCACGCCCAGAAAAAAAGTGCGCCGTAATCCGATCGCATCCGTCACCGAGCCAGCCAGCAATGTGAACACAGTCATTGCCGGCGCCCAAACCCAGCCGACTAATGCTCCCGCCGCTTGGTCACTAAACCCGAGGTCCTTCGACAGCCACAGCACCATGGTTTTGTTCGTGACCGAGTACGCGGTGTAAATGAGGAACTTGATCAGGAAGGTGAGCCACAAGTTGCGTTGCGCACCCTTAAGCACCGTGAATTTCGCGAGAAAGCCGTGGAACCCAGTGGGCGGGACAATTTCTTCTGCGGGTAGCGCTGTTTTCGCTGCTTCGGTCACGATGTCGCTCCTGCGTTTACAATCAGCGCGCGCGAAAAGCAATTGTAGGCGCCTGTGTCAGAGCCTGTCGGTTAGCGCCCTTCAAGGAATCACGGCTTCCCAAGCCGTCTCTCCCTGTTTTTTGGCTTCAACGTTTCAACTATCACAACAGATTTGCGATGTATCTCTGCAGATCGAACCGCGCGAAATCATCGATGTTCACCACGCAACCCAGTGCTTTTTGTCACTGTCATGTCGGCGGTCCTCGGCGCGTCTCCAACTCTTTCTTTAGATCATTCAAGAATGATCGCCGGCTCTGGCGGATCGTTCTCACATAGAAAATCGTCCCGGCCACTCCGAAGGCAGCCGCGCCGAAAAAATTCAACCCCGGTCCGAGCTTCCACAGATACGCGCCAAGGATTGCGCCAGGGCTGACTATCAAATCGCGGACAAAATAGTACGCGCCGACCATTTGCCCACGTCGGTCGGGGTCGCTGTATCCAATGATGAGCGCCTTGCGGGATGTATCTCCGAACTCTTTAAACCCACGAATGGCAAACGCGATGACCAATGCCGGGAAACTTCGCGACATCAGCAAACTGATTGGAAAAAGTGTAAACATGATGAAGGTCGCGACCACGAACGGCTCGCGTCCGTGCCTATCCGCGTAATACGAGGCAGGAATTATGCATAACATCGCGGCCGCCATTTCCACCGCGGTGAGCAAGCCAACTTGTTCTCCACTCACGCCGATGTAATCCATCGCGAAAATTACCACCCACGCATAGGGAATTCGTTCGCAAAAGCGGATCAGAATGTCGCTTAAGAGCAAACGCCTCATTGGCGAGTTGAATTCGCGCAGGCTTCGCCAAAAATTCCAACGCTCGTTCGCCGCAACTTCTGGCTTTGGCTCTTCACGTAATTGGCGTTGCACCAGGATGGTCACCGCCGAAAGAACGATCGAGATAAGGAGCGCGATGCGCACACCGCCGATAATTCCGAAGCGATCGATCAACATTCCGCCGAAAAATGGTGCAGTCATGATCGGCAGCCGCTTGATCACCGATTGGACGCCGACACCCATCGAGTGGCGATTTGCTTCGAGCGCCTCTCCGATAAGGGAAAACGTCGCTGGCAGCGAAAAACACGTCCAGGAGAGGAATAGAAACATTCCCGCAATCACTGCGCCCCAATGCGGTATGAACAGGACCAGCGCGTAGCCGGCGATTGATATGAGATTAAACGCGAGAAATGCGCGCCTATGCCCCCAAAGGTCGACCAGAACTCCGCCGGGATAAGCGTAGATCGCCCCGAGTAAGGTCCGCAGCGCATCGTAAAGACCGATGACAAAAACAGTCGCGCCGACCGCTTGCAGGTACTTCGGCACGAAACGCATCCAAAGTTCTTCGCCCGCGCCAATGACAAAGATGGCGATGAGCAGGATGACCAAATTGCGTTTGAGTCCCAGAAAATCCGAAAGCCGGCGCGCAAGATTCACGGTTTGGCAACCCGGCGTTTGCACTCTGCATAGAACGCGTCGTAAACGACGAACTCGCGCTCGAGGATTTCGCTGTCGCTGAATCCCAGAGCACCGAACCCGCTGGCAATCCAGCGCAGTCCTTCGCCCGCTTGATGCGGGTTGTTCGGGTGCGAATCGGCTGCTCGGACAATTTCGCCGAGGAGAACAAGCGCGGGATCAGTGAGCTTGTATTTTTTCAGAATCGAATTGAACGAAACGTCTTCGCCGTGATGGCCAAGCTCGCAATCGGGGACGTCGAACACGGTTCCGTCATCGATCTTTGACCAATCAGTTTCGTGCGGAAGAAAAACAAATTCCGCCTCTGGATCGACAAAATTTCGGATTAACCACGGGCAAGCCACGCGATCGACTTTAATTTTCTCGCGAGTGATCCATCTCATAGGCTAGATTCTCGTTTCGTGACAGCGTGGTTTTGGTACGCAGTTATCGCCGCCATTCTTTACGGCGCACATCAAATCTTTACCAAGCTCGCGGCAGACCGCGTCGGAGAAGGCTTGGGCGGATTCATTGTCGAAGCCACGGCCGCATTCTCGATCTTAATTTATCTCGCGTTTCTTTGGTTGGCCAGCCGTTGGAATCAACAGTTCAGTGCCCAGGGAATTTTCTATTCCGTTCTCACGGGGGTGTGCGTGGGCGCGGGGACAATTGCTTTTTTCCTTCTCTTTCAGAAAGGCGGGCCACTATCGGCCGTCCCAGTCATTCTTGCGGTCGGCGCCGCGATCATGGCCGTCGCCGGAATTCTGTTCTTCCGCGAAGCACCATCGTGGCAGAGAATCGTCGGCGTTGCGTTCGCCATCGTCGGTTTGTTTTTGCTGCGCAAATAGGATCCATTCCGTGCTCATTTCGTAAGGACTTGTAAACCGACGTAAGCCATCGCAGTTGTGTCACCGACGATGTCGCGTCCGCCGGCGAACAGAACATTGTGGCTTGGTCCTTTGCGCGGGCGCGTTTTCGGTGGTTCAGGCCGCGCCGACCCAAGCGCACCTCGCGGCTCAGGCCAAGTAAAGGAGAGCGAAGCAAAAAATCGCGCTCGAGCAATTACCAAATGGCTCGATCAAAAGCGCCGAGATTGAGAACGAGAAGGGGTCACCTCGTCTGGTCCTTCGTAATTTCCAAACCCGGCACGCGGAACATTACAGAAGTGCTTGTGGATGCGAAGGCCGGAAAGATCGTAAGCATTTTAAGCTAGTGGCACAGGTGCAAGCTCTGCCAGTACCGATGGATCTCGCCCCGCTGGAGAAGCGTTTTATTGCCCCCTGATAATTTGCACAAGTTCCGACCTCGCGCCGGTGTTTACGTCAACCGTC
>Ga0105249_10001743_pt1 | contig 18966 bp, 28 predicted proteins | sample KBSS44metaG_FD_81522 | JGI IMG/M metagenome (GOLD analysis project Ga0105249, IMG submission 81522) | Switchgrass rhizosphere microbial communities from Kellogg Biological Station, Michigan, USA - KBS S4-4 metaG | ecosystem: Host-associated > Plants > Roots > Rhizosphere > Soil | place...
GTATCTAATTCTTCCTTGCTTCGTCCCTTCGTCTCTGTTTTTTTAAGGTAATGCGGATAGACACTTGCGAATTTCAACTTATAAACTCTTTCAATTTTCATTGTAGTTGTTATTTATCAAAAAATATTAATTTCTGTAAATTAGTTATAAGTAGGCTGTTGCTTTTAGCGGCAACGTAAATCGCTTTCTAATCTTTAGGCTCCCACAATTGAATTTTATTTCCTTCCATGTCAAGGATATGAACAAATTTTCCATAATCATAAGTTTCAATTTTGTCCAGGATCGTTACGTTTTCTTTTTTTAATTCTTCAACCAGTGATTCTAAATCCGCTACTCTATAATTTATCATAAAATCTTTTGTTGATGGCTCATATAGTTTAGCTGTTTCCGTGTTTACATTCCATTGAGTAAGTCCTTTTTTTGTTGGGTCGTCAGCTTGCAGCCATTCAAATGATGCCCCATACGGACCTGCGTCTAGCCCAAGATGAGTTTTATACCACTCTTTAACTTTATTTGGGTCTTTGCATTTGAAGAAAATACCTCCGATACCTGTTACTTTTTTCATGGTTGTTAATTTTTTATTTTGTCCTTTTATCACTGTTTTAAAAGCGAAACCTGAAAGAAATGATGCTGTAATAACTAAAATTATTAAGGATGCCTTTTTCATTTTGTTGAAGGTTGGTGATTGTACGATATCGTTGTAAGCTTACAACTTGCGCTGTGCCTTACGAAAGTTATAACTTTTTGGTTGTTGTTACAAAGAATGTAATTCGGAGGCCGACTCCAGGGTCTTATTTTTTTTCGTTAGAGCATAAGTTATTTTTAGAGAGATACACGAAGAAAATTTTGATGCCTTGTTTCTTCGATTCTTCTTGAAATAAAATCGGTTGTTGGATTTTAAGATTCGACAGTCCCTGTCTTCACTTTTCCGCCTCTTTTATAATTGATCAGAATAACCCCTTTTGATGTAACAATGTTGTCCGTTAATGTAAATGCTGCTGGAATCGTTCCATTGTCAAAAAGTTTTTTTCCCTTGCCTAAAGTCAAGGGATATATTTTAAGCCTGAGCTCGTCTATAAGGTCATTCTTAAGTAGTAACTGGATAAGCTTGCTGCTGCCCCAAACTTGAATGTCGGCGCCTTTTGATTTTTTAAGTTTTTTTATATCCGCCAGGCTTTTGATGAAAATTGAGTTTTTCCAGTTTGATTTTTTCCTGGTTTTTGACATTACATATTTTGCGCCTTTATTGATGCCTGGCCAAAAGTCTGCATGTTTAGGCCAGTATCCTTCCCATATCTCAAATGTTTTTTTGCCCAAAAGATAATCTACAGGCTGCTCCAATTCTTTTTGCATTGCTTTTCCAAAAGCTTCGTCACTGTAAGGTGCGGTCCAACCGCCATATTTGAAACCACCTGATGTATCTTCCCGGGGTCCACCAGGTCCCTGTAATACTCCATCTAATGATATCATTGATAATACAATTATCTTTCTCATATTATTTCACCTCCTTTTATTTTTTACTGTTTTGCTAGATGCGATTTATCGCCCATTAAAAAAAATTAATTTTTCCTGTTATCCTTCGGATCAAAATCCACCATCCATTCAATTCCATATTTGTCTCTAAACATACCAAAATATGTACCCCATGGACTATCGCCAATAGGCCCTTCTATTTGTCCTCCTGCTGAAAGCCCATTAAATAATTTGTCTGCTTCTTCTTTGCTTTCTGCAGTTATTACAATTTTACTCCTGTTCTCATTTTCGTTTGTCCTGCCCATAACTTCGGGAACATCATTTGCCATCAACATACTTTTACCTATAGGTAATGCAATATGCATTATTTTATTTTCTTCTTTTTTTGAAACCTTGAATCCGGCAGTTGCAAGGTCTTTAAAACGAATAACTTTTGTAAACTCTCCACCAAACACTGATTTGTAAAATGTAAATGCTTCTTCAGCATTTCCGTTGAAGTTGACGTGAGGATTGATAAGTGCCATGATTTTATTTTTTTAGATTATAAATTTGAATGAATTATTTTTTGGATAAAGTGGCTAATAAATTTTCAAGGTTGCTTAATGACATTTTCATTCCTTGTGTGAAGCCATCCAATATTTTTTCCATTCTTTCAAGCGATTCGTTATAAATAGTAATACGCACTTTTGTTGTGCCGTTTTCTTCGCTGAAAGTATGATCCCATTCAGAGCCCGGTAATTCAGGATTTTCATTTTCGTCTGCAAAAGCATTGTGCATTTTAAAATTGGTCTTCGGAGTGATGGAAGTATACTCCTGGATTGCCCAACGTTTTTGTCCATCAGGACTAATCATTGCATAAAATCTTTTACCGCCAACTTTAAAATCCTGGTATTTTGTTTTAGCTGTCATGGGCTTGGGTGCAATCCATTGATCAATAAATTCTGCTTTGGTGAAAGCATCCCATACCAGCGGAAGTTCAGCATCAAATTCCCTGGTTATATATACCGTTTTAGCTGGTTTGTCAACGGTGAAATCAAATAATAAATCGTTGTTCATTTTTTTTGTTTTTTCATTGTTGCTAATACATTGTCAAGCTGATTGAACCTGGTTTCCCAAAGCTTTCTGAATTGGTCTAGCCATTTGTCTACTTCTTTCAATTTTTTTATTTCGAGTGAGTAATAAATTTCTCTGCCTTTTTGTTCTTGTTTTACCAGCTCACATTCTGAAAGTATGCGAAGGTGTTTAGAAACAGATTGCCGGGTAGTGTGAAAGTTGTCGGCAATGGCGTTCGGGGTCATTGCCTGCAATGCGATTAAGGTAATAATTGCCCGTCTTGTCGGGTCAGCTATTGCCTGGAAAATATCTCGTCTCATAATATTTAAATTTTTTGAGAAGCCAATCGGTTGCAAATATATATGCAACTATTCGGTTTCGCAAATTTTTTTATTTTATTGGGAAATTCTATTACACTGTAACCAACTTAGTAAGATTCACTGTAGATTATCTTTTGCAACTTGAGTAATAGCACCGAAGGCCCTTATTTCGCCGGACAGGGTTTCAATTTGTCATAAAAAGCTTTGAATATTCTATATTCTGGTTCGGGGAGATTAAGAATTGGCATTCCAATTAACTGTGTGCTGCCATTTAAAAACCAAAATCCTGAAAATTCATAATCCTTATTTTTTATCGAAAAAAACTGTATAACTAAGTTAGAGTCGCTGTATTTAAATTTTAATTTGTTAACACATTCATGTTGAGTAAGATTATGAAAACTCGCTATGGATTGTTTTAGTAATTGGAATTTTAAACTAGTCGCAAATATGTCATCTAGTTGACCTTTGTTTTCGTATAGCGAATCTAGAATATGTCTGTTAAAAAATAAATTTATTGCAGTGTCATATGATTTCCAGCATTCAGAAGCAGTGTCTGCTTTAAAGATATTTACATCTTTATATGGCCGCTTTGCCAACCATTCGTAAAATCCTTTAATCTTTTGAACTCGTTTCTTATATAAAGCAGTTGAATCATTTGCCTTCAAGATTGTTGAAATTAAAAGTAAGATGAAGATAAGAATGATTCCTGGTTTCATATGATTAGGGTTGCGTATAACTGTTTGTTCTACTCAAGTTCTTATACAGAAAATTAATGATTTCCCAATTCTGGTTGTACAGAATAAATAATAGCCATTTTTTATTTTATAAAACATGAAGTGTAGCAAAAATGACTCAAACAAAAATGAAATCAATTTATCCCTTGGAAGCCATTGCTTCACCATAGGAGTCATAATATTCCTTGTGTTCATAAAGTTTCCCATCTCTGAAATAAAACACCATCGCCCAATCTCCTGAATAAGGGTTGCCAGTATTTTTTGATTTTGCATCCCAATACCCCAATGCAACGACCTTATTGTCTTCTTCAATAAGTTCTTTTACCTCAAATTTTGGAAAATCTTTATTCGCATAAATAAGTTTGAAGAATTCTTCAACTCCTTTTTTACCATGATAAACCTGGGCATAGGGAAGGATATCTGTAGGTCCCGGGCATGTCCATGTAATATCATCGGTAACCAATTCGAGAATGGCGGGAACATTACCCTGGCCGAAAAGTTCATAGAGAGCCTGAACAGATTCTTTGTTTGTCATTACTGCTGTTTCCATTTTTATTGTTTTAATTGTAATGAATTTTGTAAAAGGTAATCTATTTTCGGTTGTTGATGCTAAGACCTATGAAAGAACACGAATTATAATGACAAAGCCAGGTCTACCCCTCCTTCAATTATGATGTATAGTTGCGGGAATATGAGAACTTCGAAATTAATTGATGATATCTCCTTTAACATTGGCCAACTTTTCTCGCCAGTGTTGAATTTGCTCAGGAGTTTGTCTCACCCAATCTGTTACTTCGCCAACAATTTTCAATGGTGCCTGACTGCGATATGAACGTGTAGGATTGCCCGGAAATTTTTTGTCTGTAACATTCGGATCATTTTCAAAGCTACCTGTTGGCTCAACTATATAAACACGTTCAGGTCCATCACCTTTAGCTAATGCTGCAGCAAGTCCCGCTCCATTTACCAGGGCTGTGAAATAAATATGATTCATTATCAGATCTGACTTGTAATTAGACATAGATCCAGTTGTCAGCAAATCGCCAACCTTTAGATCTGCTCTTGTGCCGTGATAAAAAGGACCGTTGTCAGATGGTTTGCCTGTGACTGAATTTACTAATTCATAATTCTTTCTTGCATTACCAGCATCGTTTAAGTCTTCGTAGCATTTTGCAATATTTGAATATAAACCGCTCAGCGCTCCATTAACAGACGGGTTATTTATTTTTAAGGCAAGCTGCAAAGCTGTTTCCAGCCATTTTAATTTGTCGGTAACATTTTGGTGATGACGAGCTACATAATAAGCAGCAATAAATTTTTCAAAGTCATTTGTCCCTTCGCTCCAGGCTTGAAGAAAAAGTTTGCTCGCCTCTTCAACTTTACCTTTCTCTTCGAACCCCATTCCTTGCATACAGAGTTTAATAATATTGTTGTTAGGATTGAATTCCATTTTTTATAGTTCAGAGTTAAGAGTGTAAAATTATGAGCTATGAATTATGAATATCCATAGTTCACGCCACATTCATCATTCTAAATTCATAATTATTAAGACTTCATTTTTTACCGAGTTCTTCTGCAAGCCCAATAAGAAGTCCTTCGATTCCGCGAATGTAACATAGCCGATAGGAGTTCTCATACTGAACTATTTCACCAACAAGCTGCACACCATATTTGTTTAACCTCGTTATCATTTCGTCAATATCCCCAACAGCAAACATGACTCGCAGGTAGCCGAGAGAGTTTACAGGAGCATTACGATGGTCTGAGATGGTTAATGGAGTAATAAATTTCGAAAGCTCAAGACGGCTATGACCATCCGGTGTAACCATCATTGCAATCTCTGCCACTTGATCTTTTAATCCGGTAACACGACCGGCCCATTTTCCTTCAATTGTCATTCGTCCTTCAAGTTTCAGTCCAATCTCAGTGAAAAATGAAATGGCATTATCGAGGGATTCAACAACAATGCCGACATTGTCCATTCTTAGTAATTTATTTTTTGCCATAGTATAGGAAGTTAATGATTTTAGTCTTTGTTGCTGAGAACAACTATAGAAGAAAGATTCGGATGAAAGGTATGAGTTTAGAATTATGAATCTTGAATGTGGCGTGATAACAATCGAGCTTTTTTATTTTATAGATCACTAAGCCAAAAATACGCAACTGAGAAGTTTACTTGTTCTCAAGCCCATATCGTATTGCCGCTTCAAGTATATCAATGTTTATATCCTTCAGCGTTTTAAATTTGATGCAATACCCTGTCACACTCGCCTTGCCTATTTTTTTTCCATACGTTCGGGCTAAGAAAGCCTTATCATCGATGCCAAGGATATAGACAGAGATACCGGTTGTGTTTGCACTCAAACCAATTTGATAAAACTCTTTTGTTGTTCCATCTGCATATTTAATGGTTTGCAATCCGTATCCTATATTGGGATTAGAAACAATTTTACCGTTACTGTTTTTGCCATCTAAGAACCATAATTTAACTCCCGCTAATACTTGCAGCGTGAGCCGGTGCAACTCTTGCATGTCATTACGTTTCGGTTCAGGTTGGCTGGCAATATATTTTTTAATCTGTTCCTGTATGTTCATATAAATTATTTAATATTAAAACAAGGGTTGCTTATTTTTTCAAATCGATTTAATGATGCAAGATTGAACATGCTTTACAAATTGCTTTTTTGTCGTGAACTTGTACAGAAAGTTAATGATTTTCAACAAGGGGAGAGCATTCAGATAGCGACCGGTTTTTTTATTTGATTGAATAGCTGATCCGGAGGCAGTCCCGAAATCTATAAGAACCTCCGATAACATTCGAACATTTTTCATTTTGCAAAACTCTACGTTTATTTTTTTGAAGTATATACGAGCCTGTCTCCTTCAAGTACTGCAGGCTTTGTATAAGGATGCTCTTCAGCTTTTCCAATACCCATGATATGCATAACGATCCATCCTTTAAATTTTAGATAATCTGAAACCAGTGAACGGTGACAACTCCACCATACAGCTTCTGAACACATGTAGGCGACTCTTTTTTTATTTCCAAGAAATTCAAGTTCTTTTATTGCATTTTTAAACTCTTCGGTTTCCATATAATCTGCATATCCTTTAAAAGAAGCAACTCTCCATCCTATATTGTGAGAATCACTGCGTGGTTTTCTACGTCCTCCGAGTTTTACAAGGTGAGTATATTCTATTTTACTGTCGGGTAGAGAAATTGACAAAGATTCTTTATTAAAATGAGGATAACGTCTTGAGCCCGGGAAGCTTCTGATATCAACTACTAATTCAATTTGAAATGATTTTAGCATTTCAATAAACTCGTTAAGTGTACGTGTAGAATGGCCGATTGTCCAAATGCTTTTTTGTTTCATAGTAGCGGGGAGTTAAAAGCGAAGAGTAAGTTGTGAATTATTTCGTGGGCTCATTTAAATCGAATATGATGCGGAAGTGATCCTGAATCTTTGGATATGTAGCCACTATCATCATTCCTTTTATTACAGGCGAAGGCATTTGCCAGGTATCGTCCGATACTTTGGTGAACTTATCGTTTAAGAATGACACATAGAAGTTGGCATATTCGATTTTGCCAAACACGGATTGAGAAGTACAATACACCAACCTTTTTTTCCGCTGAAATGTGGCAGTAAGCATTGAACATTTATAATAGTCTTCATCATCCATAGAAAACTCAACTGACAGATCCAGATCCCCGATATCTGTAGTACCTCTTTTAACCTGGTAATTCGCATTCGGCCTCATGCCAATCAGCTTATTGAAATAATCAGTAACAGTCTGCTCATTTTTTCCCAGGAACACATGAACTATATCTACCTGGGAAAAACTCCTTATTGCGACAAATAGTAGTACTGCTAAGAAAACAGATTTCATAAAGTAGAGATCATTTAAAATTAAAGATGTAAGATAATTTATTTTTAATTGTTGCTGCGTACAACTAAAACACTACGTACAGCGGTGGCAAGCCATGGTTGAGGGGAAAGGTTTGTTATTCGAACCTGCCTGCAGGTACTAACACGGCGTCATTTCCTGTGTGGCTTCCTGCTTAACAAAAGCAAAATTTTTATTTACTTATTTTTGAACTAACCAAAACTAACATTATGTATCAATACCCACACACGATTGAAAATAAATTGGGAGAGAAGCTGGTCTTTGTAGATCGGATAAAAGAACCTGAGGGTGATAAATTAATAACTGAAGGTTTTGTCAAACCCAATGCAGGTCCTCCTGTTCATGTTCACTGGAAGCAGGAAGAAAGTCTCACAGTTATTAGTGGTAAAATGGGAACCCTGGTTCCCGGACAGCAACCCGTTTATTATGGTCCGGGTGAAACGGTAACTTTTATGCGTGGCACATTTCATAAGTTTTGGAACGCAGGTGAAGATGAATTACATGTGAAGGGGTGGGTAAAGCCTGCTAATAATGTTGAATATTTTTTGGAAGGAGTTTACAAAGCATTAGATGAAGGAAAGAATAATCGTCCTGAAATAAAAAGGATGTCTTTTTTATTGATGCGGTACAAATCCGAATTTGCTGTAAGTGAGTTGCCTGCTATTGTAAAAAAAGTGATTATGCCTGCCACTTATTTTATTGCTAAATTAACCGGTGCCCATAAAAAGTTTACTGACGCCCCTGCGCCAATGAAGTGATCTCTTGTTATTTTAACGATGTTGAGCATCTTGACAAGACATGAAAACAGATGCCGTGATGCGTGTTACACATATCATCAACATGATACTTGTTCCGATGCGTGGGGACACGCATCGAGGCATTGGAGTAGCCGAAAGAAAAAATAAAATGAGTGTTTAAATGCCGTAAAATAAATTGTTAGCAAGAGTAGTGGCAGTTGTGAATAAACAAAAGGAATATGTAAGAAAAGCTGCTTAAAATAGGTTTTGGTTATGTCATAGAAATCGGCGTGATGGGTTACCTATTTATAGAAAAGCATTTACATTTTTTATCCCGCACTCCATAGGAGTGCAATATTTATTCGGCTGCAGAATGGTTTATATCAAAATAGTTCCTGACCTTAATCAGTTGCCTGAGTAAGTCTCATCATCTCTTTTTCCCTATGAGAAATTGACTTTTGCGTTCATGGAACTTACAGTTACTCCTGAAAAATCTGTTTATAAAACAGTAGAAGACGCTGTTTCAATTATTGAATCAGGCAACAGAGTTTATATTCATGGCAGTGCCCAAACCCCCAGCTGTTTATTGAAAGCATTGGCAAAACAAGCTTATCGTCTCAGGGATGTAGAGCTTGTTTTTATTACTGTATATGGCGATATTCTTGTTGATAAACCAGAATATGCTGACAGTTTTAAAATAAATTCATTGTTTGTTTCTGCAAGTGTTCGATCGGCAGTGAATGAAGGCCGGGCTGATTATATTCCTGTTTTTCTAAGTGAGATACCTGACCTTTTCAAAAAAAATATTTTACCAATTGATGTTGCGTTAGTACAAGTTTCACCACCCGACCGACATGGTTATTGTTCGCTTGGAGTATCAGTTGATGTAGCTCGTTCAGCTGTGAATACGGCAAAGCATGTAATCGCATCAGTGAATCCAAATGTTCCACGTACTCACGGCGATGGTGTGATTCATGTTAGTCAATTTGATAGCATGGTTTATTGTAATGAGCCATTGTATGAGGCAAGGTATGGTGATAGAATTGGACCTGCTGAAATAAAAATTGCTGAATATGTTGCTGGTCTTATTGATGATGGCTCTACGTTACAAATGGGTATTGGCGCTATTCCCGATGCAGTGTTACATTCATTAGACAATCATAAAAATCTTGGCATGCACACAGAAATGTGCTCGGATGGAATAATTGATCTTTATGAAAAAGGTATTATCAATAATAAATGTAAACAGATACATCCGAATAAAGGAGTTTCGGCATTTGCCTTGGGAACAAAAAGGCTTTATGATTTTCTCGATGATAATCCATGCATTCATTTTCTTGATATTGATTACGTCAATGATCCGCATGTAATTCGCCGCAATAATAAAATGGTTGCTATTAACAGCGCTATCGAAGTTGATATTACAGGACAGGTATGCGCCGATTCGATTGGCACTTATCAATATTCAGGTGTTGGAGGACAAATGGATTTTATGCGTGGTGCTGCATTAAGTGATGGAGGAAAACCAATTATTGCATTGCCATCAAGAACACATAAAGGAGCTTCACGCATTGTGCCTTTGTTAAAACCAGGAGCTGATGTTACTACGACAAGAGCTCACATGCATTATGTAGTTACTGAATATGGTGTTGCTTATTTGTTTGGGAAAAATCTAAGACAAAGGGCCAAAGCAATAATCAACATTGCACATCCTGATGATAGGGAAAATTTAGAGAGAGCTTGTCTTGAAAGATTCAGGATCTTTTGAATTCCGAGGCGATAAAAAAGTGGTTCGAAGCAACCCCGAAAGGGCGAAAACCTTTTTTATATTATTTGTATTAGAATATCTCCGGCATCAGGCTTTGAAGTATGTCCAATAGGTTCTAATTTATAATGAAATATGTTTTGTTCTTCATTATCCAAAATGTTCTTAGCTGAGTTTAGCATTTTTTCTGCACTGCCAAAAACCCCATGAGTATAAGTCGTCGTTTCGTTTGGAAATCTCTTTTGATTTTCCATTGCATGATGGAATAAAATCCGCTCCTCAACTCTCCATTCTTTGTTCGTTGCTTGAGATTTAATTATAGAACCACTGGCAGGTCCATTAAGTTGGTGTTTAAGGTCCGCAATAATTCCATACGAGCTTATCAAGTCCCAACTGTCAATTACTTCTATAGATTGAGCATTTATCATAATGCACACAAATCGTTATTTAGTTCAGCCTTTGTAAAGAAAGTTAATGATTTCCAATTGTAAGTTGTACAGAATAAATAGACGCATTTCAATTTTTCAGTCCAGGTGATATTCCTTTTGAAGATAGGTGAGCAATCTTTCAGCTTTTTCTTTGTATTGCTTTTCAGATAATATTGTGGACACCAGGCTTCCTTTTGCATTGGTGATCACACTGTAAAGCTGGTGTATTGCTAATTTATCGTATTGAAAAAATACCTCCTTGTTTTGAAGAATATGTTTTGGGATATTTTCTTCGATGGTTGCTGACGGCGTTGGCAAATCCATTAGCTCCTGTGCTTTGTGTGCGACATCCCAATAACATATAATATTGAAGTCATTTCCAAACTTTACATCTCTGTAAAAGTTATATACCAGGTTTATTGAATCAACGACTTTCTCATTCCTGATCAAATTAAATCCTCCGGTCTTTAATTGGGTGATCGTATTATCGTTTTGAATAAAGGTTTGGATCCAGGCATAATATGGAAGGAAATGATAATAGAAACTGTCCTGGGTATTTAAATTCTTCAATCGATCAATTGGTATTTGTAAACTACTATCCAGGTGATTAACCCATAACTGCTGATAGTAAATAGCAAAATTAACATCGGCGGTATCCTCTTTAAGATCGGCCACCATATTTTGTATATAGTGATGTGCCTTTTCTTTATTCACGAGAGTTTCCCTGTAGCTCTCTGCTAAAAAACCGCAAAACACAGCCAGGAATAACATTAAAAATTCCCAGAAATAAGATTTCCAGTTTTTCTTTCCTCCGTGATGTGCATGCTGATGAATTTCCATAATTTTTTTGGCGCTTGTTTGTGGGACAGGAAGTTAATTCATTTCTTGTTGTATGCTTCCTATATGATTATGGTTTCATTTTTGTAACCTTAAAGACTTTGCCATCCTGATCATAAGTTGTCCATTCACCAACTTGTTTGCCTTTATCGAAATGGCCTGAACGCATTATTGTTCCGGTTTTGCGAAACCACTCCCAATAACCATCCATCTGATCGTCCTTCATTTTACCTCTTCCCCAAAGTGTTCCGTCCTTATGATAACTGGTTACAGTCTTGCTGATAGATTTTTTGATGCCTTTTGACTTCACCGTTTTTTTAGTAGCCATAATAAATGAATTACACAGAAAGTTAATAATTTTATTTGTGTGGTCGGTAGAAGAAACACCGAACACGGCCGTTAAGAAAACGACACCAGTTTCTTGCAATGCTTGAGAAGTAAAAAAAATATTTCATAATTTGACTACCAGGTTTTTTATCCCTTAACTAATTATAGAATCTTATTTTTTGCCAAATGAAAAGACGAAGCTTTATTCAAAATATGGCGTTAGCAGGAGCAGCAACTGTATTTACGCCTTACCTGAATCTGTTAACGTCACCTAATGTTAGAAAAGTAAAGATCACTAATATTAAATGTGTTCGCACCAAAATAGGTTTCAGACCAAGCCTGCTGGTGAAAATAGAAACTGATGCGGGCATAATTGGCATAGGTGAGTGCCATCATGATGAGAACAGTATGGGTGCGAAGGATATAGTACTAAATGTAATTAAACCTATTTTGGTAGGACAAGATCCTTACGACCTGGAGCGACTGGTGTTTAAGATGAGTACCCGCACATCCTATTATGGCGGCAATCACGGCATTCCTTTACACGCTATTACAGGAGTGGAATTTGCGTTGTGGGATATACTTGGAAAGTTGGCAGATCAACCCGTACATAACATATTAGGTGGAGGTGCACATCGCAAACAAGTTCGTGCTTATTGTACCAGCCGCCCACGGGATCTGCTGAGCAAAGAGTCATGCGCTGAGTTTGCAGAGCGAATGAAAACACAAAAGTTTACTGCAGCTAAAGTTGACATTATCCGTGACCAGCGATGGGAGCAATTGGATAACCGGATAATGTCAAACGCTGAGGTTGATCGCAATGCACGTGGTTTTCAAAATGTGCGGGATGCTGTAGGGCAAGACTTTGATATTGCTGTACATGCGCATTGGGAGTTTGATTTTGATAGCGCATTACGTATGGCCCATGCTGTAGCTCCTATTAAGCCCTGGTGGTTTGAAGATCCGCTCCCTTTCAGTTATAACGAACAATGGATAAAATTGACCAATCGTTCACCAGTACCAATACTTACCGGCGAAAACCTGTATACCCGTGATGATTTCAGGCCGTTTATCGTTAATGGAGCAGTGAATAAGATTGAGATCGATATATCCATGTCCGGAGGATTGCTGGAGGCTAAAAAAATAGCTGACCTTGCTGAAACCTATTTCCTTCCGGTAGCTACTCATAATGTGGCAGGGCCGGTGGCAACGGTAGCATCTGCTCATTGGGCTGCAACCGTCCGTGAATTTGCCGGGCATGAGGCATTTATGAATAATCCTCTTAATGCGGATGGAAAAAGCTGCAATGGTGACAATGCAGTGTTGGGTTATGGTATCGATTTGTTGAAGGATGGTTACCTGCAGTTTAACGGCAAACCCGGTTTGGGCATTACGCTTGATGAAAAACTGGTGAAAGAAAAATACATGGTAGCAGGCGAAACATGGTGGGACTAAGAATATCTGAAATTACATTGGATGAGTTAGGAGTTATAAGTGTGAATATAAATCACGCAAAGACGCAAAGTGAAAAGCAAGACGCCAAGAAAACTTTGCGACTTTGCTCCTTGGCGTCTTGGCGTGAAATAAATTGGTTGTTGGTGATGAGAACTATAAAAGAAAAGGTTTGTTATTCGAACACCAACAACGGCGTGGCTCTGCCTTCATCATTCATCCATGCTGTAGTTGCTGCGGGGCAAGACCCTAGGCACACTGATTTTTTTTAGCCGAGTTATCTTCTTTTGATAAGCACTTTTATAGAATAACCGATATATGTTACTGCTAATCCCAGAAGTAAACCGCCTACAACGAAAAAAATTCCAAAGATGATTATGTGCATATAGTAAGTATAACCATCCATTATAAAAAAATTCGTTAGGAATAAGGCACACCCAAATAAAACTCCATAGATAAGAGCATTTTTCTGAGTTGAGCTAAAATAGCCAATTATAAAAAGGACAGCATAAGAGATGTAATTTATCCATTCGTTAAAATACTTGTTTCCAATAATACTGACAGCAATTCCAATGAATGCGACAGCTATGCGTTTTTCCAAAATAAGAGTTTTGTCTTTTCTCATTTGTATTTAATAATTCTCTAGAAATTCATTTAGTGTATCCTGATCTTCCATTTTCAAAATAGCATCTGCTATTTTAATGTGGCCTTTGGAAACAGCTAAAGCCGATAATACAACAACAGATAGAGATGTATCCCAATTTTCATTTATCATTTGCATAATGAGTTCAGGAAGTTCTTTTTGAATGGAGTATAAATATTCTTCTTCAAATTCTTCAGGCAATTTTGGATTATTGGAATAACGTTCTATTTCTATTGTAGTTACAAGACCAATGGCATTAAAATCATATAACTTCTTCTTTTGCAATTCTTATAAGATGCGGAACAGAATAATAGGAAACCAAACCAACATCTCCCTGGTGATGTAACTCATTCCATAATTCAGCAAATACTGAATTGATTTCTTCGGTACTTGTAGCTTCTTCTAATCTTTTTAATGGAACAGAAGCATCATAAGGCATCCTATATCCTCCATCAAATTCTTTCCATCTATTATCATTAAGCTCAATCATTATGATAGAAAGTTAATGATTTCCAATTTTAAGTTGTACAAAATAAATAAAGGGGATGAGCTCCGGATAACGTTCGAACATTTTTTATTTTATAGAACACGAGGGGAAAGTTAACTAATCTTCAATTTTGAAGCCTAGATCTTTATCCATTTTTATTCGCTCTTCTTTAGTCAATTGATTTCTTATTTCCCGAATAGTATAGCCACCTCTTAAAACATTATTGTCTAAATACATCCAATCAGTGATTTCGCTTCTGCGAACAATTACCGAATCACCATATTTAACTTCATGTGTTTTTTCAGCATCATTATTTACAAACCCTTTATAATTACCATTTACTAAACTTATTCCGGCAATCCACATATGTTCGCCTCCTCCGTCAGCCGTGTTATATCTTTTCTTAACTGCAAAATCAGTATATGAGGAATTGTTACTTTTTAATGCTTGATCAAATTTGCCAATTGTTTTTCTTGCATTATCGATAGCAGAATTCATTGATGCATCTTCTGCAGTAACAGAATAGGTATCAGCTGTAGTGTCCAAACCTAGTTTATCTGAACGTAAGTGTTTGTTAGATTGTTTGTCACCACAACCCAAGCAAAATGGTAAGAATAGTAAAAGTCTAATAAGCTTCATAATAATATGTATAACTCGCTGCTTTACGCAAGTTCCTGTACAGGAAGTTAATGATTTCCAATTGTAAGTTGTACAAAACAAATAAAAGACAGCAGACTCCGGATAAGGTTCGAAGATTTTTTATTTTATAGAACACTAAGCACAATGGTGTAACTATTCAATATGATACTGCTTTTTAAGATCATTTATCAATTCAATTGCGAGCTTTTCAGCTTGTTTCCATGTTACATCTATATCACGTCGCAAATTTCTTTGTTGGACGATCGCCATATTTAAAAGCTCTTTTATTTCATTTCGTTTATTTTCCAGTGATCCAGCATTAGTAGCATACAAGGCTTCCATGGTTTTCTTCGACATAGTGTCAACTGACCATAAAAAATATTTTGACAATTCATGATGATAGGCCGGATCAATAATTGCATTTATTTGTTTTAATAACAGGTTCCCCCTTATTGTATGATTGTAAGATTCCGACTCAATATCATTTACTATCGCATCGTATTTCATCATTTTTTCCAGCAACCGGTAATTTTTAAAATACCGGAGACTGCCAGAATTTTTGATTTGTTCAAATGTGGACCTGTTCCAGGTAATTGGCTGTGTCCAATATACAAACCGGGTATAGAACGAAAACCGGGAAGCATTGCGACCTTCCAAACTTGTTTTGCTAAGATTCAACAGGCTGTCAGTGATTGTTATGTATGTCTCAGCAGACTTATTTTGAGAATGAATAGCGGCCGTATCATTTTGCAGATCTTTCACAAGGGTTTTTGAAAATTCTTTTGCCCGCAGATGTTCGTTGTAATGCTCACGTTGATTTTCTACAAAGAAACCCAGTGTAACAGCGAGGAACAGCATTAAAAATTCCCAGAAATAAGATTTCCAGTTTTTCTTCTCTCCATGGTGTGCATGTTGATGAACTTCCATAATTTGTTGGTGCTTGTTTATTATTAAGCAGGAAGATAATTTATTTTCGCCTGTTGCTGCGAAGAACTATGGAAGAAGGATGTTTAATTCGTGTGTCAGTGGAGGAAACATCGACCACAGCCGTTGCTTTATCGAAACACCTGTAATGGCGGAAACCTAAAATCTTTTGTGTTCTAATATTATTTTCTTTAGGTCGTATAAATCATATCGGACACGTTGGTCTGATATAATAACTGGGCTATTGAATTTCTTAATGTATCGTTTCAACACAAATTGTTGAATAATATTTTTTCCTTTTAAATATTTGGATGGGTCTTCCAATTTAATGATTAAAAAATCAGCAAAAATTGTCCTTTTAATCTCAACTCCCGACACGTCATTCCAAAATATTTTGCCACAAGAAAAAATGCTTAAACTATCCACAATACCAATATCGGATATTATCATTGAAGCATGTTTGTCAAAAACTGTTTTGAAATAATCAATTAAAGAGATAATTGCATAAAATAGCAAAATTGTTACAATTGAAACAGTAAACACCCAATTGATTAACCCATTCATGAACAATAGATTTGCCTTAATCGAGAAAGCATTATAAATTATCAGGCCGATAAATAGACAACTTATGATAAATACGTGAGGAAATCTTCGCCGATTTATAGGGATTGTGATACTCATACAGTGAAAGTATAAATTTATATCATTAAGATTTTAAAAATCAAGAGAGACCCCGATAGCTATCGGGACCTGGATAACGTTCGAACATTTTTTATTTTATAGAACACTAAGCACAGCAGGGGCTCCTGTTCATTTGCGGAGGTAAGGGAGACCTCGAAAGAACGAAATTATTTATTCCAAGACATCGGCGTTAAGATAATTGCCATAACCTTGCATGTATCGTTTTCTATTTTCCACATCCGCCAGTACTTTCCTTTAATTTGATTTTTAGAATTGTCACTTTTCTCAAACCAGGTCTCTATCCAATCACCGCTATCGTAACCAAGCGGCCATTCACTTAATTCAACCTTTGCCGCAGTCATTTTCATTGTCAGCTCACGTCTATCAGTATATAGACCAGTTACTGTTTTCTTAAATTCAATCATTCCCAATTCAGTACCGCCGCCAGCAGTAATTGTAATCGCTGAATCTGCTAAACGAAAAAGTGTTATCGTATCCCGTTTATTGAATGAAAGATCCCAAAGTTTTATATGCTCAGTCAGGAAGTTCAATTTGATTTGATTCTGACTGAATGCCGAATTTGCGCAAAGGATAATTGCTATGGGTATACACGATTTAATTTTCATTGTTTTTTGAAGAGTCTGATTTTAGCATTGTCGCCAATGCCCTGCTTTACGCAAGCTCTTGTACAGAAAGTTAATGATTTTATTCGTGTGGTCGGTGGAAGAAAACGCCGACCACGGCATGTTGCGTTATCAGAACACCGGCAATGGCGGAGAATATATTCGTCGCCCGCCATATTGCCAAACCGAAAGTTACCTGCATAGCCTTCGTCACAAGAATTGTTTTTATAATAATATTCCTTCAAACCCTTTTACCAATTTAACAATTTACAATTGGACAGATATAGCCCATATTAATGAAATAAAATTTAATACTATGAATACTGAACGTATGGTTTGAATAATTTCAAACTTTTTGAAAATCTTTTCCAATGATTTTTCATCGCTAACACCTTTTTGCTTAAAATAAGTCGGAGCTGCCTGAGAAGTGCATATAGAATGGCATATAGAGAAGATAGCTGCCAGATAAATTGGAAGGCTAAAATTTGTCGCCTGATTATTTGTCCAGACTATAATTGCTGTGATGATAGTCGTCAACGCAGTACCAACTCCGATAATGGCATACCATAAAACTCCATTTTTTAAATCTGCCGCTTTTGCATAAGCAGAAAAAGTTATCATTCCAATTCTGTGTCGTGCAGGTAATTGTTTAAATGATTGGTCAAGCGATGCTCCACATAAAATGCCTGTGAAAGCTGTAGCCGCCAAAAAACTAATTTTTAATGCAGTGTCCATAAAAATTGTTTGGTAAATTATCAATTTATTTATTGCGTCATACTTAAGTAAACACAGTCACACAGGCTTGCAGGTAACACTCTGCTTTACGCAAGTTCTTGTACAGAAAATTAATGATTTCCAATTGTAAGATGTACAAATAAATAAAAGTAGCAGACTCCGGATAACGTTCGAACATTTTTTTTTTATAGACACACAACGAGACGGACGTACTTCCACAAGCATTTATTTCAGATGATATTCTTTTTTGATCAGTTTAATTAACTCTAACATTTGTTTCTGGGCTGGCCGTTGCAACTCGAGCTGGGTATCGCAGTTACTTGCCCACACACCCATAATATTGATCAACTCCTGATCTGATTCAGCTGACCTATTGAGAAGTTTTGTATGCAAGCCATCGCCCGGCTTGAAGTCCTGGAACCGAAAGTGTTTTGTCATGAAGGAAATAATATAGTCGGTAAAGAATCTATCAGCCCCTTCAGAATCACGGGAAGTTTTTGCCAAAAGAACGTCATAATATTTCTGTAATGATGTTGTAAGATCGTCATTACGAATATACCGTAAGCTTCCTGAAGTTTTCATCTGGTCGTACGTTGCTGTGGTGAAGTCATTATTGGTTTTCGTCAGCAAAAGAATTCGCACAAATCCCCTGTTTACTGCTGAATCCGTAGCCCCAGCTGGATCAGTCATAATTTTCAAAAATTGTTCATGGGCTTGTTGTCGTTTTTCAAGCAGCTGGATCCTCGTTTCAAAGAATAGCGAATCCTCCCGAAGATCAGATAGCAGTCGACTCGCAAATTTTTTTTCTCTTTGATGCTCAACAATATGTTCTCTTTGATTTTCGGCAAGGAACCCGGCAAACACAGCCAGGAATAACATTAAAAACTCCCAAAAATAATGTGTCCATTTTTTTCTTTCTGTATGGGCATGATGATGTACTTCCATGCAAAATAAGTTTCTTAAATATACTTATATTCCTGCTGAGAACTATGGAAGAAAGATGCCGATAAAAAGTTTAGAGTTTAGAATTATGAGTTATGAATTTTTGAGTTATGAATGATGAATGTGGCTAAACTCAATTTTCTTTTTTTAGCTCAACAATTCGATACAGGATTCCTTTCGAAACAAGGGTTCCTTTCATTGTATTGTTGGTAATTTTAAATTCCCATTTAGCACCGGCATCCTTATCGCCAGAA
>Ga0105249_10001744_pt1 | contig 18957 bp, 23 predicted proteins | sample KBSS44metaG_FD_81522 | JGI IMG/M metagenome (GOLD analysis project Ga0105249, IMG submission 81522) | Switchgrass rhizosphere microbial communities from Kellogg Biological Station, Michigan, USA - KBS S4-4 metaG | ecosystem: Host-associated > Plants > Roots > Rhizosphere > Soil | place...
CCGCGCTCGTTGATCTCGGTCTGCTCGCCGGAGGTCGGGTCGATCACCGCCAGGTTGATCCGGGTCTCGGCGGCGATCCGGACGAAGTCGGTGAGCACGGACTCTTCGTGCAGCTGTTCGAGCACGCGGGTGCCGGTCGGGCCTCCGACCATGCCGGCGGCGATCACCGGCCGGCCCAGCATGCTCAGCGCCCGGGCGACGTTAATCCCCTTGCCCCCGGCGACGGTGCGGCTCTCGACCGCGCGGTGGCGGCGGGCCAGGCGGAAGTTCGGCACGGCGACGGTGCGGTCGATCGCCGCGTTCAGCGTCACGGTCAGGATCACTTGGCGTTCACCCGGTTCGTGCCCCCTCGTTCGATGCGTTCGATGCGAATCAGTTTGTGCGCCGCTTGCGCCGGGACCGTCTCCACAAGTACAGCAGCATCCCGAAAATCAGTATCGCGCAGATCGCCGCCGCGACCGGGATCCAGTTGTTAGTGAGGAAATAGCGGACGCGGTCGACGATGTCGGCCTTCGGTATCGAACGGCCAGCCTTCAGCGCAACCCTGCCTGCGGGGGCACCGTCGACGAAGACGTTGGCGTGGCCGATCTTGGCGCCGCGGCGGATCGGGCCGGTCACCTGGCGCGGCGCTTCGACGTCGATTTCGACCTGCTGGTCCGCGCGCAGCCCAAGCTCCAGCGGCCGCGCGGCGCGCAGCGGCAGGGTCCCGCCCGAGTAGCGGATCGACGGTTCGGCGAAGGTCTGGCCGCGGTGGATCGCCCGCTTGTGGTGGTACTGGCGGAAGCCCCATTCGAGCAGCTCGAGGTTGTCGGCGAAGCGGGCTTCGTCGCTCGGGGCGCCGATCGCCACCGAGATCAGTTCGGTGCCCTTCTTGCTGCCCGAGCCGACGAGGACGTAGGCGGCACCCCAGGTGTGGCCGGTCTTCACCCCGGTCACCCAAGGGGCGTCTTCGAGCAGCTCGTTGATCGTCGTGATCCGCCGCGGCGGGCTGACGCTGGTCAGCTCGGCTTCCCGGGCGTCGGCGATCTTGGCGAAGGCGGGAATCGCCAGCAGCCGCCGGGTCAGAGTCATCAGGTCGAGCGCGCTCGAGTAGTTGCCCTTCGCATCGAGCCCGATCGGATTCGTGTAGTGGGTGTGGGAGAGGCCGAGCGCCGCCGCGTAGCGGTTCATCTGCTTGACGAACTTGGGGATCGAGCCGGCGGCCCGCAACGCCAGCGTGTGGGCGGCGTCGTTGCCGCTGCGCAGGATCAGGCCGTAGAGGAGATCGCGGACGCTGATCTCCTGGCCAGTTCGCAGGTACATCAGCGACTCGCCGTATTCGGCGTCGTAGCGGGCGGCGCGAACGACCTTGTCAAGCGGCAGGTCCTTCATCGCCACGTACGCGGTCATCAGCTTGGTGGTCGAGGCGATCGGCAGCTCCTCGTTGCCGGCGTGCGAGATCAGCACTTCGCCGGTGCGACCGTCGATCAGCCCCCAGGAGCGCGCTTCGACCGGCGGCCCCGGGGTCGGGTGCTTGGGCTTCTGGGGCTGCTTGCCCTTCTCGGGCTGCTTGTCCTTCTTCTCGGCCTGACCCCCCTGCTTTTCCGCCCCGACCCCAACCTGCTGCGGCGCCGCTACCGCCGCCGAGCAGGGCCAGAGCGCGCAGGCGAAAAGCGCCACCACCGATACGGCGACGGCGGCGCGCCGTCTCACCGAAGTTTCAGCACCTCGCCGGCGATCAGGATCTGCGGGTCGATTTCCGGGTTGAGCGCCTGCAGCTCGGCGACCGGGACGCCGGTCTTGTGCGCGATCGCGGTCAGGGTGTCGCCACTCTGCACGGTGTAGGTCTTCGCTTTCGAGCGCTGCGGTTTTTTCGGCTGCTGTTTGGTCGTCTGGGCTTTGCCGTTGCCGCTGGTCTTGTCGTTCGAGTCGTCGGCCTTGAAGTTGGAGACGATCACGACCACCGCGACGGCGACGGCCGCGATCGCGAGCACCGCGAGCAGGCGCACCAGGTATCTCTTGGTTTTCTTCATCGAGCCGATTGCCGGGGACTGACTGGGAGCGGGATCGTAGCGGCGGATTTCGCCTTTTCAGCTGGCGGAGATCTTCCACACGATTTCCCTCAATTCCTCCGCCGCACCGGCCGGATCGGGCGCGGCGGCAATTCCCCGCGAAGCGGCGACGAGCGCCGCGGCGGGGCCGGCGGTGAAGGCGGGTCCGAGCAGTTCGGGCTTTCCGCCCTGGGCGCCGACGCCCGGGATGAGGAAAACCGAACGCGGCATCAGCTCGCGCAGGCGGGCGATGTGCTGGGGCTCGGTGGCGCCGACGACGGCGCCCATCCCGCTCAGCTCACCCTCCCCCGCCAGCCGCGGGGCGAGCTCGTCGACCATAGTCGCCAGCCGCTCGTGCAGCGGCCGCTCGGGGGCTGGCAGGTCCATCAGGTCGGCGGCGCCAGGGTTGCTGGTGCGGACCAGAGCGAAGATCCCGGCGCCGGCCGCCGCCGCCGCCTCGATGAGCGGCTCGAGCGCGTCGCAGCCGAGCAGCGGATTGGCGGTGAAGGCGTCGGCCCCGAGCCCGGCCACGGGACCCCAGGGGGTCGGGGTCTCGCCGACCAGCGCCTGTGCGTAGGCGGCGGCGGTGACCGGGACGTCGCCGCGCTTGCCGTCGGCGATCACCAACAAGCCAGCCTCCTGGGCGGCCGAGATCGTTTGATTCAAGGCCGTCCAGCCAGGGGCGCCGAGCCGTTCGAAGCAGGCCAGCTGCGGCTTTACCGCGACGCAGGCCGGTCCAGCACGCTCGATCAGCGAGCGGCAGTGGGCGGCGACCGCGGCGCCGGCGCGCTCGGCGGCGTCAGCCGCGGCGCCGAGCTCGGACCCGGCCCCGTCCCCGGCGAGCTGCGCCGGGTCGGGGTCGAGGCCGAGGCAAACCTGACTGCGGCGCTCGTCTACGAGCGCCGCAAGTCGATCCGCGAACTGGGTCAGTGTCGCCTCAGGTCAGCGAGCGAGCCTCAGCTGCCTTTGACCTTGCTCTTCAGCGCCGAGCCCGCGGAGAAGCGCGGCACTTTGCCGCCCGGGATCGTGATCCGCTCACCGGTCCGCGGGTTGACGCCCTGACGCGGGCCACGCTCGGCGACGTGGAATTTGCCGAAGCCGGTGAAGCTCACCTCGTCGCCGGAGCTGAGCGCATCGGCGATCGCGTCGAGCACGGCGTCGACCGCGTCACTCGCAGCTTTTTTGCTGCCCAGTCGCTCGTCGCCTGCCAGTTGGTCCAGAAACTCAGCCTTGGTCACGTCGAGATTCCTCCTCGGGGGTTGAAGTCGGGGCGCAATCTAACAACGTGGACGGCGGGAACCGCAGCATCAAGCCATTAAATGCTCAGGAACCGCTGACTGCAAGCTCGGCAATCAGCAGCGGCGGCGTCTTCACCGAGCCACCGAATGGCACCCAGCGCGCCTCTGCCCCGGCCTCCTGGACGGCACCGAGCATCGCCACCAACTCGCCGGCGATGGTGAACTCGCGGATCGGCTCGGCCAGCTCGCCGCCGCGGATCGTGCGGCCCGAGGCGCCGACCGAGAAGATCCCAGTCACCGGGTTGACGCCCGAGTGCAGGCCGGCGACGTCGGTCACGTAGACGCCCTCCCCGGCGGCCCGCAGCAGCTCCGCCTCGCTCAGCCCGCCGGTCGCGACCAGCAGGTTCGAGGTCGAGACCGAGGGCAACGAACGGTAGCCGGCGCGCGCGGCGGAGCCGGTCGAGTGGACGCCCTCGCGGTTGGCCGTGTAGGTGTCGTAGAGGTAGGAGCGCAGCCGGCCCTGCTCGATCAACGCGGTGCGGCGGCGCGGCACCCCCTCGCCGTCGAACGGCGCCGAGGCCGGGCCCTCGGGGTCGCGGCCGTCGTCGTGCAGAGCGAAGGCCTCGCTGGCCAGCTCCTCTTCGATCCGGCCCGCGAACGGCGAGCGGCCGCGCTGCACCGCTTTGGCGCCGAGCGCACCGCCGATCAGGCCGGCGAAGCTGGCGGCGACGGTCGGGTCGAGGACGACCGGGCAGGCGCGCGACTCGGGCTTGCTGGCGCCGATCATCGCCAGCGCCCGGGCAGCGCCCTCGGCGCCGATCTCGACCGGGTCGAGGCCGTCCGGGCCGCGGGCGAGGCCGAAGCCGAGGCCGGTCTCGCGGCCGTCGTCGCCCTCGGCCAGCGCCTGCAGGTAGGCGTAGCAGCTGGAGCTCTCGTACTCGCCGGCGAGCCCGACGGAGGAGGAGATCGCAACCCGCTCGGAGGAGTCGGCGTAGACCGCCTGCTCGACCGCGACGACGCGCTCGTCGGCGGCCAGTGCGGTGCGCTCGACGGTCAGCGCCAGCTCGGCGACCCGCGGCGTCTCCCAGGTCTGGACCGAAGGGTCGTCGAGGCCGGACAACGCCTCGATCTCCGCCGGCTCGGGCGGCGCCGCGTACTCGTCCTCGTCGGCGATCGCCGCCATCTCGGCGGCGCGGGCGGCGATCGCGGTGACCCCGGCCTCGGAGAGGTCGGTGCCGTAGGCGTAGCCGACCCGGTTGCCGATCCAGGCGCGGACGCCGATCCCACTCTGGGTCGCCGCGGTCAGGCTTTCGACCTCGCCGCCGTGGACGCGCACCTCGCGGCCGCTCTCGCGCGAGGCGTAGGCCTCGGCCTCAGCGGCCCCGGCGCCCTGGGCTGCCTCGACCGCGCGCCTGGTCGCCTCGCTCAGCTCACTCACCGGGCGGTGCCCCCGACGGTCATCCGGCCGACGCGGACGTGGCCCTGGCCGGTGCCGACCGGAACTTTCTGGCCGCCCTTGCCGCAGATCCCGGTCTTCATCCAGAAGTCGTCACCGACCGCGTCGATCGCCGCCAAGGCGTCGAGGCAGTTGCCGACCAGGGTGGCGCCGCGGCACGGCGCGGTCACCTTGCCGTTCTCGATCAGGTAGCCCTCGGAAACACCGAAGACGAAGTCGCCGGTCGCCGGGTCGACCTGGCCGCCGCCGAAGGAGACCGCGTAGAAGCCGTTCTCGACCTCTTCGATCATCGCCTCCGGCGTCGCCTCCCCGGGAGCGATGTAGGTGTTGGTCATCCGCGGGATCGGCAGGTGGCGGAAGCTCTCGCGGCGGCCGTTGCCGGTCGGCCGGTGGCCGTCGCGCTCAGCGGTGACGTGGTCGTAGAGATAGGAGACGAGGCGGCCCTCCTCGATCACCAACGTTTTGTTGGTCGGCGCGCCCTCGTCGTCGATCCCGTCGCTGCCCCACTCCCCGGGCAGGCGGCCGTCGTCATAGGCGTTCAGCAGCGGCTGGGCGACCGCCTCGCCGAGTTTGCCGGCGTAGACGCTGGCGCCCTTCTGGATGTGGTCGGCCTCGAGCCCGTGGCCGGTCATCTCGTGGAAGAGGACGCCGCCGAAGCCGCCGCCGACCACCACCGGCATCGAGCCCGAGGGCGCCGGGCGGGCGGCGAGCAGGGTCAGCGCCTTGCGCGCCGCTTGCTCGGCGATCTGGCCGGGGTCGTCTTCGAGCAGCTCGAAGCCGCGGTGGGCGCCGAGCGTCTCGGCCCCGGTCTCGACCACCTCGCCGCGGCGGGCAACCGCCTGGGCGCCGATCCGGGTGCGGGTGCGGTCGTCGGCGGCCAACAGGCCGTCGGAGTTGGCGACGGCGACGCGGCGGCGGGCCTCGGCGTAGGAGGCGGTGAACTGAGCGATCTCCTCGCCCTGACCGCGGCCACGCTCGTCGAGCTCCCGCAGGAGCACGGCCTTGGTCGCGGCGTCGACCTCCTCTGGCCGGCGCTCGATCGGGATCGGCTGCGAGAACTGCGCCCCCAGCGCCTGCGGCTCGCGGCGCGCCCCGCGGAGCGCCGCAGCGGCCTCGTCGGCGGCGCGCTCGAGGTCGGCGGGGTCGAGCCCGTCGACGTGGGCGAAGTAGGTGGTGGCGCCGTCGATCACCCGCACGCCGGCGCCCTCCTCGGCGGCCGACTGCACCGACTCGAGGCGCGACTCGTCGATCGCCATCGTCAAGCCCTGCCGGCTTTCGGCGAAGACCTCGGCGAAGCGGCCGCCGTTGGCGAGGGCGCGGGCGAGGACGCGCTCGGCGACCTCGGGGGCGATCAGGTCGGCACCATTGCCGTTCGCGGCGGTGCTCACGGTCGCCTCCGCCGGACGTTGCCGGCGATCTCGACCAGGCGGTCCGCGGCGTCGAAGAGGGCGATCCCGGCCTTGCTGTCGATGTCGGCGTCGGCGGCACGCCCGTTGGCGTAATAGAGGCGGGCGAAGGGACGGCGGGCGATCTTGCGGCGCCGCATGTAGGCGGCGGCCTCGTCGGCGTAGCCGGAGACGCGGTCGAGCAGGACGCGGTGCGGCTTTTGCATCAGCCCCCGCCTCCCTTCCCGCCGCGCCGGGCGAGCGCCAGGTCGCGCAGCGCCTGGCGCATGTCGAAGAGCATCAGCGAGGCAAGCGCGAAGCGCTCGGTGACAGCGAACGCGACCAGCCCCTCGTGCCGCAGCGCGAAGACCTCACCGGACCCGCTGGCGACATGGACCTGCTCGACCGGCTCGGGGTCGGCCGCGTCGGCGGCGGCGAGCAGCGCCCGCGCCGCCCCTCCCCACGCCTCGGGATCGTCGCCGCTGGCGGCGAGCAGCGTCCCGTCACGGTCGAGGATCGCCGCACCGCGCAGGTCCGGCGACATCTCCGTCAGGAACGCCAGGGCGGCCGCGGCGGAGCCGTCGGTCGGGGTCGCGGTCGCGGCGTCGGGCATCTCAGCGAAGATACCGAGCGATGACTCTCGCCCGGGCCTCGTGGATGATCGTCGTCGCCGTCTGCGCGATCGCCGCGATCCTCTTCGCGATCAGCGGCTACACCGGCTACACCTGGGTCCTGATCGCGGTCGGCGCCGCCGCTGCGGTCAACCTCCTCCCCGCCCCCTGAAACAAACAGCCGCCTCCTCCGCTTCGCGTCCGGGGGCAGCGGCAACGCGCCACACCAGCGCCGCTCGCGAGGAATCAATAAACGACGCTCGCTCTTCTCAACCCGAACGAAACGGGCCTCCGTCTCCGTCCTTGGGCTCGCGCAACGAGGTCTCGGGCTCGACGTGGATCAGCACCTCGGCGCCAGGGACCCCCGCCTCGATCTCGTCGCGCATCCGGTGGGCGACCTCGTGGGCGCGCTCGAGGCTGGTGCCGGAGCGGAACTGGACGTGCAGATCGACCCAGCGGCGGCTGCCCGCCCGGCGGCCGCGCAGCTTGTGGTAGCCGGCGACCTCCGGGGTGCGGGCGGCGGCGATCGCCGCCTCGACCCTGTCCATCTCCGGCTCCGGCAGCGCTTCGTCGACCAGCACCCCCGAGGAGCGGCGGATGATCCGGATGCCCGACCAGACGATCGCCACGGCGACGACCAGCGCGGTGATCGAGTCGAAGGCGACGGCGCCGGTGATCTCGACCAAAGCGAGGCCGATGAGGACGCCGCCAGAGGTGAGGGCGTCGGTGCGCAGGTGGGCGGCGTCGCCCTCGAGCGCCGGCGAGTCGGTGCGCCGGGCGGTCCGCGACAGCATCCCCGAGACGCCGAGGTTGGCGAACATCGAGAAGGCCATCACCGCGATGCCGATTCCGAGCGACTCGACCTCCGAGCCGACCGCCAGCCGGTGGGTCGCCTCGTAGACGATGATCCCGGCGCCGATCAGGATCAGGATCCCCTCGAAGTTGGCCGCCAGGTTCTCGACCTTCTCGTGGCCGTAGGGATGGTCCGCGTCGGCCGGCTCGTCGGCTTTGCGGACCGAGATGAAGGCGATCACCGAGGCGACGAGGTCGATCAGCGAGTGGATCGCCTCGGTCAGGATCGCGATCGAGCCGGTCAGCGCCCCGGCCGCCAGCTTCAGCGCAATCAGCGTCGCGTTGGAGGCGATCGAGAGACCGGCGGCGGCACTTTTGGTGCGGAACATCTCAGTCGGCGGCGGCCTCGCCGGCCGCGGCCGCCTCGAGGTGGGCGGCGAGCAGCCGTGCCGCTTTGCCGCGGTGGCTGATCGCGTTCTTCTCGGCGGCCGAGATCTCGGCCATCGTCCGCTCGTCGTCGGGCCCGGTCTCCTCGGGGACGAAGATCGGGTCGTAGCCGAAGCCGCCAGTCCCCCGCTCCTCCTCGAGCAGGCGGCCGCCGCAGCGGGCTTCGAAGACGTGCTCGGTGCCGTCGGCGTCGATCATTGCCAGGGCGCAGACGTAGGCGGCGCGGCGCTTTCCGCCGGCGGCGTTGACTTCGCGCAGCAGCTTGTCGAGGTTGGTCTGGTCGCCGACCCCGACGCCGGCGTAGCGGGCCGAGTAGATCCCCGGCGCGCCGCCGAGGTCCTCGGCCTCGATCCCGGAGTCGTCGGCGACCACCGCCCCACCGGTCGCGGCGTGGACGGCGCGTGCCTTGATCAGCGCATTGGCCTCGAAGCTGTCGCCGTCCTCAGGCGGCATCTCGAACCCGTCCGGCAGGCGCTCGAGCTCGACCTCCGGCAGCAGTTCGCGCATCTCCGCGAGCTTGTGGCGATTGCCGGTGGCGAGGATCACGCGACCCGCTCCTGCACCTCCCGCAGGCGCGCAATGCCACCCTCGGCGAGCGCCAGCAGCTCGTCCAGCGAGGCGCGCGAGAGCGGGGTTCGCTCGGCCGTCGCCTGCACCTCGACGAGGCCGCCCTCACCGGTCATCACCACGTTGGCGTCGACCTCGGCGTTCGAGTCCTCGCCGTAGTCGAGGTCGCAGAGGGCGCGGCCGTTGACGATGCCGACGCTGACCGCGGCGATCGTCCCGGTCAGCGGCATCTGCTCGATGGCTTTGCGGTCGACCAGCCGCTGCAGTGCCTGGCGCAGCGCCACGTAGCCGCCGGTGATCGCGGCGCAGCGGGTGCCGCCGTCGGCTTCGAGCACGTCGCAGTCGACGTAGACGCTGCGTTCGCCGAGCGCGCGGAAGTCGACCACCACCCGCAGCGAGCGGCCGATCAGCCGCTGGATCTCGACCCCGCGGCCGTCCTGTTTGCCCTTCGAGATGTCGCGCTGCTTACGCTCGCCGGTCGAGGCGGGGAGCATCGCGTACTCGGCGGTGACCCAGCCTTTGCCGCGGCCCTGCATCCAGCGCGGGACCTGCTCGGAAACCGAGGCGGTGCAGATCACGCGGGTGCGGCCGACCGAGATCAGCGCCGAGCCGTCGGCGCTTTCGACGAAGCCGGTGTCGATCGTCACCGGCCGGATGTCGGCCGGGGCGCGGTCATAGCTGCGCGAGGCTGGCATCGCGCGATCTTGTCATGGCGCGGGTCGGCGGCGCGCGCCGCGAAGCCGGAGCGGCCGGTTTCCTAATCTCGTTGTGTGAGCGCGGCGCACCCCAAGCGGATCGGCTTCCTCTCCTTCGGCCACTGGCAGGCCGGCGGCGCCTCACGCACCCCGACCGCCGCCGACGCTCTGATGCAGACCGTCGAACTCGCCGAGGCGGCGGAGGCGATCGGAATCGACGGCGCCTTCGTCCGCGTCCACCACTTCGCCCGCCAGCTCGCATCGCCGTTTCCGCTGCTGGCGGCGATCGGGGTGCGGACGCAGCGGATCGAGATCGGCACCGGGGTGATCGACATGCGCTACGAGAACCCGCTCTACATGGCCGAGGACGCCGGCGCCGCCGACCTGCTGAGCGGCGGGCGGCTGCAGCTCGGAATCAGCCGCGGTTCGCCGGAGCCGGCCTGGCGCGGCTCGGAGGCCTTCGGCTACATCCCCGCCGAGGGCCAAACCGACGCCGACGCCGCCCGCGACAAGACGGCGCTGTTTCGCGCCGCAATCGACGGCGCCGGTGTCGTCCAGGCTGACCTCGGCGGCGCGCCCTCGGAGGGCCTGCTGCCGATCCAGCCGCGCTCGCCGGGGTTGCCGCGGCGGATCTGGTGGGGCGCCGGCAGCCGCGAGACGGCGGTCTGGGCAGCACAGCAAGGGATGAACCTGATGAGCTCGACGCTGCTGCTCGAAGACACCGGCACCCCGTTCGACCAGCTGCAGGCCGGTCAGATCGCCGCCTTCCGCGAGGCCTGGAGGGAGGCCGGCTGGGACTGGGAGCCCCGCATCTCGGTCAGCCGCAGCGTCATCCCGGTCGTCAGCGACGAGGACCGCATGTACTTCGACCGCGGCGCCGACGGCGACCAGGTCGGCCCGCTCGACGGCGCGGTCGCACGCTTCGGCCGCTCCTACACCGGCGAGCCCGAGCGGATCGCCGCCGAACTCGCCGAGGACGCCGCGGTCGCCGCCGCCGACACGATCCTCCTCACCGTCCCCAACCAGCTCGGGGTCGACTACAACGCACGGATGCTGGCGACGATCGCAGAGCGGATCGCCCCCGCCATCGGCTGGCGGCCGAGCCTGTCGCCTTCCTCCCCCGCGTAGGGGAGAAAGGCGCCAAAGCGATCAGCTGACCGCGAACCTGACCAGGTCGGCAAGAGTGAATTTCCCGGCTTTGGCCCCGAGGCTCGGTTTGAACCCGGGGTTCTGGTTGATGAACGAGTGGTTGTCCTCCTTCAGCAGGCCGAGCAGCACGTCGGCGACGATTTCGCCGCCGACCGGCCCGAGCCGCTGACCGCCTTTCAGGCCCGACTCCTTGAGGATGTAGAACCAGAGCGGCGTCGGCGCCGGCGCCCCGAGTTTTTTGCCGCTCAGCGGTTTCGCCCCGACCAGCTGCGCAACGTCCTGCCCCGACGGCAGGCCCAGCGCCTCGCCGCGCTTGAGGTTGCGGAAGGCGAGTGAGGATTCTTTCTGCGGGAAGCCGGGGAGGTCGAAGAGGCCGCGGGCGAGCCGGGCGTCGATCCGCCGCGAGTGCTGCGGTTTTTTCGCTTTGCCGGGAGCGCCGTCGAGGAAGAACGACCAGTCGACCGTCCAGGAGCCGGGCAGCGGACGGAAGCCGCGCAGGTCTTCGAGTTCGCCGACTTTTTCGCCGGGAATGAAGATCGGCACGCCCCTGACGATGCCGTTGAGGTCGTAGACGGGCCGCACCATGCTGTGGCCGAAGCGATAGGCCGCGACCGCGAACTCGACCGGCATGAACGGGTTGTTCCGCGGTTTGAACCAGCGCGGGGTGATTTTGACCTCGCCGTTTTTTCGCTCGATCCGCCGTTTGAGCGGGTCCGGGCCGACGATCCGCGGCAGGAAGTCTTCGAGCACCACCCACTGGTAGTGCCAGCGGACCAAGCGCTGCGCGCGCTCGAACCGCTCGGACTCCGGCACCGATTTGTCGGCGGCGACTTTCGCCGCCACCTTGTTGTGGAAGCGGAGGAAGACGAGCTGCAGCTGGCCGACGATGATGTTCTCGTCGTTGCGCGGGTCGCCGATCAGGGCGACTCCTTGGGCGTTGCGCTGCAGGTCCGGTTCCCTGTTTTTGTTTTTCGGGTCGATCACCAGCCGCAGCCGCTCGGGCTGCTGGTAGAGAAACGGCTCGTCCGCCGGCCCGGAGCCGTAGACGGAGTCGAGGTCGAAGCGAGGCGAGCGGAAGTCGACCAGGGCGTCGGGATCGTTTCGACGCTGCAGACTCGAGACCGGGTCGAAGGTGAGGTCGTGGTCGACAAACTGGCCGAAATAGGTGTAGCCGGACGGAATTTTCGGGTTGTCGAGTTTGCCTCCGCCGGCTTTCGGCTCGCGCATGCTCTCGGCGAGATCTTTCAGCTGTTTGTCCGAGAGCTCAGGCGCCGGCGGCAGACGCCTGAAAAGGCGACCGAACCTCCCCTCGTTGAGACTCGAACGCGCGACCCTTTTCAGCCCGCGCGGCACGTTTTTGCCGTGACCTTTGGCAACGAGATCTTTCGGCGGCATCGGTTCGCTCCCCCTTGGATTGATCCCTGCCTAGCCAGTCTGACCCAGACGGAGAACTGCGCTGTTTCGCCCTGGACGAAGCGACGACCGCCTTAACCGGGGCATACCTTTGCGCCATGAGGAAGGTCCGGGTGATCCCCGCCCCGCGACAGGACGACGTTCGCGTCGTCGTTCTCGGCGCCGTGCTTTGGCCGGACCACGTCACGTTGCACGCCGCGGTCGAAGCCGATGAGAAAGAAATCGACGAGCCCTACTGGGAAGAAGACCAGTACCTGATGTTTGGTCTCTCGGATGACCTCGGGACGGAGTACGATTGCCGATCAGCAGGAGGGACCGCTGATCGCGAACTCCATATTCGGGAATGGCAGATCCCCTTTCGTCCCGGCGTGCCCGCAGGCGCGAAAACGCTCACTGTGACCCACATTGCCGGAAGTGTCGAGCTGACTCTTTGAGGCGCCGGAGCACGCGAAATGGCGCCTTCCTCTCGCTATTCGAGAAGAAAGCGCCAATCGCTTATTTGAAGGCGACCTTGTCGACCGCCTGCTTGATCTTGTCGACGATCACGTCGGCGAGCTCGGTTCCCTGTTTGCCATTGAAACCTTTCATCGCCGCCACCATCCCGACCATCAGCAACGAGACCAGCAGGATCAGGCCGACGTACTCGACCGTCCCCTGCCCCGCCTCGCCGCCGGCCAGCCGCTGGATCCGCCGCACCCGCTCGACCACCGCGGCGTGCAGGTACCCGAACCACGTGTAGAGCATCGACTGCCTCCTCTCTTCGTTGGGCAATCGATGCTGGGTCGCGGCGGCGCACCGAACAAGACGTCGGTGCGTCGGCTTCGACACCGTTATGTGACGCCTCTCCTACGGGCAGCCGGGAAGGCCGCTCAGAGCGAGGAGTTCAGCTCGACCAGCAGCTCGCGCAGCTGGTCGACTTTGCGCTTGCCGAGCTTGCGCTCCCACTCGGCTTCGCTGCGGGCGACGAACTCGTGGGCGAGGGCGTAGACCTCGCCGCCTTTGGCGGTCGCCCGCACCAGCTTGGCACGGCGGTCGCTGGGGTCGGGGACGCGTTCGACGTAGCCGTGGCGTTCGAGGTGGACGACCAGCTCGGCCATCGACTGCTTGGTGATCTGGGCGCGGGCGGCGAGATCGCTGACCCGGGTCCCCTCGTCGTCGAGGTACTGGAGGACGTTGCCGTGCGGCGGGCGGACCTCGGGGTGGCCGTGCTCGGCGAAGTAGCTGTGCAGACGCTCCGACATGACCATGAACGGCTCGCGCAGCAGCACGCCGAGGTTCTCGGGGCCGGTGCGGGCGGCGGTTTTCGGCAAGGCTCTTGACATTCGACAGGACTCCTGTCTATCTTAGCCAAGACCCGTAAGACAGGGCTCCTGTCTATCTCTCACGAAGGAAGGACCCGATGAACTTGTCCGAAACCACCGCCGAGACCCTGCAGGTCGGCGGCGACCAGCTGGAGGTGCGAATGAGCAGCGACGAAAGCGACGGCGCCCTCTTCGCCTACGACGTCAACCTCGCCGCCGGGGGCGGCCCGCCACACCTGCACCGCCACGAGGCGGTTGAGATCTTCAAGGTCGAACAGGGCGAGCTGACCTTCTACCTCGCCGACGAGCAGGGCGAGGTCGCCCGCCGCACCGCCGGCCCCGGCGAGGTCGTCGCGATCCCCGGCAACCGCGAGCACACGGTCCGCAACGAAGCCGCAGCGGCAGCCCGTGCCTTCGCGGTCCTCTCCCCCGGCGACCGGATGGAGCACTTCGCCCGCGCCGCCGCCGCGCTCGAATCCGAGGCCACCCCGGAGCGCGTCGCGTCCCTCGCCGCCGCCAACGGCATCGAGATCACCCGCCCGCTGCCCGGATAGCCTCACGCGGGTGCGCGTCCTCGTCGTCCACAACTTCGAGCCCGACGAGGGTGCCCCGCAGCGGGGGCGCTGGGTCCGCGACCAGATCGACGAGCTGCGCAAGCTGGGGGTCGAGATCGACGTCTTCAGCTTCCACCGCGGGCGCAGCGAGTACGCGCCGGCGACCCGGCGGCTGCGCGGCCTGTTGAAGCGGCAGAGCTTCGACCTCGTCCACGCTCACTACGGCCTGGCCGGCTGGTGTGCGCTGCTGGCCGGCGCCCGGCCGCTGGTCGTCACCTTCCATGGCACCGATGTCCGCCACCCTGTCGTCGGCCCGCTCTCGCACCGGCTCGCCTGGCGCTGCGACCTGGTCGCCGCGGTCTCGCGGGCGCTTTTCGAACCCGAGGACGGTCGCCCCGGCCTGCCCGCCGTCCCCGGCTCCGCCGTTCTCCCCTGCGGCCCCGACCTCGACCGCTTCGCGCCGACGCCGCGCGCCGAGGCCCGCCGCGCCCTCGGGCTCGAGCCCGAGGGTCGCTACCTGTTCTTCCCCGCCAACCCGGACCGGCCGGAGAAGCGGGCCGACCGCGCCCGCGAACTCGCCGCCGCCTGCGAAGCAGACCTGCTCACCGGCGGCGCGATCGACCCGGAAGCGATGCCGACCTGGATCAACGCCGCCGATGCGGTGCTCGTCACCTCCGACTACGAGGGGTTCGGCCTCGCCGCGGTCGAGGCACTCGCCTGCGACGTGCCAGTCTTCTCGACCCCGGTCGGGATCGCGCCCTACGCGCTGACCGGCATCGACGGCTGCCTCTGCGCCCCGTTCGACGCCGCCGCCTGGGCCGCCGCCGCCCGCCCCCACCTCGACGCCGCCGATCCGCGCGTCGCCGGTGCCGCCCGCGCCGGGACGCTCTCCGCCGCGCGGATGGCCGAGCGCGTCCTCGCCGCCTACCGCGACGTAACCGGCGCGGTTCGTGACGGAACCCCGACGCCTGGAATAGATTGACGCGATGAACGCGCAGCCGGGAGGCGAGGGAAGCCCACCGAACGCCGGTCGCGGCGCCGCCGGCGGGCCGGGCTCCGGGCTCGAGGCGCGAATCGAGGAGGCGAAGCGGCGGCTGCAGGCGGCGGCCAACACCGCGACCGAAGCCGAGCGCCGGCTCGAAGCCGAGATCCGGGCGCTCGAAGCCGATCTCGAGCAGGCGCAGGCGGAGATGGAGAAGGACCTGAAAGCGCAGCAGCTGAGGCACGAGGAAGAGCTGCAGCGCGAGCGCGAGGCGAAAGAGCTGGCGATCGCCGCGGCCGAGGAGCGACTGAACGAGATCGAAGCGCAGGCCGAGGCGGCCGAGGAACGGGTCGCCGCGGCCGAGGAGCGCGCGGCGCGCTCCGAGCGGGAGGTCGAGGACGAACGGGTGCGGGCCCGCGAATCCGCTGCGACCTGGCTGCGGGGGCAGCTGGACGCGCTGCGCCGAGAGGGTGGATGACCGGTCCCCTGCCCAGGCACGCCTGGATGACGCGCCCGGCACACTTCGCATCTCGGCGTCCTCGGGTTTGCCTTTGCCAACCGGCAAAGGCTGCACCCTGCGTCCTTGATCTGCTCGGCCTGGCGCGCCCCCAGGCGAACCTGGCCATGGAACCGGTCATCTGACCGCGATCGCGGCCGCAGCCGAGTTCGACGTCGCCGTCGTCGGCGGCGGCGCCGCCGGACTCTGGACGGCGCTGCGGGCGGCGGAGCTGGGCGGCCGGGTCTGTCTGGTCTCGCGCACGCCGCTCTCGGAGAGCGCCAGCTTCTGGGCCCAGGGCGGGCTCGCCGCGGCGCTCGAACCCGACGACTCGCCGAGCGCCCACGCCGCCGACACGATCGCCGCCGGCCGCGATCTCTGCCGGCCCTCGGCGGTCCGCGTCCTCGCCGATGAGGCGCCAGCCGCGGTCCGCGACCTGCAGGCGCGCGGCGTCGTCTTCGACCTCGACCACGAAGGGCGACTGGCGCTGGGGCTCGAGGGCGGCCACTCGGCGCGGCGGATCGTCCACTCGGGCGGCTCCGCGACCGGCCACGAGCTGACCCTGAAGCTCTCGAAAATGGTCGCCGCCAACGAGCGGATCGAGGCGCTCGAGCGGACATCGGCGCTGGCGCTTTGGTCCGACGGCGAGCGCTGCCACGGCGTGCTCGCCGACTCCGGACCGATCGCCGCCGCCGCGACCGTGCTGGCAACCGGCGGCGCCGCGGCGCTCTGGCGGCGGACGACGAACCCGCGCGGGGCGATCGGCGCCGGGATGGTCCTCGCCTCGGCGGCCGGCGCCGACCTCGCCGACCTCGAGTTCTGCCAGTTCCACCCGACCGCGCTCTTCCTCCCGGGAACGCCGCACGACGGCAAGCTGATCACCGAGGCGATCCGCGGCGAGGGCGCCCGCCTGCTCGACCGCCGTGGCGAGCGCTTCACCGATGAGCTGGAGCCGCGCGACGCGGTAACCCGCGCGATCCTCGAGCAGATGCGCGTCGAGGGCGCCGACTCGGTCCTGCTCGATCTCCGCGAGATCGACCCCGCCCGCTTCCCCAACGTCTTCGCCTCGCTCGCGGCCGCCGGCCTCGACCCACGGACCGAGCCGGTCCCCGTCTCCCCCGCCGCCCACTACCTGATGGGTGGGGTCGCCGTCGACCTCGACGGCCGGTCCTCGCTGCCCGGGCTGCTGGCGGTCGGCGAGTGCTCCTGCACCGGCCTGCACGGCGCCAACCGGCTGGCCTCCAACTCGCTCAGCGAGTGCTTCGTGTTCGGCAACCGGGCCGCCGCGGCGGCGGTTTCCGAGACGGCGGCGCCGGTCCAGCCCGAGCTGCCGAGCTGGCGCTTCGAGCCGCCGACGACGGAGATCCGCGACGCGGTCTGGCGCTACGCCGGCCCGGTCCGAAACCCCGACGACCTCGCGCGCCTGATCTCGAGCCCCTACCCGCTGGCACGGGCGATCGCGACCTCGGCACTCGACCGCCGCGAGTCGCGCGGCGGCCACCTGCGCGCCGACGCCCCCGAGGCCGACCCCGCCCTCGACGGCATCCACGTCGTCGTCGAGCCGGCCGGCGGGGCGCGGCACGAGATCTGGGACTGAACCCGTCCGGGACCGAGCCCGGTAGCTTCGCGGCCATGCTCCTCGGCGTCGACGTCGGCGGCACCTTCACCGATGCGGTCCTGCTCGACGACGGCGCCGTCCACACCGCCAAGGTCCCGACCACGCCCGGCAACGAGTCCGAGGGGGTGATGGAGGCGGTCGCGGCGGTGCTCGAGCGGGCCGGCGCCGCCGACCCCAGCGCGGTCGAGGTCTTCGCCCACGGGATGACGGTTGGCACCAACGCACTGCTCGAGGAACGCGGCGCCCGCACCGCGCTGATCGCGACCCGCGGCTTTGCCGACCTGCTCGAGATCGGCCGCCAGGACCGGCCCGAGCTCTACCGCCTCTGCGCTCCGAAGCCGCCGCCGCTGGTCGCGCGCGAGCTGCGCTTCGAGGCGGCCGAGCGGACCGGGCCCGAGGGGGTCGTCGAGGCGATGGAGGAGGGTGAGCCGGAGCGGCTGGCGGCGGCAATCGAGGCGAGCGGTGCGGAATCGGTAGCGATCTGCCTGCTTTTCGCGTACCTCGATCCCGAGCACGAGCGGCGCCTCGCGGCGCACCTGCGCCAGCGCCTGCCCGGCGTCCACGTCTCCGCCTCGCACGAGGTGCTGCCGCGCTTCCGCGAGTACGAGCGCTGCTCGACCACCGCGATCGACGCCTACCTCAGCCCGCTGCTCGGCCGTTACCTGAGCCAGCTCGGCGAGGCGGCGGCCGGCGCCGGGTTACCGGGACCGCTGGTGATGCAGTCGTCAGGCGGTGTGGCTCCAGCCGAGGAGGCAAGCCGCGCCGGCGCCTGGAGTGTCCTCTCCGGTCCGGCCGGCGGCGCGGTCGGCGCCGGGCTCCTGGCTCGCGCGGCGGGTGAGCGCGACGCGCTCGGCTTCGACATGGGGGGCACCTCCTGCGACGTCTGCGTGGTCGAGGAGGGAGCGGTGCGGCGGACCGACTCACGGCGGATCGAGGGCCGCGTGATCCAGCTGCCGATGGTCGACGTCCACACGGTCGGGGCCGGTGGCGGCTCGGTCGCCTGGCGCGACGCCGGCGGCGCCCTGCGGGTCGGGCCGCGCTCGGCCGGCGCCCAGCCGGGTCCCGCCTGCTACGGGCGCGGCGGCAAGGAGCCGACCGTCACCGACGCCAACCTGCTGCTCGGCAACCTCGCCGCCGACTCGCGCTTGGCCGGCGGGGTCGAGCTCGACCCCGAGGCGGCGGCGCGGGCGGTCGACGGGCTCGCCGCCGAGCTCGGCCTCGACAGCGAGCAGACCGCCGCCGGCATCCTCCGCGTCGCCAACCAGGAGATGGTGCGAGCGCTGCGGGTGGTGACGGTCGAGCGCGGCCTCGACCCGCGCCGCTTCGCCCTGCTTCCGTTCGGCGGCGCCGGGCCGATGCACGCGGCGGCGATCGCCACCGAGCTGGGGATCGAGCGAATCGCCTGCCCGCGGGCCAGCGGCGTGCTCTCGGCGCTCGGCCTCTGCGCCTCGGACCGCCGCCGCGACACTGCGCGAACGGTGATGCTGGGCGGCGACGAGCTGACCGCCGAGCGCGTCGCAGCGGAGGTCGAGGCGCTGATCGCCGCGGCGGGCGAGGGGCTCGGCCCCGAGGCGGAGCCCGAGCTGGTCTACGAGATGCGCTACGCCGGCCAGGCCTTCGAGCTGCCGGTCCCCGGCCCTCCCAAACCCGATCCGGCCAAGCTCGCCGCCGCCTTCGAGGATCTGCACGAGGAGCGCTACGGCCACCGCGATCCCGACGGCGAGGTCGTCCTCGTCGACATCCGGCTGGCGCTGGTGATTCCGGGGCCCGAACCGCGCCCGATCGCCGCTGCCGGCGAGCTCGAGCGCCTCAGCCGGCGGGTGATGTTCGACGGCGAGTGGGTCGAGACCCCGGTCCTGCGCGGCGAGCCCGGAGCCGGCGAGAAGGCCGAGGGCCCGGTCGTCTTCGAGCTCCCCGATGCGACCCTGGTGTTACCGCCCGACTGGCGGGCGGAGGTCGACGAGAACGGCACGAACAAGGCAGCGCGGGCGTGAGCGGCCTCGACCCGATCACCCTGCAGGTTCTGATCGGCGGCCTGCGCGCCGCCTGCGACGAGATGGGGGCGGCGCTGATCCGCTCCGCCTACTCGGCGAACATCAAGGAGCGCCACGACTGCTCCACCGCGCTCTTCGACCATGCCGGCGAGCTCGTGATGCAGGCCGAGCACATCCCCGTCCACCTCGGCTCGATGCCAGACGCGGTCGCCGCCGTGCTCGGCGAGGA
>Ga0105249_10001754_pt1 | contig 18915 bp, 16 predicted proteins | sample KBSS44metaG_FD_81522 | JGI IMG/M metagenome (GOLD analysis project Ga0105249, IMG submission 81522) | Switchgrass rhizosphere microbial communities from Kellogg Biological Station, Michigan, USA - KBS S4-4 metaG | ecosystem: Host-associated > Plants > Roots > Rhizosphere > Soil | place...
TAACATTTTAAGAATTGTAAAAGAAAAACTGGAGAGAGAAGAGTCGTATAATGTCGTAGATTGTCCGATAAGAACATCTACTTATGTCGAAGACCTTGCAAATGGAATTGTTTCTATCATTGAGAAAAAAGCTAAAGGAATTTTTCATTTATCAGGAAAGGATATTTTAACTCCTTACCAAATGGCGATTAAAACTGCAGGGTATCTCAAGCTCGATAGTTCGGTAATTAAAAAAGTTACGGCGGCAAATTTTAGTCAGCCGGCAAGAAGACCACTTAAAACAAGTTTCGTCATTGAAAAAGCAAGAAAAGAATTAGGATATGAACCTTTAAGTTTTGAAGAAGGATTGAAAAAAACTTTCAGTTGATCAATGGCCTTTGCCAAAAGCTTTTTCACCTGCCCGAATAGCAACCATCAATCGATTTTCAACAGGAGGAATTGGGCAATTATATTTTCCACTTACATAAGCACAATAGGGATTATAGGCTTTGTTGAAATCAATCAAAAATTTATCATTCTCAATATCCTTTATATCCAAATCAATATATCGTCCGCTTGCATAAGTTTCTTCACCTGAAGTGGCATCAGTAAATGGAATGAATAAATGATCCTTGTATTGTTGAGTGCCCATCAGATCCTGGCTTTGATAAATGTTTAATGTAACTGCCGTATCATTAATTGTAAAATGAATTTTTCCATAAACCCTGTAATTCTTTTTTATCGCACCTGAGCTTTCCATCCTGAACCACGGCGAGTTCAATGTCCTTTCAAATCGGCAAGTCATCCTGAATTTTTCATTTACAGGGAAAAAAGACATCAGCTCTTTATCTTTCCCTGTAACAACCTCATGTTCTTTCACATATTTCTTAAAATATGATTCAATAGAATCTTTATATGTTTTGCTTTGTGCAAAAGAAATACTAGTGAAAAAATAACAAACAAGAATCAATAATATCTTCATAATCCTCTTTTAAATCCTGTATCCCGATTGCTATCGGAATGTGGTTCTGTTTTAGTTCATCATTAATACATTTACACTTCTTTGCAGAATGTTGAATGCAATTTCGGCCATCAGGTTCTCTTTATCAAGTGTTGGATTTACTTCAGTTATTTCAAAACAACAAACTTTACGATTGTGCATGAATTTACTGATCAGGTCTTCAACCTCTCTTTCTCTCAGCCCATTTCCCACCGGAGTTCCTGTTCCTCTTGAAATAGAAGAGTCAAGCGCATCTACATCAAAGCTTATATAAATATCTGTGCAGTCATCCAAATGGCGAATAACTGATCGAACGATATTCTCAGGGCCCTTCATCCGCACTTCCTTCGTCGTTATAAGTTTGATATTATGTTTATCGATCACATACTTTTCTTCTTTTTCATAATCCCTTGTCGAGATCAGTACTACATCTTCTGCCAAAACTTTTGGAGAGATTTTTCCAATATTCTTTAATTTTTCCCAATATGCTTTTGTCTCATCATCCAATTTATGAACAGCGCAATCTTTATTGTCTTCACCAAGTGTAATAGCGAGCGGCATACCATGAACATTTCCTGAAGGTGTAGTGTAAGGTGTGTGAAGGTCAGCATGTGCATCTATCCAAATAATACCTAGTTTACTTTTCGGCTTGGCCATTTTTATCCCCGCAATAGTTGCACCAGCGATGCTATGATCGCCACTGATAACAACAGGGAAAAAATTGTTCTTGATTGTTTCAGAAACGGCCTTACTTACTTTCTCGTACATTGAATAAACACCCTTCACTCTTTTTGCATAAGGCGATTCGATAGGTTCATACAGCAATTTATTTTCATGCGGAATTCTTTCCGATGGAAAATGAATAAAGAAATTACTCATAAAATCCATGGCCGCAATTTTAATGGCTTCCACGCCAAGACTGGCGCCACGGGTGCCGGCCCCGATCTCTGACGGTACTTCGATCAGCTTGATATTCCTCATAAAATTTATTTCTTTCCCTGCATCCAAAAATCTGTGAAGATGAGCCACTGGGGGGTTTAATAAAGCGGCAAAAAATGATGCAGCAATCGATTTTTCAGGAACGACAAAGCTAAAAAATCAAGGCCGGAAAACCTAATGACTGTTAGTGAAAGAAGAAACCTTAACTGTTTATTCATGTGCTGCCAGCACTGGGATAGAACTATGAAATGCAAGCTTTTTGGTAGCGCTGCTTTTGAAAACAGAATCATAAAAACTATGATTGCGGGGAACATTAATTATGATATCAATATTCTTATCCTGAACAAATTGTTCGATGGTTTCATGAAAATCGAACGTAGTTATAAAATAAAACTCAGGATTATACTCGCTGAATTGTTCTGCCAACCAGGCTCTTTCTTCTCTTAGCTCATCATTCAGCGCCACATGTATTTCGCTATTCACATTTACAATATGAAGATTGGGTTTAAAGAAATCAAGCACCGCTTTCAAATAACCAACCGGAGTTATCTCTTCTACATTTTTAAAATCAGAAGCAAGTGCTACATTATTAATTCCATTAAATATAGCCTGTGCCGGCACAATTAAAACAGGGCAAACATCACGCATTGCGATCTTCAATGTATTACTGCCGATCAGTGCTTGTTGCATAGGCGACTTGCCGGTAATGCCCATCACGATCAGAGTTGCCGATTTCTGGTAAGCAAGTCTTTCCAGCGAATCAACCAGGTCATCACCTTTTTCGCGAACACATTCAATTTCTTTATCACCTTTCCTCAGCAATTCATTTCTCAAACTTTCAAGATATGTACCTGACATTTCATATTCATCATCGTGATGATAAAGATTATAGAGAATAATATTTGCATCGGGTTTTCCGCTCAGCATTTCAGCTGCATAGCGGGCAGCGTTTAGCGCAGTTTCGGAAAAATCAACCGGAATGATCACCGTCTTCATGAATCAGTTGTTTTGTCGTTTGTCGTTTCAAAAAAAATGTGAATCGAAAATAGCACATTATTTCGAAGGGTATAAAAATTTATAAGATGATGGCTATGTTACGGGCTTCGGTAATTTTTATCGGCGTTTGTTGCGACGCTCCTTTCATCGTTTTTTACTTTGCTGAGCAATTGCGTCGCAGTTTACCCAGAGCGAAGCGAAGGGTCGCACTCTTATACTTCCTGTAATTCGACTCAGCTTTATTCGTCAATGGTCAATGACTCAGAAACTCCAATTCACCATTCACGAAGCCTGACCGGAGTCACTACATTTCAACGGAGCGTCGCAACCAAAGTTTAATCTGGGAACTGAAGCCGGCAACCAAAAAATCTTATCCCTAATTTTAACGCAACCCTGTGAATAAGTACTTGTTATTTAAATGATTTTTGCAGATTATATTCGCCGCTATTAAAACGTTTGCCCGTGCGCCTAAAAAGTCTTGAAATTAAAGGGTTTAAAAGCTTTGCTGATAAAACTGTTGTCAACTTTGATGACAACGTAACCGGAATCGTTGGCCCCAATGGATGCGGTAAATCGAATATCGTTGACAGTATTCGTTGGGTTATTGGCGAACAAAAGATCAGTCACCTTAGAAGTGAGAACCTCGATAGTCTTGTTTTTAATGGCTCTAAAAGTCGCTCTGCATCCGGTCTCGCCGAAGTAAGCCTAACCTTTGAAAACACAAGAAATCTTCTTCCCACCGAATTTACTACCGTTACCATTACCCGCAAGTTTTATAAAAGCGGCGAAAGCGAATATCGTTTGAACGATGTTCAATGCCGGTTAAAGGACATCCAGAATCTTTTTATGGACACGGGTATATCAACTGATTCTTATGCTATCATAGAGTTGGGTATGGTGGATGACCTGATCAAGGACAAAGAAAATAGCCGCCGCCGTATGCTGGAACAAGCAGCTGGTATTTCCATTTATAAAACAAGAAAGAAAGAAGCGAAGCTAAAACTTGATGCAACTGAGCAGGATATCGCCCGCATCGAAGATCTTTTGTTTGAAATAAATAATCAATTAAAGACTTTAGAGAACCAAGCCAGGAAAGCTGAAAAATATTATGAGGTCAAAAAAGAATATCGCGAAGTAAGTGTTGAGCTAGCAAAAGCTGCACTTGAAAGTTTTAATGTCACATACAAAGATTTAAATACTCAACACGATACCGAAACTGATAAGAAAATAAAGCTGGAAGCTGAGATAGCAGGTGATGAAGCAGCATTGGAACAGGATAAAGTTGTGTTTATTGAAAAAGAAAAAGAATTGCAAGCATTGCAGCATGCATTTAATGAAATGCTGCAACACCTAAGGACAAAAGAAAACGAAAAGAATCTTGCCGCCCAAAGATTGGATCATTTGAAAGAAAGAGAAGCAGGCTTGCAGGATTTTTTACAAAAAGCCGAAGGACAACAACAGGGAATTGAAGAAAGCATTGCATTTACAGGCTCGCAGTTGGAAGAAGAGGCGAAGAAGTTGGAGGGAATGAATGAACAACTGACGCATTTGAGGAATGAAATGGATGCGAAGAGAGTAGTGATGGACGAAAAAAGAATTGCATTGGATGCGTTGCGCAGCGGTTATCAACAAGTACAGCGTAATCAATTTGAGGCGGAGAAAAAGGTGGTGATTGCTGATACTTCAATTCAAAATCTTAGCCGTGCTGTTCAGCAGATAGATGAGGATAAAGTACAGAGAGATAATCAACGCAAACATCTTGCTGATGATCTGCACCTGAGAGAAAGGGAATTAAATATCAAGAGAACCGATCTTGAGCAATTACAAAAACACCAGGAATACACGAAAGATCAAATATTACAGACACAGGGATTGCTTGAAACATTAAGAAGTAAACTTGCCGATGAAAGCAGGAAACTTGATTCAAAGAAAAACGAGCATGATCTTTTAAAGAGTTTGATCGATTCAATGGAAGGTTATCCTGACAGCGTAAAGTTTCTTCATAATAACTACGGATGGAATCATACTGCGCCGATACTCTCAGATATTATTTATGTAAAAGAAGAATACAGGACAGCTGTAGAGAATGTGCTGGAGCCTTATTTGAGCTATTATGTTGTCAATAATTTGCAGGAAGGTTTGCAGGCAGTCCATTTGCTGGATGAACATAAAAAAGGGAAAGCTAATTTCTTTTTACTTGATAAATTGAATGAATCACCAGCAGAGATTCATGATCTTTCATCTTTGCCTGGGGCAATCTCAGCACTTGATGTTATAGAAATAGATGAAAGATACACGGGGCTTGCCCGTCATCTTCTTTCCAATGTAATTATTGCCGAGAATGAAGAAGCATTGCAAAACAGTAATGGTCTTGTTGTAATAGAAAAAAGTGGCCGTTATGTAAAAGGAAAATATTCTTTGACCGGTGGTAGCGTTGGTTTGTTTGAAGGAAAGAAAATAGGCCGTGCAAAGAATCTTGAAAAACTGCAGGAAGAAATTTTATCACAGAACGCAGTTGTTGAATTATTGAAAGAAGAAATACAAGAAAGACATAATGAGGTAATTGCTTTCAATGAAGATCTGCGTGAACATACGCTTAAGAACACTGAAATAGAAATACAGGAATTGACCAACCAGGTTTTTTCTTTGCATAATAAATTAGAGAACCTGCATGCACTTCAGAATCAAAGCCAGCAAAGACAGGAGGAACTGCATTCGCAAATACAGCAAACGCAAAATTCAGTAGAAGCAAGCCGCAATGATCTGAAATGGCTAAGCGAGGAATTAGTAGTACAGGCGGCAAGGCTTAGCGAAGGAGAAGAAGTCTTTAAAAATGAAGAGGGGTTTTATAACGAAGCCAACCGCCAATACAATGAGTTCAATTTATTTGTAACAAAACAGCAAAGTAAGATTGCTGCGTTGAAACAGGAACTTGATTTTAAAAATAACCAGTTAAATGAACTCAGGCAGCAAATTGAAAATAATACTTCACAGCTTTCAGATACAAGACAACAAATTGAGCAATGTATTGAACAATTAGAACAAGTAGAAGATGAGTTGTTCAATATGATGAAAGGAAAAGAAGATGAAGAAAGAAAATTAAATGAAGCAGACCAGGCATATTATAATTTCAGAAATGAACTGAGCGAAAAAGAAAGTATGCTTCGTCACAAGGTGAAGGATAAAGAACAAGTGGAGCATTTTCTTGCTGAAATAAAAGATAAACTAAATGATGTGAAGCTGCAGCTGGCAGGAATGAAAGAAAGATTGCATGTCGAGTTTCGGATTCATTTGGAAGATATCCTGGATGAAGCAAGAGTAAACGAAATGACCGTTGACGAACTGCAGGAGAAAACAGATAGGATGAAAAAGCGTTTGGAAAATCTTGGCGAAGTAAATCCAACAGCTATCGAAGCTTTTACTGAAATGAAAAAACGTTACGAGTTTATTCTTGAACAGAAGAATGATCTTGTGTCAGCAAAAGAAAGTCTATTGCAAACTATTCAGGAAGTGGAAGCAACAGCCAACCAGAAATTTTTGGAAACATTCCATTTGGTAAGAGATAATTTTCAAAAGGTATTCCAAACACTTTTTACGGAGGATGATCAGTGTGACCTTATTCTTGAAAATCCTGAAAATCTTGCTGAGACAGGAATTGATGTAATTGCAAAACCAAAAGGCAAACGACCAAGCTCACTTACTCAGCTTAGTGGTGGTGAAAGAACTTTAACGGCAACCGCTTTGTTATTTGCCATATATCTTATCAAGCCTGCACCATTCTGTATTTTGGATGAGGTGGATGCCCCTCTGGATGATGCCAATGTTGGAAAGTTTACCAATATGATCAGGGAATTCAGTGGCAATTCACAATTTATTATTGTAACCCATAATAAAATGACGATGAGTGCTGTTGATGTTATTTATGGTGTTACAATGCAGGAGCCGGGTGTAAGCAGATTAGTGCCCGTTGATTTCAGAAGCCTGAGTTAATTGCACTAAAAAAATAAATACAAAGTCCTGCTAACCGGCAGGATTTTTTTTAAATCAAATTTTACAATGCGAACAATTATTCTTCTAGTCGTTTCCAATGTATTTATGACGTTTGCCTGGTATTATCATTTAAAACAAGAAGGCTGGCCTTTATGGAAAGCAATTATGCTAAGTTGGTTTATTGCGTTGTTTGAATATTGTTTGATGGTGCCGGCAAACAGAATTGGCTATGCAAACGGGTTCAGTGGTTTTCAATTAAAGTTAATACAAGAGATTATAACATTAGTTGTATTTGCGGTTTTTGCAATTATATATCTGAAAGAACCTTTGCATTGGAAATATCTTGTAAGTTTCTGCTTTCTTCTTGGTGCGGTTTATTTTATGTTTAAAAAGTAAATGATCTTAGCTTGATTGTTGTCTAAATTTTTGCTTCTTGATCATATCCGATTTTACTTTATTTGTAGCTCCGCTGCTTAAAAGATAAACTCCGACAGCCACTGCTACAGCGCAAATTAAGCCGTATAAGATCCAATCATTCCGCATTAAATGTGAAAGAGAATAATACATAAAGAAAATACCTCCGGCAACTAAAAGAGAGCCGAGTATTGTCTTATAAAGCCATTTTTCAAAATGATGATTTCCCATGAGTTAGTTTTTTCAGGGCTAATGTAAATTATTTTAACTAAACGGCTAAAAGTCAGTAGTAACGCATATTTCAGAACATGTTGCTTTTGCTTTCCACATTTGTCATTGTATGTCCTACAAATAGAATTACCCGGTCTCAGAGTACTTTTGATCGATTTTTTAAAGTTCCATTGCTTCCATTCTGACCTGGCAATTTTGGGTTCTAACTTTAGGATTGTATCCCAATTCGCGACGGACCTGTCAATAAAAATCATTGATAATTCAGGAAGACAAATAAGAACCCAAAATGTAAAGATCAATCCCCGGGGAAAATTCTTTAAATATCAATACCGGGTCAATTCCTTCAGGGTTCTATTACCTGATGCTATCAGCAGATAATTATAAAAGAGCTTTTTCATTTGTGAAATCATAAGTAGAACAAACAGAATAGGAGTGAAGCATTTTTATTTACCTGCGATCACTTCTATTCTTTTTTCAGCAGGCTTGTGATAGATGTCAGATTTAAGAATCCCCCATTTATTAAGCCGGTATTTAATAGAAGTGCCAATTACTCCCAATCCATATTTTGAACTCCGGCTGAAATTAATAGAGGAGGCTTCTTCAAAATATTTTGCAGGGCATGATATTTCGCCGATCTCATAACCTAGATAAAATATCTGGCAAAGCATCTGGTTATCAAAAATAAAATCGTCGGAATTTGCTTCAAGGTTTAATTTTTCTAAAACTTCTTTTGAAAAAGCTCTGTACCCTGTATGATATTCTGAAAGTTTTTGCCAGATAATAAAATTTTGCGTCCATGTAAGGATTCTATTTGCAATGTATTTGTAAACGGGCATTCCATTGATCATTGCACGGTCTCCCAAAATTCTTGAACCCAATACAACCTTGAAAACATCTTTAGCGATCAGGTATGCCATTGATGGAATCAATTTTGGATTGTACTGGTAATCGGGATGAAGCATGATCACGATGTCGGCACCGATTTTTAAAGCATAGTTATAGCAAGTCTTTTGGTTGCCACCATATCCATAGTTGCGATCATGTCTTAAAATATGATTTATGCCTATCCGTTTTGCTACTTCAACAGTATCGTCTTTACTGTTATCATCAACAAGTATCACATCATCTACAACATTAAAATCAATTTCATTATAAGTTTTCTCGAGGGTTTTCGCAGCATTATAAGCAGGCAGAACAACAATAACTTTTTTTTCGTGAATCATCAGGATGGCGTATTAAGTTGGGCAGACAAAATATAAAACCTTAACCAAAAGGACAAGAATTAACTATAACAAGTTAATAAAGGAATAGTAATCAAACTGTTTTTCCCCCATTCACCTTCTCTTTTCCTGATGAGAAAAGCAATAATAGTGAAGCAATACCCATTGTTACAACAAGAACTAACTGGAGGCTATGTAAAAGAGTAGCAAAGGTGAGCCCATCCTCCTGGGAAAGACCGTAAAGTACTAATCCCTGCGATACAAGCAAGTGGTAGGCCCCAATACCACCTTGTACGGGTGCTGACATACCCAAACCTCCGGCAACAAGCAGAAAAAGTGCCGCTCCTGATCCAAGTCCGCTTGTAAAAGGGAATGCAAATAAGGCTACAAATACACTGAGATAATATAACACCCAAATAAATATGGAATGAAAGATAAAAAGACCGGGTTGTTTCAATTTTGCAACTGAGCGAAGACCATCAATAAACCCTTTTGCAAGTTTTGAAAAAGCTGTTTCTGTTCCTTTGGTTTTGCTCTTTCTATTAAAATATATTAAAACAGAAATCAGGGCAATCAGCACAATTGTTATTATGATTAGTAAAATTGGCGATTTCGAAAGTTGATCAAGTTTTTTAATAAGGGGATTAAAAATATTTTCATTAAAAAAATTGCCAAGCCTTTTGAACTCAAGAGCCGCTACCAGCAGTATGCAAATTAAAAGACTGATCACATCAATTATTCTTTCCACGATGACGGTTCCCAATAGCTTATTAAATGGTATTGATTCAGCTTTGCTCAATGCAGCACATCTTGACACTTCGCCAAGCCGGGGAAAAGCAAGGTTGGCAAAATAACCTACCATCAGCGAGTAAGTAGTTTTCTTTAGAGAAGGAGTATACCCTAAAGGTTCAATCAATAAATTCCAACGATAGGCACGGACGATAAAGGCGATGATTGAAATTATGCCAGATACAGCAACCCAAAATATATCAGCATGTAAAATTCCGTGCAGAATCTTATTTACATTCATACCCCGAAACGCAAGTAGTAGGAGAGCTCCTGTGACTAATAATAATACTAAATACTTTACTATGGTTATTATTTTCGTATTCATCTTAGCGGGAACTTACAAGTATAATTTATCAGGCATTATCTTCTTCTTAATATAGTTAATAAAATTACAGTTAGGAATTTTATCATTACAGGAAAAATGTACCCAGGTTTGAGGGAAAATTATTTCTTTTAGTATCTCATAAAATGGCGATGTGGTATATGATTTTTAATGTCAATTCGCACTGTAAAACGTTTCATCAATAAACCCCACTGTTTTAAAAAGAAACAGAATTGAAATTAAAATTGTGATTAGAGGTAGGTATTTCTTCGCGCTGTTTGGTATGGTACCATATAGCTGAAATAATAGGAGAGGAAGAATGGGAATAAAATATCTTCCTTGTGCCCCAAACATAACACTAGCGCCAACTGGTGAAAAATTTAAATAAAGTCCTGCTATTAAAGCCCCAAGAGAAACCAATAAAACCAAAGCGCTGATTACTCTTTGCATTCGGTTTAATTTACAAAAGGCATCATTTTCTATACTAGCCATCACCAATAAAACTAACACATACATAAACACCCAAAATTGGGGAAGGGGAGTATAGGAATAACCAAATCGTCCTATAGCACCAATTATCCACTCTTTTCCCTGTCCCATTATATTACCTAACAGATCACTAATCATCCTAGGGATATTGTGCAGGTGAAAGCTTATATTTTGAGAGAAACCAAAACTGAAATCTTTCTGAAAATCTTGGCCTGGAGGATAATGAGAACTATTTAAATAAGTATTCCAAGTTATTGATGGTAGCTTAATAATAGCTAATATCAGCACTATCAGTATTATTTTGGCATATGAAAAATTAAACTTTTTCGAGGGAATTATTAAAAGTAAGAAGGGCATGAAATAATAGCCGGCTTTGGAAAAAATCTGGATGACAAAAGCCAGAAAAAAAAGGCTTAATTCCCTGGTAGTAACTTTTTCTTTTTGCCATAACCATTTTATAATGTAAGCTATCATTAAAAAGGTAGAAGCATTGCAAAGGGTATCGTAAGTTACTGACGAAGCCTGGTAAAGACTCATAGGAGCTAAAGCTACCAGCATCATTACATTTTTATAAACAGGGATTATTCTTATAGCAAAAAAAACTATTAACAAGTATGCAAACAAACCAAATGCTCTTGCCCACCAGTGCACGATAATGGGATTTTTTTTATATAATTCACCAAGCTTGACACCAATAATGGATGGAATATATCCAATTGGATTGATATGATAATTGGGATTTTTATAAAAAAAAGTATCGTCTTTGTTATAGATAATTTCTTCACCTGTTTTGATGTTTTCTTTATTAATTTTTGATTCAGCAGTAAAGCGTATTCCCTGGAAACTTGATACTTGGTTAAATAATTCCTTGGGCATGGGATTGCCAACACTATTACCATTTATTTCAGGCTTAAAATATCCATTCGCATAATTCCAGGAATTATAAAAGTGACGGTCCTCATCATTGGTTTGCCAGGGAGGATTGATGAAGACCAGTTTCATTCCAAAAAAAAGTCCAATAACTAAAAAAAAGTATTCAATTGGTATTTTATTCCAGAAATAATCTTTCATGTGTATAGTTATTGACTTTTCAATTGGGAATTTATAACGTTTGCATTTGCGTTTGTGGGATCCAGTTTCAAAGCCTGGTTAATATATACTATGGCAGAATCCCGCATGTTTTTCTGATTATAAGAGATGGCAATATTTGTGAGGTTATTCGCATCATTTGGATTTGCTGATTTATATCTTAGAAAGCAAAACAAAGCGCTGTCGGGATTTCCCTGCCTCGAGTAAATTATTCCCCGGAATTTATCAATATCCGGGTTATACATTTCCGGGGTTTTAGCATATTCCAATACATCAGCAGCCTCTTTTAAATTGCCTGTATTAAGCAAGGCTGTCACTTTGTTACCTAAAGCTACATTAAGTATTTCCTGTGCGCTAAATTCAACCTGGTTAACAATGCCTCCGGCGCCAATACGTATCGCTTCTTTTTGTTGGAATATTACAGAATCCCAGTTTTGCCGGTCGAACCAATAAAAGCCGTATAGATAATGAACACGGGCATGATAAGGATGTTTTTGAACCTGCTCAGCTAATATTTTACCTGCTTCAGCCAGTAAAACTTTACGTCGATTTGTATCAATTACATTCCTGGAAGAATCGATTAATTGAGCCCCTTCATACCAGGGATCTTTCAAATTCACATTAAACGGTTTGAACCATAAGATGCTAAAAATAATCAAGGAAAAGCATAGTGGTATAAAGTGTCGAAAGGAAATATTCAGAGCAGGCCTGCTCTTCATTCCTGAATGTTTTTCAGTAATTGGCTTTATGTTTTTATTCTTTGTAACCGGGCTTTTCTTGTTATATTTTTTTGACAAAACAGTCTATTTTTAAAAGGTCAAATATACAGTCAATTTGCTATAAAATAATAATGATAACAATTTTCTATTCGTTCAAAAATGTTAGAATGAAGTAGTGATGTATTAAAATACTTTGATATGAAATTGGAAAATTTGTTTGATAGTAACACAGCTGTTTTTTGTTAGGAAAGAGATGGTAATATTTATCAATTAGAGTAAGAATAAGGAGTTTGTTTTTAACAAAAACCAGGATTGTTATATTTAATTAAAGTCACAAGTCTTAAATTTATTATTATTTTTACAACAATGTATTTACAAAAAAAGCTAGTTTAATAAATAGTAATTATAACAAGAAAAAAATGCTGGTTCAACATAATGTCTATGTTAAATAACAAATCAATTTTAATTACTGGTGGTACCGGTTCCTTCGGAAAAGAATTTGTAAGAATTGTTCTTGGAAAATATCCTGGCATAAAACGTTTGGTAATCTATTCCAGAGACGAACAAAAACAATTTCAAATGGCTAATGATTACCCGGAAGACAAGTATCCCCAGGTTCGTTTTTTTATTGGTGATGTCAGAGATTATAATCGCCTTCGAATGGCTTTAAAAGGAATTGACACTGTGGTTCATGCGGCTGCAATGAAGCATGTTCATATTGCCGAATACAATCCAATGGAATGTATTAAAACCAATATCATGGGTGCTGAAAACGTAATTATGGCATGTCTTGATGCCGATGTTGAAAATGTTGTTGCCTTATCAACCGACAAAGCTGCTGCCCCAATAAACTTATATGGTGCAACTAAATTAGCATCCGATAAATTATTTATAGCAGCCAATAATATCAAAGGCAACAAGAAGATAAAATTTTCCGTGGTGCGTTATGGAAATGTAATGGGTTCTAATGGATCTGTTATTCCATTCTTTCTGAATAAAAGGAAAGAGAAGTTTCTCCCGATCACTGATCCAACGATGACACGTTTCAACATTCTGCTTACTGAAGCCGTCGATATGGTTTTACATGCTTTAGATAATGCCTGGGGCGGAGAATTGTTTGTGCCCAAAATTCCTTCTTATAAAATTACAGATCTTGCCATGGCTATTGCTCCTGATTGCGAGCATCGGATTGTTGGAATCAGGCCGGGCGAAAAAATTCACGAAGAAATGATTACTTCTTCTGATTCTTTTACGAGCTATGACTTAGGTAAGTATTATGCAATTCTGCCTCAGGTGCCCAACTGGAAATTAAGTGAGTTTATTAATCAATTTAAAGCAACTAAAGTTGTTGAAGGATTTAATTATTCTTCAGGCACAAATACAGAATGGTTGTCTGTAAATGTGTTAAGAAAATTAATCAAAGAAAATGTTGAAAAAGATTTTGAATAAAAATAATGAAACCAATACCTTACGGAAGACAGTTTATCAGCGATGAAGATATACAGGCTGTAATTGAAACATTGCACTCAGATTTCTTAACCCAGGGGCCTAAGATTGCTGAGTTTGAAAATGCGTTTGCAAAGTATATCGGTTCGCAATATGCTGTTGCACTGGCCAACGGTACTGCTGCTTTACATTTATGTGCTATGGCTCTTAAAGTAAAGCCCGGGCAAAAGTAATTACAACTCCCATTACATTTGCTGCATCTGCAAATTGCGTTAAATATTGTGGCGGCGATGTTGTATTTGCAGATATTGATACTGAAACATATTTGCTGGATATTGAAGAAGTAGAGAAATTGTTGAGGTCTGAGCCTGAAGGAACTTTCGCCGGAATTATTCCTGTGGATTTTGCTGGACGCACTGTAAATATGGAATCATTCAGAAACCTTGCAGATGAATATGGTTGCTGGATCATTGAAGATGCCTGTCACGCACCTGGAGGTTTTTTTACAGATAGCAATGGCAATAATCAGTTATGTGGCAATGGAAAATTTTCTGATCTCGCAATATTTTCATTTCATCCGGTTAAGCATATTGCTTGTGGTGAGGGGGGGATGATAACTACGAATAATGAGGAACTATATAAAAAATTATTATTGTTAAGAACACACGGGATTACAAAAGACCCTTCATTATTGCATGAAAATCATGGTGGGTGGTATTATGAAATGCAGGAACTTGGATATAACTATCGCTTAACTGATTTTCAGGCAGCACTTGGGATTTCACAATTAAAAAGAGCAGATGAAGGCTTGGCCAGACGGAGAGAGATTGCACAAGTATATTTTGAATCGTTCAGGAATAATCCGAAAATCCTAAGTCAATCAGGTGTAGTCCAGGGGCATGGTTATCACTTATATATTATTCAGGTAGAAAGGAGGAAGGAGTTATATGATTTTCTTCGCTCAAAGAATATTTTCTGCCAGGTGCATTACATACCTGTTCATTTGCTTCCTTATTACAAATCTTTTGGTTGGAAAAAGGGACAGTTCCCGAATGCGGAAAAATATTATGAACAATGTTTGAGTTTGCCAATGTTCCCGTCTTTATCAGAGAATGAATTAAAGTATGTGATTGAATCAATCAATAGTTTTTTTAATTAGAGAGAAATGAGTGTTCAAAAAAATATTTTTCTTGAAAAAGAAGCAGACTCCTGGTTTGACCGGAATTTATCTGCACTCACTCAATATTCCATTGAAAAAGACCCGGTGGCAAAAGAAATGTTGAAATATGTACCCACTTCAGGCAATCTCAATATATTAGAAATTGGTTGTTCATCGGGTCACCGCCTGCAGGCAATGAAAAATAAAAATCCGCAATTAAATGTATACGGCATTGAGCCTTCAAAAAATGCGATAGCCTATTGCAAAACACATAATAAAGATGTCATTATTTCAGGAGGCACTATTGATGATCTTTCAGTTTTTGCAACCTCTTTTTTTGATGTTGTTATTGTTGGTTTTGTTTTTTATGTTCTTGACAGGGAATTGTTGTTCAAATCAATTTCAGAAATAGACAGAATTTTAAAACAAGAAGGTTATGTAATAATCATTGATTTTTTTGCGAATAAACCTCATAAAAATCCATATCACCATATTAATGAACAAATAATGTTTAGTTATAAGCAAGATTATGCTGATATTTTTACTTCTTCAAAGTTGTATCATCTGATCTCCAAATCCTCGCATCATCACACAACACAATTGGAAGACGGAAGCAGCGATTTTTATAATAAAATTTGTGTATCAACTTTGATAAAAGATTATGCAACTGCTTACTGAAAAAATAATATTGGGAACAGCTCAGTTTGGTTTAGATTATGGTATTAATAATGAATCAGGGAAACCATCTGATGAAGCCATTTGGGAAATTTTGAACTATGCCTTCGACAATGGAATAGGAATCTTAGATACTGCCGATGCTTACGGCAGTGCAGCTGAACTGATAGGGAACTTTCATGCACAAACAAGAAATAAATTTAAAGTAAACACTAAGTTTATATTTGAAGAGAAAAGAGGTGTTGCAAAACATTTGGAACAATCATTAAAAAAGCTTTCCGTTGATCAGATAAATGTTTTGTTCTATCATCGTTTTGAGGATTTTAGAAATTATCAAAACGTATTACAGGAATTGAAAAAACTTAAATCAGAAAAACTGATAAATAAACTAGGCGTATCAGTTTATAATAACACCCAATTAAGGGACGCAATTGAAACTGATGAAGTGGATTGTATTCAATTGCCCTTTAACCTGCTTGATAATTATTATCAAAGAGGTGGGTTTTTAAAAAAGGCAAAAGAGAGAAATAAAGAAGTTCAGGTACGATCCGTTTTTCTGCAGGGATTGTTTTTTAAAGATTTGGATAACTACCCTGACTATTTAAAGCCACTCAAAAAATATGTACAAGAAATAAAAATCATTGCCGAAACAAATTTCAGAAGCATCGAGGAATTGGCGCTTTGCTATGTACTGGCAGAAGATACAATTGACTATGTAATTATAGGAGTAGACACCAAGGTACAATTGGAAAATAATATAATTTGCACGAGCAAATATCTTAGCCAGGATATCAAGCATAAAATTGATAATATAGCTGTGCTGGAAACAGATTTGCTTTATCCTTATAATTGGAAATGAAATAATATAAATGAAGGTTATAGCTATCACACAGGCAAGGTTTGGTTCAAGCAGGTTACCCGGAAAAGTTCTGAAAACAATTCAAGGAAAGACTCTTTTGCAGATTCACTTGGATAGAGCTTTTAAAGCCAGAAAAATTAATAAACTCATTGTTGCTACTACAGTAGAAGAAGAAGCAGACGAAATTGCAGCCCTTTCCACAAAACTTGGTTACTCCTCTTTCCGCGGGTCTGTTAACGATGTTCTTGATAGATTTTTCCAGGCCACTCAAGGTGAAAATGCTGACTATGTAGTGAGGTTAACTTCTGATTGCCCACTTATTGATCCTGAATTAATCGATAAAATCATACAATATACTATCGATAAAAAGCTTGACTATTGTTCAAACACTCTGGACCCCAAATATCCTGACGGCCAAGACGTGGAGGTTTTCAGATTATCAACACTTAAACAAGCATGGGAACATGCAAAACATTCTTCCGAAAGAGAACATGTAACGCCTTACATCTGGAAAAATTCATCATATAAGGGCGGTGTGCTTTTTAAATCTGATAACTTTGATGAAGGTTATTCTTTTGGCCATTTGAGAATGACGATAGATGAACAAAAGGATTTTGAAGTAATAAGTACTATTATCGCAGATAAAGGCTTCGATTGTACTTGGCTTGAATATGCATTATACCTTGACAACAATCAGAAACTGAAAGAACAAAATGCGTCAATTGGAAGAAATGAAGGTTATGACGAATCAATAAGTAAAGAAATTAGTTAACTAATGAATAACAGGTATAAAAAATCTGAAGATTATTTAGCAAGGGCTTTGAAAACAGTTCCTCTTGGTTCGCAAACTTTTAGTAAAAGCAAAACACAATTGCCTGAAGGAATATCTCCATTTTTTGCATCCAAAGGGAATGGTGCATATTTATGGGATGTAGATGGTAATCAATATGTAGACTTTGCCAATAGCCTGGCTGCAATTACACTCGGATATAATGATCCGGATGTAAACAAAGCAGTAATGGAACAATTTCAAAATGGAACAATATATTCTCTTGCACATGAGTTGGAATTTAAAGTTGCAGAGAAGATAGTGGAAATGGTTCCATGTGCTGAAATGGTGCGTTTCGGTAAAAACGGTTCTGACGCAACAGCTGGATCAATACGATTGGCACGGGCTTATACAAAACGAGATCATGTATTGGTATGTGGTTATCATGGGTGGCAGGATTGGTATATCGGATCAACAACCCGGGATCTGGGTGTGCCGCAGGTAGTTAAAGATCTTACTCATAAATTTATTTACAACGACATTAATACTCTGGAAAGTAAATTAAACGAGTTAAAAGGTAAAGTGGCCGCTGTTATATTGGAACCTGTAAATGTAGTTGCTCCAGAAAATGATTTTTTGCAAAAAGTTAAAGAACTAACTCATAAACACGGGGCAGTTTTAATTTTTGACGAAACGATCACAGGTTTCCGGTATGCAAATGGAGGAGCTCAGGAATTTTTTGGAGTAATCCCGGATTTAGCCACTTTTGGAAAGGGGCTTGCTAACGGTTATCCAGTTTCAGCAATTGCAGGTAAAGCGGAGATCATGAAATTGATGGAAGAAATATTTTTTTCTTTCACTTTTGGTGGTGAAACTTTATCTCTCGCTGCTTCTTATGCAGTTTTAAATAAACTTCAACGTGAACCCGTCATCAAAACCCTTTTTGAAACAGGAGAAAGAATCATTAACCAACTGAATCAATTGATCAGTGAATTTAAATTAGAACAAATATTCAGTGTTTCCGGATATCCGGTTTGGTCATTTTTTATCATTAAGGACACTGATCAATTTAATTCATGGGAATTAAAGACCTTATTATTGCAGGAGATGTTTGTTAACGGAATTTTTACAATTGGAACACATAACATAAGTTATTCGCATAGCGAAAAAGATATTGAACAACTAATAGGCAGCTATCGAAAGTATTTCGAAAAAGTGAAAATAGGGTTAGAGACGAATAGCCTAAAAGGCTTGTTACAGCGTGAACCATTAAAGCCTTTATTTAAAGTTCGATAAATTGTTATTTGACTGTCAAAATCGAAAGCAATTTTTTTATATGCTTAGAGCTTATAAGTGTTTATCACAACAGGTTTTTAAAAGTGGCAACTATAGGTTGATCCCCATAAGAGATGAAGATAAGTATGAAATAATGAAGTGGCGAAATGAGCAGTTGTATCATTTGCGTCAGCAAAAACCCCTTAGTGAAAACGACCAGGAGAAATATTTCAGTATTGTAATTTCACCCCTCTTCGAACAGGAACAGCCAGCACAAGTTTTGTTTTCTTACCTGGAGAATGAAACCAGTATCGGATATGGCGGTTTGGTGCATATCAACTGGAAGGACAGGTATGCAGAAATTTCTTTCATCATAAACACGGCACTGGAAAAGGATTACTTTCAGTTCCATTGGACAACTTATTTATCTTTAATAGAACAAGCAGCATTTGAGGGACTGAAACTGCATAAAATATTCACCTATGCCTATGACTTGCGGCCGCACCTTTATAAAGCCGTGGAAGCGGCGGGGTTCAAACACGAAGCGAGATTAAA
>Ga0105249_10001757_pt1 | contig 18894 bp, 6 predicted proteins | sample KBSS44metaG_FD_81522 | JGI IMG/M metagenome (GOLD analysis project Ga0105249, IMG submission 81522) | Switchgrass rhizosphere microbial communities from Kellogg Biological Station, Michigan, USA - KBS S4-4 metaG | ecosystem: Host-associated > Plants > Roots > Rhizosphere > Soil | place...
CCTCGGCGACGATCGCGCGGGTGGAGAGGCTGATCGCGTTGTGCACGAGCTTGGCGATGGTGCCGGCGCCGATCGATCCCATATACCCCACCTTGCCGATCGCCTCGAGCGCGGGCTTCGCCCGCTGATAGATCGCCTCGTCACCGCCGACCATCACCTGGAGCGTTCCGTGCACGGCGCCCGGCACGCCACCGCTCACCGGAGCGTCGAGCACGTGGACGCCGCGCTCCTTGAAGACGCCGTGGAGCTTCCGCATCACGGTGGGCGAGCCCGTGGAGAGATCGGCGTAGATCGCCCCGCGCGCCGCGCCGTGGATGACGCCGTCGGCGCCTGTCGCGACGCGCTCCACCTCGGCGGGCCCCGGCAGCGAGCTCAGAATCAGCTCGCGGTCCGCCGCCGCGTCGCGGGGGCTCGCCGCCCACCGCGCGCCCTTGTCGAGATGCGCCGCCGCCATCTCCCGGCGAACGTCGTGCACCAGGAGCTCATGTCCGGCCTTCATGAGGTTCAAGGCCATCGGCCCACCCATGTTCCCGAGCCCGATGAATCCGATCTTCATGCCGTCCTCCTCGAGCCGTCGCGATGGGTCCCGCGTGCCGCTCGCGGGCGATTGTATCGCAGGTGGCGCAGCGGCGGAGCGGGCCGCGCTCCGCCGCTGCCGTGGTCGGGCCACGTCTGTTGTGATGCTGCGCAACCGGGACCGCGAACTTGGAGCCTCGGATCATCCGCCGGCGACGCGTCCCTGGTCGCAGGGCCCAGGGACGCGCGGACGCGTCGCCGGCCATCGGATCAAGGGCTGACGGTCACCCCGGTCGCGGAGGCCTTACAGTTGTTGGTCTCGGTGGTCTCCACCACCGTATTCAGGTCGTCGGCACAGGCGAGCAGCACGTAGGTGTTCAACGGCGTGGTCGAGGGGATGGTCACCGTGATCGTTCCCGAACTGCTCGCCCCCGCCGCCAGACCCGGCACGGCCCGGCTCCCAGTCAGCAGCGTGTCGCCCGAATTCTTCAGCCCGTCCAGCGAGAGGTAGTAGCGCGTCGTCGACGTCCCCACCGCCACGGCCCCTCCATTTCGCGTGGTGTCCGTCACGGAGAACGTGGCCCCGCGCGCCTTGGTCGTCGGCGGGTTGGAGACCGCGTCCCCGAGCAGGTCGGGCCTCGTCACCGTCACCGCCCCCGAGGGGGCGACGACGCAGTTGTTGCCCTCGTTGGTCTCTGCCACGGTGTTCAGGTCGTCGGCGCAGGCGAGCAGGGAATACGGGTTGAGCGGCGTGGTCGACGGGATCGTCACGGTGACCGTGCCCGAACTGGTCGCGCCCGCCGCCAGCGCCGGCACGGCCCGGCTCCCGGTCAGCAGGATGTCGCCCGCGTTCTTCATCCCGTCCAGCGAGAGGTAGTAGCGCGTCGTCGACGCCCCGGACGCCACCGCCCCTGCATTCTGCGCCGTGTCCGTCACGGAGAACGTGGTCCCCGGCGCCCGGACCGGCGCGGCAGGGGTCGTCGTCGCCGTGGTCTCCCTCAGGTCGGGCCTCGTCACCGTCACGGCCCCCGACGAGGCGACGATGCAGTTGTTGCCCTCGTTAGACTCCGCCACGCCGCTCAGGTCGTCGGCACAGGCGAGCAGGGAATAGGTGTTGGGCGGAGTCGTCGTGGGGATGGTCACCGTGACCGTGCCCGCACTGGTCGCCCCCGCCGCCAGACCCGGCACGGCCCGACTCCCGGTCAGCAGCGTGTCGCCCGCGCCCTTCACGCCGTCCAGCGAGAGGTAGTAGCGGGTCGTCGACGCTCCCGCCGCCACCGCCCCGGCGTTCCGCGCCGTGTCGGTGACCGAGAACGTGGTCCCCGGCGCCCGGACGGGCGCGGCGGGGGTCGTGGTCGCTCCGGTCTCCACTAGGTCGGGTCGCGTCACGGTCACCGTCCCGGAGACGGCGAGGTTGCAGTTGTTGCCCTCGTTGATCTCGGTCAAGACGTTCAGATCGTCGGCACACGCGAGCAGGAAGTAGGTGTTGAGCGGCGTGGTCGACGGGATCGTCACCGTCACCGTTCCCGAACTGGTCACGAACGTCGCCAGACCCGGCACCGCCCGGGTTCCGGTCAACAGCGTGTCACCCGCATTCTTCGTGACGTCCAGGGACAGGTAGTAGCGAGTCGTCGACGGTCCCGAGGCCGCCCCGAAGTTCTGCGTCGTGTCGGTCACCGAGAACGTGGTCCCCGGCGCTCCGACGGGGGAGGCGGGCGTCATGGTCACCGTGATTTCCGCCAGGTCGGGCCGCGTCACTGTCACCGTTCCCGAGGAGGCGACGATGCAATTGTTGCCCTCGTTGCTCTCGGCCACGGCGTTCAGGTCGTCGGCGCAGACGAGCAGCGAGTAGGTGTTGAGCGGCGTGGTCGGCGGGATCGTCACCGTGACCATCCCCGCACTGCTCGCCCCCGCCGCCAGGCCGGGCACGGCCCGGGTGCCGGTCAGCAGGATGTCGCCTGCATTCTTCACACCGTCCAGCGAGAGGTAGTAGCGGGTCGTCGACGCCCCGGCCGCCCCCGTTCCGGAGTTCCGCGCGGTGTCCGAGATCGCGAATGTGGTTCCCGGGGCTCGGATGGGCGCGGGGGGACTGGGCACGGCCGCGGTTTCCACCAGGTCGGGCACGCCGGCCACGATCTGGGTCGTCGCCGACGGGGTGACCGTGCCGCCGTTTTCCGACCACGCCCGTGCCGTGAACGACTTGGTACCGGTTGTGTCCGCCCTGTACCACCAGGTCGCCGATCGGCTTATGCCGGGGAAGATGTTGCCCAGCGTCAACCTGTCGGAGACCCCGAGGAAGCTCGTCGTCACGCCGTCATAGCGGGTCGTCTGGATGTCGAGCAGCGTGACGCCGCTCGGGATGGAAGTGAGGGCTACCTGCACGCCGGAGGCGACGTAGGACGGCGTCGACACCGTCGCCGTCACGCCGAACGTGGCGCCAGCGACCACGCTGGCCGGAGCCGTCAGCGAGGCCGTCATGGCCGGGGTCGGGTCGCCGTGGATGATGGTGGCGGCGATGCCGACGGGCAGCGCGAAGTTCGGCGCCCTGTAGTTCGAGGCCTTCAACCGATACAGGCCCGCCGGCGGATTGTTGACGACGACGTACTCGACATTGTCGATGCTGGATATGGACCTATAGTCTCCGCACCACCCTTTCGTCGGCTCGTTGCAGTCCGCCAGGTAATCGACCCACAGGTCCACGTCGTAGGTGACCGCCTGGCTCGCGCCGGCGCTCGCCGCCGGCTCGTCCCAGGTCATCACGACGACGAGGCGCTGGGCGCCGGCCGGGACCGTGATGTCCCTGTAGTGCCAGTTCGTGTCGCTCACACTTCCCCAGGACCAGTGCGTGGACCAGCCCGAGGCGTCGAACTGCGCCCAGTGTTCCAGGTACCCCGAGACGCGTCCGATCCCGTAGTCGTTGCTCATGGCGGTCACGTCATCGTGGGCGATGGCCGAAGACATCATGTGGGCCCGCACGAGCGGCGGGTTGTTCTGGAACTCTGGGTAATGCTCCATCAACGTGGCCACGAGTCCGGTGACGTGCGGGGTGGCCATGCTGGTGCCGCTCATGTTCCGGTACTGATTGGTGGTCCCCGCCCTCGCCGAGGTCACCGTGCCGCCGGGTGCGACGAGATTCGGCTTCATGCGGTTGTCCCCGGTCGGCCCGCGGCTGCTGTCGTTGCTGATGTCCCCGACCGTGAGATGGCCGTTGTCGAGCACGTTGCCGACGGTGAGGGCGTTCTTCGCCACACCCGGTGTCCGGACCGTCCCGACTCCCGGCCCCTCGTTGCCGGCGGCGATCACGTAGGTCTGGCGATTCGTCCAGACCCTCTCGTCGAGCTTTCTCGACGTCGAATCCGTGCCCGTCTGATTCATCCCCGCCCCCCCTCCGCTCATGTTGATCACCAGCGGGGCCGGGCTGCCGCACTCCGTCGCGTTGGCCATGAAGTCCATGGCGCTTTCCGTCCAGGCCGAGTTGCCCGTGTTGGCGGCGGTCCAGATCTTGGCCGCCCGGATGCGACTGTTGCTCCCCACGCCCGTCGCCACCCCGCGGTAGCGGCTGTCGGCGGTGCCGGTCCCGGCGATCGTGCCCAGGACATGCGTGCCGTGGCCGTGCTGGTCGTTGAAGGGGCCAGCGGCGTCGGTTGTGAAGTTGATGCCGCAGCCGTTCTTGCTCGCGAGGTCGTCATGCCCGCCGCTGCCCATCATGAAGCCTGTGTCGAGGATGCCCAGCGTGCTCGGGGCGCCACCGAATCGCTGGAGGAACGCGCCACCCGGGCGGATCAGATCGGCGTCGACGAGCGGGGTGCTCTGGTCGTGCGCGCCCGACGTCGGCCGGATCAGCTCGACGAACAGCACGAAGTCGAAAGCGATGATCCTGTCGATGGTCGCCCGCGTGGCCACCGCACGATAGAAGTGGAGCCCGGAATCGTAGTCCCCGACCACGGCCCCGGCGGCCTCGAGTTGCCGGCGGAAGCTGCCGTCCCCATCCCCTTCGAAGAGGTTGATGACGATCGGAATCACGGCCGCGCCTTCAGCCACGGTCTCGCTCATCCGAGCGCTGCGCACCTCGGCCAGCTCCAAGCTCAGCTTCTGCTCCGGCAGGCTCACCCCGAGCCACTCGACCTTCGCCAGCCCGGCCACCGCCTCGATCGATCCGACGGGCACTCGGGCCTTCTGGTGGCTGTCGTGGGGACCGAGCAGCCGGACGCCGAGGCCAGCCAGCTTGTTCTCCATCTCCCCGTGCGGTGGCGCCCCGAGCCGGAGGAACCCGTACACGAAGGAGCGGCCCTCGGCGCGCAACTGGTCGGCCCGGACTTTCAGCGCGGGATCGAGCCCGGGCGACGGCGTGAAGGCGCCCGACGAGAAGCTGAGCGAGCGCGCGGCTCCGGCGGGCGCCTGGCGCCACGAGTTCGATCGATACCCGCTGGCGTCCGACGTCGCCGACGCCGGCTTTGGCGGCGAGGCGGTGGCCGGAGCATAGACGTTGATCGCCTCCCGCGCGGGCGCGATGTGGCTGAGGGCCGGAGCCGGATCGGGCGCGCTCCCGACGGCAGGGATCTCGTCAGCCATGGCGGCGCCCGAGGACGGCTCGGGAAGATCGTGGACGGAGCCCGTCGCCGCGCGCCTCATGACGTCCCGTGCGATCTCCGTGAGCACCGCGGGGTCGTGCTGCGGCACGCGGTCCTCGCTTTCGACGGGAGACACCGGTAAGGACAGGAACAGCACCGCGACGATCGCGGACGCGACTGGACCAGAACGACGACAGAACCCGATCAGACGGCGGAATCGACGTGCGTGTGTCAACGGATGTTTCGGTGCGGTTGTTCTGCTCCTCGTTCTCATGAGGGCCTCTCTGGTCCGCGCCCATACCGCGATGGATCCGGCGCGCTCGATAGTGGTTGCCGTCTCGTGCGCGACGCGCGGTCGGCCCGGTCGCGTCGTGCTCACGCGCCCCTCGGCATCGCAAGCCGGAGACCAGGCCTCGAGCGCTGGATCGACAGGGGTTTACGGACTGGCCGGATGCTCAGAGAGTGGCTTCGACAGCGCAGTCGACAGTGTCGAACTCGCTGTCACATAGACCCGTTCGCCGTGGGCGCGAGCCTATGACGACGCCTCACACGGCCACCGTGTTCGGCGCCGCGATCCGGCGTCAGCGATTCGGACTGGCTGGTGAGGCGGGCCGGCTCAGCCGGCGTCGAGCGTCGCGAGGAGGCGGCGGGCGCGATCGGGGCCGTCGATCGTCCCGAGCCCAGCGAAGATCGCGAGCGCTCGGTCGAGAAGCCGCCGCGCCGTCGTGGGATGGCCATCCGCCGCGTGCAAGTCCGCCTGCGCCACGAGCGTCTTCGCCAGCTCGTTTTGAGCCCCCACCTGCTCGAGGATCTCCGCCGCTCGCGCCAGATGAAGCGCCGCCGCCGTCGGGTCATCGACGCTCGCGCATTCACCCAGCAGCCGCTCGGTCCAGCCTTCGAGATGCAGGTAGCCCAGCCTTCTGTTCGTACCGAGGAGCGTCTCCGCGACGGCGCGCGCGAGCCCGCGCTCCCCGACACGAAGGTAGCTCTCGGCCAGGCACGCGCTGGCGAACGAGCATGTATACGGGATGTGTGCCAGCCAGGCGACGGCATCCTTCAGCAGCGCGATCCCCTCCTGAGTCTGGCCGGCCTTCGCGAGCGCGAAGCCTTTGAGCGCGCGCGCCATCGTGGCGTCGAAGGGGATCGGAGAGAGCTTCAGCGCTTCGTCGAGGCATCGCACGCCCGCCTCAGCCTCACCCCGCAGCGTATGAGTCGCGCCGGTCCGATACCATCCGACGATCTTGAGCCTCAGGTCGTTGACCGTCTGCCCGTGCTCGAGCGCCCTCCGGCAGTAGCCGAAGCCGCGCTCCCACTCCCCGATCGCGTTGCACGCCGTGCTGAGAAACCAGAGCGTCCGGCACGCCCACCACACATTGCACTGCGACTCGAAGAAGGCGAGGGCGCGCTCGCCCATCTCCTGCGCCTCGCGCAGCTTCCCGACGACGACGTACACCTGCGCGAGGCAGCCCTGGGCGAAGGCGCGCATGTCGTCGAGACCGGCGAGGTCGGCGAGCGCGATCGCCTCCTGGCAATAGGCGATCGGAACCTCGGGGCGCGCGCCGGTGAGGCTATGAAGGAATCCCGCCCAGCAAAACCAGGCCGCGCGGCGGGCGGGATCCGCATGCTCGATCAGGGGGCGGATGTCCTCGAGAGCCTGGACGTGCTGGGCGTGACGCCCGAGGGCGAACATCAGCTCCCCCTGCTTGACCACCGCGTCGATGCGACGGAGCCGGTTCACCTCGGTGTCCGGCAGGGTCTGAAGGCGCTTGAGGGCGTCCTCGAAGAAGGCCTGCGCCTCGGTGTTGGCCCAACGGCGCTGCGCCTTCTCGGCGGCGAGAATGGCGTAGTCGACGGCCTTCTCGTTCTCGCCGCCGCTGCCGAAGTGGTAGGCGAGCAGCTCCACCACCTCGTCCAGGCGCTCGGCGTGCAACTCCTCGAGCCCGAGCGCGGCGGCGGTGTGGTACTGGCGCCGCCGACGATCGAGGAGACCCCCGTACACGACGTCCTGCGTGAGCGCGTGCTTGAAGCTGTACATCGGCTCGGGATCCTGGACGGCGGGGAAGACAAAATCGAGGCCGTGGAGGTCCTGGAGGTCCTGGACGACCTGATCCGATGGGCTCGCGATGACACGGGAGACGAGCGCGGTCCCGAAGCGTCGCCCCACCACCGCTCCGCCCTGCAGGATGAGCTTGAGCGAGTCCGCCAGCCGGTCAACGCGCGCGGCGATGATGTCGTGGATGGTGGCGGGCACCTTGACCTCGGTGCCGCGGAGGCGCGCCTCACCGCCCTCGACGGCGATTCCCCCGGTCTCCTGGAGCTGGTGGAGGATCTCCTCGATGTAGAGGGGATTCCCCTCCCCCTTCTCGGCAAGGATCTTGAGCAGATCCGCGGACACGGCGCGCGCACCGAGGACCGTACGGGCCATCCCCTCGACCTCTCCCGCGCCGAGGCCCTCGAGGGTGATCGTGTCCGTGCCGGCCAGGCCGGGCCACGGCACGAAGCCCGGCCGCGTGCTCAACAGCAGGAGGACCCGATGTCCGGCCAGGCTGGCCGCGAGCTGACCGAGGAAGTCGGCCGAGCTCGCGTCCAGCCAGTGCACGTTCTCGATGAGGAGCACGACCGGCGCCGACCGGCTCGCGCGCAAGAAGATATCGCGCAGGAGCCCGAAAGTCCGCTCCTTGAGCTCGGCCGCCGAAAGGCGTTTGACGAACTCCGGCGGTGCCGAGACACCGAGGAAGTGGGCGAGGAGGGTCAGCGGCTCCTCTCGCCCAACATCGAGCTCCTGGAGCCGCTCGGCGACGCGGTGGCGCACATCCTCGGGCGACGCGGTCGGCGAGAGATCGAGATAGCTGAGCAGCAGCTCCAAGATTGGGCGGTACGGGATCGAGCGGCCGTACGAGGCGCACGTGGTCTCGAGCTCGACGACGTCGGTCCCGTCGAGGTCGTGCAGGAATTCGTAGAGCAGCCGCGATTTACCGACTCCCGGCTCCCCGGACAGCAAGACGGACGTCCCCTCGCCTGCCGCCGCGCGCCCGAAGGCACCCGCGAGCACGGCGAGCTCCCGATCGCGTCCCACCAGCGGACTCAGCGAGCGCTCCGTGGAGACCTCGAGCCTGGTTCGACTCTGCATCTCGCCCGTGAGCGCGTAGGCGCGCACCGGCTCGCTCTTTCCCTTCACCTGGAAATCGCCGAGATCCTCGAAGGTGAACACCCGATCCCGGAGGTGCTGGGTGCGTCGACTGACGACGATCTGGCCCGGCTTGGCGACGTTGAGGAGACGGGCGGCGAGGTTGGTGGTGTCGCCCACCGCCGTGTAGTCCATGCGCAGGTCTCGGCCGATCGCGCCCACGACCACGGGACCGGTGTTGATCCCGATGCGCATGCTGAAGTCCACCCCGTGTACGCGCTTGATGTCGGCGGCGAGCGGCTTCAGCCCTTCCTGGATCGCCAGCGCGGCGCTGAGCGCCCGCGGGGCGTGGTCCTCGTGGGCGATCGGCGCGCCGAAGAGCGCCATCACGCCGTCACCGAGGAACTGGTTGATCGTCCCCTCGCAGCGGTGGACCGCCGCGAGGATCACCTCGAAGACGCGGTCCATGATGGCGTGGACGTCCTCGGGATCGAGGCGCTCCGACATGGCGGTGAAGCCGGACACGTCAGAGAACATCACGGTGACGGTCTTTCGCTCACCCTGGAGGGCGCCCTTCGAGGTGAGGATCTTTTCGGCCAGGTGCTTCGGCGTGTAGGTGACGGGGGCGGCATCCCGGAACGCGGGCCTCGCGCCCGGAGGGAAGACGATCGCGGCCGGGGGGACGGCCTCCTTCACCGGCTGCGCCGGCGAGGGCACCGGCTGCGTTGGCGCGGGAGCCGTCGCGGGCAGCAGGCGGGTACCGCACTCGCCGCAGAACTTCTGGGTCGGCTCGTTCGGATGCCCACACCCGGGGCAGATCAGGCGCAGGCGCGCGCCGCATTCGCCACAGAACTTGTTTTGCGCCTGGTTCTCCGCCTGACACGCGGGACACTGCACTATCGGAATTCCCTTGACGAAGCGGGCACTGGCTGCATCACGTCTCCCACGGTATCTCGCACGGAGACCCGCTGTCCACCCACCACGTCCCGCCACGGGCGTGCCGGTTCGAGCGCGCCAGATCCTTCCGTCCAATAGTACTTAGGTCGCATTGACAAGCACTTGCTCCGGCCGTACGGTGACGGGTGCATACGCGGATCCTCGGAGCTCGGCCTTTCGGTTTACCGCGGCGCAATGGAGGTTCCATCAAAATTGGCAGCCGCGCGTTCCTTTCTCTTTGTTCTGTAGTGCCTGGCCGTTCGCTCCTTCGAGACAGTGAAAGGGAGAGCCCGATGATTTCCGGTAGGGGACGCCGATGAGCGTATCGAAGTCATTGTCACCGAGGGGTTGGTTCATCGGCGGCCTGCTCGCTGCCGCTGTGCTCATTGCGCTCGCCATCCCTGAAGCCTCCGCACAACCCAGCTTGGTAGATTCTTCTGTCCGGATCGAGCTCTTCTTTCCGAATCTTACGAGTCCCACTATTTACCGCGATTACGGCGTCTTGCCGGTCGTCGCAGGGGCTCCCGAGCTCGTTAGCCCCGTGGGCGATGATGAATTCTGTGGTACTTGCACCATCGACATCGAGGCGTCCAGTATCGACGTCACGTTTGCCCAGTTCCGTCCTATCGCGTGTTGTAATGCCGCCTTCAACGGCTTCGTGTTCACACTGCCGCAGAACTTCACAGTTCTCTCGGCGACTCTTACACCACCCCCGGGGGGCAATGCCACAGTCTCCTGGACAGGGAATATCCTGCGAATCAACTTCGGGCCCGTGCCTGGTGGTGCGAACATCCAGGCGGGAGACAATTTCCATATCGCTCTCGTGCTCGAGAAAGCGGTGGACCCTCCCGGTTCCGGTGCGCTGCGCTTGACCAGCACGGGGGGGCAGCGCTCGGGGCTGCTATACAGCGCCAGCGTCCCCACGAACCAGGGCTTGGTGGTCACCTTCAAACAGTACCAGTACGGCGCAGTCGTTGTCCCCGGCGACGGCATCGCCTTCGTGCTCGCCGCCACGCCTCCACAGCCGGGGTTCATCGGCGCGGGGGGCGGTGACCTGGGCTACATCGGAATGCCCGGTGGGTGGCTCGGGATCGGGTTCGACGTGTTCGGAAACTTCACCAACAACGACTTCAGCGGCTCCGGGTGTACGGACGAGACCTGGGGAACGGCGCCCCCGAACGAGGTCACCGTCCGGGGACCGGGCAACCCGGGAAGCCTCGGTAATGTCGGCTACTGCTTGCGGTCGAGCTCGGCCGACGGCAGTCTCGATGACCCGCTCGGACCGTTCGGCATCCAGCTCAACGGCGTCGACCGAGCCAGCTCGCTGCGCTCGGTTGCAATCGTCATCGACCCGGTGGAGACCAACACCTACAGCGTCGCCATCGACCCCCTGGGCGGCACGAACTATACCCTGGTCACTAGTGGCCCGCTGCCTTCCTCCTACTACGACCCGTCGGGCAACCCCGTGAGCGGCATCCCGCCGAACGTCACCTTCGGATGGACCGCGACGACCGGATTGGCCGACGACATTCACGAGATCACCGACGTCGTCGTCAAGAACCTGGACAATTTGGTGCTCCTCAGCGATGCGTTCACCGGGGCGACCACCACCGCGCCTGTGTTTGGGCTGCCCGCGGGCACGGGCTTCCCTTGCCTCACCGCCGGCACCGACCCGGCGGCGACGCCGGTTCCCGGCTGCGCGCCGGTGGCTGGTGGCTTCACCACGACCGTCGCCCAATCGGTGCCGAACGTCCCCGTGCCGCTCGGCGGAGGGATCGTGACGCTCGGCAACATCGATATCGTCGAGAGCCAGGCGGGGGTCATCTCGACCGGCGCCCTCATCGACATCATGCTCGAGGGGGGGCTCACGTTCAGCGGGTCGCCTAGCTTCTCGGACCTCAACGGCACGGGGCTCACGGTCGCCGGGGTCGGGTGCATCGATGCATGCACGGGGTTCACATTCCAGATCACGGCAAAATCGACCGGCGGCCCCGCCAGGATCCGGATCTCGAACATCTCCGTTGTCGTCCCATCCGGTCCTGTGCCCCCCATTGGGTTCTGCGACACCGACACCGGTCGACCGGGCGTCCCGGTGTGCGTGAGCCTCAACCGACACACTGAGATCCTCAACGGATTCAGTTCGTCTGGACAGCTCGTGATCGCCAGCTTGATTCCGGCGAGCCAACCGACGCTCACCAGCATGTCCGTCAACGCGGTGGGCGAGGGGGCGACCACGACGGTCATCCTGTTCGGGCAGAACCTGAGCCAGCTCGACTTCTCCCCGGGACATGACACGATCTCCTTCGGCGACGGGATCACGGTGGTGGCGGGGAGCATCGTCGTGAGCGCTGACGGCACGAAGATCACGCTCAAGATCAAGGTGGATCCCACCGCGCCGCTCGGGTTCCATGACGTGACCATCACTCATCCGGGCATTGGCCCGATCGTGCTGGACGATCAGCTCAAGGTGAACGTGGCGCCCACGGTCACGAGCGCGGGGACGGGGGCGGACGGCGCCGGACCGCTGCTGAGCCCGCTCACGGACGGCCTGCTCAAGGGGCAGACGCTGATCATCAAGGGCACGGGCTTCCAGGCGCCCACCGCGGCACCCTCCAACCTGGTCGTGTCGCTGGGCGGGATCGGGGTCACGGTGAACTCCGTGGGCTACACCTCCGACACCCAGCTCTCGGTGAATGTGGACGTGACCGCGGGGGCGCAGGCGGCCTCGCCGCGAACGGTGACCGTGACCAACCCCGACCTCGGCACCGGGACGACGAGCGGAGCAGTCCTGTTCGTTCAGGCGGCCCCCGCGGACGCGCCCGTGGGCCTGAATCCCACCGCGATTTCGGGCACCGTGACCTTGCCGCCGACGCCGCAAGTCACCAAGATCACTCCCACTTCAGGTCCGACCGGGTTTGCGCCGGTCACGATCACCGGGAAGAACTTCAGTGCCACGGCGGCGAATAACCTGGTGACCTTCACGACGGCCAACGGTCTCCGTGTGGTGGCCACGATCACGTCCGCCACCTCGAGCACCCTGAAGGTGGTCGTGCCGGCGGCGGCGGTGGACGGCCCGGTGATCGTGGCGGTGAGCGGGGTGCAGCAAAGCGGGACGCCGTTCAATTTCACGGTCACCAACCCGACCCTGTCGGCGGTGACCGTGCCCGACGGGCCGGCCAAGCGGAGTGGAGCTCAAGTCCACGTCCATCTGATCGGGTCGAAGTTCCAGCCGAACGCGAAAGTGGCGTTCAATCCGCCCACCAACCTGACTCTGGGCTCGTTGAGTATCACGGCCACCGACATCACGGTGCCGGTGACCGTCGGCGCGGGCGCAGCCCTCGGGTTGCGCGACGTCACGGTGACGAATCCCGATGGCGCCTCCGCCACGCTTCCGCAGTCATTCGCGGTCAACGGCCAGTTCAACCTGGCGCTATCCCTCACGACGCTCGGGGGGGTATCGATTCCTTCTGCCACGGTCGATTTCCCGAGCGTTGACTCCGTCCAGGTGACGCTGGACGCCAGGGGCACGTGCACGGCGAGGACGATCACACCCACCGTGTATCTATTCACAGCGAGCTTCCCCGGCGCGCGCCCGACGACGTTGCCCCCGCTGACCTTCATCGCGAGCTCCTCGGCTTTTGCCGGGACCGCCACCAACGACGACTGCGAGCCGAACCAGGCGCAGGTGCCTGCCCCGCCGCCGGAGAAAGATTTCAGCATCGGCCCGGTGGACCAGCCCCCGGATGTGGCGTCGCAGCGGATCACGGTGAGCCCTGTCAACGGCGTCTACCGGGTGTGGCTGGCCTCCTGGGACTGGGGCGGCACGGTGCACATCGACGTACTCGACAACCCGGCCAACCCGGCCACGGCCACGCTGGGCACGGGCATCACGCTGCCCGTCGGCAGCATCCCCTTCGGACCGGCCATGTCCGCGGTCGACGGCCTCACGGATTTCCACAAGCGGCGTGGCGTGTACCTGGTCGCGCCGAACAAGGGAAACACCGGCCAGCTCCAGAGCCACGTGAGGCTCGACGTCGGGATGCGGAACCTCTTCGTCCGGGGGCTGGGCTTCAGCACCGACCCGACGTTGAACCCGAATGCTGGAGACAACAACTGCGGGCTCAACAGCATCACGGGAGCCAAGGTTCCGGCAAATCCGGCCATACCGTGCCCGAAGTTCCAGATCGGCGATGCCTTCGTCACGGCCGGTGTCAAGGTCTGGGACGTGAGCAGCTCCTTCAATCCCGCCGGGACAACGGTGTTCCCGACCCAGTCGCTGGCCGATTCGACGAAACCCATGCTTCACCTGGCCAACGTGAAATACGACGTGGTGAACTGCACCGGCGGCGCTCCGTGCGACAACACGAGCAAGCTCGGGCCGAGGCAGTGGAACTTCCCGACGCTCGGGTTCAGCACCTTTGGCAGCGCCACCACTTACGGTACGGCGCTGGTCCTGGGGAAGTCCTTCAAGGCGTACTTCCTCGATCGCCCGTACAAGCACCAGGAGAACGTGCCCGGGGCGTTCCTGCCGGCACCAGTCGGTGAGAAGCCGATGCTCGCGCCGATCACGAAAGTGTGCGACAGGGCCTCGGCCGGCTCCGACGACGGCACTGCCCAGAGCGGTGAGTGCTCGGTCGGCGGCCTGCCCGGCGGTGACGTGTACCAGCCCGGCCAGTTCAGGCTGGATATGACCGCCATGGACGTCAACAACGACGGCTGCGTCGAGCTGCCGTTCGTGGCCGATCCCACGACGCTCACGCCCTGCAATCAGAGCTCGAACTCGGCCAGCGCGCCTCAGGCGACCTTCCAGCAGGCCGTACGGCACGTTATCACCCACGAGTTGGGGCACGCGGTCGGCATCAACATCCATACCAGCGTGGCCACCGACGTCATGTACATGTACTCGATCAACTGGGCGCGCGCGGATCTGGCGACCAACGGCAGCTTCTCGTCTCAATCCGGGGCCCTGATCCAGATCCACAACACGGGGCAGCCGACGGTGCAGCCGTGAGCGGCTCGAGGCTCGGGAGGCCGGCGATGCGGTTGCTCGCGCTCGGTGGGCTCTTCGTCATCGCCATGCTCGTTGCCGTGCCGCCGGCCCTCGCGCGCTGCGAGAACCCGAACGAACCGCTGCAGGCGACGCTCAAGTTCAAGGACGCGCCTGCCAACGTGACGTTCGCGGCCGCCACCCCCATCCGGCTCGTGCTGCAGATCGAGAACTGCAGCGGGGACCGAGTGCTCACGACCGACAAGTTCTCCTCGACGGACTTCTTCCGTCGCCTCTACTTCACCGACCCCAACGGCGGCTCGATCATCAACACGTCCGAGGAGACCCTCCACGCCTTCGGCGAGACCTTCTTCTGCCATTCGCGGAATGGCGTGCTTCAGTCGCTGACGATTCCCGTGGCCCCGGTCGAAGTGCTCGCGGGTCCCCAGGGCGAGCCGAGGGTGTCTCGCTTCTTCCGGGAATTCGTGATCGACCCCCGGACGCTCTACGATCTGACCCTGCCGGGACACTACAGCGTGAACGCGCGGATCGAGCTCCTGACCTTCAAAGCCTCGTTCACGACGGCAGTCTTCAGCGATTGCGATCAGCTCCCGGGCACGACCGTCGTGAACGTGGGCGCCGTCGCGGGCAGCCAGGGGTTCTCCATCGTCTCGAACGCCCTGGAATTCATCATCGCGGGGTCGGTGGCGGCCGCCACCTCGAGCATCACGGGGACGGGACCAGTCGCGGCCAATGGGATCGCGGCGTCGACGGTGACGATCACGCTCAGGGACGCGAACGGCGCCCCGGCGCCGGGCGTGACGCCGACCTTCGCTGCCAGCGGCGGGGACAGCACCAACACCATCGGCCCCTGCTCGGCGACCAGCGCCTCCGGGGTGTCCACCTGCTCCCTCACATCTACCGCGGTGGGGGTCAAGACGCTGTCGATCACGTCGCCGATCACCAAGACCGGCGGCACGGTGAGCTTCGTGGCCGAGTGTCCCGCGGATCCGAGCGTGCTGGTGACGCGGACCGTCGATGCCACCGGGACAAATCTGGGCCTGCACAACTATACGAAGCTGCAAGCCGCCTATAACGACGCAACCTCCGCGAACGAGGTCATCGCCCTGTTCGGCAACCTCAACGAGAACGTCGTGCTCGGTGGGAACAAGACCCTGAGGATCATGCAGTGCGCGCCGGGCCAGATCACGGCGCCCGATTCCAGCAAGCCGGTCGTGGACATCACGAGCACCGGCACGCTCACGATCGTCGGCGCCGGCACGGTGGGGGGCACCGTCGGCTGGCGCGTCGGCGGCGGTGGCCATTCGCTGAAGAACGTGCGGGCCTCCGGGGCCAGCCAGTACGGGATCCAGCTGCTCAGCAACGGCAGCACCGTCGAGGGCGCGAGCGTCCAGAAGAGCACCAGGCATGGAGTTCTCGTGAGCGGTTCGGGCAACACGATCAGCGGCAGCACCGCCCAGAGCAGCGGGCAGAGCGGCTTCAACGTCCCCGGAGGGACCAACCAGCTCGACTCCAACACGGCGACCGGGAATACCAGTGACGGGTTCACGCTCGACGGCAGCGGCAACACGATCAAGGGCAGCACCGCGCAGAGCAATGGACAGAGGGGCTTCAACGTTGCCGGCGCAACCAATCAGCTCGACGCCAACACCGCGACCAGCAACACCGGGAATGGATTCAACGTGAGCGGTGCCGGCAACACGATCAAGGGCAGCACCGCGCAGAGCAACGGCAAGGACGGCTTCTACTCCGCCTCCACCGGGTCGAACACCCGGTTCGACTCCAACACGGCGAACCGAAATACCGGTGACGGGTTCGAGATCAACGGCACCGGCAACACGCTGGCGGGCAACCAGAGCAACACGACGGCCTCCGGCGGCACGAACGAGAACAGCGGGGCCGAGTACCGCCTGAACGTGGCCATCACCGACGGTGGCGGCAACAAGGCGGATGGCATCGGCATTCCGAAGACGAGCGCGCCGCAGAAGTGCGCCCTCTTCCTGGCCGTCGGGACCTGCGAATAGCTGAACGGCGAACGAATCAAAGTCTCCGGTGAGCCCGGAGCGAGAGGAGAACATCGATGACGAGAACGTGGTTCAAACGCGCGGCACTGCTTCTGATGTCGGTTGTCCTGATGCCGCTGCTCATGGGAGCCGGCGGCTTCAACCCGGGAATCCCGACCGGGACGAAAGTTGGTGGCACCCTGTTCAAGGTGAGTGTGGTGATCGATCCACACAACCCCGGCACCACCACGACCGCGGGACGGGCGTCCATCAGGCTCTACAGAGATCCTCTGCTGGCGTCGGCCATCTTCGAGATCCCCGTGCTGGGCTTCCCACTCGCGTTCGGGTGCGACCTCAGCAAGACGGATGTGCGGTTCCTCAATGTGCCGCTGATCAACTGGATCCCGGCGGATGTCCTCGACCAGCTCTTCGTCTCCCTCCGCACCCCGCGGAACGCCAGGAAGGAGCCGGTGATCACCCACATCGAGAGCGATGCCTGCACGCCTGACCCGGCCAATCCAACGCCGAGCGACGGCTCGCACCCGGGCATCCTCTCGTTCCAGGCGGACGTTCGCTTCCTGGTCCCGAAGTAAGCGACGACGACCCCACGGGCACGCTTACCTCCGCTCCGGGCCGGGGCGGAGGTTCTTGTATTCTCAGGGCATGATCACCCCGCTTCGAGAGGGGCTTCGCTCCGCGGTTTCCGTGGCACTGCTCGGGCTTGCTCTCACCGCCTTGGTCTTTGCCGCCTACTCCGCCGGCGCCGAGGGGATCCGCGGCTCGTCCACCTACCGCCCGGAGGTGGTCGGCACGATCGGCGTGGTCGCGACGGGCCGCCACTTCGCGGCCGAGGCCGGCATGCGGATGCTGGCTAGAGGCGGCAATGCCGTGGACGCGGGCGTGGCCGCCACGTTCGCCGCCGCCGTCAGCGAAATCTCCCACTTCGGCCTCGGGGGCGAGGTGCCGATCATCGTGTATCTCGCCGACCGGAACGAGGTGGTGGTGATCAACGGCCAGGGAACGGCGCCCGCCGCCGCCTCGCGGGACTTCTTCTCCGGGACGGGGAGCATCCCTTCCAACGGCCCATCGGCCGGAACCATCCCCGCCGTCGTTGACGCGCTCAGCATCGCGCTCGCCGAGTTCGGCACCCGTTCGCTCGCCGAGGCGCTCCAGCCAGCCATCGACCTCGCCGACGGCTTCCCGTGGTACGAGTACCTGACGGCCTACTTGAAGCCCGAGCTGCCAAAGATGTCGCTCTTCCCGAGCGGGGCGCGCGCGTATCTCCAGGGGCCGGGCGGCACCATTCCGGCGGTCGGAAGCATCTTCCGCCAGCCCGATCTCGGCCGCACCTTGCGGGCCCTCGTGGACGCCGAGCAGCGGCATCTCGGCGAAGGCCGCAAGGCAGCAATTTACGCGGCGCGCGATCGCTTCTACCGCGGCGACCTCGGCCAGCGGATCGCCGCGGCGGTCCAGGACGCCGGCGGCCTCATGACCGCCGCCGACCTCGCGAGCTATCGCGGACGGGTCGAGCGCCCGACTCGGCTCACGCTCAAATTGCGCGACCACACGTACGAGATCTTCAAGACGGGCTTCTGGGGGCAGGGCCCGGTGCTGCTCCAGGCGCTCACCCTCCTCGAGGGGTTCGACCTCGAGCGCATGGGCCACAACTCGACCGAGTACATCCATACCGTCACGGAAGCGCTCAAGCTCGCGCTGGCTGACCGTGACGCACTCTATGGCGATCCCGACTTCGCCAAGGTGCCCTCGAGCGGGCTTCTCTCGTCCGGCTATGCTGCGGAGCGGCGCAAGCTCATCGATCTGCGCAAGGCGCACAACGGCCAGCGCCCCGGAGATCCGTGGAAGTTCGAGCCCCGCTCCGAGATGCCGCCCCTCCGAGTCGCGATGCGGCTAGTCAAAGCGGCGGCGCCACGCCGCGACTCGCCCGACACCACGACGGTGGATGTCGCCGACGGGCGCGGGAATCTCTTCTCCGCCTCACCGTCCTCGGCCTGGTTCTTTGGAGGTGTGTTCATCGCCGGCGCCACGGGGGTGCCCCTCGGCAACCGCATGCAGGCCTTCGTCCTCGAGGAGCATCACCCCAATGTGGTCCAGGGCGGGAAGCGGCCTCGCACGACGCTCTCCCCGACCGTGGTTCTGCGCGACGGCAAGCCCTTCCTCGCCCTGAGCAGTCCCGGCGGGGACAGCCAGGACCAGCAGGCGCTCCAGGTGTTTCTCAATATCGCGGTCTTCAACATGCGCCCACAGGAGGCCATCGAAGCGCCGCGCTTCAACTCGCTCCACCACGATGAAAGCTTCGGCGACCACAGCTTCCAGCCGGGCGTGGTCGAAGTGGAGGATCGCATCCCGCCGGGCGTGGTGGAGTCGCTGCGGCGCCTCGGCCACAAGGTGGAGGTGCAGGGCTCCTTCATGATGAACACGGGGACCGCGCTGGCCGGTGTGGACGCGGGGCGCGGCACGCTGTTCGGCGCGGCCGATCCGAGACGCCAGCGCTTCGTCACCGGCTGGTAGTGGCTCGAATCAGCCCTTCACCGATCCCGCCACGAGGCCCTCGACCATCCAGCGGTGGATGAAGACGTAGAGGGCGACGACGGGCAGGGTGGTGATCACGGAGGCCGCCATGAGCTGGCCCCAGTGGAAGACGTCCCCGTAGATCAGCAGGTTCAATCCCACGGGCACGGTGAGCGAGCGCTCGTCCTGGATGAAGACGAGGGC
>Ga0105249_10001760_pt1 | contig 18870 bp, 16 predicted proteins | sample KBSS44metaG_FD_81522 | JGI IMG/M metagenome (GOLD analysis project Ga0105249, IMG submission 81522) | Switchgrass rhizosphere microbial communities from Kellogg Biological Station, Michigan, USA - KBS S4-4 metaG | ecosystem: Host-associated > Plants > Roots > Rhizosphere > Soil | place...
CCGTCGCGGCCGTCGGCCTGCTCGGCGACCTCACGCTCGCCGGCGACACCGTCTCCGGTGACGGGGGAGTGGTCCTCGGCGGCGGGCTCGCCCAGCTGTTCCTGCTGGCCGCGGGCGACGACGTCGTCATCGTCCCCGCCGGCGCCGCCGGCGTCACGGTGACCGTCCCGGCGGCACTCGACCCCGCGCGCCGCTCGGCCCGGCTCACCCTGCACGGCGTGGCCGTCACCGCCGCGGACGTGCTGCCCGGCGCCCGGCGCACCGCCGAGGCGCTCGCCCGGGTGGTCTTCGCGGCCGAGGCGGTCGGCGGCGCGCTGGAGGCGGTCGAGGTCGCCACCGCCTACGCGAAGGTGCGCGAGCAGTTCGGCCGGCCGATCGGCACCTTCCAGGCCGTCAAGCACCACCTGGCGAACATGCTGGTGGCTGCCGAGGTCGCGACCGCCGCCGTCTGGGACGCGGCCCGGGCCGCGGGCGCCGCCGGTGCCACCGGCACCACCGAGGTCACCGACGCCACCGGCGAGCAGTTCGCGCTGGCCGCCGCCTCGGCCGCGACCCTGGCCATCCCGGCGTTCGAGGCGAACGCGTCGCTGAGCATCCAGGTCCACGGCGGCATCGGGTTCACCTGGGAGCACGACGCGCACCTGCTGCTGCGCCGGGCCACGACGGTCTCGGCCGTGCTGTCCGCGGACGCCGCCGCGGCCGACGTCACCCGCCTGGGACTGTCCGGGGTGGTCCGGGAGGTGACGCTGGACCTGCCGGCCGAAGTGGAGGCGGCGCGTCCCGAGGTCGCGGCCTTCGCGCGCGAGGTCGCCGCCCTGCCCGAGCAGGAGCAGCGGGAGCGGCTGATCGAGACCGGCTACGCGATGCCGCACTGGCCGAAGCCGTGGGGCCTGCAGGCATCGGCCGGGCTCCAGCTGGTGATCGACGAGGAGTTCGCCGCGGCCCGCGTCAAGCGGCCTTCCCTCGGCATCACCGGCTGGGTCATCCTCACCCTCGTCCAGCACGTAACGCCCGATCAGATCGAGCGTTACGTGCGCAAGGCGCTGGCCCAGGAGGAGATCTGGTGCCAGCTGTTCAGCGAGCCCGCCGCCGGCTCCGACGCCGCGGGCATCAGGACGCGGGGTGAGCGCGTCGACGGCGGCTGGATCCTGAACGGCCAGAAGGTCTGGACGTCCGGCGCGCAGTACTGCCAGCGTGGCTTCGCGACCGTGCGCACCGACCCGTCGGCCGCCAAGCACGCCGGCGTCACGATGATGATCGTCGACATGAACCACCCTGGCGTCGAGGTCCGCCCGCTGCGTCAGATCACCGGTTCGTCGGAGTTCAACGAGGTCTTCCTCACCGACGTCTTCGTCCCCGACGCCGACGTCGTCGGAGAGGTGAACCAGGGCTGGAAGGTGGCCCGCGCGACGCTGGGCAACGAGCGGGTCAGCATCGGCGGCGGCGAGGGTGGCGGCTTCGACATCGCCGATCTGCCCGAGCTGTACCGGGAGCACGCCGCGCGGGTACCGGCCGCCCCGCAGCGCGTCGGCCGCTACCTGGCCGAGGGCCAGGCCCTGCGGCTGCTCAACCTGCGGGCCGCCGTGCGGGCCGTGGCCGGTGAGGGGCCCGGACCGGAGGGCAACATCACCAAGCTGGTGCTGGCCGAGCGCGGCGGTGCCGTCGCCGGGCTGCTGACCGACTTCGCCGGGCCCGACGCCGCGTTCCAGGACGGCCCGGGCGCGAGGCCGCCGGCATGGCCCTGGTGTGGCGGGCCATGACGATCGCCGGCGGCACGTCCGAGATCGCTCGCAACCAGATCGCCGAGCGGATCCTCGGCCTCCCGCGTGACCCGCTGCTGAAGTAGCCCGCGCCGACGACGAGCCCATGGCCAGATGCCCCGGCCATGGGCTCGTCATGCTGCCTGCGTGCCGTGCTGCCCGTGTGCGGTGCTGCCTGTGTGCGGGTGCTGCCCGTGTGCGGTGCTGCCTATGTGCCGCGTGGCTGGTCTGCCACTTGGCCGGATCAGTCTGGCGGAGATTAGTCCGGTGGAGACCAGGTCAGATCAGGCTTGTGATCAGCGTGTCGGCGAGCCAGTGCTCGTAGTCGTCGTGCGACCAGCCGCGCTCGACGACGAGCAGGCGGTAGAGGTCCGGCGAGATGAGCGCCCAGAGGGTGTCCCGGGCACGGTCGCGGTCTAGGCCAGCCCGTAGGCCGCCGGTCGCGGCGAGATGGGTGACGACGGCGGTCGCGCCGGCCAGGCGCTCCTGGTCCGTGGTGGCCGCCAGCTCCGTCAGGTCGGGGTCGCCGCCGCTGCGCGCTCCCGCCAGCAGCACGCCGGTCAGCGGTCCGATCCGCTCGGCCAGCGTGCGGGCGAGCGCGGCGTAGCGGCGCAGCTTGGCGGCCGGGTCCGGGTCGGCGAGCATCGCCCGGATCTCGGGGCGTTCGGCCAGGGGGACCGGTTCGTCGTCGCCGACGAGGGCGACGTCGTAGGCCGCCTTGGCGACGGCGGCCTTCGTCCCGAACGCCTTGTAGACGGTCTCGACGGACACGCCCGCGGCGCGGGCGACGTCGGCCATGGTCGTGGCGCGGTAGCCCTTGGCCAGCAGCAGGTCGTGCGCCGCGGCGACGACCTGCCGGCGACCGCGCCGCGCCTGCTCGGCCCGCGCCCTGTTGTCGTACCCGCGACGCCCGTTCGCTTGGTCGCTCATATTTACCTACAGTGTTCTTGTATCGAATACAGGGAAGCTGTCTTCGAATCTGAGCCTAGACGACCACGAGGTGACCCCATGCAGGACACGACTTCGCGCACCGCGCTCGCCCGGCGGAGCATCGAGATCATGGCGACCGGCGGCTACGACGACTTCGTCGAGGTCGTGCACCCGCTCGCCACCAACCGCGAGGCGGAGCAGGAGCCGCCGGCCTGCCGGGGCCAGGGCCCGGCGGCGTTCTTCGCCACGGCCGAGTGGCTGCGCGCCACCTACGCCGATCTGCACTGGGAGGTGCACGACGCCCTCGAGCAGGGCGACACCGTGGCGGTGCACTGCACGATGAGCGGCCGGCACGCCGGGGTGTTCGTGACCTACGACGCCGAGGGGCGGGTCGCGCGGGCCCTCCCGCCGACCGGCCGGGCGTTCGCCACCACCCAGACGCACTGGTTCCGGATCGCCGACGGGAAGGTCATCGAGCACTGGGCCAACCGCGACGACCTCGGTACCGCCACCCAGCTGGGCTGGGTCCCGCCGACGCCGGCCTACCTGATCCGGTCGGCCCGGGCCACCCGCCGGGCCCGCAGGGCAGCCCAGGTGGCGTGACGAACCACCGGCCGGAACCCGCGCGCTCGGCGCCTGAGCGCCCCAGAGCCTGAGCGCGACGCACCTCGCTCGTGGATTCGCCAGGATCGCTATGGTTGCTGCCGGGTTGTGCGAACCGGGCGTGGTGCCCGGGCAGGGAGGAGTGCGGCGACGTGGGGCGGGAGGTGGCGGTGAACACGGAGGCCATGGACGCGGAGGCAGTAGACACGGAGATGGTGGACGCGGCGGCGGTGGCCGCGGCGGCGCGGCTGCGGCGGGCGGCGGGCGGCCTGCGGGCCTTCGACGTCGACACCTTTGCCGCCGAGGCCGACGGGCCTCGCGCGGCGCGCGACCAGGCTCCCGGTGGCGAGGCCGATCGGGCGCTGGTGGCCGCCGGCGGGCTGATCTCCGGCTGCGCGTCGTTCGTCGACCGCCTGGTCGACGACATCGCGACGCTGCTGTCCACCGGCGCCGCGACCGCCTATGACGCCGCGATGAAGGGCTACACCCTTTCCGCGCTCGACCGGCTGCCGCCGACCTATGACGACCACTACACCGTCGCGTTCGCCAAGAAGCTGCTGGTCGCGACGGTCACGGTGACCGGCCGGCTGGCGGAGCCGGACTGGATTCCGATGGCCTGCCTGGCCGAACAGCTCGCGCTCTACCTGGTGGTCGAGGAAGCCGCCGGTCTGCTGCATCTGTACGGCCTCGACGAGGATCCCCGGGCGCGCTACCAGTATTTCGAGGAGATGGCGTTCGAGAACGACGCCCATCTCCGTCTGTACAGAGATCCAGGCGCCGCCGTCGACTACGCCACCCACCCCGCCGCCGCGCCGATCAATGCTTGGTTCACTCCCTTCTACGACGGTTTCTATGTGCATCCGTACGTGGAGCCGCGTTACTGATCGCGTCGGCGCGGGCCGGCGGCGGGCGGTGGGCGGCCAGCGGCGGCTGTGGGCACCGTGAAAATCGTCACGGAACGTGAAAACCGTCACAATGGCTGAAGGCGGCTGAAAGATTTACTGGCCGGAAACTATGGCCCGGCTGAGGCCTGCCGCCCTGTGATAGCGTCGAATACGCACCACGATCGTCTCGATGGAATGTTTCATCCACGCCCCGCTCCTGCTGGTCGGTGCGACGGCCGGGTATCTGTTTGTGTACGATCTGGTGCGGGCGAGAATGTCTTTCGGAGCCATGCCGGGCCTGGTGGGTGTGATCCGCGCTACAGGGCGGCCGGTCCGGTGGCCGGCATTCTTTCCAAATGATTACACGATGGTCACATTCCACGTTGGCTGGCTGGGGAGCGGAACGTCATGCAGGGTTGGCGCGGACGCGTCAGGACGGTGACGGCCGCGGCGGTGACGGCCGTCGTGACAGTGCTTCCGGCTGTGCTCGCCGGCTGCGCCTCGTCGTCCTCGGAACCGCCCACCGCCGGGGCCGGTGACTGCCCTTCGCCGGGGGTGTCGGGTGACAAGATTAAGATCGGTCTCATCTACCCGGACAGCGGCAGTAATTACATCGAGAACTTCCGGGCCGTGCGCAGCGCCGTCGAGGCGCGCGTCGGCCTCCAGAACGCGAACGGCGGCATCCACGGCCGACAGGTCGAGATCGTCTGGCGGGACGACCGGTCGGACCCGAACGCCTTCGCGAGCGCGGCGCGCGACCTGGTCGACAACGAGCGGGTCTTCGGCCTGATCGCGCAGTCCCTCGTCTCCGGGCCGTCCCTGCAGTGGCTGGACGAGGCCGGCATCCCGGCGACCGGGGCGGGTGTCGACCCGACCTGGGTGCAGCACCGCAACCTGTTCTCGTTCAGCTCGCTGTTCAACAGCAGCGGCGCGGCCGACACGTTCGGCAGGTACGTACGGGCGAACCAGGGGACGAAGGCCTACCTGGTCACCGACTCGAAGGCTCCGGGCGCGAGCGGCCTCATCGCGCACTTCCCTCCAAGCCTGGAAAGCCAGGGCGTGGCGGTCGTGGGCACGACCGACTACGGCTCGGACGCCGCCACGCCGGCCAAGGTGGTCAACGCGCTGCGGCAGAGCGGTGCCGACACACTGGTCGGCCTGCTGGATTCCGAGACCTTCATCCAGATCTACGCCGCGGCCAGGGCCGCCGGGGTGCGGCTGAACGTCGCGCTGACCACGACGTCCTACGGGAAGGCCCTGCTCGACCAGCGTGGGCCGGACGTCGCCGGCATATCCGCCCTCTCCGGCTACGCGCCCTTTGACGGGAACTCGCCGGTCATACAGACGTACCACTCCGCGATGACCACCTATGCGCCGGAGCTGGCGGAACCCGATCAGGAGGCGGCGCTCCTGTCCTACGTGGCGGCCGACGAACTGCTGCACGGCATCGACCTCGCCGGCGCCTGCCCGACCCGGGACGCGTTCATCACGAAGATGCGCCAGGTGACCGACTACGACGCCGATGGGCTGATCGCACCGAGCAACCTGTCCACGCCGACCGCTCCGGCCACCTGCTTCACCTTCATCAAGGCTGACGCGGCAGGAGCGAAATTCGAGCCAGTGCCGCCGGCCGTCGACGGCGTCAAGGGTTTCTGGTGCGGCAAGGCGCTCTGAGCAAGCGCCTTCGGTTCGCGACGCATTTCTTTGAGAAGGCCCTGGCATTTCCCGGATGACCACGGGCCGGTAACCGTGGCCCTGCCGGAAGGCCGCCCGTCGGCCAGGAAAGCCGGCCACCGGTCATTCGTCCTCCTCGGCTCTGTCTGCTCCGTCGTCCCCATCGGCCTCGTCGTCTTCGGGAGGGGGCCGCAGGCCGGGCCGGATGACGCGCATGGGACCGGAGCCGGCGGGCCGCGGGCGGATGATCCAGCTCGCCTCCCAGGGGGCGCTGGACGCGTCCGCGGCTTCGCCGGCCGGTGCGCCGCCGGCCGGTGCGCCGCCGGCCGGCTCGTCACGGCGCCGGTGCGGCGGTCCTGGCTCGCGGCCCTCGCCGGAGCCGGGCCGGGAGCGGATCTCCCAGATGTTGGCGAGGGGCTCGCCGGCGAGCCGGACCGCGTGCGGGATGGCGACGAAGCCGCCGTCGAGCCCGGGCCGCCGCGCGCTGGTGACGACGGCCGTCGGCCGACCAGTGACGGCGCGGGTGTCGCGTAGCCAGCTCGCCACCGCGACGGCAACCGCGGTGGAGCGTGTCGAGACGCCCCGCCAGTGCGGCACCACCGCCACGTTGTTCACCTCGGCGAACCGCACGGCGACCCGTACGAGTGCGTGCTCGTAGACGCCGATGAACTCCCCGTCACCGGTCGAGAGCCGCCGCCCGCCCGAGCGTACTGGCGGCGTACGGGCCCGGAGCACGATGAGGCCGTCCTCGTCCGGCACGGAGAAGCCCTCGGAAACCAGGGCGAAATCCACCCAGCCGGTGTCGGTCCTGACCTGGGCGTGGATGCCAGGCAGGCCGTCGGTCACGACCATGACCGCGTCGACCCGTGTGTACCGCGGCGAGCCCGCGGTGGGTTTGTCGTTGACGGGTCACACGCCGGCCGCGTGGGCGATAAACCGTGGCGACGCTGCGTCGAGTCGCCGTGGCTGGGCGGGCGTGTTTTCCGCGCCGGTTTCGCCATGTGCTGTGGCACCCCCGTAGTGGTCAGGCGTCGCGAGCGGCAGGTAAAAGGAGCCCCGCCGCCTTTACGCGGTCCGCCGTCCGCCGGGCCCGCGGGATGTGGCGCCGGCTTTGCCGGCCCGGCGGGCGGGGCCGGCCTGGTAGGCCGGCGGACGCCGCGAGGACCGGCAGGCGGTGGCCGGCGCGCCGGCCTCATGGGGGAAGGCCGCGCGGTTCTGGCGGTGGTGACGCGCGAGTCTGGCGGAATTCCGTCCGTGCCCGACGACGGGTCGACGGACGTTCGTCGGCCCACCGTCACCGCGCCGGCCGACCCAGGGAACGGGGTGCGGCGGCCCGGCGTCTGTAGCTTCGACTGCGCGCGGCAGCGGATCCAGCACGTTGGGCTAATCGGCATAGCGGGACGCTCGCCGGGGAACCCCTCGAAGAGCCCTGACTAGTCGTCTGATTAGCCGTTCCCTTAGCCGTTCACCACCTGTGGGCGTATGGGCCAACCGGATTCTGTACATAGGACGTTATGCTCTGCCCGAGGAGGGAAGGAGCATCTGACGTATGGCACCGAGTGCACATAACGGCTGGGCTCCGGACCGACTGCGTCGGTATCGGGAACGCCATGGGCTGACGCTCGATCAGGTCGCAGATGCCATACGCAATCTGACATTCGCTGGTTTCACGCCGCCAAATGCCACATTTCAGACAGTCGGTCGTCACGAACGCGGTGAGTCGTACCCGGGGCCGCGCTACCAGCGGGCCTACTGCGAGTTGTACGCCGCCTCCGAGGCCGCGTTGGGCTTCCGTGCGCCGCTGCCAGCGGAGACCGCCGCCGCCAGCCCAAAACCGCGCCCGGCCAGCGGCCTCTTCGGGCATCCGGACCCGGACGGGTCCGTCGCTGGCTCACCCGTCGCCCGTCACGACGAGGATCTGGACGGGCTGGCCGGCACCGAGAGCCCACCCGCAGGCCGCGATGGCCTTTCGTCCCCTGCCCGGAGGGCTTCCCCACCGGGGTCGCCGCTCGCCCTGCCGGCGCTCCTCGACGGCCTGCCCGAGCCTGAGCACCACAGCAACCCGGCAGGGGGATCCGCCCCCACGGCCGACGATCCGCCCACCCGGCTCGGGACACGAGGACACGCCGAAACGGCACCGGCCGTCCCCGGCGGAGCGCAGGAGCTTGCCGCGCGGGCCACGAGACCACGGCCGGCGGCCGCGGGTCACGCCATCGCGCGCGCGGTGGCGACACCGCCCACCCGAGACGCGACGTCCAGGCCGCCGGGCGACACCGGACCCGACATGCTCCCCGTTCCCAGGTCCGCCCAGGAGACAGGCGGTGACCTCGACGGTGGCGCGCGCGGGCCGATCGGCGTGCGGGAGGCGGCCGCGAGGGCTCTCACCTCCGACCGGCTGCGCGCCGCGGCGAACCGGGCCGCCAAGGCGGCGGACGCGCCGCTGGCGGACGCGCTCTCGGTGATTCTCGCCGCGCAGCGCGAGGTGGAGGACACGATCGGATCGGCGCCGTTGCTCGGGCCGGTCAACGCGCAGCTCGCCGCGCTCATGCCGCTGGTGTTCGAGGCGCGCGGCGCGGGCCGCCGGGCGATGGTGGACGTGGCGGCGCAGTGGGCCCAGTTCGCCGGCTGGCTGAACGCCAACACCGGCGCGGCCGCGCGGGCCCAGATCTGGCTCGACCGGGCCGCCGACTGGGCCGCCGAGTCCGGTAACCAGAACCTGACCGCGAACATCCTCAGCTACAAGGGCCACCTCGCCTGGGAGTCGGGCGCCGTCGGGCCGATGATCGGCCTGTCCCAGGCCGCGCAACGAGTCTCCAATGTCTACGCCGGCCAGCGCGCCTACGACGCCGGGCAGGAGGCCCGCGGGCACGCCATGGCTGGCGACGCGTGTGCCACGGACCGCAAGCTCGCCGAGGCCCACGCGCTGTGGCAGGAGGCCTGCGAGCACCCGGAGGACCGGCCGCCCTGGAGCTACTACTTCACGCCCGCGTTCGCCCGGCTGCAGGTCGGGCTCGCCCAGCGCTACCTCGCCTGCTTCGACGTCCGGCGGGGGCGTCAGGCGGCCGAGGACCTCGGCGCGGGGCTCGCGGGACTGCCGCCGGAGATGCGCCGCGCCGAGTGGGCGGCCGAGTACGTCTACCACCTGGCCGTCGCCCAGATCCACACCGCCGAGCCCGAGCAGGCCTGCGAGCGGATCCTGGAGGCTGCCGCGATCGCTCGGGCCACCGGCTCTCGTCGGGTGATGAACCAGGTCCGCGGCCTGCACGACCGGGTCACCGAGCGCTGGCCGACGCTCGCCGCCGTCGCCGAGCTCACCGACCGGCTGCACGATCCCGAGCCGCCGGCGGACCAGCCGCACTGAAGGATCGCCCGCCCGCCGGGCTGTCGTCAGACCCCGAGGTCGACGCGGGGCCTTCTCGTGGCCGCCGGTCAGTCTGTCAGTCTGTCAGGCTGTCGACAGGATGGCCGTATTGACGCAGATCGTCCAGTTCTCCTACGTTCCGTGACGTAGGCGATGGCGTCCGTCGCGAGGAGATCGTCCGTGCTCGATGCACCGCATTCCCCGCTGCCCGGACGGGAGCTCGGTGTCGATCGCCGGGACCGCGCCCGCGACGCCCAGGCGATCTCATGATCCACCGCAGTCCGGCGGCCGACGTCGAGATTCCCGACGCCACGCTCGCCGAGTACGTGCTCGAGGGCGCGGCGGCCCGTGGTGCCAGACCGGCTCTCGTGGACGCGACCTCCGGCGAGGTGCTCACGTATGGCGAGCTCGCCCACGGCGTCGCCGCCGCGGCGGGGGCGCTCGCCGATCTCGGAATCCTGCCCGGCGACGTCGTCGCGCTGATGAGCCACAACCAGCCACGGTTCGCGCTCGCGCTGTACGCGGCGCTCGCCGCCGGGGCCACCGTCACCCCGGCGAACGCGCTCCTGACGGCCGGCGAGCTGACCAAGCAGCTCGTCGTGTCCCGCGCGACGGCGATCATCGCCTCCGAGGCCGCGGCCGCGAAGGCCGCCGAGGCTGCGGACGGAGCCGGCCTCGATCCGGCCCGGCGGTTCGTGCTCGGTGAGGCACCCGGCTTTCGCCCGTTCGCCGACCTGGTCGCCGCCGGCGCGGCCGCGCCGGCGGCGACCGGCAGCACGGCGCCGCCGGCCATGCCGATCCTGCGGCTCGACCCGTCCACGGCCGTCTCGATGCTGCCGTATTCCAGCGGGACGACCGGGCCCGCGAAGGGCGTGATGCTCACCCACCGCAACCAGGTCGCGAACCTGGCGCAGAACGCGGTCGGCTGGCCGCTTGGCGAGGACGACGTCCTGCCGGGGACGCTGCCGTTCTCGCACTGCTACGCGTTCACCCTGGTCCTCAACGCCGGCCTGCGCGCCGGCGCCACCATCGTGACGCTGCCGTCCTACTCGTTCGAGGCATTCCTGCGGCTGGCCGCCGACCACCGGATCACCCGCGCCATGTTCGCGCCGCCGATGGTGCTGGCCATCGCCACCGCGCCGCCGGGCGTCGTCGAGCGGTACGACCTTTCCTCGATCAAGGTCGGGATCTGCGGCGCGGCGCCGCTCGACGTCGAGGTGGCCCGGCGCGCCGAGGCGCGGCTCGGCTGCCGGATCCGTCAGGGCTTCGGCCTCACCGAGGCCGGGCCGGGAACCCACCAGACGCCCGACGCCGAGTTCGCCACCACCCCGGCCGGGTCGATCGGCAGGCTGCTCGCGAACACCGAGGCCCGCGTCGTCGACCCGGTGACGCTGGCGGACGTCCCGGCGGGGGAGCCGGGCGAGATGTGGATCCGGGGTCCGCAGACGATGGCGGGCTATCTCGACGACCCGGCCGCGACCGCCGCGACGCTCGTCGACGACGGCTGGCTGCGCACCGGCGACATCGTCCGCGTCGACGACGACGGTTGCTTCTGGGTCGTCGACCGACTCAAGGACATGATCAAATACAAGGGCTATCAGGTCCCGCCGGCGGAGCTGGAGGCCCTGTTGCTCACCCATCCCCAAATCCGCGACGCCGCCGTCGTCGGCGTCGCGAACGTGGAGTCCGGCGAGATGCCGAAGGCCTTCGTCGTCCCCGCCGACGAGGCCGACGCGCCGGCCCCCGACGCCCTGATGGCCTGGGTCGCCCAGCGGGTCGCCCCGTACAAGAAGATCCGGGCCGTCGAGGTCACCAAGGAGATCCCACGATCCCCCAGTGGCAAGATCCTCCGTCGCTTCCTGCACTGACGGGTGTCGACCAGCGCGAGGGTGCCGACCAGTGCGAGGGTGCCGACCAGTGCGAGGGTGCCGACCAGTGCGAGGGTGCCGACCGGTGCGGCCGGCGGGGCTCAGCTCGGCTTGGTGGGGAGGCCTTCGCGGAGGCGGTCGGAACGGGCGATCTTGGCGTCGAGCTCGTCGCGGAACGAGTCCAGGCGCTTGATCTTGGCTTCCACCTGGTCGCGCACCTTCAGGTAGGCGTCGCGGGCCTCGGCGAGGAGGCGGGCGCGGTCCTCGTCGGCGGAGGCAGCGTGGTAGTCCTGGCGCACCCGGGCCAGCTGGTCCTCGTGGCCGAGCACCTCACGGACCTCGTCGAGGTTGAAGCCGAGAAGCTGCTGCAGCTCCCGGATCCGACGGACCCTCGCCAGGTCATCCGGCCCGTAGAGCCGGTTCCCGCCGGTGGTGCGCCCGGACGGGGTCAGCAGGCCCATCTCCTCGTAGTAGCGCAGGGACCGCACCGAGACGCCCACCTCGCGTGCCGCCGGCCCGATCCCGAGCAGTCCCGGCTCGCTGCCGCCCGAGCCGTTCACTGACCCGGCATCGCCCGGCTCGTACGCCGTCGTCTCATCGCCGTCCGTCATGTTCCCAGTATTCCCACGGGAGCCGTCCATCTGCGCTGTGCCAGCCAGGCCACGCGAGGCGTCCCTTCGTCCATGTTTCCGCGGCGGGTGCGCGCCTCTCCCTCTCATCCCGGCCGCACCTGCGGTGGGAACGGAATCCCGCCACCAACACGGCATATGGCTGCTTTGCGACGACAGAACTGCTCGGCCAGGCCCGCTGGTGGGCACCCCCCATGCCAGGCCAATAGCATAGGGCCCGTGGCGGCGCCAGGCCGGATTTCGGACACCTCGGGCGACGGGCGCGTACCGACCAGAATTGGCGGGCCGCCAACGATCGCCACCTCAGGAGAATGGGGCGCAGCCAAACCCGGCCAGGCATTCTTCGACCGCGCCGCCCAGTTCACCCGCGCCGACCACAACACCAGCCCCTACCAGGCGTGTACCGCAATTTAGGGTGATCTGCGCAGGTAGATGGGCCGATACGACCAGGCTGGCCTTGGTCGACGGGCGCGTAGATGCTGCGCGAGTCTTCCCTGCGGATCAAATCCCCGGGGCTATACCGAGCCATTCAGAGACTGACCCCCGAATCCGGGATCCACGCCGCCGACCCCGCCGACGCCGGCCTCCTCCGCGGCGATGTCCCCGGCGCCGGCCTCCTCCGCGGCGGTCTGGGCGGCGAGCGTCCGGTGGACCTGAGGGTCGTGGCCACCGCGCAGCCAGGAGAACACGGCGGCGAGCAGGCAGGCCAGGGCGGCGAACGCGAACGCGAGGTGCAGACCGTCGCCGAACGGGCCGGAGATGAGGTGCGGGAAGAACTGTTGTCCGGTCAGGTAGTCGGACCTGTCGGCCGGCAAGGTCGCCAGGGTGTCGCCGCCGAGCAGCTGCTTGATCGGGTTGTAGCCCAGGAACGCGGCGAAGAGGCTGCCGATCGGCGGAATTCCGGCGATCTCGTGCGCCTTGCTGGCAGCGACGCCCTGGTCGGTCAGACCCGAGTAGAGAGTGTTCGGCAGCGACGAGGCGAGGCCCAAGCCGATGATGGTGAAGAAGACGCCGATGGACAGCACCTGCGCCGAGTTCTGGAAGGTGTTGAGCATGCCGGCACCGGCGCCGCGCCGGTCGGGCGGGAGGCCGTTCATGACGGCGGTGGTGTTCGGCGCCGCGAACAGCCCCATCGACATGCCGATGAGCAGCAGGGCCAAGGCGAACCAGACGTAGCCGAAGTCGATCGGGATGGCGTCGAAGATCGCGAAGGCGGCGGCGCTGATGATCATTCCGAACGTGGCGAACGGGCGGGCGCCGTAGCGGTCGGTGAGCCGCCCGGCGATCGGGCCGGCGATGAGGAAGCCGACGGTCATCGGGATCATGTAGATGCCGGCCCACAGCGGGGTGCGCTCGAAGCTGTAGCCGTGCAGCGGCAGCCAGATCCCCTGCAGCCAGATGATCAGCATGAACTGGAGGCCGCCGCGGGACAGCGCGCCGAGCATGCTCGCGAGCGTGCCCATCGTGAAGCCGCGATCCTTGAACAGTTCGAGGGCGAACATCGGGTCGGGCACGCGGGTCTCGATGAAGCAGAACGCAATCAGCACGACCACGCCGCCGATCATCGAGGCGAGCACGTACGGGTTCGTCCAGCCCATGGTGTGCCCGCCATACGGCTGCAGTCCGTAGACGATGCCGACCAGCACCGCGATCAGCCCGACCGCGAAGGTGATGTTGCCGGCCCAGTCGATGCTGGCCTGGGCGCGCGCCCCGTTGTCCTTCAGCTTCACGTAGGCCCAGACGGTGCCGAAGATGCCGAACGGCACGGACACGACGAAGACCAGGTGCCATTCGATCGGCGCGAGCAGTCCGCCGATCAGCAGGCCGAGGAACGACCCTGAGATGGCCGCGACTCCGTTGACGCCGATCGCGAAGCCGCGCTCCTCGGCCGGGAACGCGTCGGTGATGATGGCGGTCGAGTTGGCCATCAGCATCGCGCCGCCGATGCCCTGGACAACTCGGACGACGATGATCCACAGCGCCGCCGCGTCGCCGTGCATCCAGGTGACGGCCAGCAGGATCGACGCGGCGGTGAACACCGCGAAGCCGAGGTTGTAGCAGCGGACCCGGCCGAACATGTCGCCCACCCGGCCGAGGCTCACCACCAGCACCGATGTGACGAGCATGAAGCCCATCAGGATCCACAGGAAGTACGACGTGTTCCCGGGTGCGAGCGGGTCGATGCCGATGCCGCGGAAGATGTCAGGCAGCGCGATCAGCAGGATCGACGAGTTGATCGTCGCCATCAGGATGCCGATGGTCGTGTTGATCAGAACGACCCACTTGTAGCCGCCGTCCGGCGCGGCGCCCACCACCGCGTCCGCGGTGCCGGCCGCGGCCGGCACCGCCGGGCCTGGCGGCCCCGTGGGTGAGATGTGTGACCGGCTTGTGTCTCGCGCGCTCTTCTCGGACGTCGTCACGTCCCCTGACGCTACTGCCTCTATCTCACGTGAACGTGAGATTCGTGTCGCCTTGTTGGTGCGGGCCCGTTCGGGGCCGCTCGGGCGGCTCTCGGCCGGGAGGCCGGTGGCCGGGAGGGCTGCGGGCGGGAGGGCTGCGGGCGGGAGCCGCGCCTTCCTCCTCGACCCGACGGGCCGCGCGCCGGCCGGCCGTCCACCTATGACTGCTCGTCCCGGACGTCGGCCGCCTTTCCGCTTGGCCAAGAGCCTTTTAGTGATGTAAATCACGCATGGCGTGGTGGGAAGGTGATTCGCGCGACCAGGCGCGTTCGCAGGACCGCTTCCAGGCGAAACGCGGTTCGTCGTGCCGGTCGCGTGGGCAGGAAGCCGCACGGGGGCGCGGGATTTCGCGGCCAGGTCACTCCTGCATGGCTGGTGGGTGACGCCGGCCGAGTGGTCGGGCCGGCGACAGACGAGGCGAGGGGACCATGGACATGACCTCGGCGGCGGCGGCGCCGGCGAAGACTGACCAGGCGACAACATCCAGCGTGAAATCATCGAACACAAAGATCTCTGGGATAAAAGCACCTGACATCAAGGCAGCCAACGCGAAAACCCTGGGTGTGAAGGCGCCGGGCGCGACGGCCCGGCCTGGGAGATCCGCCGCGCCGCCGGCTGAGCCGGAATCGCTGCCGGAATCGCCGTCCGCGACGCGTCGTGGACCCGCGGCCGCCCCGACGGCGCCCATCGCCCCGACGGCGCCCATCGCCCCGACGATGATGGCCCTGCGTGCGCACAGCCGCGGCGGGCCGGAGAAGCTCGTGCGCGAGCGGGTGCCGCGGCCCGTCCCCGCGGCGGGCGAGGCGCTGGTGAAGGTACGCGCCGCCGCGATCACCTTTGCCGAGCTGGGCTGGGACCTGTCCTGGACCCGGCTCGACGGCTCGGACCGGACCCCGGTCATCCCCGCGCACGAGGTGTCCGGCCTGGTCGCGGAGCTCGGCCCCGGGGCGCGCGGCGTCGCGGTCGGCGACGCGGTCTACGGGCTGGTGGACTTCGACCGGGATGGCGCGGCCGCCGAGTATGTGACGGTCTGGGCCGGTGACCTGGCGCGACGGCCGCGGACGGTCGACGACGCCGAGGCGGCCGCCCTGCCGCTCGCCGCGCTGACCGCCTTCCAGGCGCTTGTCGACCACGCTGTGCTCGCGCCGGGTGAGCGGGCGCTGGTGCTCGGCGGAGCGGGCGGCGTAGGCGTCTACGGCGTACAGGTGGCCGCGGGCCTCGGCGCGTGGGTGGCCGCGACCGGTTCCGCCGCGGACGCCGAGTTCGTGCGCGCCTTGGGCGCGCACGAGTTCTTCGACTACACCACCGACGACCTCGAGCGTTCGGGCGCCCAGTTCGACGTCGTGCTCGACGCGGCCGGAGCCACGGAGCTCGAACGGGTCTACCCGCTCGTGCGCCCGGGTGGCCGGCTCGTCACGCTGGCCGCGCCGCCGCCGGCCGAGGATGCCGACCACCACGGCGTTGCCGTGATCTTCTTCATCGTCCGGCCCGACCACGACCAGCTCGCCCACCTGGCGCGGCTCGTCGACGAGGGCCGGATCCGGCCCGTCGTCGCCCGCACGTTCCCGCTCGCCGAGGGGCGGGCCGCCTTCGAGAGTGCCACGGGCCCGCGCCTCCCGGGCAAGACGGTGCTCACCGTCGGGTAGCGAGCGAGCCAGCCGTCCGGCCTCGGGCCAGGCGCCGATCCGTGCCCAGCCTCCTCCGCGGCGCCTGGATCGCTCAGCCCGAGTCCGGGCGGCCCTCGGCGCCAAGCCAGGCGAGGATCGCCGTCCGGGTGAGGCGCCAGGTCTCGCCGATGCGGCGGGCGGGAAGCTCGCCGGACTCGACCAGGGCGCGGACGTCGTCCACCGAGACGCGCAGCAGCTCCGCCGCCTCTTCCAGCGTCAGGATCTCGCGGACCGGCGCCGCGGGCTCGGCGGCGTCGGGCTTGTCCTGGCGCGCCCGCTCCTCGCCCGCGCCGCCCGCGTCGGCTGGACGCTTCTTCCAGAAGTCGCCTGGCCACGGGGCGCGGGGCGGGCCGGCCGGCTCGTCGCGCGGGCGGTCGTCGGCGCCCTCGGCGCCGCCCTCGCCGCGCGGGCGGTCACTCGTTCCCTTCTCGCCGCCCCGCCGCCCGTGCGGACGGAAGACGAGTTCGTCGCCCTCGATGTCCAGGTGGTCGGAGACGAGGGTGGCCAGCAGGTCGCGCTTGCTGACGCCGAAGCGCTCGGCCGCCTTGTCCAGCTTCTGCGCGAGCTTGTCCGGCATCCGGACGTAGACGGCCCTGGTCGGCTCGGACGGAGTCATCGCGACCTCCCACTAGTGATCCTGAGGGACAACCGCCGCCGAGGCCGAAGGAAGATCCCTTCGTGCGCCCCGGTGGCGGCTGGTCGGCCGGTGACGCGCTGCGCGGCCCGGCCTCGGTTCGGCTGAACGCTAGCTATCGTATAGCTATCTGCGGTAGAAATCGGTAGAGCTGCCCGAGACCGAACGTTCCGGAGGAAGTCATGGGGACGACAGACGCCACGCCGCCGCCGCGGGCCGGGCGGTCGCGCAACCCGCTCGCCCGGATCCTGCGGCGGGCCCAGGTGACCGGCGTGGAGCAGCTGGCCGCGCGCACCCGCCGGATCCGGCTCGCCGGTGAGGCGCTCGCCGGCCTCGAGTGGACTCCGGGCCAGCACGTCAGCGTCGTGCTCGCCGATCCGTCCACCCCGGGCAGCTGGCTGCGCAACCCGCGCGACCTCAAGCGCACCTACTCCGTGTGGGACTACCAGCCCGACGGCTCGCTCGACCTGGCCGTCTACGACCACGGCGGCGACGCCCCCGGCGCCCGCTGGGCGCGCGACGCCGCGCCCGGGCGTGGCGTGCTGGTCAAGGGGCCGGAGGGCCACCTGGTGGCCGCGGCGGACGCGGCCTACCACGTCTTCGCGGGCGACGACACGGCCGCGGTCGCGTTCGGCGCGATGCTGCGAGCCCTGCCACCGGCGGCGCCGGTGTACGGCGCGCTGGAGTTCGACCGCCCTGACGACGCCCTTCCGCTCGCCCGACGCGAGGAGCTGGCCCTCGTCTACCGCGACGGCGAGCCGGCCGCCTCCTCGCCGCGCCTGCCCGCGGCCCTCGCCACCCTCGACCTGCCCGCCGAGCCCGGCGTCGCCTACGTCGCCGGCGAGGCGCGCACGATCCAGGCCGTCCGACAGCACCTCGTCGACGACCGGGGCTGGCCCCGCCGCGCGGTCGTCACCCATCCGTTCTGGACCCCGGGCCGCCGCGGCATGGACTGAACCTCGACGATCGGCGGCGGTAGCTGACGCCCGTCCGTCTTCAGCGTCCGTCCTCAGCGTCAGATCATTGGCGTCAAGATCTCTAATGTCAGGTCCGCGGTGTCAGAGCAGGAGGTCAGAGCAGGAGGACGACGGCCAGGCCGGCCAGGCAGAGGGCGGTGGCCAGGGCCGCGGTGCCCGCGATGGCGCGGTGGTCGGCGGGGGAGCGGGCCAGCTGGATGACGGCGACGGTCACCCGGTAGCGCCGCTGGGCGCGGGCCGTCAGCAGCGCGGCCGCCAGCAGGATCAGCAGGCCGGGGATGGCGAGCACGAGATGGCCCTCGAACGCGTTGCGCAGCAGCAGGGTGCCGAAGGCGGCGAAGCCGAGGCCGGTGCGCTGCCAGGCGAGAAAGGTCCGCTCGCTTTGCAGGCCCGGGTCAAGCTGTTCGGCGGGATGCGGCGGCTGCCAGCCGGGGCCGTTCACCGGTGACCGCGGGCGACGTCGACGAGGACGAAGACGAGCGCGAGGATCATGATAACCGCGATGCCGAGTCCGGTGAGCCGCGGAAGTATCGAGGACGGCAGCGGGTCGCCGAGCCGGATCGCGCGTTCCCGGCGTTCCCAACGGGTGTAGCTGGTTGCCGCGATCGCGATCGCCAGCACGATCAGCGCGACGCCGAGCAGGTGGCGCGCCCAGCCGATGGAGAACGTCGGTACGAGCTGCACGACCGCGACCCCACCGGCCAGCAGCGCCAGCGCCGTGCGGATCCAGGCCAGGAACGTGCGCTCGTTGGCCAGGCTGAACCGGTAGTCCGGCTCCCTGCCCACGCTGTGCGCCGTCGGCTGCCAGCGGTCGCGCGCGTGGCGCCGAAGCCGACGCGGCAGCTGACGCAGCCACTCCATACCGTCAACCTAATGCGTCCACGGTCGGGCCAAGAATGACGGATATTGTCCGTCGGGCAGGTGTGGAAATCGACGCTTCGTACCCTGAATATCGGTCCGGCCGGTGCCGGCATCGACCGGCCTGCAAGGGACCGGCCTGGCATGGGCGTGTTCAGAGCCAGGATGGGTCGGTGTCGAGGATGGTGCGGTCGAGGCTCGCGAGCAGGTCGAGCTGCGGACCGGTCCTGGGCAGCTCGTGGCGGAAGAAGCAGCGGGCGGCCTGACGCTTGCCGTCGTAGAACGGGCCGTCCTTCCCCGCGGCGGCGAGCGCCTGCTCGAGCCACAGCCAGGGCGACGACGTGCCCGACGGCCTCCAGGTAGACCGAGGCGTTGGCGAGCGTGACGTCATTGCGCTCACCGAGCGAGCCGTCCGCGTTCACGAGAAATCTCAGAGATACAGCGCGCCGCACCCGGGGTGTCGGATACTTCGGGTCCGTGATGTCCGACGCGCGCGTGGAGACGATGTCCGAGCCGGCTGACCGGCCGCTGCCCAGTGGCCGGTGGGGCATCACCGTGCCGCTCTC
>Ga0105249_10001764_pt1 | contig 18838 bp, 16 predicted proteins | sample KBSS44metaG_FD_81522 | JGI IMG/M metagenome (GOLD analysis project Ga0105249, IMG submission 81522) | Switchgrass rhizosphere microbial communities from Kellogg Biological Station, Michigan, USA - KBS S4-4 metaG | ecosystem: Host-associated > Plants > Roots > Rhizosphere > Soil | place...
AGGCAGGAAGGCGAGGCCGACCTCGAGGGCGGTGTAGCCGAGCACCCGCTGCAGGTACAGGGCGCCGAGGAAGAACATCCCGAACATGCCGGCGACCAGCAGCGCCTGCAGCGCGTTGGCGCCGGAGACGTTGCGAGAGCGGAAGAGGCGCAGCGGCATCAGCGGATTGGCGATCGTCGCCTGACGACGGATGAAGACGAGCAACAGCGCGAACGCGATCAAAAGGCCGGCGATCGTCCGCAGGTCGCCCCAGCCCCACTCAGTGATCTGCAGGATGGTGAAGACGCCGAGCATCAGCGAGATGGTGATCAGCGCGGCGCCGGGGAAATCGGCGCCTTCCTTGAGGCCGATCCCGTCGGGGTTGTCGACCAGCCGCAGCGCCAGCCAGCCGACGAGGACACCGATCGGCAGGTTGACGACGAAGATGTAGTGCCAGGAGATCGCCTCGGTGAGGATGCCGCCGAGCAGCAGCCCGATCGAGCCGCCGGCCGAAGCGACGAAGCCGTAGACCCCGATCGCTTTCGCCTGGTCGGCGGGGCGCGGGAACATCGTCACGATCATCCCCAGGATCACCGCCGAGGAAAGCGCGCCGCCGATGCCCTGGATGAAGCGGGCGCCGACCAGCACCTCTTGCGACGGCGAGAGCGCGCAGAGCAGCGAGGCGATGGTGAAGATCGTCAGCCCGACGAGGAAGACGCGGCGCTGGCCGAGCAGGTCGCCGAGCCGGCCGGCGAGCAGCAGCAGGCCGCCGAACGGGATCATGTAGGCGTTGACGACCCAGGCCAGGCTCGACTGGCTGAAGCCGAGATCGTCCTGGATCGAGGGCAGGGCGACGTTGACGATCGTCGCGTCGAGGACGATCATCAGCATCGCCGCGCAGAGGACGTAGAGCGCGATCCAGCTGCGTTGCTCGGCGCGGGGCGGGTCTTCGGTTTTGGCTTGGGGGGCGGTTTGGGTCGTCGTCATATGTGTAGGACTACGGCTGGAGCCGGAACTAATCGGTTGGCCGGGAGCGGACTTCAGTCGAGCCGCGTCGGGAGGCCGCGGCGCTCGAAAACGGAGTGAACCAGCTCCGGAGACGGAGGGTACTCCGGCCAGCGAGCATAGCCATCCTCGGTGTCGGCAAGGCGGACGACGAAGGCGGTGATCTCCTTGATCTTGTCGCCCTCGAGGGTCAGCACGTCGAGCGAGAAAGGCAGGAAGCAGCGCTCCGACTCGAGCCAGGTGTAGGTGCCGACGGCGAGCTGGCCGTTGGCGGTGGTCGGGCGGTGGCGCCACTCCCAATCGCCGGAGAGCGGCGCGTTGCGCAGCCATTCCTCGATCTCGGCGCGACCGCCGACCGGGCCGCCGTACCAGCTGGCGAGCGGCGGCATCGACCAGGCCACGTCCTCGGTCAGCATCGATACGACGCGGTTGACGTCGCCGCCCCGCATCGCCTCCATGTACTCCTCGACGATTGCGCGCATGCGGCGATCGCCGAGCGCGCGCAGGGTCAGCTGCTGGCTGCGCTCCGGGATCTTGTCGGCGACCGTCTGGCGGGCCCGCTGCAGGGCGCTGTTGACCGAGGGCACCGAGGTCTCGAGCGTCTCGCCGACCTCCTTGGCGGAGAAGCCGAGGACCTCGCGCAGGATCAGCACCGCCCGCTGGCGGGCCGGCAGATGCTGCATCGCCGCGACGAAGGCGAGCTCGACCGCCTCGCGCCGCTCGTAGTCGGCGTCGGGGGCGGCGCGGCCGTCCTCGACGCCGAGCGCCTCGTCTGGATAAGCCTCGATCCAGGTCGACTCGGCGAGCGGTTCGCCCGGCGGCTGGTTGGGGTCGGCAGCGGCCGCATATTCGAGCGGCAGCAGCCGTCGCTTGCGCCGGGCGATCAGGTCGAGGCAGGCGTTGGTGGCGATCCGGTAGAGCCAGGCGCGCAGCGCGGCGCGGTCGGCGAGCGAGTCGAGGTTGCGCCAGACCCGCAGCAGCGCCTCCTGCATTGCGTCCTCGGTGTCGTGCAGCGAGCCGAGCATCCGGTAGCAGTGGGCGTGGAGCTCGCCGCGGTAGGGGGCGACCAGTCGCTCGAAGGCCGCTTCGTCGCCGCTGCGGGCGGCGTCGAGCAGCTGCTGTTCGGGGACCTCGGTGTGGGGGCCGGTCGGGGTCACCAACCGCTCCCGTCCTCGCCGTCGTAGTACTCGACGTCGCTCTCGCGGCGGACGAGGACGTCGGTCTCCTTGTCGCCGGTCCAGATGCCGACCTTGTTGCTGTCCGGGTAGACCGTGGCGGTCGGGGTGATGACGGTGGAGAACATCAGGACGCGGGCCGGCTCGTCGGTCTCGTTGCGGATGCCGTGGGCGCCCGTCGGACCCTTGGGGAAGCGGACGACGTCCCAGGGGTCGAGGGTTTCGGAGCCGTCGGGGTGGCGCAGGGTCGGGCGGCCGGAGAGGACGAGCAGCCACTCCTCCTCGCCGACCTCGTAGTGGTAGGGGCAGACCGCCTGGCCGGGCGGCAGCTCGTAAACGCTGATCCCTGAGTCTTCGCTACCGAGCGACCTGCCGAGGCGGGCGAGGCCGGCGCGGAAGCCCTCGGGGTCCTCGGGGTCGAACTCGAACTCGGGGGCGGCGATGTTGACGCGCTTCATGCGCCGAAGCTAGCAATGCCTCAGGGCGTGGGGCGGGGATCGCCGAGCCAGTAGCGGGGACCCGGGCCGCGGCGGCCGACGCGGTCGCCGGGGTTGGCGAGTTTGCAACGGTCGAGCGAGAGGCAGCCGCAGCCGATGCACTCGGTGAGGCCGGCCTTGAGGCGCTCGAGCTCGGCGATCCGCTCGTCGATGCGGGCGGACCAGGTGGCGGAGAGGCGCGACCAGTCGCGGCGCTTCGGCGCCTGGTGGGGCGGCAGCTTGTCGAGCTCGGCGCGGATCTCCTCGAGGCTGAGGCCGATCCGCTGGGCGAAGACGATGAAGGCGATGCGCCGCAGCACCGGGCGTGGGTAGCGGCGGTGGCCGGAGCCGGCGCGCTCGGAGGCGATCAGCCCCTTCTCTTCGTAGAAGCGCAGGGCCGAGGCGGCGACGCCGCTGCGCTTCGCCGTCTCGCCGATCGTCAGCAGCTCGGACATCAATTCGTAGGGAACCAGAAGTCGGCCTTGACTTCAAGTTAACTTGAGCTTGTAGTTTGCCCAGCATGACTCCAACCGAAACCATCACCCCCAGCCAAGCAATCACCACCGAGGTCACCTCCTGGGACGGCGTCGCCGCCGGGCCCGGCCGCCGTGGCGAGTTCGCCTTCAAGGTCGGCCGTCGCGAGATCGGTCACCTGCACGGCGACCACGCCGCCCACTTCTTCTTCCCGCGCGAGACCTGGCGCGAGCTCTACGACGAAGGGCGGGTCGTCCACCACCCGGTCTTCCCCGACCGCGAGGGTCCGGCGGCGCGGCGGATCGAGAGCGAGGAAGACGTCCGCGACGTGATCGCCCTGATGCGGCTCAACTACGAGGAGGCGCTGGCACGGGGCGTGCGCTAGCCGCCGGCTGCCTTTTTCAACCTCATATGAGGTTGAAAAAGCACAGAGTTAGGCGAACTCTTCCGCCTCGGCCCGCTGGACTGCCAGCTCGAGTTCCTGCTCGTCGACGGCGCCGGCGCCAATTGCGTCGCCGTCGTAGGCGGCGAGCTGCGGGAAGAGGGCGGCGACCAGCCCAACCGAGGCGAGGCAGGCGAGGCCGCCGGAGACGACCGAGAAGGATGCCGAGGTGAGAGCCGCGACCGTCCCCGACTCGACGTCGCCGAGGCGCGGGCCGCCGGCGACGACGAGGCCGTAGACCGAGTTGGTGCGGCCCCGCATCCGGTCCGGGGTGAGCGTCTGCAGCATCGTCGTCCGGCAGACGGCGCTGACGCTGTCGGCGGCGCCGGCGCAGGCGAAGAAGAAGGCGGCGAGCCAGATCGAGTCGACCAGGCCGGCGAGGGCGATGAAGGCGCCCCAGACCGCGACGGCGCCGAGCACGATGCGGCCGAGCCAGCGGGCGTGGAGCAGCCAGCCGGTGGTCAGGGCGGCGACGGTCGAGCCGGCGGCGACAGCTGCGTAGAGCAGGCCGGTGCCGCTGGCGCCGGCGTGGTAGACGGTCAGCGAGAGGACCGGGAAGAGGGCGCGAGGCATCCCGAAGGTCATCGCCGAGAGGTCGATGACGAAGCCGCCCATCACCGGCTTCTGACGGCGGACGAAGGCGAGGCCGCTGCGGATCGAGCGCAGCACCGGCTCGTGCACGGCGCCCGGATCGACCGGCTGCGGCGACATCAGGAAGGCGGCGCCAGCCATCCCGAGGCAGCTGACCGCGTCGACCGCGTAGGGGACGGAGATGCTGAACGCCGCGATCAGCAGACCGCCGATCGCCGGCCCGACGACCTGGGTCAGTTGCTGCAGCCCATAGGTAAGCGAGAGGGCGCCGCGCAGGCGGTCGGCCGAGATGGTGTTGGGGACGATCGCGGCCACAGCCACGCTCTGCAGGCCGGCGGCACCGGCCATCGCCGCGGCGAGGAAGTAGAGGATCCAGACCGGCGGCTCAGCGGAGATCGCAGCCAGCGAGAGCGCGGTGGCGACCGCGACCAGCGCCAGCTGGCAGGTGAGCAGCAGGGTGCGGCGGTCGAAGCGGTCGGCGAGGGCGCCGCCGTAGAGCGAGCCGGCGGCGAGCGGGACGACCTCGGCGGCACCGACGAGGCCGGTCTGGAAGGCCGAGCCGGTGACGACGAACACCTGGTAGGGCAGCGCAACCAGGGTCGCCTGGGTGCCGAGCCCGGTGATCAGCGAGCCGATGGTGAGACGGCGGAAGTCGCGCGACTCCCGCAGGGGCCGTACGTCGACCGCTATCCGCCTGACCCAACTCAAGCTGGCGACGCTAGCGGAGTCATAAGATCGGCCCGTGAGGGCGATCGTCCAGCACTCTTACGGCGGCCCCGAGGTGCTCGAGCTGGAGGAGGTACCGGCGCCCGAGCCGATCGCGACCGAGGTCCAGGTCCGCGTACACGCCGCCGGCATCAACCCGGTCGACTTCAAGACCCGGGCCGGGACGGGGATGGCGGGAATCCTCGAGCCGCCGATGACGATCGGCTGGGACGTCGCCGGCACGGTCACCGAGGTCGGGGTCGGGGTGACCCGCTTTTGCGTCGGCGACGAAGTGCTCGGCATGCCCTGGTTCCCGCGTGAAGCCGGCGCCTACGCCGAGTACGTGGCGGCGCCCTCGCGCCACTTCGTCGGCAAACCACACACCCTCTCCTTCGAGGAGGCGGCGGCGCTGCCGTTGGCGGGACTGACCGCCTGGCAGCTCGTCGTCGACGCGATCTCGCTGCAGCAGGGTGACGACATCCTGATTCACGGCGGCGCCGGCGGAGTCGGCCACCTCGCGGTGCAGATCGCCAAGGCGCGCGGCGCCACCGTCTTCGCCACCGCCCGCGCCGAGCAGGCCGAGTGGCTGCGCGAGCTCGGAGCCGACGAGGTGATCGACTACCGCAGCGAGCGCTTCGAGGAGCGGGTCGCCGACCTCGACGCGGTGATCGACTTCCCGGGCGGCGACCTCGGCGCGCGCTCGCTAGAGGTGCTGCGGCCGGGTGGCAAGCTGGTCCAGGTGCGAGGCACCGTCGCCGAGGAGCTGCTGGCGGCCGCGAAGGATCGCCAGCAGCGGGTCACAGGTTTCCTGGTCGAGCCCGACCCGGTCGGCCTCGATGGGCTCGTCTCGCTGATCGAGGCGGGCAAGCTGCAGATCCACGTCGATCAGGTGCTCGATCTCGAGCAGGCCGCCGAGGCTCACCGGATGGCCGAAGCGCACCACGGAGGCGGCAAGCTCGTGCTGCGGGTGAGCTGAGATGGAGCGGGTGGCGTTGGTGACGGGGGCGACCGACGGGCTCGGGCGCGGTGTCGCCGAGCGGTTGGCGGCGGCGGGGCTGACCGTCCACCTGCACGGGCGCGATGCCGGCAAGCTCGAGCGGACTGCGGCGGAGATCGCGGAAGCGACCGGGAACGAGCGGTTGGTCCAGCACCGCGCCGACTTCGCCTCGCTGGCGCAGGTGCGGGCGCTGGTGGGCGAGGTCGAGGGGTCGACCGAGGCGCTCCACGTCCTGGTCAGCAACGCCGGGATCGGCTCGGGCAAACCAGAACTGACGACGCGGCAGGAGAGCGAGGACGGCTACGAGCTGCGCTTCGCGGTCAACTACCTGGCCGGCTTCCTGCTGATCATGGAGCTGCTGCCGTTGCTGCAGCGCTCGGCGCCGGCGCGGATCGTCGAGGTCGCCTCGCTCGGCCAGGCGCCGATCGACTTCGACGACCCGCAGATCGAGCGCGGCTACTCGGGCACCCGCGCCTACTCGCAGAGCAAACTGGCGCAGATCAGCTTCGGGTTCGAGCTGGCGGAACGGCTCGGCCCCGACTCCGGCGTCACCGTCACCAGCCTTCACCCGTCGACCTTCATGCCGACCAAGATCGTGATCGAGGAGCGGGGTGAATCGCTCGACTCGTTGGAGGATGGGATCGAGGCGACGGTGCGGCTGGCGATTGGCGAGGACGTCGAGGGAGTGAGCGGCGAGTTCTTCGACCGCCAGCGCGAGGCGGCGGCGCAGGAGCAGGCCTACGACCCCGAGGCGCGGCGCCAGCTCTGGGACCTGAGCCTGGAGCTGACCGGGGCGCGGGACACGGTCGCCGGCTAGTCGCCCTAGCGGCGGCGGCCGAAGCTGTGGCCGGCGGGGGCGACCTCGCGCAGCTCGGCGATCACCAGTTCTCGGTCGCGGCGTGAGGGTGCGCCGGCTGGGGGCTCGGGACGGGCGGCGTCGGGGGGTGGGCCGGCGAGGTCGCTGCGGCCGCCCGGCGTGATCCCGGGCGGCGCCGGGCGGGGAGGGCGGCGGCGCGGGCCGCCGCGGCCGGGCTGGAGGTTCTCGGCGGACGGAGGGGTCGCGCCCTCGCGAGGCGCCGGCTTCTCCGCCGTGGTGTCAGTGGCTGCCGCCGGGCGCTCGAGCTCGACGATCTCGCGGACGACGACGTTGATCGTCCCTTCGCGGCGCTCGAGCTTGCCGGTCGCGCGGACCAGGGGTGAGGCGCGGACGGTGCGGCGGTGGCGGTCGTAGACGCGGGGCGGCACGATCAGGTTGACGCTGCCGCGCTCGTCCTCGATCAGCATGAAGACGACGCCTTTCGCCGTCTCCGGCCGCTGGCGGGCGGTGACCATGCCGGCGACTTCGACGGTGGTGCCGTCATCGGTTCCCTCGAGGTCGGAGCTGCGCAGGAGGTCGGGGGCGAGCTCGGGGCGCATCAGCTCCATCGGGTGGCGGCCGAGGACCATCCCGGTGGTGCGGTAGTCGGCGATCAGCTCGCCCCACTCGCCGAGCGGCTCCAACTCGGGCGAGTCCGGCGGCTCGATCGGCAGCGCCAGCTGGGTGCCGTCGCGCGAGCCGCGGCTGTTGCCGGTCACCCCGACCGCCCAGAGCGCCCGCCGCCGGTCGCCGCTCGGGTCGCGCGGGACGCGGTCGAGCGCCCCGGCCCAGGCCAGTCGTTCGAGGCTGGCCAGCCCCGCCCCCGAGCGCGAGGCGAGGTCGGCGATCCCGCGGTAGAGGCCGTTGCCTTCGCGCTCGGCGACCAGCGCCTCCATCTCCTCCTTCTTCACTCCCTTGACGTAGCCGAGCCCGACCCGCACCACCAGGCCGCCGCGCAGCTCGGGGTTCTCGCGCGGCGTCTCGACGTGGCAGAGGACGCGGCTGCGGTTGGCATCGGGCGGGGCGACGCGGATGCCGCGCCGCTGCGCCTCGTGGACCAGCGAGTCGGGCGGGTAGAAACCCATCGGCTGCTCGTTCAGCAGCGAGCAGAGGAACTCGGGGCCGTAGTGGATCCGCAGCCAGGCCGACTGGTAGGCGAGCAGGCCGAAGGCGGTCGAGTGCGCCTTCGGGAAGCCGAAGCCGGAGAAGCCCTGGATCTGTGACCAGACGGTTTCCGCGGTCCCCAGCGGCACCCCCTTGCCCACCGCGCCGACCAAGAACGAGTCGCGGTGTTCTTCGATCGCCTCCTGCGAGCGCTTGCGGCTCATCGCCCGCCGCAGCCCCTCGGCCTCGGCCGGGGCGAAGTCGGCGAGCGCCATCGCCACCTCGATCACCTGCTCCTGGTAGACGATCGTCCCCAGCGTCTCTTCCAGCGGCTCCCGCAGCAGCTCGTGCTCGTAGGGGACCTGGTAGCCGGGGACCTCGCGCAGCGCCTTGCGGCGCTCGATGTAGGGGTGGACGGCGCCGCCCTGGATCGGCCCCGGCCGGACCAGCGCAACCTGGACGGTGATGTCGTCGAGGTTTTCCGGCCGGGTGCGGGGCAGCATCTGCATCTGGGCGCGGCTCTCGATCTGGAAGACGCCGGTGGTCTGGGCGGAGCGGATCGACTCGTAGGTCTGCTCGTCCGCCATGTCGATCCGCGAGAGGTCGACGTGCTCGCCGCGCGCCGCGGCGATCTCCTCGACGCAGCGCTCGACCGCCGAGAGCATCCCCAGCCCCAGCAGGTCGATCTTCAGCATCCCGGCGTCGGCGCAGGAGTCCTTGTCCCACTGGACGATCTGGCGGCCGACCATCGCCGCCGGCACGATCGGGCAGACCTCGACCAGGGCGTCGGTCGAGATCACCATCCCGCCCGAGTGCTGGGAGGCGTGGCGGGGCAGCCCCAGCGCCTCGCCGCCGAGCTCGAGCAGGGCCCGCCAGCGCGGCGCCCGCGCCCGCTCGGCGCCGAGCGCGGCGACCAGGTCGCGCTCCAGCTCGCGCGAGGTCTCGTGGAAGCCGACCGTCTTCGCGACCTTGTCGATCTCCTCGGGCGGCAGACCGAGCGCCTTGCCGAGGTCGCGGACGATGCCGCGCGGCCGGTAGGTCGGGAAGGCGGCGACCAGCGCCGAGCGCTCGGCGCCGTAGACCTCGTGGACGCGCGGGATCAGCACCTCGCGGACGTCGCGGGGAAAGTCGAGGTCGATGTCCGGCATCGACTTGATCCCCTCGCTGAGGAAGCGGCCGGCGAAGAGCTTGTTCTTGACCGGGTCGATGTGGGAGAGGCCGGTCAGGTAGCAGACGATCGAGCTGACGCTGGAGCCGCGGCCGCGGCCCGGCGGCAGCGGGCGGCGGGCGGCGGAGCCGCCGCGGACCTCGACGGCAACGTCGCGTGCCAGCTCGAGCAGCTCGTGGTGGAGGAGGAAGAAGCCGGAGAGGCCGAGCTTGCGGATCGTCGTCAGCTCCTCGGCGAGGCGCTCTTCGGCGGCGCGCCAGTGGCGCTCGCGGGCGTATGTCTCGAAGAGACGGACGCGGCAGATCTCGGCGAGGACGAAGTCGGCGTCCTCGGCCCGCGGGTAGCGATAGCCGAGGTCGGTCCGCAGGTCGAACTCGAGCCGCTCGGCGAGGCGCAGCGTCTCGGCGACCGCCGCGGGGTGCTCGGCGAAGCGCGCCGCCATCGCCGCCGGCGCGGCGAGCACCGAGCTGGCGTTGCCGCGGCGGTGCGGCTCGGACTCCTCGAGCGTCTCGTTGCGGCCGACCGCGACCAGCGCGTCCTGCAGGTGGGCGCGGCGGCGGGCGTGGGCATGGACGTTGCCGGTGGCGACGGCGGCGACGCCGAGCCGCGCGGCGACGGTCTCGAGCCAGCGGTTGCGGGCGCGGTCGCGGCGCCAGTAGGGGCGCTGCAGCTCGACCCGGAAGTGGCCGGGGCCGAAGGCCTCGAGCAGGCGGCGGCCGAGGCGCTCGCCGCGGGCGGTGTCGCCGCGCTCCCAGGAGCCGGCGAGGGCGCCGTCGCGGGCGCAGCCGGAGAGGCAGACGAGGCCCTCGGCGTGGGCTTCGAGCTGCTCGAGGGTCGCCCACGGCGGCATCGCGGTGCGCGGGGTGTTGTCGCGGGTGTGGGCGTGGGCGGCGGTCAGCAGCCTGCAGAGGTTGCGATAGCCGGCGGCGGACTCGACCAAGAGGGTGAGGTGGACGAAGTCGGGCTCGGTCGCGGCGGGCGCACCGGCAGGCGCGGGCGGCGCCAGGTTGACGGTCAGCTCGGTCCCGGTCAGGGGCCGCAGATCCAGGCCTTCGCAGGACTCGGCGAACTCGCGCGAGCCCCAGACGCCGTCGTGGTCGGTCAGCGCCAGCGCCGAGTAACCATGGGTCTCGGCGGCGTAGGCGAGCTCGAGCGGGGTCGAGGCGCCGTCGAGGAAGGAGAAGGCGGAGTGGGCGTGGAGCTCCGCGTAGGGCGGGGTCGGCATCGGTGGCTCCCTTAGGCCCGCTGGCGAAACCAGCGCCCGCTGACCGCGCAGCGGTAGACGACGGCGACGCGGCCGTCGGCCAGGGCCAGCTCGTAATAGCTGCGGCGCAGCTCCTCGGGGTCCCACCAACGGTCTTCGACCACCCACTGCTCGCGTATCGCCTCGACCGCGATGCCGTCGACCGCCAGCGGCAGCCGCTCGGGGCCGAGCCGGACCGCGACCGGCTCGGGCGCGTAAAGCCGCTTCAGTCGCGGAGTCACCGCCGCGCCCGCGTCACATCTCCGGGAACGGCGTCAACATCGCCCAGCGCTCGGGGACGCGCGAGGCGGAGTCGACCGGGAGGATCTTCAGCAGTGCGCTGGCGCCCTGGGTGGCGCGGACCTCGCGCACGGCGGCGCCGAGCCGGCGCCGCCGTGGCTCCTCACCGCCGACCGCGAGCTCGAGCTGGTCGCTGGCGGCTGGGCCGAGGCCGAGCGCCCGCAGCCGCAGCGCCGTCACCGGCCCCGGCAGCTCCTCGAGCCGCGGCACCAGCAACCGCGACAGCGCCCGGGCCGAGGCGGTCGGGCGGCCCAGCCCCTGTTCGACGCTCCAGCTGCCGCCGCCGGCAAGAAGCGCCCCCAGCCGCACCCCGAGCAAGGTCCGCCCGCCCCGCTGCGGCAGCGCCAGCAGGCGGTCGACGAGCAGCTCCAGCGCCCGCTCGAGCAGGCGGCCCGCTGTCCCTTCCGGCAGCTCGATCGATTCCGCCAGGTCCTCGTAGGGCGGCCGCGGCTGCAGCGGCTCGTCCTCGCCGCGGGCCAGGGAATGCGCCGCCAGCCCGAGCCGGCCGAAGCGGTCGGCGACCTGGTCGGCCGAGAGCTGCGCCAGCTCCGGCAGGGTCTCGATCCCGAGCCGCTCGAGCGCCTCGAGCAGCGCCTCGACCTCGGGCCCGGGCGCCGCGAGCCTCGAGCGCAGCGCCTCGACCGGGACCGGGCTCCCCCACTCCGTCGCCGCCAGGTAGGCGGCGAACCGCGTCGGCCCGGTGGCGATCCGTCGTCGTCGCCCCAGCGCCCGCCTCGCCACCGCCAGCACCCCCGCCGAGGATCCCCCGTACATCCCCCGCAGCCCGTCGACGGCGAAGAAGGCCTCCCCCGCCCGCCGCGACTCGACCGCCGCGCCGATCGCCTCCAGACGCTGCACCATCCTCTCGGTCGCCTCGGCCACGGCGACCGGATCGTCAAGCTCTGCGCGCCCGGGCCGAGGCCCCCCGGAACGACCCGGGCGCGCTGGAGATGCCGAGCGACTATCGATGACGCAAGCGATCTCCATACGAACATATGTTCGTATCGGCCACTCCGAAAGTCAAGAGCTGAATCTAAATTTCGCGCAGCCGAACGGTTGCGCCGGGCGCAGGCGAAGGGGTAGCTCGGCCCGGCCGGCTAGGCGCGGGCGACCTTGCTCGCCTCGTCGCTCCCTATATATGGAGTGAGGGCGAACTCGACCAGGTCCGGCAGCAGCTCCTCGAGCTCGGCGGCCTGGCCGGCGATGATGCGGCGCGAGATCAGCGAGACCATGCCGCCGACCAGCGCCTGCTCGGTGGTCGACGAAAGGCGCGAGAGGACCTCCTCGGAGCGCCCTTCGCGGCCCGCCTCGAGGTACGGAACGAGCCCCTGGATAGCGGCGTCGTAGCGCTCGACCACGACCGGGCCGGCGACCAGCGACTCGACCATGCAGAGGCGCGCCAGATTGGGCTCGGCGGCGAGGAACTCGAGCATCGCGGCGAGCCCGGCGCGGACCGCCTGCGGCCAGTCGGACTCCTGCTGGAAGGCGTTCTCGATCCGCTCGGAGAGCTCTGTCATCACCGTGTCGTAGGCGGCGACGAAGCACTCGTCCTTGGAGTTGAAGTGCTCGTAGAAGGTCCGCCGCGAAACGGCAGCGTGGCGGGTGATGTGGGCGATCGTGGTCGAGGCGTAACCGTTTTCGGCGATCGCCTCGGCCAGACCGGCGATCAGCCGCTCACGCTGGTTGTGGACGACGAACTCGCGCGGAAGGCCGTGCCGGCCCGGCGGCAGGCGCGAGAGCTCGGGCGGATACTCGTGCTCGGCGTCGACTGAATTGGGTGGGTCGGCAGGCAAGTGGAGGCGAAGATACCGGTCGGGGGGAACCGAGCCTACAGGCGAGTTCGCTATTCAGCCAGTGCCCGTTTGGCGGCGTCGGCGCCGATGTACGGGGTCAGCGCAAACTCGACCAGGTCCGGTCGCAGCTCCTCGATCCGCTCTGTGTCCCCTTGGATGATCCGCTGGTAGATGACCCAGAAGATGCCGCCGATCACCGTCTCCTCGAGCGTCGCCGGTAGCTCCTCGCCGTGCGGCGAGACCTTGCGGCCGATCCGGAACAGCGGTCCAAAGGCCTGCAGCGACTGCTCGTAGCGGGCCAGCGAGTCGGGGCCGGCGGAGAGTGCCTCGACGATGCAGGTCCGCGCCAGCGCTGGCTCTTCGGCGACGTAGCCGAGGAAGGCGGCGAGACCGGCGTCGACCCGGTCGGGCCAGCTCTCGACCGCGCTGGCCGCCTCGACGACGCGGCGCAGCGCCTCCTCGACCGCGTAGTCCTGGGCGGCGAGGAAGCAGTCTTCCTTCGAGGTGAAGTTCTCATAGAAGGTGTTGCGGGCGATCCCGGCGCGGCTGACGATGTCGGCTACGGTGACCGCGCGGTAGCCGCGGCTGACCGTCTCCTCGGCGAGGGCGGCGATGATCCGGGCCCGCTGGTGACGGGCGATGAACTCGCGGGAGAGCTGCTGACGGCCGGGGGGCGGGCGCATCGTGGTGGGCCTATCTGCCACGAACGCCAGCGTACCCCAGCGCCACTGGTTCAGGTGTTTCGTGTGATCGAAACCCATAGAGTCTTCGGTGCGGGACTTGCCGTTCCCCAAACCGAACTCGGGAGGTTCGGGTGGTGGGCGGCGCCGCCCCGGGCCTTGCCGGACGCCAAGCGCCAGAAGATCCTCGCCGCGATACTCGCCGTGGTTGGCGAGCAGGGTTACGAGCGCGCCTCGGTCCAGGCGGTGCTCGACCGCGCCGGCCTCTACCGCCAGGCCTTCTACGACCACTTCACCTCGAAGGAGGACTGCTTCGCCGCGGCCTACGAGGAGGCGGCGACAGCGGTCGAAGCCCAGGTCCGGACCGCGGCTGGCGGCGGCCGCAGTTGGGAGGAACAGCTGCGGGCCGGGCTTGGCCGGTTGCTCGAGCTGCTCGACGACGACCCGGTTTTGGGCCGGGCGCTGCTGGTCGAGGTGCATCCGACGCGCGGCGGCTTTCCGGGAATCCATTCAGTTCTGCACGCGCTGCTGGCGAACGGCCGCGGCGGCCTGCGCGAGCTGCGCGGCGAGCTGATGTACGTCGCGGTGCTCCCCTACCGCGGCGCCGACGCGGCGGCGGCAATGGCCGCGGGCTGACCCGGCGGCGTTCGCCCTTGGTGGCCCAGAGGGCTACAAGCGGCGAATCGGTCAGGCGCCGGCGCCGTGGCGGCCCTCGCCGGCAGCAAAGCGCGCGGCGCCGCGCAGCGCCTCGGCCAGCGTCTCGCGGCCGAGGCGGTGCTCGAGCGCGAGACCCTCGGCGAGCGGCAGACCGGAGCCCTCGATCGCGGCGCGGCGGTCGGCGAGCAGCGCTCCCTGCGGGAAGGCGGCGAGCCGCTCGGCCAGCTCGAGCGCCTGGGTCAGATGGGCGCCGGGCTCGACGACCTCGGTCACCAAACCGATCGCCAGCGCCTCCTCGACGCTGACCGGGCGGCCGGTGAGGATCAGGTCGAGGGCCCGGCCGAGACCGACGACGCGCGGCAGCCGCTGGGTGCCGCCGTCGATCAGCGGCACGCCCCAGCGCCGCTCGAGGCAGCCGAAGGTCGAGCTCGGCGTCGCCAGCCGCAGGTCGCACCAGAGCGCCAGCTCGAGCCCACCCGCCACACACCAGCCGTCGATCGCGGCGATCGTCGGCTTCGCCGCGGTCAGCCGGGTGAATCCGAGCGGGCCGGCCGGGTCGTCGACGTCGAGCCCGTCCGACTTCAGGTCGAACCCGGCGCAGAAGGCCTCGCCGCCGGCCCCGGTGAGGACCATCACCCGCGCCTCGCCGTCGGCTTCGAAGGCCTCGAAGCCCTCCCGCAACTGCCGAGCGGTCGCCAGGTCGACCGCGTTGCGGCACTGCGGCCGCTCGATCGTCAGCACCGCCGCGGCACCGCTCCGTTCGTAGCTGACCACGTCCCCCACCCGCCAATCCTCCCACGCGCCGCTTTTACGGCCGTTTTCCCGGTCGCCTCACCGGACACATTTGCCACAGCAAATCCCACTGATTAAATGACTAACCTCATGTTCGGCCATCCCCCCCGCATGGCCGCCGGAGAGCGCCCTACCGTGGGCCGCCTCGGCGGCATCGCCAACGACGAAATCGAGCGCGGCGAAAAGGCGCTGTGGCTGGCCGGCGGTGGCTTCCGCGCGGCGCTCTTTCACCTCGGGGCGCTGACCCGGCTGAACGAGCTCGGGCTGCTGTCGCGGACCGGCACGGTCGGCGCCGTCGGCGGCGGCTCAATTGTCGCCGCGCTGCTCGCGACCCGAGTGCCGTGGCCGCTGCACGGCGCCTACCGCGACTGGCCCGAGCGGGTCGCCGAGCCGCTGCGCGAGATCACCCGCCGCAACGTCCGCGCCCGCTCGCTGCTGTGGCGGCCCGTGGCGGGCGTCACGGTGGGCCTCGAGGAACGTTACGCGCGCGAGTTGATCGCAGCGGCCGAGCTCGGCGAGCAGTCCAATTGGGGACCGCGCTTCGTCTTCGGCGCCTCGGGGCTGACGCTGAGCGGGCTCGCCGCCGGCTGGGAGGAGTGCCTCGAATGGGCGCTCGAGCTGCCGGCGGGGGCCGGCTACGACGAACGGCTGGTCGCGGAGACGATCGCCACCGTGCGGACAGACCTCGACGCCTTCGGTGAGGCCGAGCAGGCGGTCCTGGAGAACCACGGCTACCTGCTCGCCGACGCAGCGCTGCGGGCCGACGGCCTGACCGCCGCGGCCGGGATCGAGCCGTTGCCGCCGTTGCCGCCGCACCCGCGCTGGATGGACCCCGAGCGGGTCCGCGCCGCGCTCGGCGCCAGCTCCCGCCGGACCCCGATCGGCCGCCTCCGCCCGCGGCGGGCCAAGCGCAGCGACCGCGCCCCGCAACCGCGCTCGCCCGAGCTGACCGCGCTGCTCGAGCGACACCGGCCGCTGCTCCGCTACGACTCGCTCGAGTGCAGCCGTGCCGACTCGGCGGCGACGATCTGCTCGCTCGCCGTCCCCGGGAGCCGCAGCAACAGCCTCCACCGCGCCGACGGCACCCTGATCGCCGCCGTCGCACCGCGCGGCGAGGCGGCGCGGCTCGAGCTCTCCTTCCTCGGGGCAACCTCCTACTCCGACGGCCGGCCGGTCGAAAGCGGCGACCACCTCGACGAGTGCGGCGGTTCGCTGGCCGCCGACGCGCTCGCCCTGCGCGCCGACCCCGAGCTCGCCGACGTCGTCTATGGCCGGGCCCGCCGCGGGCCAGCCGGCTTGCTCTGGCTGCAGTACTGGCTCTTCTTCTACTTTGCCGACCGCGGTCACCTCGGAATCGAGCAGCACGAGGGCGACTGGCAGCTGATCCAGATCGGGCTCGGCAAAGACGGCGAGCCGCGGGTGGCGACGCTGGCACGCGACGTCGGTTCGCTGCGGCTCGCCTGGGAGGAGGTCGAGACGGCGGGCGACGAGGACGGGCCGGTTGCGGTCGTCTATCCGGCCCGCGGCTCACACGCGCCGCTGCCGCGGGCGGGGACCTTCGCGGCGCCGGTCGTCCCCGACCACAACGACGGCGGTGGCCCGCTGGTGCGGCCGCGGCTGCAGCCGATCGGCGACGACGGTCCCGGCTGGGTCCGCTGGCCCGGGCGCTGGGGAGCGACCCGCCGCCGCGAGTACTTCGAGGCCGAGAGCCCGCACGGGCCGGGGCGGCGGGCCGAGTGGTGGGACCCGGCCGAGCTCGAACGCGAAGCGCAGCTGTGGGACGGGGAGACTGCCGCCAGCGACGGGCTGGCGCCGCCGCCGGCTCCGCAACTTCGGGCCCGGCGCGAGGACGGGCTGGCGCTGGTCGAGTACTCGTTCGGCGAGCCGCTGCCGGAGGTGGCCGTGCCGACCCGTCTCGTCGCCGCGCCGGTCGACGCGCGGGGCGAAGTCGGGCCGACGCGGGCGCTCGCGCTCGATGGCGAGCGGGGCCGCTTCACGCTGCAGCTGCCGCCCGAGGGAGACTGGGCCGGGGTGCGGGCCGGCGCGGCATCGGAGCGCGGCCTGCCAGGACCGGTGGCCGCGGCGCGGCTCGAGCGCTAGCCGCCGCAAGGTTTTCACCCCTATAGAGGGTGCAAGTGCGGCAACGGTGGGGAGCGGGCGGGCTAGTCGCCAGGAGGCTCACGGGGTTCGCTGACGACGCCCAGCTCCCGGCTGCGTGGCGCCCCGGTCGCCAGCCAGGGAGGGCAGGTCTCCCGGGCTCGCGACGAAAGCTAGGCGCCGGGTCGGACGCCGCCGGGCGGCCGAAAGCGGGCACGAAAAACGACCGGTGGTGACGCTCGTTGCCTGCCGTGCGCGTAGCCTTCGCGCTCAGAAGCTCGTTACGTCACCTTCGGAACCCGCTTCCCGCTTGGCTTTCGCGGGGGCCGGTCCCTCCCGGTCGCAGGGCGAACCTACGGGGCTCCCAGCCGGTGCGCAAGGGGCCCGCCGTTCACGAATCCGCAAAATCGGGGATTGCGCCGCCGGGCGGACCGATTTCGGCGTCGCGCGCCCCCGCAAAAAGTCGCCCGACCCGGGGGTGGCGGACGTCTGCCGGCGGCTGTACGTTCTGCGCGGAATGACTGGGGGATCAGAGGCGTCCGCGCGGCGGGCGCGGCGCAACGTGGTCCTGACCGCGGCCATCGCCGGCCTCGGTGGGCTGCTGTTCGGCTACGACACGGGGATCATCGCCAGCGCCCTGCTGTTCATCAAGACGGACTTCGCGCTCGGCAGCTTCGAGCAGGGCCTGGTCGTCGCCGCGGTCCCGATCGGCGCGATCGCCGGCGCCGCGATCGCCGGCCCGGCCGCCGACACCTACGGGCGTCGCCTGATGATCCTGCTCTCGGCTGCCGTCTTCATCATCGGCGCCCTCGGCAGCGCCGCCGCCGACGGTCTCTTCGTGTTGGTCGTCGCCCGTGTCGTGATCGGAGTGGCAATCGGGCTCGCCAGCGCCGCGGCGCCGGTCTACATCTCCGAGGTGGCGCCGCCCGAGAGTCGCGGCCGCCTCGTCAGCTTCTTCCAGCTGGCGGTGACGATCGGGATCCTCGTCGCCTACCTGGTCGGCCTCGCTTTCGACGCCAGCGAAGGCTGGCGCTGGATGCTCGGGCTCGGCTGCGTGCCGGCCCTGGCGCTCGGCTTCGGGATGCTGCGGATGCCGCAGAGCCCGCGCTGGCTGGTGATGAGCGGCGACGACTTCGCGGCGCGGGCGGTGCTGGCGAAGATCCGCGTCGACGACCCCGACACGATCGACCGCGAGCTGGAGGAAATCGAGGAGAGCCTTGACGAAAAGCCCGGCTCCTGGCGCGAGCTCCTGCAGCCGGTGGTGAAAGCGGCGCTCGTGGTCGGCGTTGGGCTGGCGATCCTGCAGCAGGTGACCGGGATCAACACGGTCATCTACTACGCGCCGACGATCGTCGAATTCACCGGCGTCAACTCCTCGGCAGGCTCGATCCTCGCCGCCGTCGGGGTCGGCGTAATCAACGTCGGCGCGACGCTGGTGGCACTGCGGCTGCTCGACGTCAAGGGCCGCCGAGCGATGCTGATGGTCGGCGTCTCGGGGATGGTCGCCTCGCTGATCGCGCTCGGCGCCGCCTTCATCGGCGGCGGCGGCTCGACCATCGCCTCGGTCGTCGCGATCGCCAGCCTGATGGCCTACGTCGCCGCCTTCGCGATCAGCCTCGGGCCGATCTTCTGGCTGCTGAACGCCGAGATCTACCCGCTCAACGTCCGCAGCAAGGCCGCCGGGATCGGGACGATGGCGAACTGGACCTTCAACTTCATCGTCTCGCTGACCTTCCTGCTGCTGATCGAAGCGCTGGGCCGCACCGGCGCCTTCTGGTTCTACGCCGCGATCGGCATCGTAACCCTCTGGTTCTGTTGGAAGTTCGTGCCGGAGACGAAAGGCAAACACCTGGAGGACATCCAGGCCTACTTCCAGGCTCGCGTCGACGGCAAGGACCCGGATCCCGATCCCGACTCGGGCAGCTTCGAGCCCGCCGGGCGCTGAGCCGGCACTCGGCCGCGCCCCGGTACCCTGGCCCGATGCGCATCGACGAGATCATCGCCTCGCGGCGGCCGACCTTCTCGATCGAGTTCTTCCCGCCGAAGACCGAGGAGGCGACCGAGGAGCTGGTCGCGACGGCGCGGGCCCTGGCGCTGCTCGAGCCCGACTTCGTCTCGGTCACCTACGGGGCCGGCGGCTCGACCCGCGACGGCACGGTCGAGGTGACGCGGCGCCTGAAGGACGAGCTCGAGCTGGAGACGATGGCCCACCTCTCCTGCGTCGGCGAGACGACCGAGGGCCTGGCGGCGACGCTCGACCGGATCGAGGCGGCCGGGATCGAGAACGTCTTCGCGCTGCGCGGC
>Ga0105249_10001775_pt1 | contig 18798 bp, 15 predicted proteins | sample KBSS44metaG_FD_81522 | JGI IMG/M metagenome (GOLD analysis project Ga0105249, IMG submission 81522) | Switchgrass rhizosphere microbial communities from Kellogg Biological Station, Michigan, USA - KBS S4-4 metaG | ecosystem: Host-associated > Plants > Roots > Rhizosphere > Soil | place...
CCGAACGTGGTCTCACCTCCATCATTGCGACCCACAATACGAGGCTTTCCGCCGCCTGCGATCGCGTCCTTCGGCTCGAAGAGGGCAGGCTGAGGCCGGCGTAGCCGACATTGCGTCGATCGTGGCGTACCGGGCGTCCTAATGGGTACGAGCGGTCCGCTACCGCTGCAGACAGAGCGCCAATCACCCGATGAAATAGGTGTACAGCCGGAAGACTTCTGGAGCGATGCCGCTATGGGCGACAGCCCTAAATGCTGTCTACAAGGTAACTTAGGACGAGATTCCAGTGGTGGCGAAGGACGCCGTTGCCGTATAATGCGGCAAGGGTTGTCCTTCCGTTTCACATAGGTAACCGGATGTTCGAACGTTATACGGAAAGAGCGCGACGGGTGCTTTTCTTCGCGCGCTACGAGGCAAGTCAGCTCGGTAGTATTTCCATCGAAACCGAGCACCTTCTCCTTGGATTGATTCGCGAGGGCAAGGGGCTGACAAGCCGGATCTTTGCCCGGTCACATCTCTCTCTCGAAAGCATTCGCAAGGAAATCGAAGGGCGCACGGTCTTTCGCGAAAAGGTCTCGACGTCGGTTGAGATTCCATTCAGCGCCGAGACCAAGCGCGTCCTGCAGTTTGCTGCCGAGGAGGCCGATCGGCTGCTGCACAATTACATCGGCACCGAGCACCTTTTGCTTGGGATCCTTCGCGAAGAACGGTCCGTGGCGGCGACCATCCTGATGGAAAAGGGGATGCGTCTCAACACGGTGCGCGAGGACATCGTGGCGCTTCTCAACGAGAAGACCACGCTCACCCGCGTCAAAGAGACGCCGCTTCTTGCTGAGTTCAGCCGCGACCTGACGGAAGCGGCGATGAAAAACCAGCTCGATCCGCTGGTCGGACGGCACATTGAGATCGAGCGCGTGCAGCAGGTGCTTTGCCGGCGCACGAAGAACAATGCCGTGCTCATCGGCGAGCCCGGCGTCGGCAAGACCGCCATCGTCGAAGGACTGGGGCAGAAGATCGTCTACGGCGACGTGCCGCATTTCCTTGCCGACAAGCGCCTCCTCGCGCTGGACATTTCGTTGATTGTCGCCGGCACCAAATATCGCGGTCAGTTCGAGGAGCGCCTCAAGGCGATCATGAAGGAGCTGACCGAGAACCCGAACATCATTGTCTTTATCGACGAGCTGCACACGCTGGTCGGTGCAGGTTCTGCCGAGGGTTCTCTCGATGCGGCAAACATTCTGAAGCCGGCGCTGTCGCGCGGTGAAATCCGCTGCATCGGCGCGACGACGCCGTCCGAATACCGGAAGTACATCGAGAAGGACCGTTCACTCGAGCGCCGGTTCCAGGCCATCAAGGTCGATCCGCCGACCGAGCGCGAAACGATTGAAGTGCTCACCGGCGTCAAGGACCGATACGAGTCATTCCATCACGTCGAGTACACGAGCGAAGCGATCGAGGCAGCCGTCTATCAGTCGAACCGCTACATCACCGATCGATTCCTCCCCGACAAGGCGATCGACCTGATCGACGAAGCGGGCGCGCGTGCGAAGCTGCGCGAGGCTGGTTACAGCGAGGAGTTCGGCGAGATCAATCGCAGCATTCGCGTTGCGGTCGAGCAGATGGAAACAGCGGTTTCGGAGAAGAACTTCGAAAAGGCGCAGTTCTATCGCGAGCAGGAAGTGCAGGCGCGCGAGAACCTGCAGTTCGTGCGCGAGAAATTCGACGTCAAGTCGAGCACGCGCCGTGTCCTCGTCGGCAAGGGGGAAATCGACGAGGTCGTTTCCAAGTGGACCGGCGTTCCGTTGACGTCGATCAATCAGGACGAAGGGGACAAGCTCCTGCACATGGAAGATGCGCTGCACAAGCGCGTCATCTCGCAGGACGCGGCAATCTCTGCGCTGTCGCGGGCGATTCGCCGGTCGCGGGCCGGGTTGAAATCACCGAACCGCCCTGTCGGCAGCTTCATTTTCCTGGGACCCACGGGCGTCGGCAAGACCGAACTGGCACGCGCGATCGCCAACTTCCTGTTTGGCAGCGATCACGCGCTCATCCGCTTCGATATGTCCGAGTACATGGAGAAGCACTCGGTGTCGAAGCTGATTGGTTCACCTCCGGGGTACGTGGGGCACGAGGAAGGCGGGCAGCTCACCGAGAAGGTGAAGCGCAATCCTTACTCCGTTGTCCTGCTGGACGAGGTGGAGAAAGCACACCCCGACTTGTTCAACATCCTTCTGCAGGTGTTCGAAGACGGGCATCTGACGGACGGCCTGGGCAACCGGGTGAACTTCAAGAACACGATCATCATCATGACCTCGAACATCGGTGCCCGCTTCATCCAGAAGAAGGCATCGCTCGGGTTCCAGTCGGCCGACTCCGGCGTAATCAGCCGCAGCGTGAACGACATGGTGCTCGGGGAGGTGCGGAAGACGTTCAATCCGGAGTTCATCAACCGCATCGATGAAATCATCGTGTTCGAGGCGCTCTCGGACGAAGACCTGCGGACAATCACGCGACTGCTGGTCAAGCAGGTGAACGATAACCTGGTCGACCGCCGGCTCCGTCTCGAACTCGAGCCGGACGTCGTCGACTGGATCATCGAACAAACATGCAAGGACCGCTCGTACGGCGCGCGTCCGTTACGCCGCGCGATCCAGCGCTACATCGAGGATCCGCTCTCTGAGGAACTCATCCGTGGGCATCTGAAGGGGGGCGACATCCAGATCTACCTCGACGCCGGGGCCCTGGCCTATCGGCCGGTCGGTTCTACGGAAGGCGGGCGCCGGCTGTCTTGACCCAACCTGTCGCGCCGAAGCCGGGTATTCATTGACAGTTACCCGGCGAAGGCGAAAAGGCCACCGGGTGGCCTTACACGTCTAAGATCCAGTAAACTCGTGGCTTGGCCGCTGCCCGTGAATGTCCTCCGGGGGCGGCCTTGTCCAGTCCAGACCCCAGATATGCGTGTTCTATCGTTCTTGTTCGCCGCCCTGACGGTTGCGGCAACCGCCGGAGCGCAGGTGAATCCTGTGCCGCAGTTGCCGGCCACCCCACGGGAGGCGCCGCCGCTGCCGGCCACCATCTGCAATCAACAGGTGCCCGAGCCGGCCCGGCTGCCACCAACCACCACGGGTCCGGTCCTCACCGCCGTCATGCTGTGCTTCGAAAAGCAGGGAGGCAGTCCCGTCGTCGAAGCCAATACCTATCTGTATTACATGCAGGCAAAGGGCAGCCGCCCGTCGCTGAACGAGTGGATCAAGTTCGACGACAGCGTTCAGCAGGTGGCGCTCGCAGACTTCAAGCGCCTGTGGGCGACGAACTTTCTCGACGACCTCGCGATCGAAGTGCGGGACGTCAAGTATGCCAATGGTGTGGTCGGCAAGGTGCTCGTCTACAACATGGAAGAGCGTCAGCGCGTCAAGATCGTCGATTACGTGGGCACTGAAAAGGTCGATACGTCCAAGATCGAAGAAGCGCTGAAGAACAAGTCGATCTCAATCAGGCTGGATTCGTTCATCGACCCAGGACTCATTCGTCGCGTCAGCGGCGTTGTCCATGAGGTCTACGCAGAAAAGGGGTACGAATTCGTCGAGGTGAAACCCGAGATCAAGCCGATCGAGGGTGGGCCGAAGCTTGTGAACGTCACGTTTCACATTACCGAAGGACCCAAGGTCAAGATCCGTCAGGTCGATTTCGTCGGCAATTCAAAAATCAAGGACAGCAAGCTTGCCAAGCAGATGAAGGAGAACAAAGGCGGGGGAATGTTCTCGTTCATTCTGGGGAACGGTACATACAAGGCCGACAAGTTTGAAGAGGATGCCGACAAGGTGGTCGCGTATTATCGCGACCGCGGATACATCGAAGCCCGGGTCGGCCAGCCGGAACTGAAGATCCTCGAGGATTCAAAAGACAGCAAGACGCGATTCGTGGAGCTGCGAATTCCTGTCTCCGAAGGCCAGCAATACCGCATCGGCAAACTCGAGTTCGAGGGGAACAAGATCGTCAATTCGACGGCCTTACGCCCGCTGTTCAAGCTCGAGGAAGGTGAGATCTACAGCGAGAAAGTGGTCCGGAAGGGTTTCGAGAAAGCCAAGGAAGTCTACGGGGTCGGCGGCTACATGGACTTCACCGGTTATCCGGATCTTGCTCCTCGCGGTGCCGCTAACCCCAACGGCAATGGCGGCCCTGACCTGTCGGGTCCGGCTGCGCCTGCTGCGGCGCCTGCCGGCCCGCCCATCGTCGATGTGACGCTGCGTCTGCAGGAAGGCAAGCAGTATTTCATCAATCGCATCACGTTCACCGGGAATACGACGACGCGCGACAACGTCATCCGCCGCGAGTTCCGGCTCGTCGAGAGCGGAGTCTTCAATACGGAAGCTCTGAAGTACAGCGTCAAGCGACTGAATCAACTCGGTTACTTCAAGCCGCTGGAAGGCGAGGCCATCGGCGTCGACAAGACTGCCGGCGTCGACAACAAAGTCGACATCAAGCTGAAGTTCGAGGAGCAGAATCGAAATCAGCTGACCTTTGGCGCCGGCGTGTCGCAGTACGACGGGTTCTTCGGACAGCTGTCGTTCCAGACATCGAACTTCCTGGGGCGCGGCGAAACGTTCACCGTGTCGGCCCAGCAGGGCAGCCGAGCGACGAATTATCAGCTCGCCTTCACCGAGCCATTCCTGTTCGACAAGCCGCAAACCGCCGGCGTCGATCTCTTCATCCGTGAGTTGGAATACATCGGGCTCTACACGCAGTCGTCCAAGGGCGGAAACATCGTCTACGGTTTCCAGGTCCAGGACTTTGCCCGGATGTTCATCAACTACAGCTACGAGAACGTCGAAATCAAGGACCTGAATCCGCTGTTCAACGATCCGCGGATTCTGCGCGGCAACCCGCTGCTGGCCGATTCGTTGCTCACGGCGCAGGGCGGGAAGCGGATCATCAGCAAGATCGGTCCGAGCTACGTCTACAACACGGTCGACAATCCGATCTTCCCGACGGCAGGCAAACGCTACACGATGTCGTTCGACGTGGCGGGTATCGGCGGCAACACGAGTTTCATCAATCCGCGAACCGAGGGCGTCTGGTACTTCCCGCACACGAAGCGGACTTCATTCGGGTTCCGCGCCGCGTGGGAATACCTCCGTCCCTATGGCGACACCAGGGCTCTCCCGATCTTCCAGAAGATCTTCCTCGGCGGCGAGTACAGCATCAGAGGGTTCGACATTCGCTCGGTCTCGCCACGTGATGAGCTCTCTGGCGTTCCAGTTGGCGGCAACAAGAGTCTGCTGTTCAACGCCGAATACCTGATTCACATCGCCGGGCCGGTGCGGCTCGTCCTCTTCGCCGACACAGGCCAGGTTCGTAACGTCGGCGAGCACTTCGCATGGAAGGAGCCGATTTATCGGCGGACGACGCCCGGGACGCTATATCCGCTGTTCCTCGACACCGTTGGTATAATCTCCAATCCGCTTGTAGGGGTGGAATTGCCGGTGCGGACCGAGGTCGTGGGGGAGACTGCCGCGTTCAAGGCATCAACGGGCGCGGAAATCCGCTTCTTCATGCCGGTCCTGAACGTGCCGTTCCGTCTGATTTTTGCGATGAACCCGTCGCGCGGTAACGTGCTCGACAACAACCTGCAGCCGGAGAAGAAGTACAAGTTCCGGTTCGCGGTGGGCTCGACGTTCTGACGAAGTTTCCAGTTTCCAGTCTCCAGTTCCCAAGTGCTCGGTTGCAGGGACGACCGGAAGGAACAAGAGCGGCTGCTGGAACCGCAGTAAATACAGAAGTCGGAAAGTCGTAATCATAAAAACTGGCAACTGGAAGCTGGAAGCTGGAAGCTGGAAACTTTTTTTAAGGGGACTTTGATGAAGGTGTTGAAGACCATGTTTGTAATAACTGCGATCACCGTGCTGGCCGCGGCACCGGGATTCGCACAGGCGACCGGGCAAAAGCCGGCCACGCAGCCGCCCGCCACGCCACCAGCCGCCACAGCGCCGGCGCAGCCTCCTGCCCCCGCGCCGAAGCCCCCGGCGCCATTTCCTGAGGGGGCGAAAGTCGCGTTCATCGACATCCAGGCCATTGCCAGCAACTCGGCAGAAGGCAAAGCGGCAACCGCAAAGCTCGACGAGCTGAGAAAGAAAAAGAACAGCGAGCTTCTCGCGAAACAAAACGCGCTGAAGGCGATGCAGGACAAGCTGCAGGCCGGTGGGACCGTCCTGAACGACTCGGCGCGGGCGCAGCTCGAAAAGGACATCGAGAAGGCCAACCGGGACATGCAGTTCGCCCAGCAGGATGCACAGACGGAAGTTCAGGATCTCACCAACCAGCTCCAGGGTGAATTTCAGGAAAAGCTCAATCCCATCATCGAGCAGCTGCGCGTCGACAAAGGGCTGCTGATGATCTTCAGCATCCGCGACTCGGGCGTCGTTGCTGCCGACGCCGGCCTCGATCTGTCGAGCGAAGTGATCAAGCGCTTCGACGCAGCAACGAAGACTGCGCCGAAGAAGTAGATCTTCGCTGCTCGATTTTCCCTTCTCGGTGTTGATTAATGGGTCGCGTCGCTTCGCCGTCGCGACCCATTCTTTTTGCGGGTTCTTTGGCGACCAGCGCGCAGCGAGCAGCGAGCAGCGAGTCTGGTAAACTCCAACCAGTGTCGATCAATATTCCGGCCGCTCTCGATCGCCTGTGCTACCGGTATCCATCTGCGCTGGTGGATGCGGTGGCGGAGCTCGAGCCGGGGCGCCGCATCGTCGCCTACAAAAACGTCACCGTCAGCGAAGAGTTCTTCCAGGGGCACTTTCCGGGCGCGCCGTTGATGCCCGGCGTCCTGATGATCGAAACGCTGGCGCAGGTCGCGACGATTCTGCTGACGCAGTCAGGCGATGAGCGTGCGGCGGCGCGCGCCTACCTGCGCGGTGTCGATAACGCGAAATTCCGCCTGCCGGTCGTTCCTGGTGATCGACTGCGGCTCGAGGTGACGATGGGTCCGCGCCGCGCGCGCATTGCTCGTGCGCACGCCACGGCGTTCATCGGTGAGAACGTCGCTGCCGAGGCGGACCTCGTGCTCGCTGTCGTCATGCAGCCCCGCAGTGGAGTAGGAGTGGGGGTCACGATTCATCCGACTGCGGTCGTCCATCCGGATGCCGTCATTGGTGAAGGCAGCGTCATCGGTCCGCACGCGGTTATCGGTCAGCACGTTCGTCTCGGACGCAACTGCCGCGTTGGCGCCTCGGCGGTCGTCGAAGGACCGTCGGAGTTTGGCGACGGCAACGAGATTTTCCCGCTTGCCTCGGTCGGCTTGATCCCGCAGGACCTCAAGTTTCGCGGTGAGCCGACGAAGCTGTTGGTCGGCGATCGGAATATCTTTCGCGAGTTCGTCACGATCCACCGCGGCACGGAGGGCGGTGGGGGTGTCACCGAGATTGGCGACCATAACTTGTTCATGGCCTACGCGCACATCGCGCACGACTGTCACGTCGGGAACCACACAATTTTCGGCAATGGCGCCACGCTCGGCGGTCACGTGACGGTCGAGGATTATGCGACGGTCAGCGCTTTTTCCGGAGTGCATCAATTCTGCCGTGTCGGCCGGCATGCCTTCATCGGCGGGTTCTCGGTCGTGACCAAAGATGCGCTGCCGTTTGCCAAGACCGTCGGCAATCGTGCGCGCATCTATGGTCTGAACACAATTGGCCTCGTGCGGCGGAAGTTCTCGTCAGACTCGATTACGAAACTGCGCCGCGCCTACCGCTACCTGCTGCACTCGAATACCAGCCGCGCGCTCGCGCAGATCGAGCGCGATCCATCCCTCCACTGCGACGAGGTCCAGTATCTCGTCGACTTCATCCGCACCTCGAGCCGCGGCGTTGGACTTAGACGACCGAGCCGCCGGCTGGAGGAAGTCGCGGATGAATAGTGGAATCGGTGAATTCGGCTAGGGGTGAGCGACAGTTACGGTGAAATCGACGGATGAATTGACCTTGGCGGCCGCATCGTAAACTCGGGCGCAGAGACTGGCCGCCGCGGTCACAGTACCCGTGACTATTGCGTTCTGCGCTGCGGAGTCGTTCACGATCGACATCTGACACGCAGTGCCCGTCCAGGCGCCAAGGCCCAGGCCGATTTGAAGCGAAGAATCAGGCGCCAGAGATGTCATCGTTATGACTACCGTCCCGGCTGCGGTTGCGGTAAAGGGGAACGTGATCGCCCCGTTTTTTTGCAATGAGCCGGTGAACGTTTCCGTCGTTGTCGGGGTCGTGGGCGTAGTCGGCGTCGTCGGGGTCTGCGGGGTATTGTTCGTGTTGTCGTCGCATCCTGCCACGCCCATCGCGAGTATGAGCAGCAGAATGCCGGGTAGCAAGCGGCGCATTCCTTCTCCTTGAATGAAAGTCGAGCTTCCAAGCCACAGCTGTTCCGCTCGCCCTCTTAATAATACGTCGTAACGGCCATTCTGGCCGTCTCACCCGGTGATTTCCTGTCCCGAATCGAGGAGTCCGAGGGGCGAAAGCCCCTCCAGGTGGGAATGATAAACTGCGGTGTTCAGGCATGGGCAGAATCGGCCTCATAGCGGGCAACGGGCGCTTTCCCTTTCTGGTGCTGCAGGGCGCGCGCAGCCTTGGTCACGACGTGACCATCGTCGCGATCAAAGAAGAAGCCTTTTCGGACCTCGAGACGACAGCCCGCGAGGCGCGGTCGGATTTTCATTGGGTCTCGCTCGGGCAACTTGGCAAGTGCATCAAGATTCTGAAATCAGCGGGCGTTTCGCAGGCCGTGATGGCCGGTCAAGTCAAGCACGTGAAGATCTTTTCCGGCATCATGCCGGACTTCACCCTCGTGTCAGTCCTGAGGCGGTTGAAAGCGCGCAATACGGATGCGCTGATTTCCGCGGTCGCGGATGTCATGCGCGACGAAGGCATTGAGTTGATGGATTCGACGACTTTTTTGCAGCCGCTGCTCGCGCGGGCCGGCACCTTGACCGATCGCATGCCGAATGAACAGGAGCACGAAGATTTTCAGTTCGGCTATCGGATGGCGGATGCCATAGCGGCTCTCGACATTGGACAGACGATCGCGGTCAAGCACAAAGCGGTCGTGGCGGTGGAGGCGATGGAAGGGACCGATGAAGTGATTGGCCGTGCCGGGCATCTGGCCGGACCGGGCGTCCGCATCGTCAAAGTTGCAAAGCCGAAGCAGGACATGCGGTTCGACGTGCCGGTGATTGGAATCGCGACGATCCAGGCAATGCGGATTGCCGGCGCGTCGGCCCTCTCGGTGGATGCGGAACGCACGCTGGTGCTCGACGGCGAGCACGTCTTCAAGTCGGCAAACGAAGCGGGGATAACCATCGTCGGACGCCCACGGAGTGGCCAGCGTGCCGACTGATCGGTTGCGGGCGGCAGTGATCGGCGTCGGCCATCTTGGGCGCCATCACGCGCGAATCCTGAGTACGCTCGAAGGCGTCGAGCTGGTGGCAGTCGTCGATACGAATACTGAACGGGCCGCTGCGGCGTCGGCGACGACTGGCGCGCCTGCTTTCGCAGACTTTCGCGAGGTCCTCGACAGTAATATCGATGCGGTCTCTATAGCGGTTCCAACCGAGCTTCATCGCGACATCGCGCTCCCGTTTTTGCAGCGCGGCATCGCAGCGCTGGTCGAGAAGCCGATTGCCCGCTCGCTCTCGGAGGCTGACGAGTTGGTGTCGGCAGCGCGAGCATCTGGCGCTGTTTTGGCGGTTGGCCAGACAGAGCGATACAACCCGGCGGTCGCCGCGGTGCTGCCGCTGGTCACCTCGCCGCGATTCATCGAGGTCCACCGGCTCGGTGCGTTCCCCGATCGCAGCCTCGATATCGATGTCGTCTTCGATTTGATGATCCACGATCTCGACATCATTCTGGCGCTCGTCAAATCCGACGTGCAGTCGATCGAAGCTGTCGGTGTGCCGGTGCTCACATCGAAATACGACATCGCCAACGCGCGGCTTCGATTCGTCTCCGGCTGCATCGCCAACGTGACGGCCAGCCGGATCAGCAAAGAACGCGTCCGCAAGATTCGCTTTTTCCAGCCGGATGCGTACATCTCGATCGACTATGCTGCGCAGGAAGTCGAAGGCTGGCGCCTCGTCCGTCGCGATGGTGGGCGGCCATCGATCGAAGGAGGATCGCTGCCGGTCGAGCGCGATGAGCCTCTCCGCCGGGAGATTGCCGATTTCATCCGAGCGGTGCGCTCGAAGACGTCACCGCTCGTCGACGGTGTCGCCGGACGTCGCGCGCTGGATCTGGCGACTCGTGTCGCGGAGAAGATGGGACAAAACTAAGACTTGGTGGCTTCCGCCTTCAGGCGGAAGGACAGAATGTTCAAGGATCTCAACGACTTCATCACGACACTCGATAAAGAACGCGAGCTGGCGCACATCAGCGAACCGGTGAGCCCGGACCTGGAGATCTGCGCCGTCACCGACCGCGTGTCGAAATCGCCTGGCGGCGGTCCTGGACTTCTGTTCGAGCGGCCGACAGGCTTCGACATTCCGGTCGCGCTGAATCTATTCGGCTCGATGAAGCGTATCTGCCTGGCTCTTGGTGTGTCGAAGCTTGATGACCTCGCTGGTGAGATCGAGGAGCTTGCGACGCCGAAGATTCCTGCCGGCATGGTCGAAGCGCTGAAGATGTTGCCGACGATCGGACGTCTTCGCGATTTGATGCCAAGGACCGTTTCCGATGCGGCGTGTCAGGAAGTCATCGAGCGTGACGGAACGCTCGATTCGCTGCCGATTTTGAAGTGCTGGCCTGAAGACGGCGGTCGTTACATCACCTTTCCGCTGGTGTTTACGAAGGATCCCGAGTCGGGCGCGCGTAACGTCGGCACCTATCGCATGCAAGTGTTCGACAGCCGGTCGACCGGTATGCACTGGCAGCGCCATAAAGGCGGCGCCCAGCACTATCGGGTCGCCGAGCGACTGAAACGCCGCCTGCCTGTAGCCGTTGCGCTCGGTCCTGATCCCGCGCTGGCCTATTCAGCCACGGCGCCGATGCCCGAAGGGCTGGATGAATTGATGCTCGCAGGTTTTCTCCGGCGCGAGCGGGTCGACCTCGTCAAGTGCGTCACCACCGATCTCGAGGTGCCGGCGAATTCGCAGATCGTTCTCGAGGGTTATGTCGAGCCGGGCGAACGACGACGCGAAGGCCCGTTCGGCGATCACACAGGGTTCTATTCGCACCCCGACGACTACCCTGTCTTTCATCTCACCTGCATCACGCGGAGAAAGCGCCCCGTCTATCTCACCACCGTCGTCGGTATCCCGCCGATGGAGGACTACTATCTCGGATTGGCGAGCGAACGTATTTTTCTTCCGCTCATCCGGAAAACACTGCCCGAGATCGTCGACATGCACTTTCCCGCGGCGGGCATTTTTCACAATCTGGTGCTGGTCTCGATCGACAAGCGATACCCCGGCCACGCCCGCAAGATCATGAACGCGTTCTGGGGACTCGGCCAACTCATGTTCTCCAAAACGATCGTCGTCGTCGACAAGGATGTCGACGTCCAGAACGAGGCTGAGGTCGCCTGGATCGTCGGCACGCATTACGATCCAGAGCGGGATGTGCAGTTCACTAGAGGTCCGGTTGACGATCTCGAGGACGCCAGCGATCTCCCGGCATACGGCAGCAAGATGGGCATCGACGCCACCCGCAAATGGCCGTCGGAGGGTTTCAAACGGTCGTGGCCGACTCGTATCGTCACCACGGAAGCCGCCGGGCAGAAGGCCGACGCAATATGGGACAAGATCCGACAAGGCTGGAGCCACCGATAAGGGCCACGGAAGAACACGGGCCACGGAAGAACAAGGAAGAACACGGAAAAACACGGGCCACGGATGAACACGGAAGAACACGGAAACACACGGGCCACGGATGAACACGGAAGAACACGGAAACACACGGGCCACGGATGAACACGGAAAAACACGGATCTTGGATCAACGGGTCCTACGACGAGGCAAGGCGGTGCCAAGGACGACGCGAACGGCCCGCCTGCGCCAAGGCTTCGGCGAGGTCCTTCGGAGTTATAAATGATTTCTGAAGCTGACTTGCAGGAGCTCGCAGAGAGCAAGAACCTGCTGACGATCGGCGTCAGAGCTGATGAAGTGCGCCGGCGACTCCATGGCACACGCACGACGTTCGTCCGGGTATTTGAGATTCACGTGGAGGCCCCGGTGTCGGCCCTTCCGCCCCGCACGTCCGCGGGAGAGTTTCGCATCGTCGGATCACCAAAATCGCTACGGGGTGCTGCCGACGCCGTACGTAACGCTCGGGTCATTGCGGCAAAGACACCATTGACCGGGTTCTCACTCGCAGAGCTGACCGAGCTCGAGGGCGCATCGTCGCTTCACGAGACGTGTCGCGTTTTGCGCGAGGCCGGGCTCGACGGAATCGCCGATGTGCCGCTGGATGCGCTGCACGATGCGGCGACGACGATCACTACGGCTCGCGGGGCGGGTCTTATGGTTACGCGCCTCATCGTCAACGCGGCGCGAGATCACGATCGCGGCGAGCTCGCGCACCGCGCTCGACAGCTTCAGGAATCGATTGGCGGCTTCCGTGCATGGGCGCCGCTACCGCGCGCCGTTCCGATCGCCTCGCCAACCACTGGCTACGACGATGTGAAGCAGATTGCGTTAGCAAGGCTGATCGCAGACAACATCGAATCGATTCAGGTCGACTGGCAGTTATACGGGCCAAAGCTGGCGCAATTCGCCTTAACCGTTGGAGCCGACGACGTAGACGGCGTAGCGGCCGTCGATCCGGGCACACTGGGCACGAGGCGTAGTCCAGTCGAGGAGATTCGCGGAAACATCAGGTCTGCCGGGCTCGAAGCGGTTGAGAGAAACGGCCGATTCGAGGCTGTCGGCTGATGCGACCCGCGCGCCTTGGCGCAGTGGGCTATCTGAACGCCCGCCCACTTGTGTATGGACTCGAACTCAAGACAGACCTGTTCTCGCTTCGCTTCGATGTTCCCTCAAAGTGTGCTGCCCTCCTGCACGAGGGCTCCATCGATGTCGGGATGATTCCGTCGATCGAGTATGTGCGCGGCCGTGACTATCGAATCGTTCCAGGTCTGGGCATCATCTCCGATGGGCCGGTTGCGTCGGTCGCGCTCTTTACCACGCGTCCGGTGGACAGCGTCCGATCGATCGCCGCTGATACGAGTTCGCGCACGTCGTACGCGTTGCTGAAGATTCTGTGTGGGGAGCGGTTTGGCATCGATCCCGATTTCCAGCCAATGCCGCCCGATCCGGAGTCTATGCTGCACCGGTGTGACGCCGCGCTTCTCATTGGAGACTCCGCCTTGTTTCTCGACCATCAGCGCCTTGGTGCGAACAAGATCGATCTCGGGGAGGAATGGAAGGCGTTGACCGCGTTGCCCTTCGTCTGGGCGTTCTGGGCCGGACGGCGCGATGCGCTATCCAGCGAGGCGGTGAACGCTCTCATTACGGCAAGGAATCAGGGGGTCGCGGCTTCCGACGAGGTGGCAGCGGCCTACTGCGGATCAGAACGCGCCGAGCGCGGCCGGGCCTATCTGAGAGAGAATATTCAGTACACGCTTGGCAGCCGCGAGCAGGCGGGATTGATGAAGTACTACGAGCTCGCCGAGGACCACGGCGTCGTGAATTCCATCGTGCCTCCGCTGTTCTATCGATGAGTGTCAACGAAGTCGCCGCAAAGGTTCGTCACGGAGGGCGGCTCGATCCGCCGGAGGCGCTCGAACTCTACGCTCATGCGCCGACACCTCTCCTCGGCGAACTGGCCGATGACGTTCGGGCGCGCAAACACCCCGACGGCATCGTCAGCTACATCATCGATCGCAACGTCAACTACACGAACGTCTGTGTCGCGCGCTGTAACTTCTGCGCCTTTTACCGGCCGGTGGGTTCGTCAGAAGGCTACGTCCTTGGATTCGAGGAAGTCTTCCGCAAAATTGACGAGACGATCGCGCTCGGCGGAGGACAGCTGCTGCTCCAGGGCGGTCACAATCCTGACTTGCCGCTGGAGTGGTACGAGGATCTTTTTCGCGCGGTGAAAGAGAAATATCCTCGATTCAAGCTTCACGCATTATCTCCTCCCGAAGTCATCCATCTGTCGCGCATGTCGCGATTGCCAGTCCCCGACGTGCTCGCACGTTTGATCGCCGCGGGTCTTGACAGCGTACCCGGCGGGGGCGCGGAGATGCTCGTCGATCGCGTGCGACGACTGCTCAACTGCTACAACAAGGCCACCGCTGACGAGTGGCTCGACGTCATGCGCCACGCGCATCGTGCCGGCCTCCGAACAACGGCGACGATGATGTATGGCACGGTCGAGACGATGGAGGAGCGGCTCGAGCATCTGTTCCGGTTGCGCGATCTGCAGGACGAGATGGGTGGGTTCACGGCCTTCATCACCTGGAGCTATCAGCCGGAACATACTGAGCTTGGCGGATCTGAAGCGACAGGCATCGAATATCTCAGAACGCTTGCCATCGCGCGCCTCGTCCTCGACAACTTCGACAACCTTCAGGCGTCGTGGGTGACCCAGGGAGGAAAGGTCGGGCAATTGAGTCTCGCGTTCGGCGCAAACGACATGGGCAGCGTCATGATCGAGGAAAACGTTGTCCGCGCCGCCGGCGCCGCGTACTGCATGGACGAGATCGAAATCGTTCGGAATATCGAGAACGCCGGGTTCATCGCGAAGCGACGAAACATGCACTACGAAATCCTGGGCGATCCCATCTTTCGCGAACGGAACGTTCCGCGGATGTTGGAGCTTGCCGTCGCCCGCGCCGACGGCGACTCGTCGCGTCCACCCGAGATCAACCGCTACGCCGCCCGGAGTGCCGCGGAGAAAAAGGCGCGGCTCACCGGCCATTGATTCGCTACCGCGCCGCCTGGATTCTCCCGATTGCCGCGGCTCCTATTCGCGGGGGACTGGTCACCGTCGACCGGGGACGGATCGTGGGTGTTTCAAGTGGCGACGAGCCGCCTTTGCGTTCACGCGAGATCGAGACGATCGATCTCGGCGATGTCGCCGTCCTGCCTGGCCTCGTCAATGCGCACACCCATCTCGAGCTCTCGTGGATGCGCGGCAAGGTCGCACCTTCTGATTCCATGCCTGCCTGGGCAGCGCGGCTGATCGCGCTTCGTCGCGAGCAGGCTGGTGAACCGCGTGCGCCGATTGCGGCGGCGATTGCGGAGGTACGTAACTCGGGAACGGCACTGGTCGGTGACGTTACCAATACGCTCGCCGCAGATCAGCTCCTCGGGGAGAGTGCAATTGCAGGTGCGATGTTCTACGAGATCCTCGGGTTCAACCCGAGCGAACCGCAGCAGGTCGCGGCGACCGCGCGCGACACGCTCGACGGTCTTGAGCCACGACCTGACTGGCTGCGGACAGTCGTTCCTCACGCACCGTACTCGGTTTCTCCCGATCTGTTTCGTGCAATCGCGAGGGACGCGGGCGATCGACCGATGAGCATCCATGTCGGCGAATCAAGCGACGAGATCGCATTCCTTCGCAACGCGACAGGAGCGTGGAGGGAATTGCTTTATCGGCTTGACGCCTGGAACGATCGATGGGAACCGCCGGGTTGTGGTCCTGTCGAGTACCTCGATCGACTCGGTCTTCTGAGCGACAGGTTGTTGGCTGTCCACGGAACCCAGCTCACGAATGGAGAACTGTCACGCTTAGCGACCGCTGACGCCACCCTCGTGACCTGCCCGCGCAGCAATCGATGGACGGGTGCAGGGACCCCGCCGATCGAGCGTTTCTATTCGTCAGGTGTTCGGGTTGCGATCGGCACGGATAGTCTCGCCAGCGTCGAGGATCTCAATCTGTTTCGAGAAGTCGCCTATGTGCGCGATCTTGCGCCGCACGTCCCAGCCCGACAAATCCTCGCCAGCGCAACGATTGCGGGTGCGATTGCGCTGGGTTTCAACAAGGAGTTCGGGACCATCGAGCCTGGAAAGCGCGCGGCTCTGATTGCGGTGTGCGTCCCGTCCGGCGTCGAGGATGTGGAAGAATATCTAGTGAGTGGCAGCATCGAGCCAGATGCAATTCGATGGCCCGATTCATCGACCCTGTAGAACCTTGAAGAACCAAATTAAGACCTACGCGTCTTTCGTCCGCTTCAGCCACTCGGTATTCGCCCTGCCGTTTGCGCTGACCGGAGCGCTTCTCGCGCTCCATCGGCTGAACGACTGGACGCCGAGAACGGTCGCCGGGCGCTTCGTCTGGATTATTGTTGCGATGGTCACCGCACGGAGTGCGGCGATGGGATTCAATCGGCTTGCCGACGCATCCCATGATGCGTTGAATCCGAGGACGGCGCTACGCGAGTTGCCGCGCGGTGTCATGACCGCTGCCGAGGCGCGCGCGTTCATCATCGTGTCTTCGGTGCTGTTCGTCGTGGCGGCGTGGAAGCTGGGTCCAATCTGCCTGATCCTCTCGCCGCTGGCTCTCGCCATCGTGTTCTGGTACTCGCTGGCGAAGCGTTTCACGAACTACACGCAGCTCTTCCTCGGACTGGCGATGGCCGTCGCTCCTGTTGGTGGATGGCTCGCGGCTGGGGGTCGCGGCGGCGTCGAACCCTGGTTGCTGGCAGCGGCAATCGGCACATGGGTCGGCGGCTTCGATGTCTTGTATGCCTGTCAGGATTTGGAATTCGATCGCGCGCACGGGTTACATTCGATACCCGTCCACTTTGGCGTTGCGCGGTCGCTCATCATCTCGCGCCTGATGCACGTAATCACTGTGCTGTGCCTCGCGGCGCTTGGTCCAATCGCTCAGCTCGGCCCGATTTATCTGGCGGGAGTTGCCGGGGTCGCCATTCTACTCGTCTACGAGCAATCGCTCGTTCGTGCCGACGACCTGTCGCAGGTCAAACGCGCGTTTGATCTAAACGGATACGTCGGCATTCTGTATCTTGCCGCAACGGCGGCTGCCATGTATGTCCACTGACGATCGTTCCTCACGCCGCTCCATCGTCCTCGCGATTACCGGCGCCAGCGGCGCGCTCTATGCGGTGCGGACGATGGCGGCGCTGTTGGAGCGGGGATGTCACGTCGAAGTCATCGTGTCGGAGTACGGGCGGCGATTGTTGCGCGACGAACTTGGCGACATGGCCGCGGTCGACAAGCTGGTTGATTATCTCGTGTCGAAGTACGGCAGCGATGTGCGGAACGGATCGACGACCCTGCATAGCAATAAGGACCTGGGGGCGAAGATCGCGAGCGGTAGCCAGGGATGTGAAGGGATGGTCGTGGTGCCGTGCTCGATGAAGACGCTGGCGGGCATAGCGCACGGCCTCTCGCGGAACCTCGTCGAGCGTGCGGCCGACGTCATGCTCAAGGAACGGCGGTCCCTCGTCATCGTCCCACGAGAAACGCCGATGAGCCTCCCTCAACTCAAGAACATGGTGCTGTGTGCCGAAGCAGGTGCCATGGTGATGCCGGCGATGCCGGCGTTTTATCAGATGCCTCAGACACTCGACGATCTGGCGGATTTCATGGCCGGGAAGATTCTGAGCGCGCTCGGATTTGAACATCAGCTCTACCCGGCGTGGAAGGGGTAGAAATGGTCTTGAAACCGCACAGGTGTTTGGCGAACGAGCGTGCAGGGGAGTCCGAGGGGCGAAGCCCCTCGGAGTGATGATAGACAAGACCCCCGCGCGAATCGCGACCATGTTCGACGCGATTGCGCCTCGTTACGATCTTCTCAATCACGTCCTTAGCGCCGGCATGGATCGAGGGTGGCGCGACCGCGCAGTCGATGCCCTGTCGCTGTCGTCTGGCGCGCGCGTTCTCGATCTCTGTACGGGCACCGGGGATCTCGCCATCGCGATCGTTCAACGAGCCAACGGCGCAAGTGTTGTGGGAGTGGATTTCGCAGGGGAGATGCTGCGGCTCGCGAGCATCAAAGTAAGCGGCGCGTCACTCCAGCGTCGTATTCGGCTCGTTCGCGGCGATGCGACACGCCTTCCCCTTCCGGATGATTGCTGCGATGCCGCCACGATCGCATTCGGAATCCGGAACGTCGCGCAGCCGGACCGGGCGCTCGCAGAACTCGCCCGCGTGATTCGGCCGGGAGGCCGCCTTGCGATCCTCGAATTCGGCGAGCCACGGATTCCCGGAATTCGTACGTTGTATTCGTGGTATTTCCGCTACGTCCTGCCGCTCGTCGGGCGCCTCGTGTCGAAACACCAGAGCGCCTACTCGTATCTACCTGCGTCGGTGGGCGCATTTCCGCCGCCGACGGAGTTCTCGCGCATGCTCGCTGCCACAGGTTTTTCACAGGTCCGTGCCGTCCCGCTCACCCTGGGCGTCGTCTATTTGTTTATTGCGGAGCGAGCGAGCCCGGCAGAACCGCGCAGAACCTAGAACAACCCCGTCGAACCTAGTACAATAGTTCGATAAATCACTGATGTACTTCAACTTCGAGGATTACCATCCAGATACACCGAGGTTGCCTCGGTCGCTGACGCGCCTCGAAGTCGCGCTGCTCACGCTGGTCTTTTACCTATCGGCTGTCATTCTTCTGCTCGCCTGGCCGCATCTGGCTTTTGTCCAGGCCTGGGAGGAGAAGCGGCAGCAGGAACTCGCAAAAATCGCCGAAGAACAACGACAACGCGAGCGCGAGAGCGCGCGGTTCGTCTTCGTGCAGCCGCGCGTCGATCTCCAAACACCGCAGCCTAAGCCTCGCGCCGATCTGTCGGATCTCGACCGAAGGGCCAGGACGGTCGAACGCGCTCCGAAGCCCACCAACACGATGCCTTTCTCGC
>Ga0105249_10001776_pt1 | contig 18798 bp, 18 predicted proteins | sample KBSS44metaG_FD_81522 | JGI IMG/M metagenome (GOLD analysis project Ga0105249, IMG submission 81522) | Switchgrass rhizosphere microbial communities from Kellogg Biological Station, Michigan, USA - KBS S4-4 metaG | ecosystem: Host-associated > Plants > Roots > Rhizosphere > Soil | place...
AGAGACAAGTTAGGTGGATTTTATTCTATTGAACAGGTAAAAGAGACCTATGGCTTACCCGACTCTACATTTCAAAAAATAAAACAATATCTGCAAGTGAATAGTTCTTCGATAAAGAAAATAAACATCAATACTGCAACTGTTGACGAATTAAAGGTTCATCCGTATATCAAATACGGTTTGGCTAATCCCATCGTCGCTTATAGAAATGAACATGGTTCGTTCTTAAGAGTTGAAGACATAAAGAAAGTGATGGCAGTTACTGAAGAGATCTATAGAAAGATTGAGCCGTATCTATCGCTTTAATTTGTTTTCTTCGCCAGTATTTCCTCGTCTTCAAATACTGAAACGGCGAGTCCAATCCAGTTTAAATTTGAATTCTTCTTGTGAGGGAAAAGACCAATATTAACGGTTACATTTCCCCTGGTGAAATCCCAGCCATATTTGGAAGGATTTCCATCAGAGCTTTTAACTTCTTCAACAACAAATCCATTCCCTAAAACCGAATTTATCTTATCTCTCCATTCATTAATAAGTTTTTTTCCTTTGAGTTCATCTAATGAATCTGCGACATCTGCCATAAAAATATATTCATCCGCTGCGATTAGTAATTCATTATTTGAAGTACCATCGAGGGAAAGATTTGTATAGAATATAGAATCGGGAGAAGCGTCGGTAAATCGTGTTTCTTTAAAATTGCTTTTAAAACTTTTAAAATAGTTTGTTGAGTCCTTTATCAGTTTATCTAATTGTTTGGCAAAATTGGTTTGACTAAATAATGCAAGTGGTGCCAAGAATAATATTGTAATAACAAGACGCATAAATTAATCCTGTATCTAAACTTCATCTAATGGTATTACAAAAGACGTACCTCGATCAAACATCAATTAAATGATTGATTCTTATGTCTCGCTATAAAACAATAAAAAAACCCTTCAACTAATGAAGGGTTTTGGAAAATAGAGTTTAGAAAGTCTTAAGCAATCTCAACATCAGCACCTGCATCTTTTAGCTTAGCTGCAATTTCTTCAGCTTCTGCTTTGGATACACCTTCTTTTATATTTTTAGGTGCGCCGTCAACCATTTCTTTTGCTTCTTTCAATCCCAAGCCAGTAATATCTTTAACTACTTTCACCACATTCAATTTAGAAGCACCTCCGCTTTTCAGAACAACATTGAATGCTGTTTTTTCTTCAGCAGCAGCTGCGCCACCACCTTCACTACCACCGCTAACTACAACTGCAGCAGCAGCAGGTTCGATACCATATTCTGATTTTAAGAAGTCAGCTAATTCCTGTACTTCTTTTACTGTTAAGCTTACTAAATTTTCAGCTAATGCTTTTACGTCTGCCATTTGATTTAAATTTTTACCGCCTTCATTGTTTTTTGACTCCGGCGGAGTTTAAAAAAATTGTTTCTATTTAATTCAAAAGTCAAAATTAAAAATTCAAAAGATGTCGAATTTTGCCTTTTTACTTTTGATTTTTCACTTATTCTGCTGGTGCAACTTCACCTTTCTTCTCTGCATTGTGCAACAAAGCAGCAATAACTCTTTTTGCAGGTGATTGTAACAAACCGATCACTTCACCGATCAATTCATTTTTCGTTTTGATCTTCGTTAATGCTACTAATTGATCATTACCCATGTATACATCACCATTAATGAATGCAGCTTTCAATACAGGCTTCTCACCATTACTTTCTTTACGGAACGAACTGATGATAAGCGCGGGATCTTTAGGGTTTTCAGAAAACAGCAATGCAGTTACATTATGTAATGAATCATACATACCTGCATATCTTTCATTATCTAAAGACTCCAATGCTTTTTTGATCAGTGTGTTCTTTGCCACTTTCATTTCAACCTGCTTGCTGAAACATGCACGGCGTAATTTACCTACCTGTGCAACAGACAATGATTCTGTGTCGGTAACATAGAAATTATTGTATTGAGAGAATTTCCCTTTCAATATTTCTATTACTTCATTTTTTTGTTCTTTAGTCATTTTATTGAGATTTTGACTTTATCAATTTTGTTATGGTTTAGACTCCGCCTCAGGGGGATCCCGACCCTTAGTGAACGAATCCTTTTGTGTCAATTGCAATACCGGGACTCATGCTGCTTGCCATACTGATACCTTTCAGATATGTTCCCTTTGCAGATGAAGGTTTTGCTTTGATGATCGCATTCAGCAACTCCTGGCTGTTTGCTTCAATTTTTTCAGGAGCAAAACTTACGCGACCGATCGAAGCGTGAATGATCCCCACTTTATCAACTTTAAAAGCGATCTTACCGCCTTTCACATCATTAATCGCATTGGCAACATCATTTGTAACCGTACCTGTCTTTGGATTTGGCATCAGGTTTCGGGGGCCCAATACTTTACCCAACTTACCGATCTTAGGCATTACCGATGGTGTGGCGATGATAACATCCACATCAACCCATCCGCCTTCAATCTTTGTTACGTATTCGTCCAATCCTACATAATCAGCACCGGCTGCTTTAGCTTCCGCTTCTTTATCGGGAGGACAAAGCACTAATACTTTTTTTGTTTTACCGGTACCGTGCGGTAGTGAAACCGTACCACGGATCGCCTGGTCTGCTTTTTTTGGATCTACACCCAAACGGATATGTAAATCAACAGAAGCATCGAATTTGCAAGTGGTAATTTGCTTTACCAATGAAGATGCTTCTTTTAATGAATATGATTTGTTGCCGTCAACTTTTGTATTTGCAACTTTTCTTTTTTTACTGATGAATGCCATTGTAATTCGTTTTAACTGTAAACAATTAGTTTGCCCATGGAGCTTTACCTTCCACATTTAGTCCCATACTGCGAGCAGTACCAGCCACCATTTTCATGGCGCTCTCAACGGTAAAGCAATTCAGATCCGGCATTTTATCTTTAGCAATTGCCTCTATCTGTGACCATGTCACCTTACCTACTTTGTTACGGTTACTTTCTTTAGAACCTTTCTGAATTTTTGCGGCTTCCATCAGCTGAACGGCCGCGGGGGGAGTTTTGATAATAAATTCAAAACTTTTATCAGTATAAACTGTTATTAATACGGGAAGAACCTTTCCCATTTTGTCCTGCGTTCTTGCATTGAACTGCTTGCAGAATTCCATGATGTTGATACCCTTGGAACCTAAAGCCGGACCGATTGGTGGTGCGGGGTTGGCCTGGCCACCCTTGCACTGTAGCTTTACAAAGCCAGAGATTTCTTTTGCCATTTCTTTTTTGATTTATTGGTAATAGCGACTTTTCATCTGCCCTGGGGCGGACTACCGGGTCTCCCAAATTCGTCATTCCGCTTACGACGGAAATTCTAAGAACTTATTGGGCCGGCAAAGATAGGGTTGCACGGTTAATTTTTGAAGATTTAAAAGAACTATTTTTCGGCTAACTAAAGGCATAAAAAATCCCGTCCCGATAGCAATCGGGACGGGATCAATCAATTGAAAATCAGCTTAGCTTATCTTTTCCACCTGCATATAGTTCAACTCCACAGGGGTAGAACGACCAAATATTTTTACTGTTACTTTTAATTTTTTCTTTTCATCATTTACTTCTTCAATCACTCCATTAAAGTCATTAAAAGGTCCTTCAATGATCTTGATCGTTTCACCAACAATGAATGGTTCACTCATGCTTACCCCACCAACTTCGGCCATCTCATCCATTTTACCAAGCATTTTATTCACTTCAGCTTTGCGCAAAGCGATCGGATTATCTTTGCCCAAAAAGTGAATAACACTGTTTGTATTTTTTATCAGGTCACGCAGATCATCCGAAAGTTTTCCTTCTAATATTTCCACCATCACATATCCTGGGTAATAGTTTCTTTCTCTTACTACTTTTTTTCCATTAGCAACTTTATATACTTTCTCAACAGGAAGAAAGACCTGCTTTACTATCTTTTCCCAGCCACCGCGACCAATTTCTTTATCAAGATATTCTTTCACCTTGCGTTCTTTGCCACTCACCACACGCAGTACATACCATTTCGTTTCCTGCTGGGCAGGCGCTGTATTCGTATCTGTACTTGTTTCCATGATTAGAATAATTGATTATAAACGAATTTTAATACGCCATTGGAAGCAAAATCCATCACCCATACAATTGCCGTAATGACTAATGTTGCTCCTAATACGATCATTGTTGATTGTTGAAGCTGTGTCCAGGTAGGCCAGCTTACTTTTTCCATCAGCTCCTTATAGCTTTCTCTGAAATACGTTGTAATCTTGTTCATACAATTGTGTTTTCAATTTAACCTGCACGGGCACTAGGATTCGAACCCAGATCAAAGGTTTTGGAGACCCGTATGCTACCGTTGCACCATGCCCGTAAGAATCAAAAGTCACCGGTCGTTCGGAAATTCCTTTTGACCAATGACTTTTGAAGTATCAAAGATAATAGATTATTTTAAAATCTCAGTCACCTGACCAGCACCTACCGTACGACCGCCTTCACGAATAGCGAATTTCAACCCTTTTTCCATCGCAATAGGCTGGATGAGCTTCACAGTTAATGCCGTGTTATCGCCAGGCATAACCATTTCAGTACCTGCATTCAATTCCACTTCACCAGTTACATCAGTTGTACGGAAATAGAATTGAGGACGGTATTTCTGGAAAAATGGTGTGTGACGTCCACCCTCTTCTTTGCTAAGTACATATACTTCACATTTGAAATCAGTATGTGGGGTGATAGAACCCGGCTTACAGATAACCATGCCGCGACGGATATCTTTCTTCTCAATACCACGAAGCAACAGGCCGGCATTATCACCAGCTTCACCTTCGTCAAGAATTTTGCGAAACATCTCAACACCAGTTACTGTTGAAGTAAGTGGTTTTTCAATCAAACCAACGATCTCAACAGGCTCACCTGTTTTAACACGGCCTCTTTCAATACGACCGGTAGCAACTGTACCACGGCCTGTAATTGAGAATACATCCTCAACAGACATCAGGAATGGTTGATCAACCGGACGAGGAGGCAACGGAATATAACTGTCAACAGCTTCCATCAATTCATCAATTGCTTTCAACCATTTTTCTTCACCCGCCAATGCACCGGTTGCAGAGCCTTTGATAATCGGTGTATTTGCACCATCAAAACCATAAAAGGTGAGAAGGTCACGAATTTCCATTTCTACCAGGTCAAGCAATTCAGGATCATCAACGAGGTCAACTTTATTCATAAACACAACCATACGAGGTACACCAACCTGGCGGGCCAGCAGGATGTGCTCTTTTGTTTGAGGCATTGGACCATCCGTAGCAGCCACAACAAGAATGGCACCATCCATTTGTGCAGCACCGGTGATCATATTCTTTACATAATCGGCGTGACCGGGACAGTCAACGTGAGCATAGTGACGGTTTGCCGTCTGGTATTCTACGTGAGCTGTATTGATTGTAATACCACGTTCCTTCTCTTCAGGAGCAGCGTCGATCTCGTCGTACTTCTTTGCCGTCGCCAATCCTCTTTTGGCAAGAATGGTTGTAATAGCAGCAGTAAGTGTTGTTTTACCATGATCGATATGACCAATAGTTCCAACGTTAACGTGGGGTTTATCCCTTTTGAATGTTTCTTTAGTTGCCATCTTATCTGTTTTTAGATTGTGTTTACAATTTTTATTTATTATGTAGTCAGCAACATTACTATTGTTAAGCTTTTTGTTGCATCGTACTTTTGTACGTTTTGTTCGCTTTTCAGCAGAAGAGCCGTTAAAGGGAATTGAACCCTTGACCTCTTCCTTACCAAGGAAGTGCTCTACCACTGAGCTACAACGGCTGGTTATAGTCTTGTCGTTGGCAGCTTAAGTGAAGAGCGGGAGACGAGGCTCGAACTCGCCACCTATAGCTTGGAAGGCTATCGCTCTACCAAATGAGCTACTCCCGCTTGTACTGCGGATTTATAATCCGCATCAAAGAACTTTTAATAACCGGATTAACAAATCCGGTTTGCAAGTGGGCAAGGATGGATTCGAACCACCGAACTCGTAAGAGGGCAGATTTACAGTCTGCTGCCGTTGGCCACTTGGCTACTTGCCCATTGTAGATCCGATTAGCAAATCGGATTTACTGAGCCACTTGTCGGAATCGAACCAACGACCTACTGATTACAAATCAGTTGCTCTACCGGCTGAGCTAAAGTGGCATATTAATTTTTTTCAAACATCTTTTACTTTAGCTTCTAACCAACGACCTTCCCGATTTCAATCGGGATGCTCTACCGGCTGAGCTAAAGTGGCATTTCATTCAGCCGCCACTCTCCTCTTTTTACAGGATATTACGGCGGTCGGGACAATAAAGAACTACCCCCATTTATTAGGGGAGGCAAAGGTAAGGGAAATTGATAATTGCAAAATGTTCAGCTCACTATTTTTTTACTTGTTGTCAAATGGTTTCGTGCATATACAGAATTGAATTAGAGAAACCACAAGTGAGTCCTTCTTCATAAGAAGAAGCGAAGATAACAGGCGGTAATATTTGTAATATTGCTCAGTTCTAAAATAAAAAATCCCGACACGATGGTCGGGATTCAAAATTTATGCTGCCAGCTTTTGCTTTTTTCGTTTTAACTGGACCAGTAATGAAGTGAAAGCCTGGTCGAATGATTCTTCAAAAGATTTACTTCCTGCCTTTACAAAAAAATTGTAACGGGGTACATGTACTTTGATCTCTGCAACTTTGTCCTTAATGGTGTGAGCCACATTGTCGAGTTTCAGAAATACATATGCACTTACGATACGATTATGAAAGGTGTTTAACTTTTTCATTTTACGTTCAATGTAGTCTAACAACTTTCTGTCTGCATCAAAACGTACAGTCTGAATGTTTACGTTCATAGCTCAAAAAATTTTGGTGATACAATAAATAAAGAACTGAATATTCTATTTTGAATCCATGGTTTGGTTCATTATGAAGTTACTGCAAGGTGCGTTTTTTTCCAAAATTTAGAACTCACATTTTATTGTAAAACTCCTGTTTAAACGCTCAGGCTTTGGGATGGGCTTTTTTGTAAACGTTCTTTAGTTTTTCGATCGTATTATGCGTATAAACCTGCGTTGCAGCAAGACTGCTATGGCCCAGCAATTCCTTTACAGCATTTAGATTGGCACCATTATTCATCAAATGGGTAGCAAAACTATGTCGCAGCACGTGGGGGCTTTTTTTATCCAGCGTAGTTGCTTCGCCTAAAATTTTATTTACTACGAGGTAAGCATATTTAGGATATAACTTTCGCCCTTTTTCTGTAACCAGGAGAGCCTCAACCTTTATGTCAAATTCTTTCCGTTTCAATTGCTGGTACTCTTTTATTTGTTTTATAATCACAGCAGGAAGCGGGATAATTCTTTCCTTATTCCCTTTTCCCAATACTTTTATTTGCGAGCGACTTATATCAATCTGTGAATCTTTCAAATTAACTAATTCACTTAAGCGCATACCTGTGGCATAAAAAAGCGTGACCAGCATTCTTGCATTCAATGATTTCCAGTTTTCCGTAGAAACATTTAATGTATCTATCATCTTTTGAGCTTCCTGCTCTTTAATAAAAGCAGGTAACCGTTTCGACATTTTTGGTGAAACTACCTGTCCCATTGGCGAGGTTTCTAATTCACCGGTTTTGATCTGGTATTTGAAAAAGGATTTTAAAGTTGATATTTTACGATTAATACTTCTTGAAGTATTGTTTTGCTCTTTTAAATGCGCCAGCCAACTTCTTACTAAAGTATGGGTAATGTCTTTCAACTTTGTTGATCCAAAAGAAGATTCAAGAAAATTGAAAAAATCAGCAAGGTCTGTTTGATAAGCAATGATCGTATGAGCTGAATACCTTTTTTCAAATTTCAGGTAATCGAGAAAGGATTGAATTTGTGATCCTGCTGATTTATACATATACCGGATTAGATGAATGATTTTCGCCCCAGCTCAGTTTCTATTATTACCACCCTTTTTGTAAAATAAGAATATTTACACCCCCGAATATAAATTTCTGATCTGCCATTTCAGAAACATCCATACATATGACAGCCGGAAATAATATTTTCGGTATGCAGTATCCATAAATTTATCGAGTTGCTTTGGACTTAAATGAGCTTGTTTATAAACCAATGTGTATTGGTCGTATGTCTCGAAATCATGGGTCAATAAACGATTTTCTTTGTTTAATTGAGCATAGTATCCTGTGCCAGGATAGGGTGTAGAAATCGTAAACTTTGCTGTGTTTGTGTTCAGGCTAATAGCATAACGAAGCGTATCTTTCATAGTTTGTTCCGTATCACCTTCCAGGCCCAAAATGTAAAAAGCTGATACATTAATTCTCTTCTTTTTACAAAATGCTACGATCCTGCTTTGATAAGATTCCTTAACCAGCAATCGCTTATTGATCTTGGCAATAGTTGCATCAGATGTTTCAATGCCAACATTGATATTCCGCAACCCGGCGTTATACATAGTTGTCAAATTATCTTCATTAAGCAAATCAAGCCTTGTTTCTATTCCCCAGGTTATTTTTATTTTTCGCCTGACTATTTCTTCAGTGAATTCTGAAATAAAATTTTTTGTTACACCAAATAAAGGATCACGAAACTGAATGCCTTTTATAGAATATTTCTTTTGCAGCACCGCTATATCATCCACAATTTTTTTGGCTGAACGCTGCCTGATCCTTGCCCCCTGCACTTCTCCGTACACACAATAAAATCTGCAACTGTAAGGACATCCCTTGCTTCCTTGCAATACAACAAAAGGTTTTTTATTAATCAGCGGTTTATAGCTATATTTTGAAATAGGAAATCCATCGTAATCCGGACTTGGCAAAGCTTCCATATCGACGATCGACTGAATTTTTACTGGCCCGCTCAATTGATCAAGGTTACTAAACTCGTTCATAAAAAATGCTTCCGGCTCGCCAAGAAGAACAAAATCTGCCGCACTAAATAATTCGGGGTGCAGCGAAGGAAAAGGTCCTATAAATCCAATTTTGGCATCGTGAAACTGTTTCTTTAAATTTTCAACTTGCCTGTTTTCATTTGTATAATCGACAATAGAACCATAAACAAGTATCAAATCAAACCTTTCATCGTTCCCGGGTAAAGTTTCTTCGAAATATTTTACTTCACTACCCCGATCTTTAAATATTGCCTGTAAATAAGCTAAGCTGATCACGGGCAACCTGATTCCTTTCTTTTTCACAAGCATCAGCAATTTTGAAGTGAATGAGTTGCCATAATGGTCCTTCGTTCCAAATCCACCATTTAAATCCTTATTCATTGCAGATACGCTGGCCGGGTTCAAAACCTGGATTAATGCTATTTTAAGCTTTGGGAAAATAGTCTGTGCCTGCTTTGAGTTGCTCATTGCGATATTGTAATCTTATAATCAGCAATAAAGAATATCATTAAACATACTAAAATACAATAGCAGCAAAGCTAAACAACTCTGCTGCTATCTCTTGATTTATAGAAATCTTTTACTTCGTTTCTATTTTGCCGCTTGCTATTTTCTGCTTGTAAACTGCTTTCAACACCTCACCGCGACGTTTTACTGACGGCTTTGTGAATGACTGGCGTTCACGTAACTGCAATAATACTTTCGATTTCTCAAATTTTTTCTTGTACTTTTTGAGGGCTTTATCAATGTTTTCGCAGTCTTTTGAATCGATGATCAGCATTTTTATACCTCCTTGGTATTTTTTTAATTGGGCAGCAAAGATAAGTGCTGACACTGAAATGAAAAAGCATTTAGAAAAGGAATTTGTCGCCGATTTGCAGTTATGCCTTCATTTAAAGAGATTTGCCCTATGTTTACCGGCATAGTCGAAACCAGGGGCATAATTAAACAGGTCATTTCCAATGGTTCCAATAAGAGTTTTTGGATAGAGTCCGAGATTTCAAATCAACTTAAAATTGACCAGAGCGTAAGCCATAGCGGGGCCTGCCTGACCGTAGAAGAAGTTACCGGCAACAGGCACAAAGTAACAGCTATTCAGGAGACCCTTGATAAGACCAATCTTGGTGACTGGAAAAAAGAAACTGTTATTAATCTGGAAAGATGCCTTACTCTGAATGGCCGGCTGGATGGTCATTGGGTACAAGGACATGTTGATACCACCGCAGTTTGCACCCAGCGGAAAGAAAAGGCCGGCAGCTGGGTTTACGAATTTGAATTTCCCAAAAAATTTAATGCTTTCGTTATTGAAAAAGGTTCAATAGCCGTGAACGGAATCAGTCTTACAGTTTTTGATGTGAAGAAAAAAACATTCCGTGTTGCTATCATCCCTTATACGTTTAATCATACCAATATTCAGTTTACAAAAAAAGGTGATAAGATTAACCTTGAATTCGATATGATTGGAAAATATATTCTCAGAAAACTATTTTTGAGCAAATAACTACTAACCTACTGCTGATGTCTGCTCCGCAACCTGACAGAACCTATTATCCGGCATTAGACGGTATAAGAGGTATTGCAATATTACTGGTTGTTTTTTTTCACAATTTTGGCTTCATTAATTATTTCGTATTTGGATGGTTAGGTGTAGACCTGTTTTTTGTTTTATCAGGTTATCTTATCACCGACATATTAATAAAAGCTATAGGTTCGAAGGATTACTTAAAAAAGTTTTATACAAGAAGGATCGTAAGGATATTTCCTATTTACTATCTCTTACTAATAATTATGCTGTTAATCCTGCCCAATTTTATTTCACACCGCGTCAATTTAAAGTATTATACAGACAACCAGGCCTGGTTATGGACTTATATGCAAAATTGGCTGTATATCTTAAAACCACATGCAGGATCAAATATTCTGCTTCACCTATGGTCTGTTGCTGTCGAAGAACAATACTATCTTTTATGGCCTTTCATAATTTTGTTAGTAAGAAAACCTAAAATGCTCCTGGCAATTAGTTTTCTCCTGTTAATAGGAATTCTTGTTACACGGTTAGTTGTTTGGAATAAACATATTGAGGGCTTTCAGTATTTCAGCTGGTTTATGTTTACCCGGATAGATGGCATCTGCATCGGCAGCGCATTAGCGTTAATTAAGTTTATAAACCCAAAATTTATTACCCACTATACGCCCTATATTATCTCTTCTATAGCTGCGATGAATTTTATTTTCTATTTCATAAATGAACGCAACCAGTTTTCATTACCCTATTTTCCGCTGATTGGCTACACAACTTTTGCAATTGTCTTTGCTATATTAGTATATGAAGCCGCCACATTGAATAAAAATTATATAACAACTATCTTAAGTTTTTCACCTTTGCGATTTATTGGAAAAGTTTCCTATGGATTTTATATTTATCATTGGCCGGTTTATATTTTATTAACGCCCGTGATTATCACTTTCCTTAAAAACATTTTAGCTACAAAAGCAACTCACCTGAATCTCATTGCCTCAATCCTGGCAACCCTGATCGGCTTTGGAATAAGTGTTATAAGTTTTTATTTTTTTGAAACACCTTTTCTTAAGCTTAAAAAGTATTTTCGCTGATTATATACACTACTTTCTGAATTACTGTTAATGCAATCAACCTCTATAACAACCATTACCAAGCTTAGCATTATCATTCCCTGCTACAATGAAGAACGATATGTCCGGCGGGTGCTGAATCGTGTAAAAGATGTACAACTAAATTATAACCTGGATAAGCAGATCATCGTCGTAAATGACGGCTCAGCAGATAATACACAAAATAATATTGAAAAATTCATTGCAGAGAATCCAACCGTTAGTATATTAAACCTGGTCCATGAAAAAAATAAGGGCAAAGGAAGCAGCATAAAAACGGCCCTGGCACATGTTACCGGGCAACTGGTCGTCGTCCAGGATGCGGACCTGGAATACCACCCGGAAGATTTCAACCTGTTACTACAACCGATTATGGAAGGAAGCGCAGATGTTGTCGTTGGATCCCGGTTCAAAGGCGACGGACCACATAAGGGACCTTTTATTTTACATAAGCTGGTAAATAAGGTATATACTTTTATTTCAAATCGTTTAACGAATCAGCATTTATCAGATATTCATTCTTGTTATAAGCTTTTCAAAACTGATTTACTTAAACGGGAAATGATAGAAGAAGAAAGATTTGGCTTTGATCCCGAAATAATTGCCAAGCTGAGTAAAAGGAAAGATGTGCGGATTCGCGAAGTGGGTATTTCATATGAAGGTCGAAATTTTACCGATGGCAAAAAGATCGATTTCATAGATGGATTCAGAGCTTTTTATTGTATCATCAGGTATAATTTATTTCCTAAAAATAACCCATGACATGCTGCAACAGTTGTTTTATATGATCGTAATATCTGCCATTTGTATGTTATGGGGGTTGCCGGCAACTTTGATCATTTATAAAAAAAATGATTCCAGGGACTTCTGGATGAGGAATTCATTAGGTTTTTATTGTTTTCTGTTTAGTGCCGGCCTTATTGTTTTATCTTTTATTAGTTCTATTATTTGCCTTTTTTTTCCGCTTACTTTTAACCTGCTCCTCATTTTAACCTGTTTGCTTATCATTGTTATTTTCTCCCGACGTCACAATATCTATCAATTAATTAAACACTACCCGTTTAGATTTTCATTCACCCTTGAAGCTTTTTTTACTGTCCTATGTATATTCATGTTCATCGTATTGGGCACGGGGAAACATGCAAATAATGATACGCATATTTATCATGTGCAACTTGTAAAATGGATAAATGAATATGGAACAGTGCCCGGGCTGGCGAATCTTTTTCCGCGATATGGCACAGGTTCAAACTGGTTTAACCTGATTAGTTTTTTTTATATGCCTTTTACAGGTAATGAAAACTATTCATGGTTAAATACGACTGCAGTTACATGGTTTTTTTTATGGCTTTTAAATAACTGGAAATTTCATAGCATAGCAGGATCAATTGCCAGCTCAATAATGAGTCATTTTTATTTCCTGCTACTTTTATTTGGTTTATTTGAATGGGAAATGTTTCGTGATGCAGCCAGCTCTACAAATTATGATTTTATCGTAACAACGCTCACATTAATTACAATCTCCTACCTGCTGGAATCTGTATTATTTAATTACCCTAAAAAGGTGTCTTTTATTTTTTGTGCGATCTGTCTTTCAATCACCCCCTTTAAGTTTTCAGGAATATTTTCCTTACTATTAATCGTTTTTCATTTGGCATTGAATGGAAAACTTAAAGATTGGTTTTGGGTTAGTTGTATGGGAGTCCTCATAATAATTCCTTTTCTCATTAAAAATTATATAAATACCGGTTATCCATTTTTCCCTGTTTCTTACAGCTTCGCTTCGCCCGATTGGCAAATGCCAAAAGAAATGGCAGATTATTTTAGAAAATATCTCTATCTCACAAATAGGTTTTACAACAGCATCACACTTGATTTTTCACGACTTCCCGAGGTGATGCAGGAACCCTGGATGTCCGCATGGGTAAATGGATTACGCCTGCAGCAAAAAATTCTCATTTTTGGATCATTAAGTTCACTGCCTTTATTCTTTGTCAAATCAAAATTGAGAATTGATCACAGAAAACTTAGATTGCTTTTCGTTTTTTTAATATTGATGGCAGCGGCATGGTTTTTCACCTCCCCTTCGCCCCGCTTTGCCTATGCCGTATTAGTGACGCTTGCTTTTTTTCCCTGGTGTTTCTTATTAGGCAGCAGAATCACCCTGCAAATTCATAAACCCATGCTAATTTTAACAGGGTTCATTTTATCCTATTATTTATATCGGAAATCAGCTGCGCTTTTAAAAGATCCGGCACGTTTTATTTCAACCATGCAAATGGAAAGGCCACCGCTACAAAAAATAAATATTGATGGGATAAACTTTAATCTTCCTGAGTATTTTAATAATGGATGGATGCGTGATTGTTATGATACTGAACTGCCCTGCATTTATAAGGAGAATAAATATTTGCATCCTCGTGGTATGACGCTTAAAGATGGGTTTAGAATAACCCCCAAGCCAGATAGTATCTTTATACGCCAGTATGTCTATTAACAAATGAAAAGAACAGCCAAATTTTTATATCAAAATCCCTTCCTGCTTTTTGCACTGTTTGTTTTTGTTGTTTACCTACCGGTCTTTCTACCCTTTTTTCACTTGAAAAATGACCTGTTGACACAAAATCTGCCAACCCGGTTTGTTATAAGTGAAAGCTTATATTCAGGTTATTTCCCCTGGTGGAATCCATATATCCATTATGGCATTCCGCAATACGGAGATATGAATAATGGTTTTTGGAATCCATTCATGTGGTTGATTGCAAAGACAGTCGGATATTCTATTTACAGCATTACATGGGAAGAAATGTTTTACCTGCTGTTGGGTGGTTGGGGAATGTATAAGCTTATCAAAGAATTCTTCTACAAAGAAACGGCATTGCTTATTGGTCTTTCTTATTTATGTTGCGGCTATGCGGTAGGACATTTGCAACATTTCATCTGGATCACTGGTCTTGCCTTTTTTCCTTATGTGCTGCTATTCTTTATACGAACTCATAAAAATTCCGTTTTAAAAAATTTTATTGGGGCAGGCATCTGTACTTTCTTTTTTATTTCATCCACACATCCCGGGTTGATCATAGGTGCTGCCTATTTCTTTTTATTCGCAGTAATTTTTATTTATTTATTCCGCCACTCGGTAACAAAAACTTTATATTCAAAAAAATTCTGGCTGATCAACGTGCTGATGCTTGGTATCGCTACTCTCAGCTGCATTGTCGTTATAGTAAGTAACCTGGATGTAGTACAACATATCTCAAGAGGCAATAAAGTCTCATTAGAGCAAACATTACTCAATCCAACAACATTACAATCTTACTTGTCCGTATTATTTCCCCTTGCGGTACATAAAACATCTTTTTTTAATACAGATATCTCCATGCGAAATGTGTATGGAGGAATGGCATTGATCTTTGGGTTGTTGCTTTATTTTAAAAATATAGACCGAAAGATTGTTATCTATTCTTTTCTGCCACTTCTTTTCTTTATCCTGCTTGCTTCGGGCGGATGGTTTAAAACGATCGCCTGGCAGATCATTCCTTTCACCGGGTATGTAAGAATGAATGGAGAATTCACCTATTTTGTAATGTTGATACTTTTTTTATTTGCCGCCGCAGGATTAAACCCGGTATTTAAACAAGAACCCTATGAGTCACTATTTGTAAAACCTGCAAGGACTTTATTGTTCTTATATTTTTTTGCAGCACTTGCTGCACTCATTTCAATATTTATTACCCGGTCATCCTTTATTTATTCGGTAAATGAAAATACCGGTAAAGCATTTATTAAATACTTTTTTGAAAAATTGAGTTTTACCGACCTGCTTTTTGTTCAAAGTATTATTTCGTTATTAACAATATGGGTGGTAAAAAAATTCCGGTTCAGCTTTTATGCCCTGGTTTTTATTTTTTGCCTCAATCTTGTAATCACAACCTGGCTATGCCTGCCCTATACGGGTCTTGGCATGAAATCAAAAAAGGAAATTCAGCAAGTAATCAGCAGTACTCCAAAAGGGATACTTAAACAAGATCTGACTCCTGTGAATCAAACTCAATTCATTCCTCTCGAAGACAAAAACGAGCTGATGCTGCTTTCATCATACAGCAAAAAAATCGGACATCCTGCACAAGAGGATTACCCGGTTCAGTTACAATCAAGCAAAGATTATTTTAATGATAGTTCGGTAATGAGATTTATTAATAAACAAGCCTGGATATTTTTAAGTTCTGATACGATCATTAATGCTCAAACAAATTTTTCTGACACGGCAATTCAAATCATTGAATCCGGACCCGGGCATATAAGATGTTCAATAAATAATACAGGATTTAGATACCTGGTGTTATTACAGAATGATTATCCATATTGGAAAGTAATGATCAACAAAAACAATGTCACCCATTTCACTGCCTTTAAAACATTTATCACCATCCCGGTTGCTAACGGAAAAAATTATATTTCTCTTTCCTTTGAGCCAATACTTATAAAAAGGGCACTATGGCTAAATTGTTTTGTCTTTATAATATGCCTGCTGGTGCTGGGTTCAGCAAAATGGAGAAATAAAAAAATATTTAAATAGTCTTTCCTTTCATAGCCTTCCCAATAGCCTCATTCATTAATCTTTCTGCATAAGGTTTTGAAATGTCATTTAACTTTTCAATAGCCGTTTGTATTTCATCTTTCGATCCTTTTTCGATCAGGGTTTGCAGTTCGTTCATTGTATTTTCAGTTGCTGTTATTTCCTCAGGCAATAAGTAGTTTTTATTTTTTGTAATGAAGACAGTCGTTGTATTAATGATTTGTTTAGCTTCTGTTTGCGCCTCTACCAATGCCCTTGTCTGCATATCAACTTTTGCATGTGTAATAGAATCCATCAGCATTTTCTCAACCTCTGCATCAGTTAAACCATATTGAGGTTTCACTTCAATGATTTGCTCCACTCCGCTTCTTAATTCTTTTGCCTTTACCACTAAGATTCCATCAGCATTTACTAAAAAGCTCACTTCCACTTTTGGCAAACCGCCGGGCATTGCAGGTATCCCGGTTAAATTAAACTCAGCAAGCTTACGGTTATCTTTTACCAGGTCTCTTTCACCCTGGAATACAGAGATGCGCATACCGGGTTGTCCATCTTTTTGTGTGGTATACTGCCTGCCTGCTTTGGCAGGAACTTTTGAGTTGCGGGGTATTAATACATCCATCAAGCCTCCCATTGTTTCTATCCCCAATGATAACGGTGTTATATCAAGCAACAAAAAATCTTTGTTATTCCCGGCTAATATATCTGCCTGTACTGCTGCACCCAATGCAACTACTTCATCCGGATTCATTGAATCATTTACCGGCCTGTTAAAAAAATTGCTTACTGATGCTTTTACCAATGGAACTCTTGTACTTCCGCCAACCAGGACAATCTCGTTAATTTCATTGATCGCAACGCCTGCATCTTTAACTGCATTTACACAGCATTCAATTGTTTTGTTAACCAATGGCTGGATCAAACCCCCGAATTCTTGTTTTGAAAGTATGAGTCTTTCTCCATCAAGCTCTCCTGCATAATTATCATTTGAACTTAAATGTTTTTTAGCTTCTTCGGCCATTAATCGTATTTGCTGACCAAAGTTTTTATCCAATATCTTATCACTCCATCCTTTTTGTTGTGCCCAATGATTAATTATTATCCTGTCAAAATCATCCCCGCCCAAATAGGTATCGCCATTTGTAGACAGCACATCGAATACCCCCCCTGTAATTCTCAGGATTGAAATATCAAATGTACCACCACCCAGGTCATATACTGCGATTATCTTTTCTTCATCTTTATTTAAGCCCAGTCCATAAGCCAGGCTGGCAGCAGTAGGCTCATTCACTATTCTCAGTACATCTAAGCCTGCCAGCCTCCCGGCATCACGGGTAGCCTGTCTTTGTGCATCATTAAAATAAGCCGGTACTGTGAGCACCGCTTTGTTCACCGGTGTTTTCAAAATATGCTCAGCTCTTTTTTTAAGTTCTTTTAAAATAAAAGATGAAAGTTCGATGGGCGAATAAAATTTTTCACCAACCTGTACCTTTACTAAGCTGTCCGTATTATCATCAATGACCTTATAAGAGAAAAAAGCTGAGTGTTCACGAATATCATTATACGATTTACCCATTAAGCGTTTAACAGAAAAGATAGTATGCTCAGGCTCAGTAATTAAATAATTCTTTGCTTCATCACCTACTGTTATTTGCCCGCTTGCGCCGAAATGTACAACAGATGGCACCAGTGCATTACCGTCAAACTCTTTTAGAACAACCGGTTTATTTGTTTCAGGATGTATAATAGCGATAAGACTATTGGTTGTACCCAGGTCAATACCAACGATTATTTCTTTTTGCTGTAAACTGCCGGTAGCGATATTTATTCCAATTTTTGCCATAACTGAATTCTCAAGTAGTTGGCAAAGATAACCCGCAGAAGTTTAGTGGTAGTTACGAGGAAAGAAAAAGGGCCGTCTTACCATCGCAAGACAAGCCCTGTAACACTCAAGGTTTATTGATTAACGCATGAGATACATTTTTCCATAGCCATTATTGAAATACTTGTCTGTATTATCTTCATTATCCGGATCATCACTTCTGTATTTCTCCAATGATTTGCCTTTGTGGTTTGTTATTACACGATATAAATAGATACCATTTGCGAGTTTTTGTCCATACATATCCGTACCATCCCATTTAAACTCGGTTATATTTCGGCCAATATGCAATGGCCCTAATTCATCCTTTGTTATTTCTCTTACTACTTTACCCGTGATGGTCAATATTTGAATGCGGATATTCTGTGGCACTTCGCTTCCGGTGATCGTAAATACAAATGCCGTTGAAGTCGTGAACGGGTTCGGATAATTCAGCATATTCGAGATCATTGGCTTATTGATAACCTTGAATACGACACGGTATTCAAGGTTACCGGCTGCATTATCACTTTTATCCCTGCCTGTTATTATTAATTCATATTCTCCATCCTGTGTAAAATAAGGAAGGAAATCAATTGTTGCCGTATTGTTCGGATTAGGCGCCTGGCCGGCCGGTGTAAACTGCAAGGTATCATTACTGAAATAATAACGACGGATACTCCCGTTTGGAAATTTTACATTTACTGTTAGTAGCGTGGTGTCATCCAATATCATCCATTTGGCTTCATCTTTCAGACTGGCTACGATGTGTGGTTTGGATGCAACAATATCACGATTCAGAATATGAATATTATC
>Ga0105249_10001779_pt1 | contig 18770 bp, 13 predicted proteins | sample KBSS44metaG_FD_81522 | JGI IMG/M metagenome (GOLD analysis project Ga0105249, IMG submission 81522) | Switchgrass rhizosphere microbial communities from Kellogg Biological Station, Michigan, USA - KBS S4-4 metaG | ecosystem: Host-associated > Plants > Roots > Rhizosphere > Soil | place...
ACCGTGCTGAGTGGGGCGTGCAGCAGGTCCGAGAGAGCCATGGCGACCTCGCGGAAGATCTGCTCCTTGGAGTCGAAGTAATGGTAAAAGGAGCCGTGCGACAGGCCGGCGCGTTCGGCGATGTCGGAGATCCGCGCGTCGAGGAAGCCGTCCTCCTCGAACACCGCCTTGGCCGCGTCGAGCAGCCTCGCCCTGGTCGCCGTTCCCTTGCGTGACCGTGGCCCGGTCGGTTTGTCGCGGTCGACCGGCACTGCCGTCGTCAATGCCTGCTCCTGTCTGCTCCCACCGACCGGCTGGACGGGCGGCCGGAAAGGCCGGCGGCGGCAGCTCCCCGTCCGTGCGGGCCTGACATCAACGCCCTGTTGGGGAGCCTCATCAGCATGTGTGCGAACGGGTAGGAGCAACCACGTTCAGTGTACGCGCGGTCATCACTCGCGTGATGTTGAAGCGCCGGGCGTCTGGCGCCGACTGCCGCCGTCCTAACCGCCGCCGACCGTTGTTGCCTTCTGCCTTCTGCCTTCTGTCGATCCGGTTCTTGATGATCCAGAACGCTGTTTCGGCGTCGATGTTGAAAACGTGGTACCACTCATCTGCAAACCACCCACCTGCATGCCAGGACATGACAGGCCGCCCCGGCCGGCGGCTGGTGGTCCACCGTCGACAAGGAGCTGCGATGCGGCCACTGCCCGCGTTGACCCCGGCGAGCGAATGGTTCTGGAAGTCCGGAGCGGACGGCAAGCTGCGCATCCAGGGCTGTGACGACTGCGGCACGCTCGTGCACCCGCCGGTCCCGGTCTGCCCCTCCTGCCGCGGCAGCGCCCACTCGCCGAAAGAGGTCTCGGGCCGGGCCAGCATCGTCGGCTACACCGTCAACGTGCAGCAGTGGCTGCCCGACCTGACGCCGCCCTACGTCATCGCCGCGGTCGCGATCGAGGAGAGCGACGACGTCCGCCTGACGACCAACATCGTCGGCTGCGAGCCGGCCGAGGTGCACATCGGCCAGCAGGTCCAGGTCACCTTCGAGCAGCACGAGGATGTCTGGCTGCCAATGTTCGCGCCGACCGGCGCCCCCGACGAGACCCGCGACCGCGTCGGCGAGCCGAACCTGCCCGCGCCCCGCGCACCGCTGTCCTCCCGGCGCTTCGAGCAGGACGTCGTCCTGTCCGGCATCGGCCGGTCGAAGATCGGGCGCCGGCTCATGGTCGACCCGCTGTCGCTGACGACGGACGCCTGCCTGAAGGCGATCGCGGACGCCGGTCTCACCATCGACGACATCGACGGTCTGTCGACCTACCCGGGCATGAGCGGCATGGGTATGAGCGAGGGCGGTGTGAACGCCGTCGAGGACGCGCTGCGCATCCGCCCGACCTGGATCAACGGTGGCGGGGACCTGCCCGGTCAGGCCGGCGCGATCGTGCAGGCGATGCTCGCCGTGTCAGCCGGCCTGTGCAGGCACGTGCTGTGCTTCCGGACCGTCTGGGAGGCCTCCTACCGCCAGCTGAGCCTCGGCGGCATGCCCGGCCGGGTGACCGGCGCGTACAGCGAGTGGCGCCACCCGTTCGGCGCCATCTCAGCGGCGAGCTGGATCGCCCTGCCGGCCAGCCAGTACATGCACCGCTACGGAGCCTCCCGGGAGATGCTGGCGGCGATCGCGCTCAACGGCCGGGCGAACGCCGCCCGCAACCCGGAGGCGATCTACCGCGCCCCGATGAGCCTGGACGACTACATGTCCGCCCGCCTCATCTCGACGCCGTTCGGCCTCTACGACTGCGACGTTCCCTGCGACGGTGCCGTCGCCGTCATCGTCTCGGCCGCCGACGTCGCCCCCGACCTGCCGAAGCCGGGTGTGAAGGTCGAGGCCGTCGGCACCCAGATCCTCGAACGCCCTTCCTGGGACCAGGCGACGATGACGCATGAGCCGCTGGTCCTCGGCCCGGCCGCGCACCTGTGGACCCGCACCGACCTCACCCCGGCGGACGTCGACCTCGCCTGCCTGTACGACGGCTTCACCTTCAACGCCATCTCCTGGATCGAGGCCCTCGGCTTCTGCGGCTTCGGCGAGGCCCAGGACTGGCTCGACAAGGGCCGGCGGATCGCCCTCGACGGCGACCTGCCGCTGAACCCGCACGGCGGCCAGCTCTCCGAGGGACGGCTGCACGGCTTCGGGTTCCTGTACGAGGCGATCACCCAGCTGCGCCACGAGGCCGGCCCGCGCCAGGTTGCCGACGCCCGCACCGCGGTCGTCTCCACCGGCGGCGGCGCCCCGGGCGGCGCGTTCCTGCTCAGGAGGTCAGACTCATGACGACGACGTCCGCCGGCCCGGCCGGCACCGCGGACGCCGCGTTACCCCAGACCCCACTGCGGGTCGTCCAGTGGGCGACCGGCAATATCGGCACCGCGGCAGCGAATCGCGCGCGTGGGAAGGGGTCGCCGTCTCGGCGACCCCTTCCTGCCTTGCTGAGCCCAGGAGTTCCAGCGTTCGTCCCGGCTGGGTAACGCCAGCCACCCGCGCACAGCGAGACGGCGCGGTTTCCCAAGCGCGTTGGTCGTTGCGCGCTGCGGGTCACGGATCGCTCGCGAACGGCCACCTTTCCGTTGTGTTTCATGAGATGCTGATGGTCACGAATCGGGGGACTGGAGTTCGCCCCCGGCGCGCGGAGGCGATGCCCGCGCCCCGGAAAGCGGCTCCGCGGACAGTTGAAGAGGTCTCATGCCCGCAGTCGAGTCAAAGATCGAGTCGCCGCTGGCCGACCTGACCACGACCAGCCTCGCGGACCTACGCGTCTGTGACGATGCCCGCCTACGGAACGCGGTCACTCGCCTGGTCGGCAGAATCGCGAGTCTGGACAACCAGTTCGGGTACGACCGCCGGCGCTGATGTCCCCGGAACGCTTGACGGCCCCGGGCGCAGGTGGCCTCGGGGCTTCGGGCCGTCTCGATCTCAGTGCCCACCAGCTGTCCGAGGGCGACTTCGACGCGCTGGCGGCAGGCGCCGACGACGTGGCGGTAGTGCGACGGCTGGCGGCCTCCGAACGTAGCCACCGGCGGGTCGTCTTACGTGCGCTGCTTGACAGGATGGCTGACCGTCCGGATATCGCCGGTCCGCTGGCCCCGCTGGACGAGGCATGGGAGCTGCTGGTTCGCGCGGAGGCCACGGACCTGCGGGCGGCTGCGGTGGTCGACTACCCACTCACCGGCGTCTGGGCAATGCTCCTGCTGCGCCGGCTGCACGGTGTGCGCTACGACGATGTGCCGCTGTGGGTAGAGGCGGGCGGCTTGCATCTGCTCGCGGTCGCGGCCGCGGTGCGTGCCGGGCTTACGTTCGAGCTGACGGTTCCGATGCGTCGGGGCACCGTCGTGATGCCGACGCTGGGGCTGGCCCGGCTGCCACACCGGGATCCCTGGGAGGTCGCCGAGCTGTCCGTGGCCGGCGACGACGTCCGTGTGGCCGGCGGCTTGGGCGAGGCGACGGTGCGCGTGGCTCACCTGCGGGCCAGCCGGTCCAGCAGCCGGGATACGCCGTCGGGCTTCTGGGTGCCGGCGGCGGCCATCGGTGCCGCGCATGACGGCGCCCGGATCGACGTGGTCCTCGATGACGTCGATCCGTACCGACACGTCGTCTCGTCGACGCTGCCGGCCCCGATCGGCGGGGCCGAGGTCGGACGGTGGGAGGCGGTGCTCGACAGCGGCTGGCAACTGCTGGTCCGGGACCATCCCACGCAGGCACAGGCGATCACGGCTACACTGCGAGTGATCGTCCCCACGATGCGTGCACCCCGGTTCATGGCTGGCAGCGCCACCAGCGGTGACGCCTTCGGCGCTGCCCTGATCTCCGAGCCGACCGACCCCGCGGAGCTGGCCGCCACCCTCGTCCACGAGTTGCAGCACGCCAAGCTCGGCGCATTGCAGCACCTCGTGGACCTGACCGATGTCGACCGGGCCGACCGTTGTTACGCACCCTGGCGGCAGGACCCGCGCCCTGCCAGCGGGCTGTTGCAGGGCATCTACGCGTTCTTCGGGGTGACTGGATTCTGGCGCGTGCGCCGACAGGTCACGAATGGTGTCGCGGCGGCGCTGGCCCACTTCGAGTTCGCCCTGTGGCGGGCCGCGGTCGACTGTGCCCTGACGGAGCTGCGTGCACGTCCGGAGCTGACGGCGTTGGGTCACCGCTTCCTGCAGGGCGTGGCCACGACGCTGGACGGCTGGCTCACCGAGCCGGTGCCGAGCGGGCCGCGCCGGTTCGCGCGGGCGGCAGGCATCGACCATCATGCCGGTTGGCGGCTCCATCACCTCGTGGCCGAGCCCGGTGCTGTCGCCGAATTGGTGGCTGTGTGGGTGGCCGGTCACGCGGCGCCGCCGGGCGTCGTGCTGACCAGGCCGGCGCTGGTCGGCGACCCAGCGGTCCGCGGGCTCGAGAGCCGTGCGCTGCTCATCCGCCACCTGCTAGGCGATCCGGCGGCAGTGGCGTCCTGGCGCGACGGCGGTGACGTCGGCGACCAGGTACGCGGCGCGGTCCCGTCCGATCTCGAATGGCTGGTCGGGGACGCGGCGGGGGCAGCCGCCGGGTTCGAGCGCATTCTCGAGGACGAGGACGCCGATGACCCGCACGCCTGGGCCGGGCTGGGCCTGGTCGCCTTCGACCTCGGTGACCATGCAGCTGCCAGGGCCCTCGCGCGTGTGCCGGAGCTGGTGCGGGCGTTGAGCCGTGAGCTGGCCCTCCCGGGCCTGCGGCCCGGGAGGCTGGAAGTCGCGCGCTGGCTCGGCGCCGCGTTGTAGCGACTCCGCGGACCGCGCGGGGGCGCCGGCGGGCCGCCGCGGAGACCTCGTTCCGCCGGATCAGGGGGCACGCGAGGATCCTGGAGTCGCGCGCGCCTGGCTCCTGCCGCGGCGGTCAGAGGGGCATGGGGTCGATGTCGAGGTCGGACCGGACCCAGGCCGCGGCGTTGCGGGTGGCCGGGTGGTCGATGCCCAGCACCTCGCCCATCGCGCGCAGGGTGTCGGTGTGGATGTCCTCTGCCTCGTTCGTCCTGCCCAGGGCACGTAGGTCCATGGCCAGGTTCGCACGGACGGCCAGGGTGTTGGGGTGCCGCACCCCGATCAGCCGGGCGGAGTGCTCCGCGACGTCCGCGTCGAGGTCGTGGGCTGCCTGGAACTCGCCGAGGGCGTAGTGGTCGCTGGCCAGGTTGGTCGCCGCTACCAGGTAGAGAGGGTGTTCCTTCCCGACGGCGGTGCGCAGTGCCGCGACGGCGTCGGTGTCGTGCTGGAACGCGATGGTGACCTCGCCGGCCAGCCTCAGGGTGACGGCGAGGTTGACGAGGGCGGCCACGGTGTGCGGGTGGTGGTTGCCGAGCACCCGGCGGTAGCGGTCGAGGGTGTCCTGGCCCAGGTCTCGGGCCTCCGCCAGACTGCCGGTGCAGCGCAGATCCGTCGTCAGGCACAGCGAGGCGGCCAGCGTGTCGGGGTAGTCCGCGTCGTAGCGAGTGGCGAAACGCCGCCGGACGTCGAGGGAGACCTCCAACGCCTTCTGATGCTCGCCCGCCCGGCGCCGCGCGCTTGACAGGTTCCTGGCGGCGCGGAGCAGGTTCGGGTGGCTCTCGCCCCGAGGCCCGTACACCTGCCGGCACTTGTCGACCAGCTCCTCCTGCTGGTAGAGCGCCTCGATGACCTCGCCGAGCTCGCGCTGGTCGGTGTTGATCCCGTTCCGGGTGACCAGGCAGGTGGGGGCGTCCGGCCCGAACAACAGCTCGCTGCTCTCCAGCGTGGCCGCCGCGAGGTCACGTGCGTCGGTGAAACGACCGAGCAGCCGCAGCGCCACCGCCAGGTTGTGGGCGGCCTGGAGCGTCTGTGGGTCGTCCTCGCCGAGGCTGCGCGCGTACCGTTCGTAGGCCTGCCGGGACAGCTCGTGGCCCGCGGCGAAGTCGCCCTGGACGCGCCGGTCGGCGGCGACGGCGCCGAGCGCGTCCAGTGTCGTCTCGTGGTCCTGGCCGTACACCCGGGTGCAGATCTCGAGCTGCTGGGCGTTGAGCTGGGCGGCCTGGGTGAACTCGCCGAGGAGGAAGAGCATGAAGCTGAGCCAGCCGCCGACGTCGATGGTCTGGCGGTGCTCCGGGCCCAGGGTCTCGGTCCACACGTCGTAGGCGTGCTGGGCGAGCTCGCGGGCCGCCTCGTGCTCGCCCCACTGGTAGAGGTAGCGGACCTCGTTGAGGACCAGGTCGCGGGGCCAAGGATCCTTGCTGTGTACCGCATCGGCGGCCAGCACGTGCGGATAGAGCTCGGCATAGCGTGGCCAGTTCTCCTGGCTGACCGGGTCGGCGGGGTCGCTGGTGGCGAGCAGCGCCTGCGCGCCGCGGCGCATCGTCTCCCGCTCGTCCGACGTCATCCGGTCGACGAGCACCTTCTGGACGAGCCGGTGCATCTGGAACGAGTTCGTCCGGTGGTCCAGCTTCAGCAGCGAGTATCGGGTGACCTCCCGGATCGCGCGGCTGAGCGCGATCGGGTCGCGCAGGGCGGTGTCCAGCTCGGGCACGATCATCGTGCTGCGCGCGAGGGTGAACATCTGGCGGGAGATGCGCTCCGGGGCGAAGAACGCACAGACCTGCAGGAGCCGCAGCGCGGCTGGGTTACGTCGGCCGATCCGGTCCAGCGAGACGCTCCAGGCCGCTGTGACCGATTGTTCCGGGCGGCGCGCGGACGATTGGGCTTGACCGGTCGGCTCGGACACCTCGTCGTCATCGCCCATGAGCTCGCCGATCTTGGTTTCCAGCAGCTCCAGGTACTCGTCCGCAGGCATACCGGTCTCCACTCGCCAGGTCGCGGCCTGCTCGATCGCCAGTGGCAGGTCGCCGAGCGCCTCCGCGAGACGGTCGGCCTCGTCGTTCGAGAGCGACTCGTTGCGGCGTTGGAGCAGCTCCATGCTTTCCGGCCGAGTAAAGACGGCGACCTCCAGTGAGCGCGCGCGGCTCGCCCACCGCGTGTCGCGGGAGGTGACCAGGACCCGCCCCTCGGAGCCCGCGGTCGGGAAGTACTCGAGGACGCTGTCGGGGTCCTCGGCGTTGTCGAAGACGAGCAGCCACCTGCCGTAGGGCTTGCCGGTGCGCAGCGCCTCCCGCACCGCGGGCAGGGCGGTGTTGGCCTCGGCGCCGACGTTCAGCCGCATGGCCTGGGCCAGGTCCACCAATGCCTGCACGATCTGCGTGTTGTGCTCGGCCGGGATCCACCAGACGAGCTCGTACTCGTTCTGGTACCGGTAGACGTACTCGATGGCGAGCTGCGACTTGCCGACGCCGCCCATGCCGTACAGCGCCTGCGGGACCACCGCGGTCGCGCCCTCGCCGAGCTGGCGGTGCAGGTCGTGCAGCAGGCCCCCCCGACCCGTGAAGTGTGGGTTGCGCTGTGGGATCGCGCCGAGGATCACCGGCCAACCGGGTTCACCTCGCCTCGGCTGCGCGGCATCCGCCGCGCCCGCACCCGTGCTCGGCGCCGTCCCGGTCGCTGGGATCGCGGTCGTCGGGGTCACGAACTCCTGGCCTCCTGCGCTGGAAGCCGCCCGCGGGCGCGCGAGGCCCGCGGCGGCTGGGTTATCAGGATCCGGCCGGGGCGTTGGTGTGTGACCACTCGCGATATCATTACTCATAGTCATGCCCCGGACACTATCGGTGATCTCAAAAGGGGGTGCACCTGAGGGCATGGACGTCGCGATGACAGCCATGCCCTCGGGCCGATCTGCCGCACCTGTCGGCCGGGCCCGCTGGCCGTCGGGCGAGGGCGCCTGGTGGATGCCGATGGCCGCGCCGAGCGCGCGGGACCGGCGCAGGAAACGGCCGCCGACGCTGGCCAGCACGGCCTCCTCGACGGCCAGGAACGCGAGGTTGCGCGCCGTGACGGGCGGGATCTCCACGCTCTCCGGCCGTGCGCTGGTCAGCACGGCACCGAGATAGCGGCGTGCATCCATCACATCGCCGAGAGCGTCCGCGGCGGCACGCAGCACGCGCAGCGCGTCCGACTTGCTGCCATAGGCCATCAGCTCCAGCCGCACGGCCTGCTCGATCTCGAACACGATCTCGTTCGCCGGCCCGTCCGCCTCAGCGGCGCCGACCGACCGCATGAGGCCGCCCGCGAGCACCTCCGAGAGGTGGCCTCGGTCGGCCGAGGGCATCAGGCCCAGCACGACCCGCACAACCGGCCAGCTGAGCGGGGCGGCGGCGAGCAGGGTGGCCAGCTCGAAGGCGGCGGGTGAGGCGAAGCGGCGAAAAAGGCGTACCCGTTCCTGCGCGGTGGGCGCATCGACGGGAAGGCTCTCGCTCGGCGGCCACTTGCCCCCGGCCTCGGGATCATCTTTCCACGGCGCCGGTCCGGTGAGCAGCGCAGCGAGGTCGGTGGCGCGATCCCGCCCAACCATCTCCGCCCAGAGCCCGAGCCAGCCCGGCGAGAGCTCGACCATCGGCACCGGCACGGCCCGCGCCAGCTGGGCCGCGGACAGGCCGGACAGCGGCCGCCCCCATGGCTTGCTGAACCGCCACCATGGTCCCGGCCCGCCGGCCCCGCCGCGCGGCGGCAGCATCCGGACCAGGTGGGCACGCGCGTTGCCCCAGCGCCAGACCCGCTCCGGCAGCAGGTTGACCAGCGCGACTGGACCGGTGCGGGCCCAGGCGTGCAGCGCCGGTGCCACCATGTCGGCGCGCCACGCCGGTCCGAGCGTGTCGGTGACGACCCACACGATCCGCCGTCCGGACGGGTCGGCCAGCGCGGTGGCGGACTGCCGCGTGGCTCCGTCACCGCGAGCCGAACGCAGCGTGACCCCGCCCGAATGATCCGCCGCCGTGTTCAGATAGCTGACCCGCACGTCGCGAAGGCTGGCCTGTTCCAGCAGGTCCACGAGCGCGGGAACGACGTCGAGCCACAACGTCATCGACGGGCTGTCGTCGACGACGAGGTGGATCTCATAGCGCGCCTCGGTCTCGGCCTGGCGGACCGGGATGCCCACGCCGCCGTCCGCCAGCCGCTCGGCGGTGGCGTCCTCGTCCACCCGCCAGCGGTCTGGTGACGCAACTCTGACCTGCAGCGGCCGCAGTGCCCGCTGGAACGACCGAGGGTCGGCCATCGCCGACGTGGCCGACCCTCCGGTCTCGGCCCACCAGCCGGCATCGGACGGTGGCCCGACCAGGCGGCGGGTGCCGTCGGGCCCGAGGGGCCCGACGAGTGCGGCGGCACCCGTCGTGGCCACCGCGGAGGCGCCGTGGCCGGGCTGGCGGCGCGCGTCGAGACGATCGCGCAAGACTCGGTCGGGTGCCGGCTGTGACTGGGCTGCCCGATCGGGCGAAGGCGGGCCAGGCGGCTGGCCTGCCCGTGTCCGGTCGGCCGCGGGCAGGCCAGCCGCCGGCCCAGGCTGCGCCGAAGACGAGGGCTGCCCGGTCTCGTCGGTTCTCTCCCAGAGGAAGAGCGCCTCCGCGATCTGGCGGGGCGAGACCGCGGCACCGGCCGGCACCCCGCTGCCGCCGCGGTCGACGTCCGAGCCGGGGCCAGGCCGGATCCCGGGCGCCGACGGGCCGGCGTCGTTCACCAGGCGTCCGATGAGGGCGACAGCTCGTGCCAGACCGCGTCGAGGAGGTCACGCCAGACCGCCTCGTCGCCGTCGAATGCGCCGGCGGCCGCCAGGTGCGCGGCGTTGAGGAGCTGGTCGGCCGCGAGGCCGCCCACGCGCGACCGGCGCTGCTCGAACCTCGCGATGAGCGCGGCGCGATCGGGCGAGCCGGCCGGGAAGTGCGCCGCGACCAGCGAGGCGAGGCGGGCGGTCGTGGGATGCGGCAGGTCCAGCAACGTGCAGCGCCGGCGGAACGCGGGGGAGAACTCGCGTTCCTGGTTGCTGGTCAGGACGACGATCGGGAAGGCGTTGCAGCGTACGAGGCCGTGCCCGATGACCGCCGTGCGTCCCGGGTCGTCGGTGTGCACCTCGACCGCGGGCGTCGATCCGGCGAGGCGGGCGAGCTCGGGGACGGTGAACTCGCCGTCCTCGAAGATGTTCAGCAGGTCGTTCGCGAACGCGTAGTCACTCTTGTCGAGCTCGTCGACGAGGAGCACGCGGGGCAGCCGGTGCGGCAGCAGGGCGGTGCCGAGGGGGCCGAGCTGGACGAACTGCCCGATCGACGTGTCGGTCACGTCGTGGCCGGCGTGCTCTCCCTCGCCGTTGGCCTGCGGCGGCGCCGCCGCCTGCGACCCCCGCGGGGGGCGGGCCTGCGCCCGGCCGATCGCGTCGTAGTCGTAGAGCCCGTGACGGATGGTCGTGCGGCTGGTCACCGGCCAGCGCAGGACCCGCCCCAGGCCCAGTTCCCGGGCGATCAGGTAGGCAAGGCCCGACTTTCCGGCGCCGGGCGGCCCGGTGACAAGCAGCGGGCGGCGCAGATAGATGGCCGCGTTCACGAGCGAGATGTGTGTCTGGTCGAGGAGACGCGACGGTGTCCCGCCGAGGCGGCGGTCGGCCTGACGGTCGTCGTCTGGAGGCGACGGCAGCAGCGGCGCGCCGTCGAAGGCGCGCCACCGTGGCGGGGCCGGCCAACGGGCGTCCCTGTCCGCGCTGTCCAGACGCTGCCCGGTCCCGCGGAACAGCCACCACCGCGGCTCGGCGCGGTCGCGGTCGACGTCGGTGCTCACGTGCCGTCGCCCCCTGGAACGTCAGTGAAACGTTCTGGATCATCCCACATGAGCGCGAGGTGTCTGCCGAGATGGCGCGACTGCTCCGCGGCTGTCGCCGTCTGCGCGGCGAGCCGGAGCCGGCGCGCTCCGGCCGGCAGGTCCGCGGCGGTGCCCGCCGCGACGTAGGCGCGCAGGCTCTCCTCGACGGCCGCCCGCTGGTCACCGTTCGACCGGTTCCAGACGATGCCGGCGACCCCGGTGCGCAGACCGGCGAGCAGCTCGATGAAGCCGCGGCTGCCGGCGACGGGTGGCCCGCTCAGCACGAGGACGGTCAGCTCTTCCCTGGTCTGCAGCTGTGCCTCCAAGGTGAGCAGGTCGGTGGCGTGCTCGTCGGCGCACCAGTACGTCACCGTGGCCGCCGGTAGTTGTACGTGGCGCCACCGCGCGCGCCACGCCCGGTGCCATTCGGTCGTGTACATCCGCTCAAGGCTGCGCAAAGTGATCATATAGTCAGAGGCGAGTGGTTTGGCGGGGCCGTATTGCTGGGACTTGCGCCACCACTCGACCTCTACATCCAGCAGCTCGAACGGCAGGGCGAACTCGAGAATCAGCCTGCCGGACGTGTCGCGCAGCGCCAGTTCCACGTCGCGCACGAGTGTGCTCACCGCCTCCTCGAGATAGTCACGGCCCAGCCGCTCCAGCCGTCCGCTGCCGCTCACGGCCCGTACCGGCCGATACCGCTCGAGGCACCAGCACAGGTGATACCAATCCGTGCCAGGGGCCGCGGTCTCCAGGCGCATGACCAGATGGACTGGCGAAGGCTCGTCGAGTCCGGTGTGTCCAGTCGGGCCTGGGCCGAGCGAGCGCGTGTTGAGGAGATCGAGCGCGGCCGGCGAGTCCTGCTCGACCGCCAGCCTGCGCAGCCATGCCTCGACGAGCCGTTCCAGGCGTGCGCTGAGGCGGTCTCGGCGCATGAGCCCGACGAGGAAGACCAGGTAGGGCTCGGCCTCCCCGGGACGCCCGGAGCGGTTGACCAGGTGGACGAGCAGATGCCACGCGGACGAACAGTGCCACGGGGCGACCGCGTCGCGGTGGTAGGTGGCCTCCTGGAATGCCACCAGCATGTCGACGGCGTCGATCTGCGCGAGCTCCGCGCGCAACCTGTCCCACACGTCGACCATCTGGATGGAGACGGACGGTTCGGCCCGCCGCATGGCGGGCTCCTCGGGGTCGGCGTGCCAGGGCAGCACCGCGGTCGCGGCCGTGTAGGTGGTCTCCCAGCATTCGACCAGGTGAGTCAGGGCGGCGTGCGCGACGCTTCCGCGGGCGATCGCCGCTACCGCGTCGCGCAGCGCGGCGAGGCCCTCCGGATCCTGGACGCATTCCCGGACGAGTCCGAAGAACCAGTGCCGTGGAATGCGGTGGTCAGAGACCTGCAGAGCGAACCTGGTGCGTTGTTGGGTCAGGTCCAGAAGGAGGCGCCTGCTCTCGTCGGACCTCAGGATGTCCGTTTCGTCCAGGACGTCGACGGCCTGCTCTTCAAGCTTGGCCTGCAGCATGCGGACGCGTCGTTCCCAGGTGTCATCCTGCTCCGGCACCGATCCCCCGACTGGCCGTGTCCTGGCGCGCCCGACCACGTGATCCAAACGTACACACTTGTACACCTTGCTATCACGTTGTGCGCCACAGTGATCAGGACAACGGCTGACTGGGCGGGGGCGGTTCCGGCGAAGCCGCACGATGAGATCGTTCGACGGCCGGGGTGCCCGCGAAGACCGTGTTGGACGGGTACTCGGCGGCGGCCTCGGTGAGCAGGCGGGTTCGGCCGTCCGCGAGCGCGCCACTCGCCAGCAGATCGCTGACCGCGGTCCAGAAGGACTGGCTGTCGACGGTGAAGTACGGGTGGCGTTCGACCGGGAGCCCGGCGGCCCGCAGCAGCCGGCGTGCGCGCGCTGGCTCGGCGTAGATCACGGCCAGCTCGGTCACCTCCCTCGGTGCCAGCGGCTCGGGTCCCAGCGGCTCGGGTCCTCGCCCGGCGGACGGCACAGCCCCGCCGGCGACGCCCTGAGCCCTGGCGGTGACGCCGCGAGCTTCGGCGGGCCCGGAACCCGCCGGTTCGAGGCTCCCGGCTGCGGGGTGCCTGGGGTCGGCGACCACCCTCCTCGCGCCTTCCGCTCCTGGGGTGTCGGCCGGTGCGCTCACGGCCGGCGCATCGCCGACCTGCGAGGTGTCGCCGACCCGCACGGCGTCGACGAGCGCGCGCACGGCCCGGGACACTCTGCCACCGCGGTCGAGCCTCGCCAGCGCCACGCAGAGAGCGTCGAATCCGCCGGCGTGGCGGGCGCACTCGTCGACGAAGGCCAGCAGCCACTGCCGGAGGAAGGACGACTCGGGAACCTGGAGCCGCACGTCGAGCACCTCGGCGGTGCTGCGGGCCAGCAGGCGGCGACTGGTGGGGTCGGCGAGCAGCGGCTCGCCGTCGAGGAGATCGACGACACCCGTGACGAACTCGTCGGGAGTGGGCGAGCGAACCGGCCAGGTGCTGGCCCGTCGGGATCCGGTCGGCTCCGGCCGGTCGCCGCGCGACACGCGTCCGGCACTCATGGAGACGAAGTATCAGGGACGGACCGCGCGGCGACGACCCTCCCGTCAGAAATCAGACGGCACCGTACTCACTTGGTGCGGATACGGTTGAGCACCTGTCGACCTCGCGGCTGCTGCCGATCGGCGACAACCGCGACGAGCTGGTGGCCTCCATGCGCCGCACCCGCGAGGTCTACGCCCAGATCGCCGCCGACCTCCGTGCCTCGACCTCCTGAGACCGGACAGCCTCCGTACCCCGGCGCCGGGGGAGCGCGACGCGCTCCCCCGGCGCCGTGCGTTGTCGCTCACTCGTACCGGACGATGACCGTTTCGGACTGGGGGAGGCCCTGGCAGGTGAGGACGTAGCCGTCGGCGACCTCGTCGTCGGTCAGCGCGTCGTTCACCCGCATCGAGACCTCGCCCTCCTCGACGTGTGCCATGCAGGTGGCGCAGGTGCCTGACTCGCAGGAGAACGGCGGCGTGAGGCCGGCGCGGCGGGCGCTTTCCAGCAGGGTCTCGTTCGGCCGGCGCGGTACGGTCGCCTCCTTGCGGCCGAGGATGATCGTGACGGTGCCCTCGAGTACCTGGCTGGCCCCGGAGGCGGCCCCGGCGGCCCCGGCCCCGTCCTCCTCCTGCGGCGGTAGCGGCGCCACCCCGCCGAACCGCTCGACGAACACCTTGCCCGGCCCCGGGACGGCGGCCTCGACCAGGTCCATGAACGGCGTCGGCCCACAGATGTAGACGTCGGCGTGGACGTCGTCGCCGAGGAAGGCGCGGACGGTGTCGGCGTCCAGGAAGCCCTTCTCGACGTCGAGGTGGCGGGTGACCGAGAGCCGGTCCGGGTACTGGTCGGCGAGGTCGGCCAGGGCCTGCCAGAAGATCGCGGCCGGCTGGTCCCGGTCGGCGCACAGCAGCCGGACCTCGCGGCCCGTGGAGGCGAGCGCGCTCTTGGCGAGCGAGATGACCGGGGTAATCCCGCTGCCGCCGCAGAAGGCGACCAGCGGCGCGTCGGTGTCGCTCAGGCAGAACACGCCGTGGGGCCTCGTCAGCTCGACCTCGTCACCCTTGGCGAGATTGTCGATCATCCAGTTGGACACCTTGCCCGTGGGCACCCGCTTGACCGTCACCGCCAGCTCGCCGTCGGTCTCCGGTGCGCTCGACATGGAGTAGCTGCGCAGCAGCTCCTCGCCGTCCACCATGACCTTGAACGTGCAGAACTGGCCGGCGCGGTAGTCCCACGGGCCGCCGATCGGGGCGAGCGCGAAGGTGCGGGCGTCGGCCGTCTCGTCGATGACCCGGGTGACGGTCGCACGCTGGAACAGTGGCGGTCTCGGCATGTGACGGCATCCTCTGGTATTAAGGTTCTAACTAGATGAGAATTTAGCTTCCACCGACGAGACGGGAGCCTCTCCATGGTGCTCCTCGTCTTCGAGGAGCAGGAGTACAGCCGGCCCCGCCTGGACGCCCTGGTCAGCGGCCTGGCGCAGGCTCGCCGAAGGCGCAGTCCGTGCCGGCGACCGGGTGGCGCTCATGTCGTCGATTCGTCCGGAATTCATCATGGCTGTCCTGGCCGTCTGGCGGCTAGGCGCGTCCGTCGTCCTACTCAGCCCCGCGTGGAAACGTGGTGACGTCGAGCACGCCCTGGCCGTGAGCCGGCCGGCGCACGCCGTCGGCGACCACCCGGTGCTCGCCGAACTGATGCCCATGCATCACCTGGACGAGCCCATCGAGCCCATCGAGCCCGCGGTATCCGCCGAGCCGGCGCCTTCTAGAACCCGAGGACCAAGCCTAGAACCCGGGGACCAGGCGGCCGTACGGATCGACCAAGCCGCCGGCGGCAACAGGGATCCGGGCGGTCGCGGGCGGGATCCCGCTAGGCCTCGATGACCGTGGTCACGATCTTCCACTGCCGGCCTCGGCGCCATGGGCCGGTCCGCCTCAGGCCGTTCTCGGCGAGCAGTCTGTCAGCGGCCTTTTCGAGCTCGCCAAGGTCTACCTCGTCGTCCGGCTTGTCGAGGGGCCGGATGAGCCCGGTGTCGCCGATGCTCTCGCCGTCCTCGTGGCGATGGCGGCTGATGCGAACCTCGCCGGTGTCGTAGTCGGCCCGGGCGCGTAGGTCCATTTCTGTCAATGGGTCTCCTGCGACTGAGAGGACCAGCGTCCTGCGGCTGGACAAGGCTGGGCTGCCCGCGGCTGGACGTCCGCTCACGCTCATCCAGGCTCGACGGTGCCTTGACCGGACGGCGGCCTGCCTTGGGATGCCGGTCAAGGGGTGAGGGTCAAGGGGTGAGGAAGGTGCACCGGGGGCCGGTGGCCTTCGCTAGCCGCAGGTCGACGGTCGCGATCGGCGCGTTCAGCGACTCCGCGAGGGCCACGTACCAGCCGTCGTAGGAGGTCACGTTCTCCCGCAGCTCCCAGACGCGCTGGGCGAACGGTTCGTAGGCGAACAGCTCAACTCGGAGCCTGAGCAGGTCCGCGTGGGCCAGCGCGGCCGTGTCGGTGGAGATCTGGCCAGCCAGCATGGACCGCCGGAGGACGTTCGCGACCTCGATGGGCATGAGATGAGGAGCGGCTAGATCGTCGCTACCAAGGAGTCGGTCCGCCCACGTGCCGACAGCGCCACTGTCGACCAGGGCGGCCACGACGAAGCCTGAGTCGACGACGAGCGTCATGCCCGGTCGGCGTCGCGATGGCCTAGGATCGCCTCGACCGACAGCGTGCTGCCGACACGCTGCTTGCGGTCGCGGATCCGGGCGAGCAGGGCGTCCGGGTCCGGCCGGCGGGCGATCTCGATGAGCTGGAGCCGCAGGTACTCCTGGAGCGAGCGGCCGCTGAGTGCAGCGCGGGACGCGAGCTCGTCACGAGTCTCGTCCGGCACATCTCGAATCGTAATCGCAGCCATGGCAGCATTCTGCTGCGAGAATCGGCAGAGGGCAACGAGCGGGATGGTGGCGGTGTCGTCCGTCAGCTGTTCGGCGGCTACGGCTACCCGACCGAGTACCCGGCCGCCCGTACCTGGGCCGACGCCCGCGTCGGCCGCATCTACGGCGGCTCCAGCGAGATCATGAAGACCGTCATCGTCAAGGACCTCGGCCTGTTGGTCTTGGTCCTCGACGGCCTCCTCGGCAGCACCCGCGAGCTGACCCGCCAGGCCGGCGCCCTCATCCGCGCCCAGCGGACGGCGCCGCGGCTGGCCCAGCTGGAGCCGGCCCTCGGGATCGGTCAGGCTTCGGGCCGGCGGGTGCCTTCGAGTGCCCGTTCGAGGTTCGTCCGATAGACCGTCACGCGGGGGTGGCTCGTATCGAGCACATGCTGCGCGTCGGCGAGCGTGCGCTGGAAGAGACCGACGGCCTCGTCGAGTCGCCCGGCGGCCTGGCAAGCGAGGGCGAGGTCGTTGCGGCTGTCGAGGGTCCTCGGGGTGTGGGATCCGAAGGCGTGCTCGCGGTCGGCGAGTGCGCGCTGGTATTCGCGGATGGCGTCGTCGAGCCGGCCGGCCGCCTGGTAGGCGCCGGCGAGGTCGCCGCGGCTGTTCAAGGTCTCGGGGTGGCCGGGTCCGAGGGTGCGTTCGCGGTCGGCGAGTGCCTGCTGGTGGAGACGGATGGCGTCGTCGAGCCGGCCGGCGGACCCATAGGCCAGGGCGAGGTTGTTGCGGCTGTTCATGGTCCGGGGATGGTGCGGTCCGAGGATGCGCTCGCGGTCGGCGAGTGCCTGCTCGTGCAGGCGGATGGCGTCGTCGAGCCGCCCGGCCCACTGATAGGCGGCGGCGAGATTGCTGCGGCTGGTCAGGACGTGGCGGTGGTTGGGGCCGAGGGTGCGTTCGCGGTCGGCGAGTGTGCGCTCGTGCAGGCCGATGGCGTCGTCGAGCCGCCCGGCCTCGTAGTAGACGAGGGCGAGGTTGTTGCCGCTGGTCAGGGTTTCGTGGTGGTCGGGGCCGAGGACGCGTCGACGGTCGGCGAGCGTCTTCTCGAACAGGGCGATGGCGGATGTGAGCAGGCCTAGCTCCTGGAGACGGGTGGCGGCGCGGTCGGCGAGCCAGGAGACGTCGTCGAAGGCTTGCTCGCGCCGGCCACGCGCGCGCTCCACGACCGCGAGAACGTGCGGCAGGAGCTGGCTCCAGGTAGGGCGACCGGCGGGGCGGCTCCAGGTCTCCTCTGGTAGGACCGCGTGCAGCAGCGCGGCGAGCGTGGCCAGGCGATCGTCGGCCCGCTCCCGTGGCATCGCCTGCCGGGCGGCCGCCGCCACCAGCCGGTGCGTCACCAGCACGTCGCCGTCGCGCTGGACCAGGTGGTAACCGACCAGCGTGCCGACCGCGTCGATCCAGGCCCGACCACCGGAAGCCAGGGCCGCGGCCAGCGGCCCCTCGCCCGGCCGGGCCGCAGCCGCGGTGAACAGCCCCAGCGGGACCGGGTCCGGCGCGCACCAGGCGCACAGCTCCAGCAGCTCGACTGCCGCCGGCTGCTCCACACGCAGCCTGTCCACAGACAGCTGCCACGGGTTGGCCACCTCGTGCCGCTGTCGCGGGAACACCTCCTCCGGTTGGTCGGCCAGCAGCCGGGCGTACTCGGCGGCTGGGGTCTCGGTCTCGTCCAGGTAGCCGGCGGCCTGCGCGACCGCCAGCGGCAGATCGCCGACCAGCTCCGCCACGTCGTCCGCGGCCACCGGGTCGATGCCGGGGACCCGGGCTCGCAGCAGTTCGAGGGAGGCGGACCGGGCGAACGTCGTAACCGGCACCGCCACCCCGAGTTCGCGTGCGGCCCGGCGCCGCGACGTCACGAGCACCCGGCCGCCGCCCGACGGCTGGAACCGGGCGACGTCCTCGACGTCCTCGACGTTGTCGAAGATCACCAGCCAGGACGCGACCCGTCCCAACGCCGCCCAGACGGCTTCGGCGTCGGAGCCGGCCGTCAGACCGAGCGGTTCGGCGAGGCCGGCCAGGTTCGTCTCGACGAGGTCGGCCCGCTCGGCGGGCACCCACCAGACGACGTCGAACTCGTCGGCGTGCCGGTGCGCGTACTCGATCGCGAGCGACGTCTTGCCGACCCCGCCCATGCCATCCAGTGCGACCAGCGCCACCCGTGCCCCGCCGGTCAGCCTGGCGTGCACGTCGGTGAGCAGGGCGTCCCGGCCGACGAACCGTGCGAGTCGTCCCGGCACGTTCCAGGCCCGCGGCGTCGTCCGCCTCGCCCGGCCGGCTGGCGTGGCCAGACCATCCTCGAGGAGAAGCGGGCCGCCGCGCGCGAAGACCGAGTTGGCTGGGTACATCCGGTGCGCGGCCGTCAACAACCGCGACCGGCCGTTCGGGACGATGCCGTCGCGCACTGCCGCCGCGACGGAGAACCAGTACCCCTCAGGCGTCGACGAGGTCCACGGGCGCCGGCCGGCGGGGAACCCGGCCTGATCCAGCAGCCGGCCGGCCGCCGCGGGGTCGTGGAAGACCGCTGCGAACTCCCGCACCTCGTCGTCCGCCAGGCCGTCATCCGGCCGGTCGTCGTCCACCGGCACCCCCGTCCGTCCGGACCTACCCGAACGGCACCGACCGCGATCTGTACGACCATCCT
>Ga0105249_10001780_pt1 | contig 18768 bp, 13 predicted proteins | sample KBSS44metaG_FD_81522 | JGI IMG/M metagenome (GOLD analysis project Ga0105249, IMG submission 81522) | Switchgrass rhizosphere microbial communities from Kellogg Biological Station, Michigan, USA - KBS S4-4 metaG | ecosystem: Host-associated > Plants > Roots > Rhizosphere > Soil | place...
CAGAAGCAACTAAACTTTTACAACGAAAATACCGGTCGCCGTGGATCCACCCATTACCGGAAAACGTATAACGTGAATGGTGAATTGTGAATCGTGAATAACTTACAATACAAGGTTCAATTCACCATTGACCACTGACCATTCACTCTTTCAGGCTTTTCAAATAAGCAATACTTTGTGGTACTTGCGTTGCATAACTGCTACTTTCATCTTCAATAAAATAATGCTTGATACCGATACGCTTTGCCTCCTTTAATATTGCGGGAAGATCTAATTCACCTGTACTCAGTGCAACATCATTCTCAACGGAAGTAAGACCAGTAAGATCTTTTTTAGTTCCTTTACGCATATCTTTTACATGCATTAGCTTCCAGCGGCTTCCATATTTTTTAAGTAAGGCAACAGGATCTCCACCACCAAACTGTATCCAGAAAATATCCATTTGAAAGGATACATAGTCCGGGTTAGTATTCTTAAAGATATAATCCAACAGGGTTCCATCTTCGTAAGGTTGAAATTCATAACCATGAGCATGATAGCAGAATGTCAATCCGTTTTCTTTTAAAATTTTCCCTGCACGATTAAAATCTTCCACTGCTTTTTTTGCATTCTCAAAAGTCAGTATATTATTTTGATGCGGGATCCATGCACACATTACATATTTGGCGCCTAATATTTTTGCTCTCCACACTACCGAATCTATTTTATTCACCAGATCCTCATAACCCGCACCGGTTGAGGGAATGCTGATGCCTCTTTCATCACATAACTTTTTAAAATCCTGCGGTGACATTCTTCCACCTCCGCCTTCTATTTCTGTAAAGCCCATCATCTTTATGGTGTCTAATACTTTGACAGGATCTGCACCGAAACTTCTGCGAAAAGTATATGTCTGCACACCAAAGGGTGCGGTGTACAATTGCTTTTGTGCAATCGCTGTATCAGTGAATAGAAAAGCAATTATAATTACCAGTAAAGATTTTTTTTTCATTGTTTGTTTTTTTGTGGGCTAAAGCCCATTCCAATTGTGTTCTTTACAACCCCAGCCTTAAGGCTGAGGTTAAATCAATCAAAACATGCTGGGCTTTAGCCCGTTTATTTTCATGTATTTTGTTTCAAGTTATATTCCCAACTATTGACTAAATATACTCATGAAGAGCTGAATAGCGAACAGAACCCTTCGCTTCGCTCAGGGCAGGCTATTGCAACAATTGATGAATAGAATTGTTGCAGTACAAGAGTGCGACGCAACCGGTGCTGAAAAGAATTACTTAAGCTGATAACACAATTATACTTTCAATAGTCTTAAAAACCATGCTCAAAAGGACTCTATCACCTAAGTTCTCCGCCTGGGCCGGGACAGGGGTTTCAAATATTTCCTTTCTTCAATTCCTCTATTGCATAGTTGGCCGCTCTTGCTGTTATAGCCATATATGTCAACGTCGGATTTTGTGAACCGGTGGATGTCATACAAGCTCCATCAGTAACAAAAACATTTTTACAGTGATGTAACTGGTTCCATTTATTCAATAAAGAAGTTTTGGGATCAAGCCCCATGCGAACACCGCCCATTTCATGTATATCTGACCCCGGAGGTGATTGCGTATCTTCTACTTTTATATTAACGAATCCTGCTTTTTCAAACATCAGTTTCGTTTGTTCCATATAATCAGCCACCATCTTGTTATCGTTTTCATCCCACTCGCATGAAACAATTAATTGTGGAATACCATATTTATCTTTCAGATCTTTTGATAACCGAACATGATTTTTTTCCAGTGGCACACATTCACCCATCATCCAGGTGCTGATATACCAGCTTCCCAATTCAGGCTTTAATAAATTTTCTCTTAACTGGTCGCCGATCATATCGGTATTTGAAAACGTTCCTCTGCCACCTGCAACTCCTATTGCGTAACCTCTTAAAAAATCCATTTCCTGTTTAAATACATTTCTGAACCGTGGTACATAACTATAGCTCGGACTTCTACCATCCGTTTTCTTATCCTTGAGTCCTTCAAACGATGCATTTGCTTTGCCCCGGTAATTATGCCACGAAACATATTTGCCAAGTAAACCACTGTCATTACCTAAACCATTTGGGAACCTGTTTGAAGTTGAGTTTAACAAAATTGCATTGCTGTTAAGCGCCGAAGCATTTACAAAAATTACGTTTGCATAAAACTCGATCATTTCTTTTGTAGTGCCATCAATGATCTTTACACCGGTTGCTTTCCCTTTTTTATCATCATAAATAATGGAATGAACAACTGAATGTTGCCGTATATTAAGGTTGCCGGTCTTTAATGCCCATGGAATGGTTGATGCGTTACTGCTGAAGTATGCGCCGTAAATACAACCCCTGTTACACATTGTTTGGTTCTGGCATTTGCTTCTGCCTTGGTCAATATGTATTTGTTGTGGATCTGTGATATGAGCACATCTTGCCGCTATAAGGTGACGACCAGGAAAATTCTTTTGCAGGCTTTCCTTAAAATAATGTTCAATGCAACTCGTTTCAAAAGCTGGCATTACTTCACTATCCGGTAATTCAGGCAAGCCATCTTTATTGCCGGCAATGCCTGCAAATTTTTCAACATAGGCGTACCATTGTTCCATGTCTTTATATCGTATCGGCCAGTCAACTGCAAAACCATCCCTTGAAGGACCTTCGAAATCATAATCACTCCACCGTTGAGTTTGTCTGGCCCAGAGTAAAGATTTACCACCAACATGATAACCACGAACCCAACGAAATGGTTTTTCCTGGATGAAAGGTTGTTCATCGTCTTTTAATGCCCAATGCAAAGTCTCTTCACGAAGATTTCTTGCGCCCTGCAAATTCTTACGCTGTTCAATTGATACAGTACCGCGATGATCAAATTCCCAGGGAGCTTTGGATGCAGTGGGATAATCTTTTACATGCTCAACGTTCCGGCCACGTTCAAGTACCAAAGTTTTTAATCCTTTATCGCAAAGTTCTTTGGCAGCCCAACCGCCACTAGCGCCGGAGCCAATAACAATAGCATCATATGTTCTTTTTTTAATATCGTCAGGCATGATCTGCTGCTTTTACATCTATAGAACCGTAGTAATGTCCGGGTGCTACTTTATATCCAAGATATTCCTGCATTACTTTTTGCGACGTATTAAAACCTCTTATCGTTTCTGATTTGACCAGTTCGAAAAAATCCTTCTCAGCTTTATTGTCGGAACCGGATAATTTTAGCAATAGTTCTTCTCTCTGGGATTGACTGCAGTCTGCAAAAGATTTTTTATTCGCAGTTTTCGCTGATTTCTCCAATGCTGTCAATTGTGTCTTTACATTATCCTGCACATCTTTTTCATAACAATCATCAATTAATTTTTGCAGGAACTTATCTACTCCAACTGATAAAGCCCCAATGCTATTCCCTGCAGGAATGATAGTGTCAGTAATACTTGCCAAAATTTTTTGCTCGATCGTCGAGAAAGAAGTTTGATGAACAGTTGTATCGCTTATTCCACAACTAACCATCCACTGGGGAAGTGTGATCAATCCACCGGAAACAATGGCAAGATTTTTTATGGCTTTACGCCGGTTCATTGAGAAATGAATTTAAATAAAATTTCGAACGATTAGCTAATTTATTTGATTTGTGGTGCAACAAGATTATTGTTTCAAAAGAATTCCCTGATATGACTTTATTGATCTTTGTGAAAGAAATTTGCCAGAACCAACTATATTCACAACCATAAATTTTATTCATGCGATTTTTATCTTTTATCCTGGTTGTATGTAGCCTTAGTTTTTGCGGAACAACTCAACATCAACCACAAAGAAGCAATGATGTAAGCCAGCAAGCTATAAGAACAGGTGCAGAACAAACTGAGAAATACGTTCCATTTCTCAAAGGAAAAAGAGTAGCCATCATGGCAAATCCGACAAGTATAATTGGAAGAACCCACCTGGTAGATAGTCTTAAAACACTTGGTGTAAATATTGTAAAAGTTTTTGGTCCCGAACATGGTTTTCGTGGCAATGCCAGTGCCGGTGTAAAAGTGGCTGATGAAACAGATGCTACCACAGGCATTCCTGTTATTTCTCTTTATGGCGTAAAAAATAAACCTACTAAAGAAGACCTTGCTGATGTAGATGTATTGATCTACGATCTGCAGGACGTGGGTTGCCGTTTTTATACTAATATAAATGCGCTGGTACGTTTGATGGAAGCATGCTATGAGAATGGAAAAGAAATGCTGATACTCGACCGGCCAAATCCCAATGGCTATTTAATTGATGGACCCATTCTCGACATGAAGTATAAATCTGGTATCGGCATGTTTCCAATCCCCATGTCGCATGGGTTAACGGTTGCCGAATTTGCACAGATGGCGAATGGTGAGGGCTGGCTCAAGGATAAGGTGAAATGCAATATCAAAATAATTCCGGTAGCGAATTATGATCATGATATGTCATATATATTGCCAGTTAAGCCCTCTCCAAATTTGAATACGCAACAAGCCATTATGCTGTATCCCTCCACTTGTATGTTTGAAGGAGTTTACCTAAATCATGGTCGAGGCACTTTATTTCCATTCACTGTTTTGGGCAGTCCCGAGTTAAAAGGCAAATATGAATTCTCTTTCACACCTGCAAGTATTAAGGGAATGGCGGAAACACCTTTGTTTATGGATCAACTCTGTTATGGATTAGATCTTCGGAATTATGATATTGAACAATTACGAAAAAGCAGACAAATAAACCTGCAATGGATAATAGAGTTATATAAAGCGCATCCGTATAAAGAAAAATTCTTTGATTCTAAATTGAGTAAAGAAATGGGCACGATCGAAAAACTGATTGGCTCCGGTTTATTCCGCCAACAGATCATTGATGGAAAAACGGAAAAAGAAATTCGTGCAAGCTGGGAACCGGGGTTAAGTGATTACAAACAGATGAGGAAGAAATATCTGTTGTATCCTTAATGTTCCTGTCCACAAATTTTCTGATAGCAGTAATTTTTGAAATAGTTTTTTATTTACCAGTATGTCACATGTCTTGAGCTCCGAAAAATATTTTTTTGCCACCATTTAATTTCGTCACCCCTTTTAAACGTTCGCCACATAAGATTTGATTTTTCCTGGTGATGCCAAAGACCACAAGCATGTGCGATCTCATGTGCCAGTGTTGAAGCATTTTCTGCTCCATTCGGATCTACTGTTACATAATCAGTAACAGGGCCGAGTGAACAACCAGCTGCGCCTTTAATATCTAAGACAATAAATATCGTAACCGGATAAAACGATCCGCAAAGATTGGATGCAAAAAAACTACCAGTGATTTTAAACTCTTCGGGGAATGCACCTGTTCCGCCTTTTGTATGCAATACTTCATTCGGTGGAGTTTTTTGCAAAACTTCAACGAATGGCTGTTTATGATACGGTAATATGCTAGTATTGAAATTTTTCTTAAATGATTTTTTTACATATTCTATTGCAACATTCAGATCCTTTGGAGAAACAACGGCATTTCCTTGTGAATCTTGCAGAATAAAAATTTTGATTTTCAATTTTTTCTCTGGCCAGTTCAAAAACCCAAACAGAATATCGAATAGATTTATTATAAGTCGATGAAAAGTTTCAACAATAATTCTAACTCTCACTCTTTTAACTCCTTTTAATCCATTCCAGATCTTTTTCATTATTAAAGATAAAATAATGACCAGTTATGCAGGGTCACTCCTGTCCCCTTCCCTGATCTTGGAGAAATTGGTGTGATCACGTTTAATTGAACAGTTAGTTTCCTTTAGAAAACTTTAACATCACTTACTACCAAAGTGGTATTGGGTTCTGTTCATATCGAAAGTAAATTTGTATTCATAACCTATTTCTATGAGAAGAAAAAAGATGCCTTATATAATAAGATTAATGAGGCTTGCATTGAAAAGTGTGTGGTATGCGTTGACAATACCAAATGATCCTTATCACGAAAAAGAAGTGAACTTCTGGAACATGCCGATAAGAAAAAGAGAGAGAGAATACAAGTAATGTTCTCACCTGTCAACCAAACGTCTTTAGAAAACTTTAACGTCAATTACCTCAAAAGTGCTATTGTCTTTACTTCATATTGAAGCTAGATTGCACTTATAAATTACTTCCAATGAGACGAAAAAAATTGCCCTACATTATCAGGTTAACACGAGTGTCTTTAAAATGGTCATGGCATGCATTCATCATGATCATTAGGGAAATGATTTTCTGGAATATGCCAAAGAGAAAAAGACAATACAGATAATGGCATAATTTCTTTATTGATTTAAAGAACAGAAACACTGTGACAACTTTCTTCCTATTTCCCTTTCCGCAAAATGCGTTTCCTATGCTGTGTTCCCCATACCTGCAATTCTTCGATCAACTTTTCCAGCGTTTCACCATAGGGCGTCATGGAATATTCCACTACCACCGGCACCGTATCATATACTGTTCTCTTGACAAGTTCATTCATTTCCAGCTCTCTTAATTCCTTTGACAGCATCTTATCGGTGATGCCATGTATCTGCTTAGCCAGTTCACTAAACCGCTTGTTGCCGAATGATAATGCAATAATAATAGGTAGCTTCCATTTACCACTTAAAATATCCAATGCATCCCGCACAGGTATCAGCGCTTTTGTACAAGTTTCATGAGTTCTTCCATTTTCTTTAACTTTTGGTATCATGATTTTTTGTTTTTTGGGTCACTTTCCTAAAGTATAGTGCTATACTTTGGTATAGTACTATAAAAAGTATAGTAAAGGTAAGTAACTTTGTGTCTGAAACAAAAAAAATAATTATGGCAAATCAAACATGGGCGCTGGACCCGACACATTCAGAACTTCAATTTAAGATCAAGCACCTGATGATATCAACGGTAAGCGGACAGTTCAATCAATTCAAAGCGACTGTTGAAACAGAAAATGATGATTTCGCAAAGGCGAAAGTTCACTTCGAAGCGGTGGTGGATTCCATCTCTACCAATAATGAACAACGTGATGCACACCTGAAGAATGGAGATTTTTTTGATGCGGAAAAATATCCCGCTATAACCTTTGAAAGTGAAAAAATGGAAAAGACCGGTGACGATGAATATAAACTTCACGGCACTCTTACCATGCGTGGCGTGAGTAAGAAAATTATATTGAATGCAGAGTTCGGCGGTATCACAAAAGATCCCTGGGGAAATACAAGAACAGGTTTTTCTGTTACTGGTAAGATCAATCGCGACGATTTTGGAATGAGCTTCGGTGCTGTTTCGGAAACGGGTGGTTTGTTATTGGGTGATGAAGTGAAAATAAATGCTAACGTACAATTTGTGAAGGAAGCTGTGGCGGTTGCAGCTTAAAAATAAAAAGCCGTCTCGCCTTAGACGAGACGGCTTTTTTAATGGTGGCACTATATAAAATTAATAACCTGGGTTCTGCGGAAGTATATTTGGATTTGCATTGATCTCGGCAATCGGTAATGGCCAAGTCCAGGCACGGTTTGTTGGATCCAGTGTACAAAACACAGAGCAACTGGAGCGAATGATCGTCTTAGTTGTTCTTTTGAGATCAAACCAGCGATGTCCCTCACAAATAAGTTCTTTTCTTCTTTCAAGTGCGATCGCATTGATTAATGCTGCACCCGTTTCTGCACCGGCAACAAATCCAGCTATTCTTGCAGCACGGAGTGTATTAAGATCAGCAAGTGCTGTCACTTCATTAATTCCACCTTTACGAGCATAGGCTTCTGCTCTTATCAAATACATTTCACCAGTACGAAATGCTTTAAAATTTGTTATGCCATCTGGACGAGGTACCTGTGCAGCCTTTGCAAGATATTTTGATACAACCAATCTATTACTTCTTACCTGGAAATAAGAACTATAACGTATATCATTTACCTGGTCATATGTAGTTATCAAAGCAGGATTGGGACGATATGAACTCCTGTTGTTGGGAACAAAATAGACTGGATCACCAATACGTCCTTCCCCGGCATTAAAACTTACCGACCAGATCACTTCTGAAGTTGACGCATCTGTCCATATGTTAGGGAAATTTGTACGACTTGCTAATGGAATTGCAGTAATAACAAGTGTAGAATATTTAATAGCGCTGTCTAATTGGTTTGAATATAAAAATACTCTGGCCATAATAGCATTAACTCCTTGTATATCGATATAAGCTTTACCTGAAGCATTGATCGTTTTATCAAGTCCACTATTGATAAGTCCTCTTGCTTGCTGAAGGTCGGCTTCAATATGATCATAAGTTTCTTTAACTGTACCTCTTGCTGGTTTCTGTTCGTAATCGAAAACAGTAATGTAGGGGATACCTGGTTTAGTTGAATTGCGATCATAATCTTCAACCCAATAACGAAGCAGATCAAAATGAACCATTGCACGAATTGCCAATGCCTGCGCTTTGATACGATTCACTGCGCCGCCATCTGTTGCTGAAAATTTATCAATATTTCCAAGTAAAAGGTTTGCTTGTGAAACGACGCGATACGCAGCCTGCCATGTGGCGGCGATATTTGGCTCATCTTCTGCATATCGCCAGGTAGACATATTCTGATAATTTCCCAATGATTCCGATGTTTCATTCAAATTATCGGTTATCATATCAGGAAGATTAACAAACGCATTTGATCCGCTGCCATAATAATTACCTGAGCGAAATAATGCATATGCACCTGTTAACGCAAAATCAAAATCCTCAATAGTTTCAAATCTTGTCGTGCCATCGAGCTGATGGGTCGGTTCTGATTCAATTACCTTTTTGCACGAAGCAAGACTTGTAATTGCGATTATAGCAATCAATATTTTTCTGATTAACATAGCTGTAATTTTTTTTGTTTATAAACCAAGGCTTAAACCAAACGTGATAGTTTTTAACTGAGGGTATTGTGCTCCGCCTAAAATACCTGTTGTTATTTCAGGGTCCCAACCCTGGAAGTTGTGCCATACTTTTAAATTTTGTCCTTGTGCAAATACCTTCAGGCTTGAAATTTTCATTCGTTGTAAAACAGATTTAGGTAAACTATAGCTTAAGGTTACATTACGTAAACGCAGGTGATCTGTTTTTTCCACATAACGTGTTGTTTCGCCATGGAAGTCATTGAATGGACTTGGCACATCAGTAATGTCACCGGGGTTTTGCCATTCTCTGAGCAATGATGTAGCTACACGTGAAAACCAATAGCCGGGAAATTCTACATTGAAACGATCGTTGTTATAGATAACGCCACCAATAGTATATGTAAACAACGCATTTAATTCAAGGCCTTTCCAATTAAAATCAGTACCAAAGCCTCCAAATTGCGGCGGATCGATTGTACCAACAATTACTGCATCACTGGGGTCATAAATATTAGTAGTTGTTTTCCCGTCTTTTTGATAATATAATGCATCACCATTGGCAGGATCAACACCTGCATAACGAACTACATAAAGTGAATTGGCTCTTTCGCCAACCTTATTAATAAAAAGACCGTTTACGTTTTCATCCTGTCCTGCTTGATCAAGAATTTTATTTTTATTATAAGTGTAATTAGCATTTATGGACCAATTAATATCCTTGCTGCGAATAATTTCTGCGTTGATAGATGCTTCAATGCCCTGGTTCTGAAGTTTGCCTAAGTTTGCAGTGATCGAGGCGAATCCGGAAGTACGTGATAATTGCTTGTCGAGGAAAAGATCCACGGTTTTATTATTATAATAGTCAACCGTACCACGTATGCGATTATCAAGCACACTAAAATCAACCCCTGCATTAAACATCTCTTTTGTTTCCCATTTCAACTGAGGATAAGGTAACTGCCCAAGCAATAAACCGCCGACCCCATTATACACGGTAGCATTCAGCAACTCAAGTGAAGCATAATTACCAATACCCAACTGGTTGCCGACCGTGCCATAGCTAACACGCAGTTTTAATTCATTCAGCCATTTTGATTCTTTTTTAAATATACCTTCCTCTGTCAGTATCCAGCTTGCGCCTACATTATAAAAGTTTGCATGCTTATTATCAGCCCCAAAACGTGATGAACCATCACGGCGGAAACCGCCACTTAAATAATATTTTTTCTTAAATCCATAAGTACCATCAATGAACCATGACAACAAACCATTTTCAGTGGCACTTCCGGCAACAGTAGGAATAAATCCGTTGGTTGGAGTGCCCGGAGTGATACCTGCTTCGTTCTTAAATGGACCCACAAGACCAAATCCTGTAAAACCAAAATTCTCTGATTTACTTTGGATGATCTCATTGTAACCTGAAACATTTATATCATGATCACCAATATTTCTTTGATAAGTAACTGAAGTAGTCCCTGTATAGCGGAAAGTTCTTGCATAAGCTCTCGAAAGCTGACCCCTTGCTCCTGTTGATTGTCCGCCAGCATTGGTTGTTCTGTCAAGATAAGCCAACGCTTCATCTTCTGTTACATCACCACCCCAAAGGGTTTTTGCTCTCAATCCTTTTACCCAGGGAATTTTCCATTCAATGAAGACGCTGCCCACTCCTTTCATTTGATCGGAATTACTGAAATTTTCCAGCAGCTCACGCAAAGGGTTTGGTTGTCCTTGTAAAAAATCATCCTGGTAATTCCCATCCTTATCATACAATGTGACGTAAGGATTAAACCAATTGATAGCATTTAACGGACTTCCTATGTACTGATCATTTTCTCTTGTACCGATAAAACGTGAATAACCATAAGTGGCATTCAACCCAACTCTGAAATCGCTGAAGCTGTTTTCAAGATTTACACGGCCTGTATACCGTTTTAACCCCGTTGAGATCACAATACCCTCCTGGTCGAAGATAGAACCTGAAATATAAAAACGTGTTTTTTCATTCCCTCCGGAAACACTCAACTGGTGTTGTTGTGTTTTTCCTTTTTTAAAAATTATTTCATCCAGTTTATTATCGATTTTGCTCAAACTGTCAACTTCGGCCGGCGTCCATCCAAAGGGATTCTTTCCATCGGGCCTGTCATAATTCAATTCATAATCCAGTTTCTCAGGTGAATTCATCAGCTTCAATTTATTCTCTGGTAAAGCTGAGGAGCCATATTGAAAATCATAGTTAACAGTTGTTTTACCTGCTGAGCCTCTTTTGGTGCTGATAACAATTACACCATTTGCACCTCTTGAACCATAAATTGAAGTGGCCGATGCGTCTTTCAATACATTGTAAGATTCAATATCTGCCGGATTGATCGTTGCAAAATCGGCAGTGGAAACCTGTACACCATCAATAATATATAAAGGTTCATTGCTGCCATTGATGGAACCTTTACCACGAATAGTAACATCGGCAGAAGCTCCAGGTTGGCCTGATTGAGATTGGGATAACAATCCCGGCACTTTACCCTGTAATAGTTTGTCAAAAGAACCGACAGGCTGCAATTTTACTTCTTCCCCGTTTATTTTAGCAATGGATCCTGCGACTTGTCGTCTGCTTCTTGATCCATAACCTGTGACAACAACTTCTTGCAGATTACGTTGAGCAAATTCAAGTGATACATTCATATCAGTACCTGTCACTCTTACTTCCTGTTCCGAAAAACCAATGCTGGAAAAAACAAGGGTAGCTCCTGTTGAAGCCTTGATAGTAAACCTGCCTTCCGCATTAGTGGTAGTTCCGTTGTTTGTGCCCTTGATAGTGATGTTCACATTGGAAAGAGGAGAGCCATCCCTCGAATCAGTCACCCTTCCTTTTATTTCCTGTGCCTGCGCAAATGAAATGCCGATGACACTTATTGCAATCAGGAATAATAGCCTTTTCATAATTGTAGATTTGGTTATAACCAAATGACATAGGCTTCATACTGTATGCTTCATTAAAGACTGAGTAGTTTGCTGAAGGATGAAAAAATAGGCGTGAAACATGAAAATTAAGCACTGAATTAAATTCTGCGACAAAATAATATCGATGATTAGTTACGCTGAAACATTTAAATTCAAAACCAAACCAATTTATTTACTTATCGAAACAGAAAAAATTGATCATTGCTCTCCAATTTCTTAAGCTGTTGAATTTTCGTGTATTTTCTGACCAGCTGCCTTTTCGTCTTGACAAACTCCTGTTTGGTATAACATTTTTCTTTTCGCATATCCCAGTTTCTAAGTTCGCATCTGAAAAAGGATTTTTTCCAACTGGCAACCTTTAAAACTTAAAACCATGCGAACAATATTCTTACTCTTGCTGACTGCAACCACATTTTTTGCCCAGGCCCAAAAAATAACTGGTATAGCAAAAGACGAAAATGGTTCTCCGCTCATCGGCACTACCATTAGCCTGCATAAATCCGCTGATTCTTCCGTTGTTAAACTGGCGGTTTCAAAAGAAAATGGTGTTTACGCTTTTTCCGGTATCAAAGAAGGAAATTACAAAGTGAGTGCAAGTAATGTAGGTTATAAAACCGTTTTTTCAACAGCCTTTGTCGTTTCTACATCCGATGTGATGGTACCAGAATTAAAATTAAGTAAGGTTGCCGCCGGACTAAGCAATGTTACAGTTACAGCAAAAAAACCAATGGTAGAAGTAAAGGCCGATAAAACTATATTGAATGTAGAAGGCACGATCAATGCTATTGGATCAAATGCATTGGAACTCTTGCGCAAATCGCCTGGTGTATCATTAGATAAAGATGATGGCATCAGTCTTGCCGGAAAAAATGGCGTGCAGGTTTATATTGATGGAAGGGTTACACCGTTATCAGGGACCGACCTTGCTACTTATTTAAGGACATTACAATCTTCACAGATCGAAGCGATCGAACTGATCACTAATCCTTCTGCTAAATATGATGCAGCTGGTAATGCAGGTATCATTAATATCCGGTTAAAAAAGAATAAATCTCTTGGTACCAATGGCTCTGTAAATGCAGGATGGAATATTGGCACTTATGCTAAATACAATGGAGGCGCTTCACTGAATTACAGGAATAAAAAGATCAACATCTTCAGTAATTATAGTTTCAGTTACGGACCTAATCAACAATCATTAACCATTAACCGTACTGTGCTTGATAGTCTTTTTGATCAGCACGGAACCATTCGCATGGTCGGCAAGGCACACAATTTTAAAGTCGGTGCAGATTATTTTCTCAATAAAAAAAATACATTGGGTGTGATTGTAAATGGCACACTTGCAGACCCGACAATTACTAATTACAGCCATACAGTTATCTCCAACACCACCACCAATATTGTTGACCGTATTTTAATAGCTGACAATAGCAGTGCTTTGAAGAGACATAATACAAATGTAAATCTCAATTACAGTTATAATGATCCTAAGGGAACCAGTCTTATTGTAAATGCAGATCATGGTTTTTATGATCTTGGGAATGATCAGTATCAACCAAATTATTATTATGATCCTTCCGGACAAATATTATTGAGCAGTACTATTTATCATATGCTTTCTCCTGCGGAGATCAACATTAACTCGATCAAAGCAGATTACGAACAGAATTTCATGAAAGGAAAATTAGGTTTTGGTGCAAAATCTGCTTTTGTAAAAACTGATAATAATTTTCAGCGCTATAATGTAGAAGGTTCCAGTGAAGACCTGGATAAAGACCGTAGCAATCATTTTGTTTATAAAGAAAACATCAATGCTGGCTATGTAAATTATAACCGTCAATACAAAAAGTTCATGATCCAGGCAGGTCTGCGTTTGGAAAATACAGTTTCAGAAGGTGTATCAAATGGATTAAAATACAACGGAACTGACTACTCACCCAGCACTTCATCGTTCAAAAGAACTTACACTGATCTGTTTCCAAGTGCCGCTATTACTTTCAACAAGAATCCAATGAAGCAATGGAGCTTGACTTACAGCCGTCGTATTGACCGCCCTGCTTACCAGGATCTGAATCCATTTGAATTCAAATTAGATGAATATACTTTCCAAAAAGGAAATATCAATCTACGGCCCCAGTATACGAACAGTTTTGGGATCACGCATACTTATAAATACAAACTGAACATAAATCTTAACTATAGCCATGTGACAGATATGTTCACGCAATTGATAGATACAGCTGAAAAATCAAAAGCATTCATATCAAAGAAAAACCTGGCAACGCAGGATATTGCCAGTCTTACCATCAGTTATCCTTTCACGTATAAATCTTACAGTTTGTTTACAAATATCAGCACCAATTATTCAAAATACAATGCTGACTTTGGTGAAGGACGTAAAGTGAATCTTGATGCATTTGGTTTTAATTTCTTTGCACAGAACAGTTTGAAATTTGCTAAAACCTGGACGGCTGAATTGAGTGGATTCTATAACGCCCCAACTATTTACCAGGGAAGTTTTAAAGGAAGATCTTTATATAGTGTAGATGCGGGTCTGCAAAAACAAGTAATGAAAGGAAAGGCCACCATTAAGACATCTGTAAGTGATATTTTTCATACAATGAGATTCAGGGCTACATCAGATTTTGCAGGACAGACAACAAAGTTTAGTTCCCGCTGGGAAAGCAGGCAGTTCAAACTAAGCTTCAATTTCCGGTTTGGAAATAATGGAGTAAAACCAGCAAGACAACGTTCAGGTGGGGCAGATGATGAATTAAAAAGAGTACAACAAAGTAATGGCGTAGGGATAGGAAATAATTAGTATTGAGTTTAGCCATAGGAAATTGGAAAATTGTCAGAAACTAATTGAGATTTTCCAATTTTCTTTTTTATATAGAAGCGGCAAAATAGTATTGCCGTATCACACAACATCAAATTTTGATTTTATATATTCACAGTAGAAAAATGAGATTCAAAACCAGATATCGCTTTTGGAGTGTATTCCTTGTCGTCCTGACTGCCGTCATTTTCTTTGGGTGCATGGCCTTTATCAGTTATGCACTGTTTCCAAACGAAGCAGCTATGAGAGAGATAAGTTCGGTTCCTACCCGTACCTATGTACTCAGGTATGGTTTTGGCATTTTATACGTGGTTTTGTTTTTTTATTTTACCACAAATTATTTTTACTGGCTGATCGCTGAAAAGAAAAGATTTATTCCTTATCTCAAGGTTTCGGCGATAATTATATTGGGTAGTTTTGCCTACGACACCATTCTTTTTTATTATTTACCTGAAGCGCTTCGAAGTAAGTACCCGTCTCTCCTCGTGATGTTTTTTGCGATGATGATAAATTTGTTGCCTTTTTTCGGCATAAGCTTGCTGATCGCTTACATCACTAATTTAAGGGAAGGACAAAAACAAAGAAAGATACTCGAAGCGCAAAAAATGCAGCTTGAAAAGGAAAAGTCGGAAGCAAATTTGAATTTTCTGAAAGCACAGATCAACCCGCATTTTTTACACAACACACTGAATTTTTTATACGCTAAATCGATTCCTTATTCGCCTGAATTATCGGAAGGAATTCTTACGCTAAGTGATATTATGAGATACGCATTAAGCGAAGGCAATGCAAGGGAAGGTAAAGCGCCATTGAAAGATGAGATAGAGCATGTAAGAAATGTGATCAAAATAAACCAGCTAAGGTTCAGCAATAACCTGAATGTAAATTTTGAAGTATCCGGTATAGTAAATGGAGCGATGATCATCCCTTTTGTGCTTATTACCCTCGTAGAAAATGCTTTCAAACATGGCGATTTGAAAAAACAGGAATACCCGATCGATATCAAACTGAACATTAACGGAAATAAACTTTATTTCTATTGTCGTAATAAAAAGAAGTCGGGGCCGAAAGAACTATCTACAGGGATTGGCCTGGAAAATATCAGGAAACGATTGGATCTTGCTTATGGTGACAAATATAAATTCGAGATGAAAGATGAAACTGAATTTTATACTATTGAATTAACCATTGACCAGCTATGATCAACTGCATCATTGTCGACGACGAGCCGCATGCTATCGAGGTCCTTGACCATTATGTGAAGCAAACACCGCATCTGCATTTGGTGGCAAGCTTTATAAACCCGATCGAAGCGTTGCAGTTATTAGGTCAGCAAAAGATAGACCTCGTCTTTCTCGATATACAAATGCCGGAAATTTCCGGAATTGATTTTATCAAAGCCATCCAGGGAAAAAGCAAAGTGATACTGACAACTGCCTATAGCGAATTTGCATTGGAAGGATATGATCTGTATGTAGTGGATTATCTTTTGAAACCAATCCGGCTGCCACGGTTTTTAATAGCAGTACAAAAAGCGATGGAGCAGCTCAATACAAGAAATGAAACTTCTGCCCCACAGGAAATTGTAGAAGACGATTACATTTTTGTAAAAACAGAATCAAAAGGAAAACTTCTTAAAATCAATCTTGCTGATATTGATTTTATTGAAAGCATGAAAAACTATGTGGCCATTCATCGTGGTGGGCAAAAAACATTGGTATATACAAGCATGAAAGAATTAGAAGAACGTTTGCCTAAAAAACAATTCATCCGTGTACATAAGTCTTTTATTATTCCCATTTCCCGTATCACTGGCATTGAAGGAAATTTAGTGCGGTTAAAAAATGTAACAGCAGAGATTCTGATCGGTGAAAATTATAAAGCCGAATTGATGGAGATCATCAGGGGAAAGATGATTCAATAGAAGTGCACCTTGCATTATTTTTTTATCCTTATTGTTTTATCTCCGTTTTTAATAATGGCCAATCTGGATTAGGCAGGTGTTCCTGTTTCATTATTGCTTCTATCCGTTTAACTACCGATGGGAATTTTGAAGCAATATTATTTTGTTCCTGCGGATCATTTTTTAAATCATATAATTCAATAGGTGCATTGGCACTTTTATTTACAGCCAGCTTCACTCCTTTCCAGTTATCTAAGCGTACCGCTTGCCTACCATCATTTTCATGAAACTCCCAATAGAAATATTCATGCTGTTTCTGCTTTCCTCTTTGAAAAAAAGTTGGCAGCAATGAATACCCGTCAATGTTCTTTGGCAATCCAATACCGGCGAAATTTAAAAATGTTGGATACATATCCCACAATGCAGCAATTTGTTCTGTAGTGCCGGGTTTTATTTTTCCTGGCCAGTAAGCAATAAAAGGAACTCTGATCCCTCCTTCATACAGATCCCGTTTAATACCTCTGAATATTCCATTGCTGTTAAAAAATTCCGGGTCGCCGCCATTTTCTTTATGCGGACCATTATCACTGGTGAAAATTATCAATGTATTATCAGAAAGGCCTTTATCGGCAACAGTTTTTATTATTTCACCCACATACTTATCCAATCTTGCCACCATTGCTGCAAACTGTGCATGAGGCAATGGCTCTGGGCTTACATTATGTTCGGGTGTCGTTAAATTCTTTCCAGTTAGCGATTGCTCGTTAAACTTCTTTGCATAATAATTATAGAATTCATCGTGAGGGCCGATCACATCGCCATGCGGTAATGTATAAGGCAGGTATAAAAAGAAAGGCTCTGTGCCAGCCTGCTGAATATACTGAATAGCTTTGCTGTGAATTAATGAAGCAGAATAAATTGAATCGCTTGTTTTATTTACAGATAAATCAACTTGCTGATGATTATCCCATAAATACATGGGAAAATAATCGTGAGCCAGGCTTTGACAATTGTATCCATAGAATTTATCAAATCCTTTTTTATTTGGATCGCCGCTGGTAGTAATATAGCCCAATCCCCATTTGCCAAAAGCAGCGGTGGCATAACCATTTTTCTGCAGCAGGTTTACAAACGTAGCAACAGAATCGGGCAACGGAGTTTGACCTTCCGGTTGAAAAGATTTATTTCCGCGTACTGATACATGACCTGTATGAACTCCTGTTAAAAAACTGGCTCTTGCAGGCGCACAAACAGCGGTGCCGGAATAAAACTGGGTAAACCTCAAGCCGTTTTTCGCAAGCTTATCAATATTTGGTGTTTCTATTTTTTGCTGTCCATAACATCCAATCTCCCCGTACCCAAGATCATCAGCTAAAATGAAAATGATATTAGGCCTTGAATTCTTTTGAGCTGCAGCTGCAAAGCCGGCGACCAAAAAAATAATTATAAAAAAATACTTCATACTTTACCTTACTTAAAGCTAGTTGCTTTCCAGTTCCTTTCAAGTTAACAAAAAAAGAGGCTGCAATTTTGCAACCTCTTTTCTTTTGTATAAAACCAATTATTATTTTCTAATAATAATTTTTGCCGTTTGCATTGCGTCGCCATTTTGAATTTTAATATAATACATACCGCTTGCCAACGAGCTAATATCTAATTTTTTAATATTATCTCCTTCATTTACTGCAATCGTTCTTCTTAAAACTACACTACCTAACTGGTTAATAACTGTTATTACAGAAGTACCATTGACCTTTGAATTAAATGCAAGATTTGCATCAAACCCGGCCGGGTTAGGGAAAACAGAAAATTTATTTTCCGTGACTCGTACCAATTCAGGGTTAACCATTTTACTGGCAGTGCCTGTTTGCACTCTTAACGTATAACAGTTGTTTGCATCCCAAAAATTATTTTTAAAAGGATAAACTCTTGCATAATATGTCCCGGCAGCTACAGTCGCATTAATTGTTTCACTGTTTGAACCGCCGCTGGTGGATGATTGAATAATACCGCCGCCGCTATTCAATAAACTTAACTGGTAGTTTGTTGGCAATGTTGTTAATGTAAGAGTAATTGTACCTCCCGTATTAATAACAAATTTATAATAATCATTTTCCCCTGAAGGATTTATCAATCCATTTATATTAGTATTTAATGGAATTGTGGCAGCTCCTGCTGTGTTTCCATTGGTACCTACATCATA
>Ga0105249_10001787_pt1 | contig 18736 bp, 29 predicted proteins | sample KBSS44metaG_FD_81522 | JGI IMG/M metagenome (GOLD analysis project Ga0105249, IMG submission 81522) | Switchgrass rhizosphere microbial communities from Kellogg Biological Station, Michigan, USA - KBS S4-4 metaG | ecosystem: Host-associated > Plants > Roots > Rhizosphere > Soil | place...
CCGACCGCCGGCACGTTCAAGCTGGTCTATGACGGCTGGACAACCGCCGCAATCACCTGGTCAGCCACCAACGCAACGCTGCTGGCCAATATCAATGCCGCGCTCGATCTGCTGCCGAGTGGCGCGGCCAGCGCGATCGTCGCGACTGCCGGCACCTTGACCGCCGGCATCGGCACGATTTTGCTGACCTTTTCGGGCGCGCCACTTGCCAAGCGGGCCGTGCCGCTCATGACCGCCGTGAATAGCTTGACCGGGACATCCCCGACGCTGGCGATCGCCGAGACGACACCGGGAGTCGACGTGACCGGGCGCGGCTCGATCACCGGCCAGCTGCTGACCGATACGACCAACGGGATCCTGTATATCAATACCGGCACGCCGACGGCGCCGACCTGGACAAAAGTCGGCACACAAACCTAGTGATCTGGCCGCAGCACAGTCAGGAGCACCCCATGATGTGGACAAACGACGGGCCGAATCTGTACTGGGATTCGGAAAAGCAACACGTGGTCGAGGAGGGCGATAGCCGTGCGCGCTGGCTGCTGGTCGCGGAAGGCGGGCAGCTGCCGCTGGAGGAGGCCGAGCGCTACGGGCTCACCGCCGATCGCAAAGCGGCCGCTGCGGAAAAGGCCAAGGCCGCGCCAGAGAACAAGCTGAAGCAAACGCCGCCGGCCGATAAGGCCAAGGGGTAGCTCGTGTCCTACGCCACCATCGCCGACCTGCGCGCCTATCTGCCGCAAGTGCCGGAGCTGGGCCAGCAGCTACTCACTGTTCAAGGCGCGCCGACGGGCGGCACATACACGCTTATCTACGAAGGCGTGGCGAGTAGCGCGCTGGCCTATAACGCGACCGCGACCAGCGTCCAGACCGCGCTGCGTGCGATCGCCGCGATCGGGTCGGCGGGCGTGAACGTGCGCGGGCGGCCAGGCGGGCCGTACACGGCGACGTTCCAGGGCACCTTAGCCACTGACGCCGGGCCGCTGTCCCTCGGCACGAACAGCCTGACGGGCGGCGTTTCTCCCAGTGTGACCGTCGCGCCGGCAACCGATAGCGTGCTGCAATCGTGCCTGGATCACGCGACGGGTATCGTGCAGAGCGCCATGCGCAGCCTGCTCGCCGACGAGACCTTCGACTATAGCGCCTGGCCGAGCGCGACGACCAAGATCGTGCGCGGCTATGACAGCTTCTTTCTGCGCTTGCCCGCCTATCAGCTTGGCACGGTCACACTGGCCGAGTACCAGAGCGGCAGCAACCCCAGCAGCTACACCAGTCTCACGGCTGACCAGTGGGAGGCGACCGCAAGCGGCACGCTCTATCGCGCGGCGGGCTGGGGCGGCGGGCTATACGGCGACTATCCGCGCTACAGGGTCACGGCCGTGTGGGGCTATGGGCCGACGCCGCCCAGCGCGATCGTCGAGCTGACCTTAGAGCTGGCGGTCAATATCTGGCGCAGTCGCGACAAGGGCGGCTTTACCGAGATCGTGGGGGTCGAGGGGTCGGGCGGCATCCGCCAGATCGCCGGACTGAACAAGCAGCAGCAGATGATCCTGGAGGATCTACGCGATCAGCTGATCGCGATCGGAGTATAGCTATGGCTGTAGCGCCTACGGGAACCGAAGATCATCTGGGCGAGGTCGGCGGCAATCTGCTGATGATCGCGACCGAGTTCACCCGGCCAAACGATTCAACGCCGTACACCGCGAATGATGTGGTGAGCAATGACGCGACCACGACGACCATGCAGGCGCTGGCCGCGGCGGCGCGCGTGGCCGGACTGGGCGGGTACGTCGTCGGCATCCGCGTCGCGACGGATAAGAAGAGCATCACGCCGCGCATGCGCGTCCACTTTTTCAACACGACCGGCGCGACCCTGGCCGGCGATAATCTGGCATGGAAAGATGTGTACGCCGATAGCGCCAAGCGGGTCGGCTACGTCGATCTGCCGGCCATGATCACCGCGGCCGACGCGACCAATAGCGACAATAGCCGCGCGCTCGACCTGACCGTGCGCATGCCGTACACCTGTGTCGCCACGTCGCTCTATTTCGTGCTGGAAACGCTGGACGCCTTCACACCGGCGGCGCTGGAGAAGTTCACCGTGACCGTGTTCTGTGATCGAAACTAATGCGACAGGCGCACCATAATCTGTTTCTCGATCCGACGATGGTGCTGCGCTACACCCGCAAGATCAGGGCGCTCGGCCCGATCGCCTATTGGCCGCTGGCCGATGCGGGCGGGTCGGTCGCGCTGGACGAGTCAGGCAACGGCAGGAACGGCGCGTACACCGCAGCCGCGCTCACGCAGATAGGGATCGGCGACGGGAGAGGGGCGGCGGGATTCAACGGCACAACCGCGTTTTGCAATCTCTATTCGGCATCGCTCATTCAAGCATTCAACGCGGCGGAAGGATCGATCATCTTCTGGGCGCAAGTGAGCGCGGTGGGGGTGTGGTCGGATGGGGCGGTGCGGCGCTTCATCACGCTGCAAGTGGATGCAAATAATAGAGTCTATATCGAAAAGGTGGCCGGGGCGAACACCTTCGGCTTTAACTATGTGGCTGGCGGCACCGCAAAAAGCCGCAACCGCGCCACATCCACGACCGCATGGTTCCATGCGTGCCTCACCTGGTCGAAAAGCGCCGATCAGGTGATTGCCTATTTTAACGGCGTCCAAGAGGGTGCGACATTGACTGGACTGGGCACATGGGTTGGCGCAATTGTGAGCACCAACGCGAATCTTGCGGCGAATGCGACCACGCCGACGAGTCTTTGGAGTGGCAACCTCGCGCATGCGGCGATCTTTCCGCGCCCGTTGCCTGCTGCTGAGGTGCTGAGCGCGGCGACACTATGAGACGCTTACGGCCGCTGCTGCTGGCCGTACTCGCCTTCGTACTGGCCGCTGCTGTGCTGGCCGGGCTACTCTGGAGTATGCGATGAGCGAGCCGACGATCAGCTGGGTCGGCAGCGCGCCGGCCGCCCTGGCTGCCAAGCTGAAAGACCCGGCGCAGTTCAGCGCGTTTAAGACCGCGCTGATGACCAAGATCACGCTCGTCGCGCTGTCGCATAGCATGCCGCAGACACCGGTACGCACGGGCACGCTTAGGCGGTCGGAGACAACCCGCGTGGAACAGGGCGGCGATCGCGGCTTTCTCGGGTCGAATGTCATCTACGCGCCCTTTGTCCACGCACGCATTCCGTTCTTCCAGCAGGGCATCGACGAGAGCCAGGCGCAGATCGCGCAGCTGCTGCAATCGGCCGGCGATGATTTACTCAAAGGCATGACATGAGCGCCTTGACAATGTACCAGGGGTTAGAGGAGCGCTTCAAGACCATTAACGGCTTGACCAATATCCTGCTGGGCGAGCCGACCGCGATCCAGGACGCACCCGCGCTGTACACCGCGCTGGCATCGTTCGAGCGGTCACAGCACGGCCAAATAACCGCCATGCGCTATCGATTCACGCATCGCCTGATCATCGTCTGGCAAGACAATTTGCAGGCCGAGATGCAGCTCTTAACCCTGCTGAACGCGATCCCGGCCAGTGTCGATCTGAGCCCGACGCTGGGCGGGCGCATCGTCGAGGGGCTGGCGAAAGTGACCGGCGGCGACGCGGGCTATGCCAAGATCGGTGAGACGCTGTACCGGGTCTGCGATTTTGTGGGCGACGTGCTGGAGAAAAACGCGGTGAGGAGTGGGCTATGAAGATTGCCAGATATTACGATGCGACCAAGAACCCTGATCACGCGTTCTTTCCCGGCGTGCCGCTGCGCGACCTGACCGACGATGAGTGGGACGCGCTCGATACGCGCATGCAGGAGTCGATCGACGCGACGCCGTTTTACAGGAAAACACCGCCGCCGCGCGAGACTGCGCCGCTGAGTGGCCCAAAGGAGTAGCACGCTATGGCCGAGATCCCCTTCGAAACATTCTCGCTGGCCTTGGAGGCGACGCGCAACACACCCGTCACGCCGCCGACGCACGCGCTCAACATGGCCGGCGTGATCAAGCCCTACGTCAGCCAGTACCGGCCGAAAGAGCAGCGCGGCACGCTGGTGATGAACTACCGCCATAAGATCGTGCGCAAGAACTGCACCTTCTCGGCCGACGGCGACGCGGATGTCAACTACTTGCCGGTCTGGCTGAATATGGCGGTCAAAGCGGTCACGTCGCCCAGCACGCCGACCAACGGCGTGCTGACCAGGCTCTGGACATTCGCGCGCACGATCACGAGTGACGACATTAAGGCCGCGACGATGTACTGGGGCGACCCGGCGATCAATCAGCTGCAATCGCCGTTCTGCGTGCTGGAAGAACTGGTGTTCGAAAATGATGGCACATCGGAGGGCGTGGCGACACTGAACGTCAAGGGCGGCGGCAACTTCCCCGCCAAGGTCGCAGCACCCAGCGCGCCAGCCTCGATCGCCGGCGACACGCTGCCCGGCATGGAGATGCAGCTGTGGGTCGATACGGCAAGCGCGATCGGCACGACCGCGATCACGGGCCGGCTGCTCAAAGCCAAGCACACGATCACCACCGGCGTCACGTATAAATATATCGCGGCCGGGCCGACCACGACATTCGGCTACACCGCGATCGGCCGCAAGCCGGTGGTCGCACTCAAGACCGAGCTGGAGTTCGAGTACCCCGACTACAACCAGTACGACCAGTGGGCCGCCGGGACCGATCTGAAAGTCAGGGTTCGGCACAACGGCGCGCTCATCGAGAGCGTGACGCCCGACTATTACAACTATGCGCAGTTCGATAGCTACGGGCCATACGAGGATCTGGACTGGGGCGACAATCAGGGCACCAACCGCACGGTCAAGCTGGTGATGAACAGCCAGTATGACACGACGCTGGCCTCGGACTTTAGTGTGATGGTGCAGAATGCGAGGACGACGCTATGAGCCGGTACTTTGTCACCGATCCGCCGGTTGCCGTGCCTGAGTTCGACGCAGCTGCGGTGATCAGCGACACGCCGCCGAACGTGATCTATATCAAGAGCAAGATGGATGTGGCGACCGACGCCAGGGTCAAGAGCGAGCTGGTCAAGATGGCCGGCGACAACAAGACGATGGAGATGCACCTCGGCGAGAACCAACTGGCGCTGCTGATTCACAATATCGTGCGCTGGGAAGGCCCGGATCTGGGCATGATGCCGTGTACGCCCGAAAACATTCGGAAGCTCGATCCGACCGAGCCGCACATCGAAAAGGTGCTGGAGACGATCGCCGCGCGGAATAAGCGCAAGGTTGCCCCAAACCCAAAATCCCCTATCGCGGCTGGGTCAGAGACCAATGGCTCGCACGACGCAAGCCCAGCAAGCGGGCCCGGGATCTCCCTCCAGTTGGCGACTGGGATCTCGAAGTCGCCCTTGCTACGCGCTATGGATGGACGCCAGACCAGATCGGACGATTAGACCCCGACTACCTCGCCGAGCTGCTCGGCCGGATCGATGCCGAGATCGCGACCGAAAAGGAGGCGGCCGAGGAGCGGGCCAAGCAACACCAATAACACGAAGGGTGCCGAATGCCCAGCCAGGCCGTTCTTGAATTACTCATCCAGATGCGCGACGAGGCCTCGTCTGGCCTGTCTTCGATCGGCGGTGCCATGGGCAACGTCGGCATGATCGCCGGCGGCGCAGCCCTGGCGGGCGTGGTGGCCTTTGGCGCGGCGCTTGTCGGCGGCGTTCAGGACGCGCAAGCGTCGCGCGAGCTATTGGCGCAGACCGAGCAGACGATCAAGACCACCGGCTCGGCTGCGGGCATGACCGCACAGCAGATCGTGGATATGGCGTCGGCTATGTCGGATGCGGCCGGCAAATCGCCGTTTGGCGATGATGCGATCCAGCGCGCCGAGAATACCCTGCTGACCTTCACGAACATCGGCAAGGATGTGTTCCCACAGGCGACGCAGGCCACGCTGGACATGGCGGCGGCGCTGAAAACCACCCCCGAGGCGATGGATACCCTCATCGGCAAGGCGCTGAATACCGCCGATGGGTACAAGACGCTCAAAAAGTCGGGCGTGGACTTCACCGAGCAGCAGGCCGCGCAGATCGACGCCATGTTCGCGGCCGGGAATGCCGCCGGCGCGCAGGCGCTGATCTTAGAGGAGCTGAACAAAAAGTACGGCGGGCAAGCTGAGGCGCAGGCCAAAGCCGCCGGCGGCCTGGTGCAGTTCAAGGCTGGGCTGAGCGAGACCTTTGAGACGCTGGGGTCGAAGCTGCTGCCGGTCTTAGATAAGTTCGGCGTCTGGCTGAATTCGCCCGAGGTCCAGCAGAACATCAGCATCTTCGCCGACAAGCTGGGCAAGGGGATCGAGGTCGCGGCCGACTTTCTGGTCAATGATCTCATCCCCGCAATCACGGATCTGTACAACTTTCTTGCGCCGATTTTGGGGCCGATCATCGCCGAGATCGCGCGCGCCTTGTCCGAGGATCTGCCGCGCGGGATCGATCGGGTGGTCACGGGCTGGAACACCATGAAGCAGGCCTTGTCAGACTTCAAGGTCGGCTACATCGACCCGATCGTGCGCGGCTGGGAAGCGGTTTCGAATGGGATCTCGATCGCCTACGGCTGGTTTGAGAAGATCGGGAGTAGTATTTCGAGTATCCAGATCCCGAGCTGGCTGCAAGGGCACTCGCCGCCGCCGCTGGCGAACTGGTTCAGTGACATTGCAGGCGCGGCAGACGCCGCCGGCGGGGCGGTGGAGGGCGTGGCGCCGCTCGGCGGCACCATTCCTAGTTTGCCGGCGTTCAGCGCGGCTGGGGGCGCGCCAGGCGGTATCGTCTGGACAGGCGATCTGATCGTGCAGGGCAGCGTCGTCACGGAACGCGATCTCATTCTGGCGGTGCGCGACGGGCTGGCGCAGCTCGGCCGCCAGAACGTGACCATCTTTGCGGGGCAAACCTAATGGCCTGGCCAACCTTGCTCGTCGAGGTGGACTTTGCGCACGGCCCTTTAACCGCGCTGGCCAGTAATACCTGGACGGATATTACATCCTATGTCCAGGCGTTCACGACGCGGCGCGGGCGCTCAAATACGCTGGGGCGCATGGAGGCCGGCACCGCTACGGTCGTGCTGGATAACTCCGATCGGCGCTTCGACCCGACCTATGCCAGCAGCCCCTACTACCCGAACGTCGTGCCGATGAAGAAGATCCGCATTAGCGCGACCTACAGCGCGGTCACATATCGCCTGTTTACGGGCTTCATTGAATCGTGGCCGCCCGACTGGCCGGGCGGGCTGGACGTGTACACGACGATCGGCTGCGTGGATGCCTTCAAGTATTTCGCCCTGAAGAAACTCAACGGCGCGTATGCCAATGAGTTCGTCGGCGACAGCATCAATACCTGGCTGACGAACATGGGCTGGCCGGTCGCCGACCGCGCGGTCTACAGCAGTCAGAGCCAGATCCAATCTGGCACCTTCGTCAACACGCCCGCGCTGACGCACTTTCAGAACGCGATGGATGTCGAGTCGGGGCTGTTCTATATGGACGGCTCGGGAAGGGCGATCGGCGAGAATCGCCAGTATCGGCTGACCAACAGCCGCACCAGTCAGGCGACCTTCGACGATAGTGCCGGCGCGGCCCTGCCCTGGCTGCGCGTGACGAGCTCGTATGATGATCAGCAGATCTGGAACGAGGCGCGCATCACCCGAACGGGCGGCGTCGAGCAGGTCGCGACCGACACGGTATCCCAGGCGGCGTACTTCACGCGCACCTTAGCGAAAACGCTGCCGATGCTCTCTGACGGCGACGCGCTGGGCCTGGCCCAGTGGCTGGTCGGGCTCTACGCGCTGCCGATCTTTCAGTTTACATCCATCACGCTCGACGGGCTGATGGACGATGCGCTGTGGCCGCATATCCTCGGGCGGGTCATTAGCGAGCGCATCACCGTCACGCAGCGGCCGCCGCCGATCGGCACGGCGATTACGCAGGATTGCTACATCGAGGCGGTGTCGTTCGACGTCGGCCAGGATCACTGGCTGGTCACATTCGGCCTATCGTCGGCGGCGGCGCTGGCCGGGTCGTCGTTCTGGATACTCCAGGACTCGGTCTATGGCGTGCTGGACAGCACGACCAAGTTAGCCTACTAGGGGATCATTATGGCATGGACAGCGCCTTCTGCAACAGATTACGCGGTCGCGGAAGTGGTCACAGCGGCCAAGCTCAATAGCAACGTTGCGAATAATCTGCGCTACCTCAAAGGTACGGACGGCCCGGTATCGATCGACAATACGATCGCCAGCCTGATCGCGGCCGGCGGCGCGTCGGTCGAGGCGCAGGGCACGTCGAATAACAGTAACGCGCGCTTTCGGCTACTGGCCAAGCAGTCGGGCGGCACGGTCGTCGATTACCGTATTTTCGCGAACGCCTTATCTGCCGACGGCGAGCTGGCGATCTACGATGCGACCGCGGCGGCCGAGCGGCTGCGCATTACATCGGCGGGCTTCGTGGGGATTAACCAGGCGTCGCCGGCGGGGCGCTTCCAGGTCAACGACGTGGAGAGCGGGATTCTGTTCTGGCGCAATGCCGCGGTGGCGGGCACGATCGTGCCGGTGCTGGCGGCCGGCAGCGTCGCGGGCAGTCTCAGTGGCTTCTATGTCTGCTACGACGGCACCCAGCGCACGGCGGGTGCGCTGACCGGCGTGAACGCGGCGACGCTGGCCGCCAATTTCAATCTCCAGACCTCGACCGGCACGTACACCTTGCACCTGAATGCCAATGGATCGGTCGATGTGCAGCGCACCGCCGGGACGGGCACGGCCAAGATATGCCTGTGGTTGTTGTACCAATGATCGAGCGCATCAGACAGCGCCGCGCGCAGCTCCAGCAGCAGCTCGACGCCGGCCGCGCGCAGTACGAGCGACAAGAGGCGCAGCTGAAGGAGCTCGATCGGCAGCTGTGCATGATCGCCGGCGGCATGGCCGAGCTGGACGCGCTGCTGAGCGACGCCGAGATAGCGGTCACGAATGGCGCGCACTCGGCAGCATCCGCACCACCTCCAGCGCCTGAATGATCGCGCTGTCGATCGCGAGCGTGACGCGACCTTCGGGCAGCTCGCGCACACGATCCTCGATCGAATAGAGCAAGCGAAAGAGCTCCAGCTTCTGTGGGTCGGTCTCCAGATTATCGAAACGGCGGGCCATGTCGCGGGCATCGTCATCCATTGTCGTTCTCCTCATGGTGATGCGAATGTCATGGTATGCGATCGCGCCGCCACCCTTTGTCGCGCGCTGGCAATCGCCGCGGGTCGCGCGCCTGGCGTGGATCCAGCCGGCTGATGTTCATACAACCTGCGTGTACCGGGGGAGCACGCTGATCCGCTGCTGGGCGGATCTGAGGGCCGGCCTGGCGGTGCTGCGGCTGGGCGACACTGGGCCGCTCGACGCGAGCATGCACCCGGCCGCACACGATATCTACACGCTGGATATGGATGGGGCGGTCGCACGGGCGGAGCTACGCGCGGTGGTGCGACTGCCGATCGTCAGGTGGTAGAGACAGCGGCGCCCGCGATCTCCATCGGGATCGCGGGCGCCGCTGGTGCTCACGGGCAGTGGCACGGCATCTGATCCAGGGTGAGCGGCTGCTGGCCATGCTCGGCCGCCTCCTGCTGCCGCGCCCATTCTTTGGTGACCTCGTTCTCCTCCATCGGCGCGAGCGTCGGGTAGATATACTGGTTTGCTAACCTAGCCTCAATATTCTGCTGCCGCTCGGCCTCCTGCGCGGGCGTGCGATTGCTACTCGGCGGCAGCGGCGCGTTCGTGACCTGGTAGATCTCCGGTGTCGCCACCGCCAGCGCCCCCTCAGCTGGCGCGCTGACATACACCACGGCAGGCGCAGGGGCGGGCGCCAGATCCGCCACGTCAGCAGGCAGCCCGGTCACGTCGACGCTGCGCAGCCAGACCACGCCCGATCCGCTCACGTTGAGCTGCAACCAATCGGCCCCGTAGCGCGCCAGTACGGTGTAGGCGCGGCCCTGCTCGATTGCGCCGATGACACTGCCATTCGGGCTGTCGTAGGCCACAGCAGCCCGACCTAGCGTGTTTGGCGCAACCGCCGCGGCCTTGGCCACGTCGGCGGTTGGACGGGGCGGCATCTCGGCGCGCGCCGTCGCGATCATGATGATCGGCAGCGGCGGCGTGGGCTGTGCGGCGATCGGGGATGGGCTGGCCAGCACCAGCCGGCGCGCTATACTGGCGACGATGATCAGACAGAGCGTAAAGGTGGCCACCAGCGCCAGCGGGTCGCGCTGGTGCAGCCAGGCGCGGACGTGGGCGAGCGCGAGACTCCCGCGCGAGATGGAGAGCCGAAGGGTGGTACGCGTGATCATATCCGGACTCCTTGTCGGATCAATTCTTCGATTTCATCGCGGGCGGCGCGGTAGGCGCGCCCGCCGGTTTTCGAGCTGACGCCGCGCAGCTCTTCCACGATGTCGGCAATGCTCTTTCCGCCGATATAGAGGCTCGCCGCATGTGCTGCTTCGGGCGATGTCATTTTGAGTGTTTGGACTGCCGCGGCCGGCACATCGCTGCTGCCGTCCCGTTGCCGTCCCGTTGCCGTCCCGTTGCCGGCCGCGCTCGGTTCTGTGGCCGGCAACGGCAGGCGCTGCGTCGGCGCGAGAAAGCCAAACTTTGCGGGTGATCCGGCCTTCGCTTCGATCATTTCACCACAGCGCGCGATATCACTCGCGGTCATGTGCGGCACCACAATTTTGATCAGCTCGCCCTGGACGTTCAGCAGATAGCCAGTCGCGTCGGGCAGGCTGCGAATATCAGCGGGCAGCTGCTCGCCACGCAGGCCCAGCTGGTAGCGCGCCTCGTCCGGTCGCTGGCGCAGCACATAGTGGCTGGTCAGCTGGTTGCGCACATCCGAACTCGCCGCCTTCGTCCAGGCCTGCGCGGCCAGGATCCCGTTGACATTGAACTTGCGGCCCTGCTCGGCGATGTTTTGGATATGAAATGGCAGCGCGGTGCCGGCGCTGGTGCGCAGCAGGGATGTCCACTCATCGGCCACCAGCACGATCGGCCAGCGGGCATTGTTCGTCTTGCGCTTTTCGAGCTTGTCATCGGCGAAGGCGAACGCGCTTTCGATCTCCTTGGGTGTGCTGGCGATATCGCACATGAACGCCGGTGCTAAGCTGCCGATCCGGTTGGCCAGACTCTCGTTGTCGCCGGCGTGTAAATCACAGATGATCAGCCGCCCGCCGGCGGCGGCACTCTGGCCCAGCAGAAACGCCAGCAGCCACGATTTACCCGCGCCCTGGAGCGCGCCGACGCCGCAGCTGTACAGGTCTTTCCATGCGCCCGTTATCGCCTGCCCGGTCTCGGCGTTGTAGCCCAGAATGAGCGGTCGGCCAGGCCCGATCAGGCCGCCGTCGAGCAGCTGGGCGAACGTCGGCACGGCCGCGATCGTTGCGAGCGACTCGGCCGCTGCGGCCAGCTGAGGGGGCGCATGCTGGGTCTGAATGTGGACGTGCTGGCTGGTCAGCAGTGGCGTGGCGCGCTCGGCCTCGGCCTGTTTAGCAGCGTAAAACTGATCGAGGCTGCGGCCGGCGTGGGAAAGGAACGCCGCATGCACATCGTCGACACTGATCGGCAGGTCGTTTTGCATCCTGACGACGCGTTCCTGGCGCGCGCGCGCGTCGAGCCGCCAGCCCCATGCCCACACGGCGCGGACGATGCCGAGTGCCAGCGCGCCGATGAACAGCAGCAGCATCAGTGCAAGGGCATCGGCGTAGGATTGCATCGCATGCGAGAGCGCCCGCAAGAACGGCCACAGCGCGGCCAGGAGCCCGATCATGGCGACCAGGCCGATCGGCAGCACATAGCGCCACAGCGGCGACGGGGCGCGGGCCGGCGGGGATTCATGCGCCATGGCCCACCTCACGTTCAGTCAGCCGCGCGGCCGCCGCACACGCGCTTGTTCGGTCGGTCACGTCGAGCTTGCGGTAGAGCCTGGCAAGCATGTCGGCGACGGCGATCGGACTCAGCTGCAGGCGATGCGCGATCATGCGGTTGGTGTAGCCTTGGGTGATCAGCTCGAGCAGATCGAGGTCAGCGGGGGTGAGTTGCATCGGGTTCGCCCTTTCTGCGCTAGAATATAGCGCCTTGAAGTTCGAGTCAGGGCCGCGCCGGCGGGTGTTCATAGCACCGCGCCGGCACCAGTGTCTCTAGGTACTCAGTGCTTTGACCAGCAGCTCGAGCTGCGTGGCGTAGGCCTCCAGCTGTGTGGCATAGTCTTCGATCTGCGCACCGTAGCTCAGGACTGCCGACGAGTCAGCCGAGCGCGGCGGGCGCGGCCGACGTGGGCGCGTAGGGAGTGCCGGCGGAGCGGGCAGTGGCGCGGCTGCGTTCCAGGTCGCACGCACGCAGCTGCTGCAATGGCCGCCCTCAGTGCTGCCGCTAGGCAGGCGGTTTTGAATCGTCATGCCACACGCCGAGCGCACGAGATCAGGGCGCAGAAACGTCCATAGGTGCGCGGTCGGGTGATGCGCGTCGATGGATTGCCAGAACGGCCCGCTGGGTTGCGCCGGCGCGACATCGGGCACCGCCTCCATGCCATCCTCCAGGAGCGACAGCCGATCGAGCACTTCCTCCCAATTGAACGTGACGATCGGTGCCGCGCCAGCCTTCCTGATCACGAACGCGCGTTCGCGGCCCTGCATGTTGCTCAGCAGCTCGACGCTGTGCGCCGCGAAACGCCGCTGCATAATCGCGAAGTCGGGCGGCAGATCGACATGCACCGGATCGGGCATATCGGGCAGCATGGGCTGCTCGAAAGCGGGTGTTGCCGCCCGTTTTGCGGCACGCACATCCTGCGCGGTCGGTGGCGTCTGGCGGGCGTACAGTTCGTCGCGCACTTCAGTAGGCGCCGGCAGCAGCTCGCGCGCGACCGTCTCAGACAAAAATCCGTTGATAATGCGATCGGCAAATGCGCCGTCGCGCTGCGCTTCCTCGTGAATGCGGATCTGGGCGCGGGCGCGACTCTCGTCCAGGCCGATCGCCTCCAGGAAGATCGACCATTCGCCGTGTTTGGCTTCTTGTCGTGCCTCACTTAGCCAGCGCGCCGCCTCCAGCAGTGACACGCCGCTCTGCCGCCGCGCACCCAGATACTGCCGTGCGATATCCTGCAAGCGCTCAGGCAATGCGCCGGCGCGCTCGGGTAGTTGCGGCTCGGCGACCGTGGTGCTGAGTGTGAGCGGCTGCCCGCGCGCAGCGCGCTGCCGTTCGTCCCTCGTTTTAATGAGATCCATATTTATCGGATGCTTGGCCACCTGTCCCTCACTTCCTCAGCCAGCGCGCGGTAGGCCGCGGCGCCGGCGCTCTCAGGCGCATAGATCGTTATGGGCTGGCCAGCGGCCGGCGCCTCGATCACCTTCACGTTATGCGGGATCGTGATATCGAACACCAGGTCGCCATAGCGCTGCCGGGCGGCGCTTTCGATCGCCTGATTAATATTCGTGCGACCCACCATCGTCATCACGATCCCGCCGATACTGAGGCTCGGATTCATCTGGCGGATCATCGTGATCGTCTCTTCCATCTGGCTCATCTGATCCATCGCAAACACGTGCGCCTGCAGCGGGATGAGCAGCCTATCAGCAGCAACGAGCGCGTTGACCGTGAAGATCCCCAGCCCGGGCGGGGAATCAATCAGAATGTAGTCGTAACGCTCGCGGAGCGGTGCGAGGGCCGTGCGCAGCAGCAGCTCGCGCCCGAAGCGGCCCGCAAACGACAGCTCGGCGCCGGCAAGGGCTAAGGTCGCCGGGATCAGATCGACGCCGTACTCGGTTGTGATCGTGACCGATTCCGCGACGGTCGGATCCAGCATCGCCTCGTAGATCGTGCCGTCGAGCTGATCGGGTGTCACGCCGATGCCTTCGGTCAAGCTGGCCTGCGGGTCGAGGTCGACTAAGAGCACGCGCGCGCCGCGTCTAGCCAGCTCTGCGCCGAGTGCGAGCGTGGTGGTCGTCTTGCCGACGCCGCCTTTTTGCATGGATATGGCGATGATCATACGGGGATCTCCTAACAATTAATCGTCGATTAAAACGGCGAGTCCTCGGTCGGCGCGTACTCGGGATTGCTCTCCGGCGCGCCGATTGCCAGATTCAGCGCTGTCAGGTCGCCATTTGAGCAGTCGAGCAGATGGTAGCCGTCCTCCTCTCCCATGGCCTCCCTGGCAATCCGCAGCGCGTGCGCATAGCGCAGCTTCCGGCTGTCGCCGCTGTAGCCGGCATGGACAAAGCGCTGCGCGTAGGCGTCGCGATCTGGATCGATCTCATTTGGCAAGATGATCACATACTGTGGCGGCTTCTCTTGCCCCTTGTGATCCCACTGATTCCAGTACGTTTTCATCACCTGGTAGCGCGGTTCATCGCTCCACTTGGCCGCCTTGCCGCTTCCCTCCAGCGCCAAATCGATCTGTTCACGCACCGACTCTTTCGCCATGTTCCACAGCTCGGTTTCGACCTCTTCCGCCAACTCGCCTTCGTTCAGGATGGCGGTGAGCGTGATACTCGGCTTGACGTTTGAATATTCCGGCAGACTCTGCGTCTCGCCATACGAAACGGTGATCTGAGTGATCTGCATCTAATCCTCCGTCGTGTAATCTGGGTGCTCCATGTGCATATGCTCATTAAGGTTTGCAAATGAGCGATTGCAGCATGGGCACACGCCGTTTGCGATCCGCTTCTTCGTGCGTGTGAGCACGCCTTTGGTCGCGCGCAGCTGCTTCTGGGCGGCGTTGCGCTCCTCTAGCGCGTTCGCGGCGTAGGCTTGCTCCTGCTTCCAGAGCTTCTTGTATTTTTCAGCTTCCGCCTGCGCCTTTTCTGCGTCGCTCTGTTGCGGAAAGGACAGGTTGTGCCCGTTTGGGCAGTAGAACACATCGTGATCGTGCCGCCGCCGATCGAGCATATCGGCGGGCGCAGCGAACGCCACACCACAACGCACGCACGTGATCAGCTCCAGTGTCGTTTCCAGGGTGATCAGTGTGGTCACTCGATCCTCGCTTCTCTCGTCTGTTCGTAGGCTGCCCACGCGCGCCCCAGATCGTACATGCGCCGCGCCTCGTCGGGCTTCATCGTCGGATCGATCTCCGCTGTTCGGCTTGCGTCGTGATAGGCTGCCACTGCATCGGCCAGCGCGTCGGCATCTCGTAGCCGCGCCAGCAGCGCATCGGCCTGCGCCCGCACGGCATTCACCGCCGCCCGCGCGTTTTTGCCATACACGCGAAAAATGCCGTAGAAGCCCGGCGCCCGGCGCGCCAGATCGGAGTCGGGCGTGTAGCTCTCGATGAATGCGGCAGTCGCCTCGCAGGCTTCGATCAGTGCGGCCATGCGGGCGTGCTCCAGGTCGCCCGCGCGCATCACATCGTCGAGCTGCTCACGGAGGCGCGCGATCTCTTCGAGCAATGGCTGCCCGGCGCGTCGATTGTCCAGCACACTCGCGGCCACGTCGAAGATGTCGGCGGTCTCGGCATGATCTGACCCGTAGGCGTCGGTGCGCGCGATGCGCAGCTCGAACACAAGCGCTGTCGCGAGTTGTCTGAGTGCGCTCGCCTCGGCCTGGAGATCGATATTCTCGCGTTCGCTCACGGCTTGTCTCGCTTTCGTCCTTCGTCGTTCGTCCTTCGTCTATCGCCGGAACGGCCCGGCCCTTCGATCGCCTTTTGCCGCAGAGCCGGATCACGTCGGCATGGCTGAGCCGCTGCGTGCCTAAAGTGTACGCCGGCGTGCCGCGCAGGCCTGAGCCGTCGATGTACCAGGCGCGGCCGCGCGGGGTGTCATACGCGAGCTGTACACTGATCATGCGCTGTCGACCTCCGTGCCGCGCCGCTGCTCGCGCAGCTGGCGGAACTGGCTGAGCAGCTGCCCGGCGCGCGTGTCGTCCAGCCCGATCGTGTCGCGCGCGAATGCGATCAGTGCCGCGTCACTCTCGGCTGCATCGGCGCATTCCAGCAGCATCAGCGCGATCTCTCTCGCTTTGGCCGGACTCATTTGCATCGGCGATACGGACACCTCGACGTTGACATACGGCTTTTGGTTTTTGTAGCCGTAGATCGAGCTGACACTAAAATCACCCTGCCGATCGTCTTTCACGACAATCACATCCATCACCGCCTGGCCGATCATCTGCCACGCAACGCGCTCATCGGCGCTCAGCTGTTCCCACGACGGCAGCTGGCCGGTTTCGTTTCGCCACTGTGTATACGCCGCTTTGCCCACTCGCTCGCGCAGATTTCTGGCGTGGTCGATTGTCGCCGGCGGCGGCGTGCGTCCTTTGCTCACCATAACCCCCATTCCACCGGCATCTCCCAGAAGTGCATGGCAAAGGAGTGCAGGTTCACGTAGTCCGACCGGCGCGGTTTTATCATCGCCATATCGAGATCCGCGCCGGCGATCGCCTCGACAATCGAGACCAGCTCATCCCAGCTCGGATAGCGATCATTGCGGCTGATGCTGATGTGCAGAAAGCGCGGCTTGCTTTTAATCGTCAGGTGCGGCAGCGAATCGAGCGACGCCACGACGACGATCCCATCGGCGCTCTGCCAGTGCGAGAGCGCGACCCACGCACCGCCGCCAACGTCGCGCGGCGCATCGCGCCCGCCAAAGATCAGCGCCCGGCCATCAGGAAGTGTCAGGTCGCATGCCGGGATCGTGACCTCGCCAGCGCGGTTGATTCCCGGTCGGTAGATCGGGACGGTGCGTCCTTTGCTCACGTCAGCTCCTTTTCCAGACAGCGACTACACAGCGTATTCCTGCGATTCACCCAGCTGCACCCATCAGGACAGCCGTAGCGATCGGTGCATCCGCACTTTCGGCATAGACCAGGCGCGCCCAGCCGCGCGGTGTAGCGCAGTGGGTAGGTGTGGCCGCCCTGGCCGACCAGGCGCAGCACGCGCACGAAGCCGCCGCCGGCGTCAATCAGATGGCTCGGTGCTTCGGTCACGTCGCCTCGCTTTCTGCCCATCGATAGGTGATCGCGTGCCAGATCTCACCTTCGCGATCGATGGTGCGCTGGCCTTCCATCGGAAAGCGGATCGCGCTACTTGGCACGCCGCAGTCGCGCTTGAAGGTCTCGATCTCAGTTGCCCCCAGCGGCTTCTTGGATCGGGAGATCGTCAGGGTCACGATCTCCGCCTGCACCCGGACGGCGATGCGCGCGCCGCCTTTGAGATCGAGCGCCCGGTCTTCGCCACTGGCGGCCGCGCGCCGCCTCAGCTCGGTGTAGAGATTCGCAAGGCTCAATGCAGCACCTCCCTGCGCAGCGCCGCGAGACTCAGCGCGATCCGCACGTTGCGCACCGCCTTGGCCTCGATCGACGCCACCGCCGCGATGATGGTCGTGTGGTCACGATCGCCCATCAGCTCGCCAATCTCTGTCAGGGTCAAGTCCGTTTCGCGGCGCAGCGTGTACATCACGGCGTGCCTGGCCAGCACGGCCGCCCGATCGCGGCTGCGGCCGAGGATGGCCGGGACGCTGACGCCGTACACGGCACTGGCAGCCAGCAGCAGCTCGGGCGGGATGGATTCGGCGGTGGTCATCGCTTCACCGCCGATCGGCGCGCAGCAAGCGCGGCCAGCGCGCCGTCGTCTGAGTCGCCCCTGGCAAGTTGCGTCTGGACGAACACCCAATCGGCTGTACTGGCGCTCACTGGCAAGATCCGCCGGGCGCGGTCGCCAATCGACTCGCCTTCGCCGGGCGGGCTTACATCGCTGCCGAGCTTGAAGCCGGGATCGTCGGCGTAGGACTCGACCGGGATAGGCTGTGCCGGATCGGGCGGCGCGGCGTGGATCTGGCCGCGTCGAATGGCGTGAAAGAACACGCCCTCGTTCAGCTTGCCGTCGCTCTGGGCGATGCGTTCCTGGTAATATGCCCACGTTTCGCGCACCTGCTCGGCCGTGAGGTCGGGGCGTTCGCGCAGCGCGTCGGCGATAATCTTCGGATCGGCCCCCAGCTCGGCCAGCACGCGTGCGACCCCTGGCACGCGATCAGTCGCCTGATCGCCCCCCCGTACCCCCCCCGAATCACTAGCAATAACAATTCCTGTTGTTAATTTAGTTAATACCATGGGGGGTCTGGGGGGGGATTCTGATCGATCAGGTGATCGATCACGCTGCCGGTTCCGGCGCGGCCGCAGTGGGGTGCGCTCCGTGGCCGATTGTGCCCGCTGCTCCAAAAGTGATCGATCAGGTGATCGATCAGGATACACAGTCTCAACAGCGTGATCGATCACCTGATCGATCAGTTCCTCTGAAAGTGATCGATCAGGTGATCGATCACTTTCGCCCTCGGGATCGCGCAGCAGGGTGATCGTGCGCCCGTCGTAGAGTATCCAGCCATCGTCGGCGAGCTGGCGTAGGCAGTCGGTGATCAGGCCGCGCGACACGCCCGACTCGTCGGCCAGCACGCGCACGCCAGGCGCAATGCTCGATCCGATGATGCACCGATCGAGGATTGCATTGAGCACCAGCGTGATCGGCGGCGTGGCGATAAATTCGTAGGGTCGCAATGGTCGGACAGCGCATGCGCCTGTTGCACCGGATTCGTTCTCATGGTATGATTCCGACATACGAAGCTCCTGGCTTTCAATGATCGGCACCCCAATGCGTTCGCGGCGCGGGGTGCCGATTGTCGTTTCGGGTGCAATGCCGGCGGTCAGAGCCAGCGGAATGGCTGACGCTCCAAGGTCAGCACTTGTCGCAGGGGTCGTTCGACGGGCCGTGGTCG
>Ga0105249_10001789_pt1 | contig 18712 bp, 17 predicted proteins | sample KBSS44metaG_FD_81522 | JGI IMG/M metagenome (GOLD analysis project Ga0105249, IMG submission 81522) | Switchgrass rhizosphere microbial communities from Kellogg Biological Station, Michigan, USA - KBS S4-4 metaG | ecosystem: Host-associated > Plants > Roots > Rhizosphere > Soil | place...
ACACACAACGAAAGAGCAAGAAATAAAAATGAAACAGAACTAAACAGCCTTGCTAATAAATCATTTTCCTATAGAGCAAAGATTGAAGGCGATTTTCCCGAGTCGGCTTATCCGGCAGAAGAACAACTATTGCTGAAAGTTGGATCACAAGTCATGTTTATTAAAAATGACACCGAAAGAGTCAAAAGATATTTCAATGGGAAAATTGGAATGGTAACGGAGCTTGATGACAATAAAATTCTTGTTCAGTGCAAGGGTGAACCAGATGAGATAGAGGCAAAAAAAGAAAAATGGGAAAGCATCCGCTATACTGTTGATAAAAAAAGCCGCCAACTAAACGAAGAAGTTTTAGGATCTTTTACTCAATATCCTCTTCGCCTTGCATGGGCAATAACTATTCATAAAAGCCAGGGGCTCACATTTGATAAAGTAATTATTGATGCCGGCGAAGCCTTTGCACCGGGGCAGGTCTATGTTGCCTTAAGCCGCTGTACAACATTGGATGGAATTGTGCTGCAAAGCCATATCCGATCAAATAGAATGTTTTCTGATGAAAGGATAGTTCGATTTTCCAAAACGAATTCTTCTAAAAATATCCTGGAGCAGGAACTGCAACGCTCAAAAAGGAATTATCAACTTATAATTCTTTTATCTCTTTTTGATTACAAACAAATATTTGAAGATGCAAAAGACTTCAATCAATATTTATCAGAGAACAGATCTTCCTTTAATGAAGGATCGGAGAAGTGGATTGATCAATTATTAAACGAAATAATTAGATTAGAAGGAACGGCTGAGAAGTTTCAAAACCAACTGCGATCAATTTTCAACCGCGAAGAAAATGCGGATACAAATGAATTGTTGAAAGAAAGAATGAATGCTGGCGCCGGCTATTTTCTAAAAGAGCAAAATAAGCTAAGTGAATTATTGAGCGGCTGTCCGATTGTGACAGATAGCCGTCTTCATGCGAAAGAAATAAACGAAACGCTAAAAGAAATTTTTAGCGGGCTTTCAATAAAAAAATATTTAATGGAAGGTCTTTTTGGGGCGATTGATATTGAAACATATCATAAAAGAAAAAAAGACTTTATACTGCCGGTATTCAGCGTGAATGTATATGCAGGAGAGGCAAAAGAAAGAACCGAAAGTCCTCATCCTGTGCTTCACCAAAGATTGAGAAAGCTCCGAGATAATATTTGTTCTAAAGCTGATCTGCCGATTTATATTATTGCCGGCACTAACACACTTGATGAAATGAGTCGCTATTTACCACAGACCCTCGGTGAGATCAGAAAAATTAGTGGGTTTGGGGATGCAAAGACAGAAAAATATGGGCAACAGTTTTTGGATATTATACTTGCGTATTGCAAAGAGAAGGGCCTATCATCACTAATACATGAAAAGAATCCTAAAAAAGAAAAGAAAATCGAAAGTGGAGAAAAAAAGAAAAAGATCGACACCAAGGCAGAATCATTCAGCCTTTATAAAGAAGGAAAACATGTTGGAGAAATAGCTAAAGAAAGAAATCTTACACAACAAACAATTGAAGGCCATCTTGCACACTATGTATCTATCGGAGGGATAAACATCGAAGAACTTGTTAGCAAAGAAAAAATTTCTTTGATCGAGCCTCATACGAAAAAATTTAAAGGCGGTAGCATCACAACAATAAAAGAAAAACTTGGTAGTAAGATTAGTTTTGGCGAAATACGTCTTGTGTTAGCCTGGCTTGCATTTAAAAAGAGTTCATCATCCGGCGCAGATCTATAGCGTTTTTATTTTTCAATGGCAGACGCTAAGTGCTATTCATTAAAAAGGAGTACAACTTTTCCGTTATAAACTTCCGGGTCTTCAATTAAGGAAATAGCGTTATGAATTTCTGTAAATGAAAAACGATGAGTGATCATGTCCGCTACTTGAAGGTCTCCATTAATGAAATAGTCTATTACTTTTGGAAACTTATCATTGTGCAATCTTGAACCGCGGACATCTATTTCCCTTGCGGTAATACTAAGCTGACTTATAGCAGAAGGAATTTTATTAAAGCCAAGAGGGATCACCCGTCCTGCAGAACAGACATAAGAAATTGCTTGCTCAAAAGATCTTTCTGAACAAACCGCATCTATAACAACGGTAGCGCTATTTGAATCGGTTAGTTTTAAGATTTCATCTTTTACGTCTACTTCTTTTGCATTGATGATCGCATCTGCGCCGTACTGTTTTGCAATTTGAAGTTTGTAGTCAAACACATCTGAAATAAAACATGTAGCCCCATATAGCTTCACCATTCTTAAAATACTTAAACCAACCGGCCCCGCACCCATTACGAAAACAATATCATTTTTATTTATCTCAGCTCTTGAACAAACCTGTTCGGCAATAGTAAAAGGCTCAATCATTATTGCCTCTTCCCAAGAAAGCGATAGTGGGATCTTATAGATGTTTTTTTGTGGCAGCACCAAAAAATCCTGGTATCCGCCATCAACATGAACTCCTCTTACCTTTAATTTACTACAAACATTTTTTCTTTTAATTCTGCATTGATAACAAGTTCCACAACTGATAACCGGATCCATCACAATATGATCTCCGATAGCAAAATCAACAACGCCCTCACCTATTTCTATTATTTCTCCCGCAATTTCATGTCCTATAACTCTTGGGTAAGTTGCAACCGGCGAGGAACCATGATATATGTGCATGTCGGATCCGCATATACCACCAGCTTTCACTTTTATCAAAACTTCATCAGAAGATTTGATTGATGGCAAATCTCTTGTTTCAATAACAAGATATAGGAGATATTAGACACAATGATTTCATATCAAAAGATTATTGAGCTATAGATTTGCCAAAGATTTTATCCTGGTCCAAATATCATCATCTACCGGGATACCCAATGACATATTTTCTTTTCTTGTTTTTAATGATTGTTCACCCGGATAATAGATTTCTTCTTTTTCTTTAGCAGGAACAGATGATTTGAGCTGGCCGATAGTTTCGTTTAAAATATTATCAACAAACCCTTGCGAATTGTTTTTCAATGGATCAATAGCAATGAATACCTGCGAGCAACTGCCACAACTGCCCCGATTTAATTTATCAATGCCGGAAGTAGAAAGTCCGCCTGACAATAGTGCTGCAATCAGATCAAGCATAATAGAAAAACCAGATCCTTTCCAATATCCAATTGGTAATATTCTTCTTGTTTCTTCAATAGCGGCTGGATCGTCAGTAAGAGTTCCATTATTATCGAAACCGCCAGGATAAGGAAGTTTTTTATTTTTTAATCTTGTTACTTGCAGTTTGCCATATGAATATTGCGACATTGCCATATCAAGAACAACGTGTCCTTCTTTCCTGGGAATCGCCATTATAAAAGGATTGTTGCCGACAGAGCAAGACTTTGCGCCCCACGGAGGCATACAAGATTCTGTATTTGTCCAGCAAATTGCTATATAACCATTTTCGGCTGCTTGCCATCCGTATGCGCCACCACGCATCCAGTGTGTAGTATTGTTGATACTCACTAATCCAAGTCCATTTTTGTGGGCTATTTCTGAAGCCCTGTTCATAGCGAACTTTGCATTAAGAATTCCCGGACCCATATTCCCATTGTAAACTTCCATTGCTCCAAGATTAGAAATCAAAGATGGTTCGGCATTGGCATTAACAAGCCCTGTATTTAAATATTCAACGAATCTTTCAACACGATTGAGCCCATGTGAATAGACGCCATCTCTACTCGATTCCGTATGAATTCTTGCACAGACATCTGCTTTTGCTTCAGGCATGCCTGCGATTGTAAATGCGTTTTTTACTGTTGATTTCATTTCATCGAAAGAAACTCTTGTCATGAGATTATTTCTTTATTGTAAGTGACGGATAAAATTAAAGTATTAGCAATATAGAGTTTAGATGAAAGAAACTTAGACGATTTTAGAAAAATCTAGGGAATGATGTAAGTAGAGAGCAGTCTTTTTTATCTACCCATATAAACCATAAGTATTTGAACATCGCTTGGGTTTATTCCAGATATGCGACTTGCCTGACCAAGAGTAGAGGGTTTTATTTTTGAAAGCTTTTCTCTTGCTTCATTACCAAGTGAAGAGATTTTTCTATAATCAAATGTTTCGGGGATCATCAAGCTCTCAAGCTGGCTCATTCTTTCAACAAGTTCTTTTTCTTTTTCTATATAAACATCATACTTAATTTGAATGGAGGCTTGCTCAAGTGCATCATTTGAAAAATCATCTAACTCTTTTTTCAACGCAGGTAAGCAGCTCATCAAATCTTTCAATTCAATTTCGGGGCGCAATAATAATTTACAAGCCTTTTGTTTTTCGGTTATCAACGACGATGATATTTTTTCAAAATAGGGATTGATATCATCAGGAGTAACAGGAAGAGTATTTAGAATATTTTTTATTTTTTCGACGCCATCTCTTTTCACTTTTACTTTTTCCATTCTCTCTTGGGACGCAAGACCAAGCCTGTAACTTAATTCTGTTAGTCGGAGATCGGCATTATCTTGTCTTAAAAGAGTTCTGAATTCTGCCCTAGAAGTAAACATGCGATATGGCTCTTGAGTGCCTTTGCTAATTAAATCATCGATTAATACGCCAATGTAGGCATCACTCCTTTTCAGAATTAATGGCTCAAGATTTTTTGTTTTCTGGTGAGCATTTATTCCTGCCATCAAACCTTGGCAAGCCGCTTCTTCGTATCCCGTAGTTCCATTTATCTGGCCTGCAAAAAATAATCCTTCAATAAGTTTTGTTTCAAGTGAATATTTCAATTGTGTTGGAGGAAAGTAATCATACTCGATTGCATATCCGGGGCGAAACATTTTAGCATTTTCAAACCCGGCAATACTACGAAGTGCTTCGTATTGCACTTCTTCTGGTAATGAAGTTGAAAACCCATTAATATAGGCCTCAACAGTATTCCATCCTTCGGGTTCAACAAATAGCTGATGTCGTTCTCTTTCGGCAAATCGATTTATTTTGTCTTCTATAGATGGGCAATACCTAGGACCTATTCCTTCTATCCGACCACTAAACATAGGACTCCTATCAAAACCGGTTTTTAAAATATCATGAACCTTTTTGTCGGTATATGTGATCCAACAACTCAGTTGTTTCTTGGGTTTTTCTGTATCAAGAAATGAAAATCCAACAACCTGATCATCTCCTGGCTGTTCCTCCATTTTAGCATAATTCAAACTCCTGCCATCAACTCTTGGAGGCGTACCTGTTTTTAGGCGATCACTTTCGAAGCCAAGAGAAACTAGTTGCTCGGTTATACCAAAGGCGGCTTTCTCTGATATACGACCTCCACCAAAATTTTTATCTCCAATATGCACTTTACCATTTAGAAAAGTTCCGTTAGTTAATATAATTGAATCAGCGAATATGTCATGACCCAAGCCTGTTTTTACACCAATGGCTTTATTCCCATTAATTAATAAAGCGACTACTGTGTCCTGGTAAAAATCAAGGTTTGTGGTTTTTTCAAGCATCTCCCTCCACTTCGCCGCAAAAAGCATCCGATCATTTTGGGCTCGTGGGCTCCACATAGCTGGCCCTTTTGATCTGTTAAGCATCCGAAATTGAATCATAGATAGGTCAGTTACAATTCCAGAGTATCCGCCCAGAGCATCAATTTCTTTTACGATCTGACCTTTTGCAATTCCTCCCATTGCTGGATTACAGCTCATTTGGGCAATAGTCTGCATATTCATGGTTATCAAAAGAGTTTTTGAACCAAGATTTGCAGCAGCGGCAGCAGCTTCACAACCAGCGTGGCCGGCCCCGACAACTATTACATCATATTTTTGAAACATGGGTCGCAAAGGTAAGGCGATTTTGAAGCCTATCTAGAACAAAGGGATGTCTTCTTATTTCACGTGGAACAACTAAAAGCGTTTCCCGTGAAACTTAGTTATTGATTAAGATACTTAGCGATCAAATTGTTCTCCTTTTTTCTCATTATTTCTTTGTCCTTTTTCTTTTTGTCATTGTAGCCACAAAGGTGAAGCGCAGCATGAAATAGCACTCGATGGAATTCCGACTTTATAGTGAGTCCTAATTGTTTTGCATTTTCCCTGATTCGCTCAATACTTATGTACACCTCCGCGGTTATGGCTTTATTATTCGGGGAAAGATCAAAAGTGATTACGTCAGTATAAAAATCATGATTGAGATATTTTTTATTGATCTCCAGAATGATCTTATCACTACAAAAGATATAGTTTATGGAATCAAGGCTTTGCCTTTCTTTTTTAAAAATTGATTCAATGAAATTCTTAAGACTGGCTGTATTTTTTAAGCTCGTAGGAATATCATATGAAAAGAAATGAACTTTTGCTTTTTTTGCTGTAACCATTATTTCAGAATTCGTAAGCAAATGTAATTCAGTGAATTTAGCTTTGTAACCATTCTATTAGTATGAAATTATCAGATTTAAAGCCAGGTCAGGAAGCAATAATTAGTGAATTTGATAGCAATGATATATTCCTAAAACTTATGGAAATGGGTTGTGTGCCTGGAGAAAGAATTTTCCTTGAACAGGTTGCTCCGTTAGGAGATCCAATTTCTATAAAAATATCCGGATACTCTCTCAGCCTAAGATTAAATGAAGCGGAACACATCCAAGTAGAATTAATTAATTGATTATCAATAATTTAAATGAATATTGGCCTTTACTTCGGTTCATTTAATCCAATTCACATAGGCCACCTTATTATTGCTAACCATGTTTTGAATGAAACGTCTATTAATAAGGTCTGGTTTATAGTTTCCCCACAAAACCCGTTTAAAGAAAGCAAAACACTGTTAAACGAATTCGATCGTTTGCATTTAGTGCGCCTTGCCACCCAGGATGATAACCGAATTAAATGTTCGGATATTGAATTCAATCTTCCCAAACCATCGTACACTTCAAATACATTGACATTTTTGTCTGAAAAATATCCCGAACATCAATTCTCCTTAATAATGGGAAGTGATAGCTATCAAAATCTTGATAAATGGAAAAACCATGAAACAATAATTAATAATTATCCTGTGTATGTTTATAAAAGAGAGGGGCATGAAATAAAAAAGACTTTTGATAAAGAAGCTGTAATTCTGAATGCTCCGATAATTCAAATCTCGGCATCGCAAATAAGAGACCATATAAGATCCGCAAAATCGATACGATATCTCGTTCCTGAAATTGTGAGAGAAGAAATTGAATCCCGAAAATTTTATAAGCAAAAGGATTAAAATATATATCCAAGAAGTACGCAAGCAATAACCACAAACGGAGGCGGAATTTTTGTATACTGTAATAAAGTAAATGTTCCTGCGATAACGATCGCATTTATCAAACTTCCCAGTCTAACATCTAAAAGCGAAATGTCTTTCATTAAATAAAACGTAGAAGCAATCATTATTCCAACGACAACAGCATTGATGCCTTCCAGCGATCGATAAACAGCAGCGTATTTTCTTAGGTTATGCCAAATTGGAAAAAAGAATAAAACCAGCAATGCACTGGGCAAAAAAATTGCAACAGTTCCAATTACGCATCCTAATAATTGCATAATGCCTTTTTCCTCTGGAGTTTTTCCATAATCTTTCAGGGCCATTCCTCCTGTGAAGGATGCAATTGAAAACACAGGGCCCGGTAAGGCTCTTACAATGCCCATACCCGTATACATATCATTCTTATCTATTCTCACTTTTTCAGGATCTTTTTCTTTTACCGCATCGGGGCGAACACAAAATTGTTCATACATCATTGGCATTAATACTTGTCCGCCTCCAAACACAAGACTACCCATCCTGTATGTATTTTCAAAAAGATTTATAGGTGTTCGATTTGGCCAATTATCTTTCCTCGCTACCTCACTAAAAAACCCAGCTGTTATAAATATTATTCCAAACAACCAGAAATTCCACCATTTAATTTTTCTTGGTTTTTGTTCTACCTGGGGTATACGTTTACGACTAAGATTAGTTGTTATGCCTCCTAAAACAATAAGCAATGGAAATATCCATGGTTGTTTGAATAAAAGAAATGTTGCAACCGCACAAACACCCATTATAACCCATGTAACTGTATTTTTTATAGAAATGTTGAATGCCATTACTGTGGCATACACAAGAAAGCCAACAGCCATTGGGGGAATGAATCTAAAAATGTCTACATTATTTAATGCCCTCTTGTCTATATAATGTAAAAGAAAAGAAAGGGCTCCCATTAAAATACTTGCCGGCAAGATCCAGATTATTAAAGTAAGAACTGCAAGAATTACTCCCCCTCTTTTATAGCCAATCAATGTAAGTGTTTGAGTAGACGATGCGCCCGGAAGAAGTTGACAAAAAGCGGTGTACTCCATCAATTCTTGTTCAGTTACATATGGCGTACGATGCACAAATGTTTTTAGCATCATTCCAATATGCGCTTGTGGTCCGCCAAAAGCAGTAAAGCTATGGATGAAAACAGCCTTTAAAAATGGAACATGGCGCAGCAGCATAGGTGATTAAAAATAAAAAAAATTATATGAAGCGATCAATATGCCTTAATGAAAAATTATTTCCGTTAAATTCATGAAATTTTTGCATCATGAAACTACTCTTTTTGACTTTACTATTTGTTCCTTCCTCTCTTTTTCTTTGCGCACAAAAAAAGAGTAGTACTGACCAAACAGATAAAATCAACAAGGCGGCTGATAAAATTGAATCTAAATGCATAGCCTGGCGAAGAGATATTCATGAGCATCCGGAATTGGGAAACAATGAATACAGAACAGCTAAGTTAATTGCTGATCATCTTCGTTCTCTCGGAATAGAAGTAAAAGAAGGAGTAGGAAAGACGGGTGTAGTAGGAATTCTTAAAGGAACTAAACCGGGTCCTTGTATTGCACTTAGGGCCGACATGGATGGATTGCCCATAGTTGAAAGAGTTGATCTGCCATTTGCTTCAAAAGTAAAAACGACCTACAGTGGAAAAGAAGTAGGAGTGATGCATGCTTGCGGACATGATACACATGTTGCCATGCTAATGAGTGTAGCAGAAATATTAGTAGGAATGAAGGATGATTTAAAAGGAACAGTGAAATTTATTTTTCAACCCGCAGAAGAAGGGCCTCCGGAGAATGAAGAAGGTGGCGCAGCCCTAATGGTAAAAGAAGGGGTAATGGAAAATCCTAAAGTAGGCGCAATCGTGGGTTTCCATATAGAATCGAATATAGAAGTTGGAAGAATTGAATATAAACCTGGTGCATTTATGGCTTCATCAGATTGGTTTGTTGTTAAAGTAAAAGGAAAGGGAAGTCATGGGTCACAGCCATGGCTTGGCGTTGATCCAATTGCTGTTTCTGCACAGATAATACAAGGATTACAAAATATTGTTAGTCGTCAAACTGATCTAACAAAAGCCCCGGTGGTAATAAGCGTAGGAAAAATTGATGGCGGCGTGCGAAGCAATATAATTCCGGAAGAATGTGTGTTGTATGGAACCATTCGTACACTCGATAGCAAAATGCGACTTGATGTACATGAAAAAATAAAAAGGGTTGCTAAAAATATCGCCGAAGCCAATGGCGCCATAGCAGAAACAGTTATTGAAGAAAAAACGTTGGTTACATTTAACGATCCGGAACTTCTTAAAAAACTTATTCCATCTCTTGAAAATGCTGCAGGTAAGGATAACGTTGCAGAAAGAAGCTGGGTAACCGGCGCAGAAGACTTTTCTTATTATGGACTAAAGGCACCAGCCGTGTTTTTATATCTTGGCGGAATGCCAAAAGGGAACGATCCACTAAAAGCACCGGCACATCACACAGCAGATTTTTTTGTAGATGAAAGCGGAATGAAAACCGGGATCAAGGCTTTTTGCAATATTGTTTTTGATTATATGAATATGTCCGCAACTGCTAATCAATCTTCACAAACAAAGAAGCCATTTTAAGAATGAAAAAACTTTTTTTATTATCTCTTTGTCTTCACGGAATTGCATTTTTATTTGCACAAAAAATTGATAGCAAGCTTCAAAATAAACTCGAAGAAACAATACAAGGATTCAATGGCGATATCGGTATTTATGTAAAGAATCTTCGCACAGGAAAAACGGTTTCAATAAATGCGGATACTGTTTTTCCAACTGCCAGTATTGTAAAAGTTCCGATCCTTCTTGGCATGATGGACAAAATTCAAAAAGGAGAATTAGCGTATGATTCAACATTGGTATACAAGGATTCTTTATTATACGAAGGAGAAGATATTCTTGGCTCATTTAAAAACGATGAAAAGATCTTACTTAAGAAAGTAATGATGCTAATGCTTACCACAAGTGATAACACAGCAAGCTTGTGGTTGCAAAGCCTCGCAGGAAAAGGAACAAGAATAAACGAAATACTCGATAGCCTGGGCCTGGTTTATACAAGGGTAAATTCAAGAACCCCGGGAAGAGAAAACAACAGAACAGAATATGGTTGGGGACAAACAACTCCAAAAGAAATGGGGATGATCTTTGAAAAAATTTATCGCAATGAAATTTTTTCTGCCGCAGCCTGCGATCGTATGATGCGATCTCTTGGAAGAAATTATTGGGATCTGAATGAAGCGATCTCTCAAATACCACCTTACATTGAAGTATTCAGTAAAAACGGATGTGTAAATGCAGTCCGCAGCGAAGTATTGTTAGTTAACGCCCCACATAATCCTTATATCTTTTGCATTTTTACAAAAAACAATAAAGACACTCAATGGACACACGATAATGAAGCATGGACGATGGCAAGAAAAATTTCATTGATGCTCTGGAGATATTTTGAGCCAAAAGATAAATGGGAACCGACAAGGAAATAGCACTACTTGAATATCTGGAAAGCTATTAAACTCATTATATAAGCTAATCCCGTCATATAAATAAGCTGAATGATCGGCCATTTCCAGCTTTTTGTCTCACGTTTTACCACGGCTAATGTGCTCATGCATTGCATAGCAAATACATAAAAGATCATTAATGATAACCCCGATGCAAGAGTGTAAACCGGGGTGCCATCTTCTTTTTTTGCGGCTTTCATCTTATCACGCAGTCGAAGATCGTTTTCATCCTGTTCACCAACACTGTAAAGGGTTGCCATAGTGCCAACAAAAACTTCTCTTGCAGCAAAAGATGTAATAAGAGCAATACCGATCTTCCAATCATATCCTAAAGGAGTAATTGCAGGCTCAATTGATTTTCCCAAAATACCGGCATAAGAATTTTCCAATTTTGCTGCACCAAACTCCTTATCTAATTCCTTTGTATTTGCATTGGGCTGTTGCTTTAATTGTTCATAATGCTGTGTCACATCTTTCATTCTGTTTCCAGGGCCAAAGGAGCTCAATGCCCAAAGAATTAAACTTATAATCATGATTACTTTGCCCGCATCAAAAACAAAAATCTTGGCTTTATTGATCATCGTTTGGACCACATTTCCCCAGCGTGGTGATCGATAAGTTGGCAATTCAAGAATAAAAAAACTTCTTTCTTTTGATTTAATAAACCACCGGGCTATAGATGAAACGATCAATGCCATTACTAAACCAAGTAAATAAAGGCCCATCATCACCAAACCCTGGACACTCAAAAACCCTAGCAGGTAATTATTAGGAATAACCAGGCCGATCAAAATTGTGTAAACAGGCAATCTTGCGGAGCAGCTCATTAGCGGAGTTATCAGAATCGTCAGCAATCTTTCTTTTTTGTTCTCAATACTTCTTGCACTCATGATCGCGGGAACGGCGCAGGCAAATCCACTGATCATTGGCATCACACTTTTTCCATTCAGCCCGACACTTCGCATTAAACGATCAGAAAGAAAACTAATGCGTGCCATATAGCCGCTGTCTTCAAGTATAGTGATCAGGCCAAACAATATCATGATCTGCGGTACAAAAACAAGAATACCGCTTAGTCCTGCCACTACTCCGTTTATAAGAAGATCACTCCACCATGCATCAGGTAATGCACCTGATAAACCGGAGCCCAGTTTTGCAAAACCGAGTTCGATCCAATCCATTGGATATTGCGCTATCAAAAACACGCATTGAAAAAGTAAAAACAAAACCGCAAGCAAGATCAGATAACCCCAACGACGATGAAGAAGAACGTTGTCAAGCTTGTCTGTGAACAATGTTCTTTGCAAAGGATCAGGCTCTACCACTGTTTGGTGCATGATCGTTTTAATGCGTGCATAACGTTCTGTTATTTCTTCAGCCTGCGATAATGTTTTATTTAATGGAATATCTTTTATTGAATTCTCAACTATCTTTTTTACGGAAGAATTAATTCCAAGCTCTTTATAGTTAAATGCAAGATGTAAGGCTTTGTAATCGCTTAATTGGGGGAGCTGCTCTTTAATTGCCTGCACCGTTCCTCTTCCCCATAAAGCATCGGGTACAAAATTTCTTATGTTAGTTGGAGCAAGTGAAGTTGTTATCTGCGACAGAGTTTTTTTTAATTGAGAAATTCCTTTGTTCTTTCTCGGATTTATTGGGATCACCGGCACGCCCAATTCTCTTTCCAATCCCGCCACATCTATTTCAACTCCCTTTTTGCGGGCAAGGTCCATCATTGTTAATGCAATAAGGGTAGGAATCTTCAGATCAATCACCTGCGAAGCAAACAATAAATTTCTTTTCAGATTCGAGGCATCAACGATCACAACTAATATATCCGGATGTTCTTCATGATCCTCGTTTAATAAAACATCGTACGTTACTTGCTCATCATGCCGGCGTGGATAAAGACTATAAGTTCCCGGCAGGTCAATAAATTCCGCCCACAACTTATCGTCAATTTTTGCATCACCAACTTTTAAGTCAACAGTTACGCCAGGAAAATTGCCAACTTTTTGATTTAAACCAGTCAGGCAGTTAAACAATGAACTCTTGCCGCTGTTGGGATTTCCCACTAAACCGATATGTATTTTTTTTCCGCCCACTGTAACCCACAAATGTAGAAGTTAGACCTCGTTGATATTTACGAAATTGGGTTTTTGAAAGGTGATTTTGATCATATAGCCAGCTTTGGTGCTACTATCGTCGTCCCTTGCGTCGCACTCTTGTACTTTTGGTAATTCTATTGACCAACATGACAAAACTTTAACCCCATTCATTTATTCTAATTAATAACTTTGCACTAATTAATTTCAAATTCTTATGAAGAATATTCGTGTGGTGTTTTTATTAACTTCTTTTTTTCTTGTTCAAATTTCTTTTGCTCAAAAAAAGAAATCTCCCAAACTAAGTAAAGCAGACAATACAACAGTAACGAACCTACAGGCAAGTATCAGCTATCTTGCCAGTGATAAGCTTGAAGGAAGAAGAGCCGGCACTAACGGAGAAAAACTGGCAAGCGAATATATCAGTCAGAAATTCCAGGCTGCAGGGTTACAACCGAAGGGCAGCGAAGGATTTTTTCAACCATTTGAAATTTATGATGGCAAACAAATAAATAGTGCTACACATTTTGTCATCAATGAAAACAACCTTGCTGTTAACAAAGATTTTTTTCCATTTCCATTTTCCCAAAACACAAGTATTGAAGCATTGCCATCCATTGCTGTGCAGGAAGCCGATATGCCCTGGTTCTACGATCTGAAAGAAACCATGGAAGAAAATAAAAACAATCCGCATTTTGATTTAAATGAATACATCCGCAACAACGCAAAAAAAGCAAAAAGTCGTGGCGCATCAGCAGTTATCCTTTATAACTCCTCATCTATTGATGATCAGTTGAAGTTTGACAGCAAAGACAGAACAGAAAAATTGGATGTGCCGGTGTTATATGTTACCAGAGATGCAGCAAAAAAATATTTCGGCGATCAAACAGCGACAATTGATATTAAATTGAAAGTGGATATTGGCGACAAGAAAAGAACTGGTCACAATATTATTGGATATTTAGATAATGGAGCAGCAAGAACAGTTGTACTCGGCGCACATTACGATCATTTGGGGTATGGCGAAGACGGCAATTCAATGTTGCGCACAGGAGAAAAAGCAATTCACAATGGAGCTGATGACAATGCAAGTGGTACCGCCGCATTGATCGAACTGGCAAGGATTCTAAAAAATACAAAGCAGAAAAATAATAACTATCTGTTTATTGCTTTCTCTGCCGAAGAACTTGGATTAAATGGTTCAAAATTTTTTACAGAACACCCGACGATCGATTTTACTAAGGTCAATTATATGATCAATATGGATATGGTGGGGAGACTGAACGATAGCAGCCAAACTGTAACGATCGGTGGTTATGGCACTTCACCGCAATGGGGTACTCTGATCGACCCCAATAATAAAAAGAATCCCTTTGTGATCAGGATCGATAGCAGCGGAACAGGTCCAAGTGATCATACATCTTTTTACCGCAAAGACATTCCAGTTTTATTTTTCTTTACCGGTTTGCATTCAGATTATCATAAACCAAGCGACGACGCTGATAAAATAAATTACATAGGTGAAACAAAGATCATCAACTATATCAACGGCATTGTGCTTTCTCCAACTACAACGGGTCAAAAACTGGCATTTACAAAAACAAGAGAAACACAAACAACTTCTTCCTTGCGGAGCGGTGGAGTTACAATGGGCATCATGCCTGATTATACTTTTGCCGGTTCAGGCATTCGTTGCGATGGCGTGTCTGATGGGCGGCCCGCTCAAAAAGCAGGATTGAAAGCCGGGGATATTATTATTAAGGTGGGCGATTATACTATTAGTTCGATGGATAGTTATATGCAAACGCTTGGAAAATTTCAAAAAGGAGACAAAGCAAAAGTGAAATTCAAAAGAGGGAACGAAGAAATGGAAACAGAGGTTCAGTTTTAATTTATAAACAGAAACCAAAACCGCTTTGAGCAACAAACTTATTTTAGATACGCAGGATATTACCGATGGTTTTTTTGAAGACACCCGCCTTCTTGGCATTATGGCGCCAATGAAGGATTACCAATTTTGCTGGCAGCTAAACAACATGCTCGGCGTTGATTTCAGGGTAAACAATGAAATCGAAATTCAGTTAAAGAAAAAGAACAGAAATTATTTTTTTGGTTTGTATGAATATCATGAGCCCTCCACTGCACTGGAACATTATATTTATAATAACCAATTTGACGGCGAGTATCTTTTACCAGAATTCAAACATCTTGATTTTTTATGGCTGATGAAGGGTGATATTGTTACTGATGAAATGTTGCAGCAGCAAACAGAGAACATTCGATCACTTAATGGAGTGCAGTTAGTAATGGAACTGACCAATGAAAAGATCAGGAATAAGGAACATCTTGTATTTTAAATATGCCGATTAGCTGATTGGGTAATTTGATAATAAAAAAACTATAATTGGCACATCGGCATATTGTCACATCATCAAATCAATCTTTATGTGGAAAGAAGAAAACAATAAGCTGTATAAGAAATTTACTTTCAAAAATTTCAGCGAAGCATTTGCGTTTATGACAAGGGTTGCATTAGCAGCAGAAAAGATGGATCATCATCCTACATGGACAAACACATGGAATACGGTGGAGATCTGGCTAAATACACACAGTGCAGGAAATACAGTAACCGATAAAGACAGGGAATTAGCAAAGAAGATAGACGCACTACTCAGTTAATAGTTTGCATTTACTTATTTTTAATAAGTAAATGCAGATCACTGACACAATACTTATGGTTCGCCCCGCTTCATTCAGGGCAAACGAAGAAACTGCTACGACAAATTTTTTTCAATCGACCAATACAAAAACAGATCCCCGGTCTATTCAGCAAGCGGCATTGAAAGAGTTTGACTATATGGTTGAGCTGTTACGACGGCATGAAATAAATGTTTTGGTCATCGATGATACACCGACACCAGTAAAACCATCAGCTATATTTCCCAATAACTGGTTCAGTACTTCACCAGAAGGAATAGTTTCCATTTTTCCAATATATGCCGCTAACCGCCGTCCTGAGAAAAGAGACGATATTTTAAAAATGCTTGCTGAAAAGTTTGTGGTAAAAGACCTGCAGGACTGGAGTGAATTTGAAGTAGAAGGAAAATTTCTGGAAGGGACTGGAAGCATGGTGATCGATCATGAAAACAAAGTGATCTATACTTGCTACTCACCAAGAACAGATATTTCAGTGTTGGAGAAATTTGCCAACGCAAATAAGTTCAGGGCGATTATTTTTTTTGCAGTAGATAACAACGGAAATCCGGTATATCATACCAATGTTATGATGACGCTGGGCGAGAACTTTGCAATCCTGTGCGAAGAGGCAATTGAAGAAGAATGGGAGTTGATTGCAGTGAGACAATTATTAGAAAGCTCCGGCCATGAGGTGATAAGGATCACTAAAGACCAAATGCATTCTTTTGCAGGCAATATGTTGCAGGTAAAGAACAGCAAAGGAGAAAAATTTTTATTGATGAGTCAAACTGCTTATGACTCGTTGGATGAAGAACAAAAAGAAGAACTGGCTGCAAGAAGCCTATTATTACCAATACCAATTCCTGTTATTGAAAAAACAGAAGGCGGCAGCGTACGGTGTATGATAGCAGAGATTTTTTTGGAGAAGAAATGAAAAATGACGAACAAGTGTTGGGTATTATTTCGTCAAGCCCTTGTTGGTGGCATGCGCCTCATTTATCCGCGCTAACTATTTGGGGTCAATTAATACAGGATGATACATAGAATTTTCCAAAGCATTATTATAAGCTTCTTCTCCTATTACTCGAAAGTCCGTAACAACATTCACAAATGCTCTTTCTAAACATTCTATAAAAACATTTGTGTTGATATATATTCTACCGTTTTTATTAGCATATGGCACATCTTCATTTCCTCTATTATCAATGTCAAATTTCCCTTGAGATGAATAATTATGAATCAGACTATGCCTGAACATATCGTACAAGTCTAAGCCACTATATTCCTTCATATAATCATTAATAAAATCTTCTGGTCTTTTATTTGCGTCCCTTAAAAGTTTGTACCGAAAGGAAGATAGTTGGTTAATAAAGCACATACATAATATAAAAGCTGCAATCGGTTTACTCCTGTTGTGTCTAATGTCTCCCAAAGCATAATGCTCTAAAGAATGAATGATTTCTAAATCTTGTGGAGTATCTCTTATTTTTCTCAACTTTTCCATTTCGTATTTATGTTGGCCTAGTTTGCTTTAAACAGTACGGCTTCTCACCATCTCCAAATGATGTTCATTGTGATGAATAGTGAAATAAAGCATCTCTCTCAAAGTTACTTTTCCCAATAAAGGATGTGGCAGGATATAAGCATCAAGATCTTTTTCATTTTGCTTTTCAATTTTCAAGATCAGTTTTTGTTTTTGCTCGGTATATTTTTTTATCAACTCATCTTTCTTTTCAAAACCAATAAATGGTGGAATGAACGGACCGCTTGCACGGCCTCCTGTAGCAAGCTTTGCTTTATATTTTGCCACCAGTTCATCATAAGTTTTTGAGGGGCGATTGGTTTTACCAAACAAAATTCGCAAAGCAAACTTTGGTAAACCATAAGCAAGCTGCAACGGTTTTATAGCACGAATAAGATGATCAAGATTTTGCCCGGCACTCCATTTATCACCTGGCGAAGCTTCAAATTGTTCTTTGGTCAATTGAACAATGTAATTATTGAATGCATCTATATTTTGATTCAACGCTGAAATGATCTGTAGCTTGTCGTGTATTTGCATCGTTGCCGATTTATTTGTTTAACCGGGCTTTAGTCCGATCAATTATTTTAATGAAATAGCAACTTCGTAATGAAACCACATAGACACATAGGACACAATAGGGAAGAAACACATAGAGCCTATGTGAGCACCTATGTTTCTATGTTCCTATGTGGTAAAAACATCTGTATGGTTGAGTCACACGGATAGTCATTTTATTTCTTTACTTCTATCATCTTCTCCCCTCTTGAAACAAACTTTCCTATCGGCTCAATAAATTTTTCCAATCCGCTTTTTTTAAATAAACCGATCACTTCATCCTTTGCATTTTCTTTTACGCTGATCAGCAATCCGCCATTTGTTTGCGGGTCGGGTAATAAAGTAAATGCTTCCATTACATTCACTCCTTTTCCAAATTTTATTTTATCGCTGTAGCTGCTCCAGTTCCTTGTAGTGGCATCCGGAAAAATTCTTTGACTGATATATTCTTTAACGCCATCTGCCACCGGAATTTTATCATAATAAATTTCTGCACCTAGTCCACTGCCTTCTGCCATTTCAATTAAGTGACCAAACAAGCCAAAGCCCGTTACATCCGTCATTGCTGTCACTCCTTTTATCTTTCCTAACGACTCGCCAGTTTTATTTAGCGTTGTCATTTGTTCTATCATCATTTGCAAATGTTCTTCTTTCAGCAATCCTCTCTTTTGTGCTGTAGATAAAATGCCAACACCCAGGGGTTTTGTAAGAAAGATCAGATCACCTTCTTCTGCAGTATTATTTTTTTTCAGATCTTCTTTATTGACAATACCTGTAACTGCCAAACCAAAAATGGGCTCTGGCGAATCAATGCTATGTCCGCCAGCCAAAGGAATTCCCGCTTCATTGCAGATCGTTCTTCCTCCATCAATGATCTTTTGTGCAAGTTCAACAGGAAGCTTTTCAACCGGCCACCCGAGTACAGCAATTGCAAGAAGTGGTTTGCCGCCCAT
>Ga0105249_10001790_pt1 | contig 18709 bp, 12 predicted proteins | sample KBSS44metaG_FD_81522 | JGI IMG/M metagenome (GOLD analysis project Ga0105249, IMG submission 81522) | Switchgrass rhizosphere microbial communities from Kellogg Biological Station, Michigan, USA - KBS S4-4 metaG | ecosystem: Host-associated > Plants > Roots > Rhizosphere > Soil | place...
CCCGTCTCCCGTCTCCCGTCTCCCGTCTCCCGTCTCCCGTCTCCCGGTCAGTTACGCAACGACGCCACTCGCGCCGCTCTGCTCTTCGGGCTGTCCAGGCTGAACGACCGCGCATCGCCCAGCTCATCACGCACGAACGCCTGCGTCTCCTCGATCGCGGCATCGAGCGCGCGATCCTTCTTGCGACCGAACGTCGTCCACGCGATCGAGCGCGAGTCTACGTCGTACTCCCAGAGGCCGATGATCTGCCCGCGATCGAGGATCGCGTGACTCGGCAGATCCACCAGCCCGCCGAGCGGCTTCGCCGACGTGTCAACGACCACGGTGCGCTCGCGGTCCTTCGGATCGATGAGCGACTGCATCTCGCGCCGGTTCGCGGCGATCGGATCCAGCCCGCTCACGAGCGCGTAGGCCGGCGTCTTCGGCGGCTCGAACGCCTCGAACGGCGCGGCGTCGTCAGGCAGCAGCAGCCGGTCGCTTCCTGGTTCCGCGGGGACGAGCCCCAGCGGCTCGACCGCCGCCTTCGTCGTCTTCACCCCCAGTCCCGAAAACCACTGGAGCTCGCCTAACGTCGCAGGGCCCACCCAGCGAAAGAAGCGGCGCGCGAGCTCCGTGAACGCCGAATCGAGCGACGCCGGATACTTCGCGAGCGGGCTCGGGGACCAGGTCACGTACTTGTAGCGCTGCTGGTCCAGCCGGCCGTTCGTTGGGATGCGGCGGATCCTGCCCTCGGTCTGCAGTCGACCCAGCGCGAGGGGGAGCGTCGTACTGAGCCCCTTCTTCTTTCCCTCCTCGCCAAGGCTACGGGATGCCTTCCCAGTCGCTTCTCGGATGCCGTCAGGATCGAGCGGGCCCTTCTCGAGCGCCTTCAGAACGGCATCGCACAGCGCGTCGATCTCCTTCCCGGTTACGCCGAGCTTTACTGCCTGCTTCATGTCACTGTTGAACTCGCGGCCCACCGTCAGCCCGAGCGCGAAGTCGCTCGCCGGCAGGACGTAGGTGCAGCCGCGGGCGGTTGGAAGCTCGTGGATCTCGAGAGCGGCGACAGCCGCGTCAGCGGCTTCGCGGCGGGTTCGCCCGCGTGAAAAGAGCGTGAGGTATGGACCCACGCCGCCGACCGATCGAGACCAACCGCACTGCTCCAGGATCTCGGCGGACGCCTTTCCGCGGAGCGACCCGTCGAGTCCCTGACGATGGAACCACCACGCGCGGAGCTGGGCGTCGGTCATGTGGTCGACTCCCGGGTCAACAGAGCGACACGACGCGCGTCGTTAGGCAGAGCCGGCCGCGGCGCGCGCCGCGGCGAGCGCGGCCTCATAATCCGGCTCTCCCATCTGGTCGGCGACGTACTCCACGTGCGCGAGCTTGCCCCGGCTGTCGACGACGAACACGGCGCGCTGCAGCAGGCGCCACTCGCGAAGCAGCACGCCGTACGAACGGCCGAAGTCCTCGCTCCGATGACTCGACAACGCCTCGTGCGAGACGCCTTCCGCCGCTCGCCACCGGGCCTGCGCGAACGGAAGGTCCATGCTCACCGTGTAGACGTCCACGAGTGGCGGCAGATCGTTCACGGCCTGCTCGAACCGGTGCGCGCCGATGTGGCACACTGGAGTATCGAGCGAGTTCACGACGTGGAGGAGGCGCACGCGTCCCGCACTGCCGGCAAGCGTCACCTCGCGCGGGAGCGCCTCTCCGGGGGCGAGCGCGTCGAGCGAGAAGGCCGGCGCGGTGTCGCCCGGCTCGAGCTGCTTACCGATCACGGTGAGGCGAATGTCGCCTTCGAAGGCTTCGCCGCGACGCTCGTGTTCCATACGAACCCTCTCCCCCTGACGTGAACGGTGGTGTCGGACTCCGGAGCACGCTGGACCTGCCGAACTGGAAGGAAAGCATGCGCACCGGCGGGGAGCCGAAGGTAGACCGGTTGACGACCGCCGGCCAGCGTCAGGACGGATGTCGGGTTCGTCCAAGACGGCGCCTGAGAGGAGCCACAGGTTGGGCCCGCACCGCCCACGAACAGCGCGACAGGCCGCCGCGACCCACTCAACCGAACCGGACAATGCCCACGATTCATGGCGGTCCCGGCCGGAACGACGGGGGTTCCCCTACACAACTTCAGGATGAAGCGCGGTGGTCGGCCGGAGCAGCGGAATGCATCAATAAGCATGACGACGACCGCCAGAAACCTCAGCGTGCTCAGCGGCGGTACGGACCCGCTCGGCCGCGTGCGTGGGCTGCAGGTGCTCACGGGGAACACCCCGCTCCTCGCCGTGTCCTGCGAGGTCCACGGCCGCCCGCGCACCATCTACGCGAAGGCGGAGAACCTCAACTTCACCGGGTCGATCAAGGACCGGATGGCGGTCCACATCATCCGCCGCGCGTACGAGACCGGCGAATTGGGTCCGGGCGGATTGATCGTCGAGGCGACCAGCGGCAACACGGGGATCTCGTTCGCCGCGCTGGGCCGAGCGCTCGGACATCCGGTCACGATCTTCATGCCGGACTGGATGAGCGAGGAGCGCAAGGTGCTCATCCGGAGCTTCGGTGCGACCGTGCACCTGGTTTCGAAGGAGGAGGGCGGCTTCCTCGGCAGCATCGAACGCGCTGAGACGCTCGCGCGTGAGACGTCAGGCGCCTTTTTGCCGCGGCAGTTCGCGAACCGGGAGAATATCGAGGCGCACGCGTCGAGCACTGGTCCGGAGCTGTGGTCGCAGCTCCGGTGGCAGGGGCTCACGCCGGACGCGTTCGTCGCCGGCGTCGGAACCGGCGGCACGATCATGGGCGTCGGACGATTCCTGCGCGAGGTGAACCCGGCGATCGGCCTCTACCCCGTGGAGCCGGCGAGCTCACCGACACTCACGAAAGGCCACAAGGTCGGCACGCATCGCATTCAGGGCATCTCGGACGAGTTCATCCCGCCGATTGTCGACCTGTCGGTCCTGGACAAAGTCATTGCCGTGGAGGACGGCGATGCGATACTCATGGCCCAGAAGCTCGCGGCGGAGATCGGGCTCGGTGTTGGCATCTCATCGGGCGCCAACTTCATTGCGGCGCTGGAGGTGCAGCGCCGCACGGGTCTGGACTCGATCGTCGCGACGGTGTTCCCGGACAGCAACAAGAAGTATCTCACGACGGCGCTGCTGAGTCACGAGCCGGCGAAGTCCGGCTACATCGCTCCCTCGGTGAAGCTGCTCGGCTTCCGAGCGCTGAGCCGCGTCTGCGGCTCATGCACGAGCGATACGGACAATCTGCCAGTCGGCTGGCCGCCGAGCGTCTCTCGTTAGGAAACTCGGGCTCAGACTAGGGTCAGACTCGATCGAGGGGCGATCAAAGCGACCCCTTCATCGCTCTGACCCCTTGATCCGCGCGTTTGCTCGGGTTGACAGTTGCCGGCGGTCGCGGGCCGATCTGCGTAGTAACTTTCGGGCGACCCGTTTACACAGTGGAACGCCGACGTGACTCACGACACCGCCCCGTCCGCCGCTCGGAAGGATTTCATTAGAGAGATGGTCGCCGACGACGTCGCGACCAACCGCTTTGCACGCCCCGTCGCGACGCGCTTTCCGCCCGAGCCCAACGGTTTCCCGCACATCGGGCACGTGAAGTCCGTCTGCCTGAACTTCGGCATCGCGCGCGAGTTTGGCGGGCGCTGCAATCTCCGCTTCGACGACACCAATCCCTTCACGGAAGACGTGAAGTACGTCGAGGCCATCAAGCGCGATGTCGAATGGCTCGGCTTCGAGTGGGACGCGGAGCTCTACGCCAGCGACTATTTCGAGCAGCTGTACGAGATCGCCGAAGACCTCGTCAAGCGCGGCAAGGCGTACGTCGATTCACAGACGGAAGAGGAGATCCGCACCAACCGCGGCACGGTGACGTCGCCGGGTGTCCCCGGTCCCTACCGGGATCGCTCGCCGGATGAGAACCTCGACCTGCTGCGTCGCATGAAGGCCGGCGAGTTCCCGGACGGCGCGCACGTGCTGCGCGCGAAGATCGATCTCGCGCACCCGAACATGATCATGCGCGATCCGCTCCTGCTGCGTATCCGACATGCGTCGCACTACCGGCGCGGCAACGCCTGGTGTCTCTATCCGCTCTACGATTTCGCCCACGGCCTGTCTGATGCCATCGAAGGCATCACCCACTCGCTCTGCACCCTCGAGTTCAAGGACAACAAGGACATCTACGACTGGCTGGTGAAGGAGGCCGGCTTCGTTCGTCCCCCCGAGCAGACGGAGTTCGCGCGACTCGAGCTCGACTACACCGTGCTCAGCAAACGAAAGCTGCTGAAGCTGGTAAACGAGGGGCGTGTGAGCGGTTGGGATGATCCTCGCATGCCGACGATCTCCGGCATGCGGCGTCGCGGCGTAACTCCCGAAGGGCTTCGGAACTTCGCCGAAGCGATTGGCGTCGCGCGGAAGCCGGCGCGGACTGAGCTCGCGACGTTCGAGCACTACATCCGCGACGACCTCAACATGCGCGTCCCCCGCGTCATGGCGGTGGTCGACCCGCTCAAGGTCGTCCTGACGAACTACCCCGCGGATCAGGTCGACGAGCTCGAGGCGTCCTACTACCCGCACGACGTCCCGCTCACCGGCTCGCGCATGGTCCCGTTTTCGCGGGATCTGTGGATCGAGCGAGAGGACTTCATGGAGGATCCCCCCAAGAAGTTCTTCCGCCTCGCGCCGGGTCGAGAGGTGCGGCTAAGGTATGGCTACTTCATTACCTGTACCGACGTTATCAAAAATGCGTCAGGCAAGGTGGTCGAGTTGCACTGTACGTATGACCCCGCCACGCGCGGCGGCGACGCGCCGGACGGCAGGAAGGTCCAGGGCACGATTCACTGGGTGTCCGCCCGGCACGCGCTCGACGCAGAAGTCCGGCTCTACGACCGTCTATTCACGGTAGCGGACCCCGAGGCGGTCGATGACGGGCAGGAGTTTACGGCCACACTCAACCCTGACTCGCTGGTTGTCGTCCCGGGTGCTAAGATCGAGCCGAGCGTGGCGAAGGATCCCATGGGCACGCGGTATCAGTTCGAGCGGACGGGATACTTCATCAGCGACTCGATCGATTCGACACCGGAGCGGCTCGTATTCAACCGCACGGTCACGCTCCGGGACAGCTGGGCCAAGGTGAAAGGCAAGTAGATCGCATGAGCGTCGGTGTGGGTGCGAGCACCGGTACGGCTGCTTCCGTGGGGCTCGTATGTCGGAACATCGTGATCACGTCGGGTATCGTGTCGTTCGCATCACGGTCGGCCTCGCCGCGTTAGGCTTCGGGCTTGCCGAGCCAGCGTGGCGCGCGCCGCTCGCGGCGCAGGTCATTCGTGGGGCGGTGACCGAGGTCGCCACCAACACCCCGCTGGCGGGCGTGGTCCTCTCGGTGCTGGATGCGCAGGGCGCCACCGTGCTGCAGGCGCTGAGCGATGAGAAGGGCGCGTTCGAGATCCGCCTGCCCGGCGCCGGGACCTATTCGCTCGACGTGAAGCGCATCGGTGTGCGCCGCGTGCAGCTTCGGCAGTTCGCCGTCGCCAGCGGCGAGACACGCCGCCTCGACGTGTCCGTCGAGCCGGTGCCGGCGGTGCTGAGCTCCGTCAAAGTCACCGGCCGCACGTCGTGCGTGCGGAACCCGGAGACCAACGCGCGCACCGCCGCGCTCTGGGAAGACGCGCGCGCCGCGCTCACGGCCGCTGTCATCACGCGGACGTTGGCGACCGGCACCACCGCCGACAGCGTCGTCCGCTACCAGCGCAAGCTCGACCCGGACACGTGGCGCGTGCTCTACGAGACGCGTCGTCGCGTGTCCGTCGCCATGGACCGGCCGTTCCGGAGTCTGCCCGCCGAAGTGCTTTCGGTCGGTGGCTACGTGACGGTGAATCAGGACGGGTCGACCGACTACTACGCGCCGGACGCCGAGGTCCTGCTCTCCGACACGTTTCTCGCCGACCACTGCTTCAAGCTCGAGGCGCCGACCGACACCCACCTCGGGGAGATTGGCCTCGCGTTCCAGCCGGTCCCCGAGCGGAAGAAGCCCGAAGTCAAGGGCGTCCTGTGGATGGATGCGAAGACGGCCGAGCTCAGGACGCTCGAGTTCACCTACACGTGGCTGCCCTACGAGTATCGCACGGGAGACTTCGGCGGCACGGTGTCGTTCTTCCACATGCCGGGCGGCCGCTGGATCGTTCGAAGCTGGCGCATCCGGATGCCCGAGTTCGGCACCCGGCGCTCCGACGGCGTGCAGGTCGTCAGCCGGTACGCAACCCCGCGTCTGGCCCGGATCTCCGAGGAAGGCGGCGCGGTGCCGCTGGACGTGCTGCTGAATCAGTCGGGGCGCATAACGGGCGCGGTCATCGATAGCGTGACGAAAAAACCCGTCGCGGGCATCACGGTGGCGCTGGAAGGCACCAACGACTCGTCGATGACCGCGATGGACGGCACGTTCGAGATGGCCTTCGTGCAACCGGGCTCGTACACGATCGTCCTCCGCCACCCGGCGCTGGATTCGTTAGGCATCCAGCACCTCGCCCGGACGCTCGAGGTCGACGCCGGCCGCGCCACGAAGATCAATCTGCGTCTGCCGACGAACGACGAGATTGCCGCGCGCATGTGTAACGGCCCGGTGGACTTCAAGTCCCGCTCGATCATCCGCTTCATCATCGCGGATCACGCGACGGGCGCGCCGCTCGCCAAGGTGCCGGCGGTGTTCTCGCGCGTGCCCATTGGCGAGGGCGGCAAGCCGGTCGTGGACAGCGCGTCATCGTGGGACGTCACGCTCGACGACCGCGGCGGCTTCCTCGCCTGCGGGCTCCGAAGCGACGAGGTCGTGCGCATCGAGGCGGTGCCCGATACCCCGGTCGCGTGGGGCGAGACAGTGCGGCCGCGAGCCGGGGCCATCGGCTGGCACGTCATCCGGGTCGGACGGAAGAAATAGCCCATCGCCGGCCACGGCCTAACGACACCGGCCATTGGTATAGCCCGAGCGGGCATGCCGCCGCCCGGAAATGCCTCCGCGCCTTTTCGCCGGTTCCGATTCACTCCGCCCGGAGCGCGACGTTCGGATCCACTCGGCTCGCCTTCGCTGCCGGCAACGCACTCGCAACGACGGCCGCCGCGAGCAGCACGAATGCGACGAGTCCGTAGACCGCCGGATCCTTCGCTGACACCGAGAAGAGCAGCGGCCCAACCCACCGGCTTGCCCACAACGCGACGCCCGAGCCTAACGCGATCCCGATCACGGCGAACCGCACACCCTCGCCGAGGACGAGTCGCACGACATCCGCCGCCCCCGCGCCGAGCGCGATCCGGACGCCGATCTCCTGCGTGCGCTGCGCCACCGCGTACGCGATGACGCTGTACAAGCCGATCGCCGCGAGCACCAGCGCCAGTCCGCCGAACACCACGAACATCGTTGCCCCCAGCTGCCACGAGCGCTCGCGCGGGTCGAGGATGTCGCGCATCGGCATGACGTTCAGATAGCCAGCGCCCGGCATCATCGGCTGTAGCCGGCGCCGCACCGACTCGGCATGATCCGCGGCGTTGCCACGCACGCGTACGAACAGGATCGCCTCTTCCGGCCGCAGCTGTTCGATCGCGAGATAGAACTGCAGCGTCTCGGCCTTCGTCAGACTGCTCTGGCGGATGTTCTCGGCGATGCCGACCACCGTGCGACACGGTGCGGACCGGCTGTCGAGCATGAGGCACTGGCCGATCGCATCCTTCCCCGGCCACACGGCGTTCGCCATCCCCTCGCTCACCACCGCGACGAGCGGCGCATCCGCGCGATCGGCGTCGGTGATCCCGCGGCCCCGGAGGATGCGCGTTCCCACCGTCTCGAAATAATGGGCGGACGCCATCTGGGTCGTGAACCGGCCGAGTTGCTGGACGGAGTCCACGCCCGGTACGAAGAACCCGGTGCTCTCTGTGCTCCAGAACGGCACGCTGATCCCGCGCGCCGCGGACGCGACGTCCGGCATCGACTCCGCTTCCTCGGCGAGGCGCCGGGCGAGATCCGCGGTCTCGCGTGGCGAGAGCCGAGCTCCGCGCGGGTTCGGATGGATGTAGAGCACAGGATCGACGTCGTAGCCGAGGCGGAGCGAGCGCACGTTATACAGGCTTCGTACGAACAGGCCGGCCCCGACGAGCAGCACCACGGAGAGCGCGCCCTGTAGAATGAGCAGCACCGTGCGAGTCCGCGATCGCTGATATGTTCCTTCGCGCACGCCGGCCTTGAGCGTCGGCGCGAGTGCCTGTCGCCCGGCCTGCAGCGCCGGAACGAGTCCTGTGAGCAGGCCCACGACGAGTGCCGACGCGCCGGCAAAGGCCAGCGTGCGTACATCGCGCACGACATCGGCAGCGCGTGATTCGCTGAGGAAGAGCGAACGCAGGATCGCGCCGCCCCACTGCGCCGCCGCGATCCCGGCCGCGCCGCCTAACGTGCCCAGGACGAGGCTCTCGGTGAGTAGCTGGGCGACGAGCCGCGCTCGGCCGGCGCCGAGGGCCATCCGCAGGGCGATCTCACGCCGGCGGAACAGCGCGCGAGCGAGCAGCAGGTTCGCGACGTTGGCACACGCGATGAGCAGCACGATCGTCGCGACGCCGGTGATCCAGACGGCGATGCGCGCGACGGGGCTCGCGTTCGGTCCGCGCTCGAGAACGACCGGGCCTGCGGAGGCGCGCGGCTGTGCGATCTCGAGTGGCTTCAGGCTGCGGCTGATCGTTCGCTGCGCCTCCCAGCTGAGGCGGTACGCGTTCGTCAGGTCGGCGGAAGCGGCGTCGATGGAGATGCCCGGCTTGCGGCGAACGACCACCGAGAGCCAGCCCCAGTTGTACGACGTATGGTAGTCGACCCGGCCGCGTCCTGATGAGACGGCGTACCCGTACAGCGTGGCGGGAATGTAGGCGACCGGTGCGCCTTCGTCCGGGATGCCCACGAATCCCGGTGGCGCGACGCCGATGATGGTGCAGACGCCGGGCCCGATCTGCACGGTCTGACCGATAACGTTAGGCGATCCACCGTACTCGAGCTGCCAGAGCGCGTAGCTCAGCACGACGACGGGCGCGCCGGTGGGGATGGCGTCGTCGCGCGCCGTGAAGAATCGGCCGACGATCGGAGCGGCGTCGAAGAACTCCCAGAAGCTCGCGCTCACGATCCCGACCGGCATCTCGCGGGCGGTTTCGCCGACACCGATGGCGAAGGAGCGCTGCGCGAGCACGGCCGTGGCCTCCAGCGATCGGGAGAAGCGCCCGATGTCGAGGTACCGAGGGAACTCGGTCGTCGGTTCGGTGAGGTCCGCGTCGCCATCGCGGCTCGTGAAGTAGACGCGATGGACGCGATGGGCGTCGCGGAGATACGGCGGGGTGCGCAGCAGCAGCTGGTCCACGATGCCGAACATCGCGACGTTCGCGCCGATCGCCAGGCCTAACGTGAGCACGACGGCGAGGGTGAACGCCGGACGGGCGCGAAGCCCGCGGACGGCGTAGCGCACATCGGCCGCGAACGTCTCCAACCAGGAGATCCCGTGCATGTCCCGCGTGTCGTCCTTGATGCGTTCCACGCCGCCGAACGCGAGTTGTGCCTGGCGCAACGCGTCGGCTGGTGAGAGACCCGTCGCCTCGAGCTTCCGCGCCTCGCGGTCGATGTGGAACTCGAGCTCCTCGCGGAGCTCGCGCTCGACGACGCTCCGGCGGAACAGGGCGCGGAGCCGGTAGCGAACGTCGCTGAGCGCGTCGCTCAGGCGATGCCGCAGCTGACCTGGCATGAGTGGCGTCTCCGATGTGGCGTCTCAGCCCATGTCGAGGACGAGCCCCACGGCGGTCGTGAGTGTCCGCCAGGCGTCGGCCTCGATCCGCAGCTGGCTTCGTCCGCTGCTCGTGAGCTCGTAGTACTTCGCGCGCCTGTTGTTGTCGGACGCGCCCCAGTGGGCCGTGATCCACCCTCGGCGTTCGAGCCGGTGCAGTGCCGGGTACAGGGATCCCTGGGGGATCTGCAGCGTCGCCCGGGAGACGTCGCGGATGCGCTCCGAGATCGCCCACCCGTGCATGGGTCCGAGCGAGATGGCTTTGAGGATCAGCAGGTCCAGCGTGCCCTGGGGGAGATCCAGCTTTTCGTCGGGCAAGTCCTTCCCCTGTGGCTTCTACAAGAGAATGCGTGCGGTCCTGTAGAAGCGCAAGGGAGAATCAAATCAGCACCCACGCCCAGCTCCCAGCCTGTCGTTGTAAGCCCCGGTAAGCGCCTACCCCGCCAGCGATAAGCAGGAGGTAAGAGCGCACTCACAGTTTCCCCCCACGTCGCCGGCGCGTGGTCGGCGGAACGCTCAATTCGGAGGAACTCGTGCTGGCGACTGCGACTCGCGACGACGTGTACCAGAATTACCCGTCCACGGCTCCCACCCGTTACGAAACGCTCTCGGCCGCCCAGTCACTCGCCTCCCTCGAACGCACCCTCCACACCCTTCTCTCTCCCTTCGACTACCCCACCGCCGGCGCCTGGCTGGATGCCGCGCTCACGGCCATGAACGAGACCGTCGGCTCCGAACTCCGGATGCCGAAGGTAGCCGCCGACGAAACCGCATGGGACGCCATTGAGCGCGCCATCGACGCGTATGCGACGACAGTGCGCAGCTCTGGCGACCCCTCGAGCCCGAACTACTTCCAGAAGGCCGCGATGATCCGCGTCCTCGTGCCGCCCTTCAGGGCCGGCGTCGCGGAATGGCGCCGCCTCGCCTCCCGGCGTGCCGAGCTGACGGCACTGCTCGACGCGATCCCGGAAGCGATGCTGATGTTCGACGCCGAGGGTGGGCTCGTTCACGCCAACCCGCGCGCGTCGGAGCTGTTCGGAATGCCCGGCTCGACCGGCGCTGGCGCGCAGGTTCGCACCGAAGCCCAGCGGATGGCGTGGACGCTTGCTGCCTCGGCCCAGCGCGCCGCCGCGAACGCCGCGAGCGTGCAGACGAACCGCGAAGTCCGTGCGGACGGTCGCGTCTATCGCCTCCGCGGAACGCTCGCGACGGGCTGGTCGCCGGCTGGCCAGCCGGGCGTCCTGGTGACCGCGGCGTACGAGCTCGTGAATCCGCTGACCGACATCGAGCTGCGCAGCCGCTACGGCCTGAGCGCGCGCGAGATTGAGGTCGCGCGCCTGGTCGCCGCGGGACTGTCCAATCAGGAAGTCGCCGAGCGACTGGGCGTCAGCTACTTCACCGCCCGCAACCACGTCGAGCGCCTGCTGTCGAAGCTCGGCGTCGGGAACCGCTCGCGCGTCGGCGCGGTCCTGCGGAACGAAGCGGCGGCGTGAGAAAGGCTATCAGCTATCAGCGCCGATAGCCGATAGTCGATAGCTGCCGGCCTATCCCCTCATTTCGTCGTACAGCTCCTTCGTATCGTCCTCCGGCTCCGCTTCGAGCTCCTTCCGCAGCCGATCCGCGAAGCGCTGATACAGGCGCATCGCCTGCGAGCGATCGCCGACCCGCGCGTAACAGCGCATGAGTGCGCGCGTCGCGTCCTCGTTCAGGTCATCGCGCGCGATCACGCGCCGATAACAGTCGGCAGCCTTCTGCAGCCGGTCCTCCGAGAGATGGAGGTCGCCGAGCTCCATCAGCGCGTCGACGAACAGACGCTGGAATCGGTCGCGATGCTCGAGGTGCCAGTCGCCCGCGGGCTCGCCGTCCAGAAAGTCACCGCGGAACCGCGCCACCGACCGTTCCAGGGCCGACGCCGCACCATCCTCCCGTCGCTTCAACGCACGCCGAGCGGCCACGACCTCACGCTCGAACTCCACCACGTCGAACTCTGCGATCACATCGGGGTCGACGCGATAGCGCTCGTTCGTGAGCGTGATCCAGTCGGGGTTCCGCAATGCCTTCCGAAGACGGTGCAGCGTGACATGGAAGCTGTTGCGCAGCTGTGCCGCCGAGGCCTCCGGCCAGAACGCGAGCCCGGCCTGTTCCTTCGTCCGACCTTCCGGATGCATGAGGAGATAGACGAGCAGCTCGCGCGGCCGCGCCGAGCCCCAGACGGTCGTGTCGATCGCTTCGCTGCCCACGAAGACCTGCAGCGGACCCAGGGCCAGCACGCGGAGCGTGTCGCTCGCGACGGGCGGCGCCGGCGGCGTCACCGACGCATCGCCGAGCACCGGCACCTGGTACTCGGCCGTGTGCTGCCCACCGGCTTCTGCCGCGATCTGCGAGACTTCCTCCATGGACATCCGGCGCCCTTCGTCGTACATGCGGTCGAAGTAGCCGCCCAGCTGCTCGTGGGCGAGCGCCGTCAGTCGCTCGCGCTCATCGCGGTCCGAGGCCGGCAACGCGATGGCGATCCGCTCTCGCAGCGCGTCCACGGCGCCCATGAGCTTGACGCCGTCGGCGTACCGCTGGCGCGCCATCGCCAGGCCGGCGAGGCCCTCGAGGTCCAGCGCGAGCCCCCAGCCGTCGCCGATCTCCAGATGCGTGCGCAGACCATCGCTTAGACGGGCATACGCCTCGTCGTACTCGCCGAGCTTGCAGAGCACCTTGCCGAGCATTGCGCACGAGTGCGCGAACGACGTCCGGTGCCTGATCTTCCTGCCGAAGCGAACCCCGTCCTCGAACATCTCGCGGGCGAGCTGCAGCTCGCCGCGGACGATGGCCGCCCATCCGCGCCAAAAGCGAACGAACGAGTGGAGGACGGAGAGCGGCAGCGGCTTCGCAATCTCGAACGACTCATCGAGCAGCTCTCCGGCGAGCACCACGTCGCCGAGCATGATGTAGCTGGCCCCGAGCTTCGAGAGCACGAAGGCGATGGACGTGGCGTCGCCGTGCGCGCGGAACAGCGTGAGACTCGCATCGAACGACGCGCGTGAATCCTCGTAATCGCCCTGCGCCAGGGCGCTGAGGCCGTCGGCCGCGAGGGCTCGAGCGCGCAGCAACGGGTCGGCGTCCGGCGCGCTCGCGAGTGCTCGCGCAATCTGGTCGCGCGCCTTCGTGAACTGCCCGGAGCCGTACCAATACCCGGTGCCGTACCAGTACCAGAACAGCGCGTCGGCGAACCGCAACGCCTGCTCTGCGCGTGACGGATCACTCGCGGCCCAGGCGGACGCGTCGCGGAGATTGTCGTGCTCCACGGCAATGCGCGCGAGGAGTCCAGGCTCGTGCTCGCCGCCAATGAGCAGCGGCGCAAACCGCTCCGCGAACTCGAGATAATGCTGCGCGTGGCGTGCCTGGTAAGCCGCCAATCCGCCGTGCTCGTTCAGCCGCTCGAGGCCGTACTGCCGCACCGTCTCCAACAGGTGGTAGCGGGCGGCGGTCTCGCCGGCATTCATTACGAGGAGCGACTTGTCGACGAGTGCGGCGACGCCGTCGAGGATGTCTTCCGCCTCCAGTGGATCGCCGACGCACACCGCCTCGGCCGCCTCGAGGGAGAAGCTTCCAGCAAAAACGGCGAGGCGGCAGAGGAGCGACTGCTCTCGATGCTCGAGCAGCCCGTAGCTCCAGTCCATCGTGCCGCGGAGTGTTCGCTGTCGCGGTAGTGCCGTGCGACTGCCGCTAGTGAGCAGGCGAAATGCGTCGTTCAGCCGCGATGCGATCTGCTCGGGGGACAGCACGCGAACGCGTGCAGCGGCGAGCTCGAGGGCGAGCGGGATGCCGTCGAGTCGCCGGCAAATGTCGCGCACTGCGCCTGCGTTGCCATCCGTGAGCTCGAACGATGCGAGCGACGCCTGCGCGCGTTCGACAAAAAGCTGAACCGCCTCGGCGCTGCCGAGGGGTGGAACGAGCCACGCCGTCTCGCTGGGGATGCCGAGGGCCTCGCGGCTCGTCGCGAGGATGCTCAGTCCCGGGCAGCTCCGGAGGAGCTGTTCCGCGAGCTCCGCGGTCGCGTCGACCAGGTGCTCGCAGTTGTCGAGCACGAGAAGCATGGGCGAGTCGGCGATCGTGGTGACGAGCGCCTCGATCGGTCGGCCGCCGCGGTCCGGGATGTGGAGGGTGGTGGCGACTTCGCGGCCGATGATCGCTGGATCCGCGATGGGTGCGAGATCGACCCAGGCGATACGCGCGTACCTGCCTGCCTCGGATGCCGCGACCTCGCGTGCGAGTCTCGTTTTTCCGCTGCCGCCGGCGCCGGTCAGTGTGAGGAGACGGGTGCTACCGATAAGCCGTGCGAGCTCGGTGAGCTCATGGCCGCGACCGATGAACCTCGTCAGGTGGACGGGGAGGTCTGTCGCGGGGGTCTGGTTCGAGAGGGTCGAAGGCGACGGGGGCGCGGTCGTCGTCATTCAGGCGGGCGCGGCAAGAGAACGGAGGGATCCGGGCCGCAACATTAGATGCAGGACCGCCTGTCCTCAAGCGTTTCCCGTCATTCCGAGCCTCCGCCGCTAACGCGGCTCCGCTCGGAATGACTACGCGATGAAATCCTCGATCTGCCGCAGCTGGTCCGCCGCTGAGTCGCCCCGCTGCACGAAAAGCATTCGCTCCGACGACGCAGTGCGAACGGAATCGCCGGCGTCGCCCATCAGGATCAGCTTTCGGATGAGGAAATCGTCGGTGCTCGCGAGCTCGAGCGCCGCGGACGATGTCCCGTCGCCGGCGATCAGAACGACATCGGAGAGCCCCAGCCCTTCGATGAAGGCGCGAAGCCAGGCGGCGATGTCCACGTTCACAGGTGGAGGCTGTGGCACGACGATTCGGTGCCCGAGCTCCAGTCGTTCCACGAGCGGTCCCCAAACGGGATTGGCCTTGGCATCGGCGCCGACGAGGACCACCGACGGCCCGCTGCCGCGCCGGACATAGCGCGTAACGTGCTCGCCCACCCGTACTTCGGCGCAGGGGCCGGAGTGCCAGGTCGCGTTCGAGGTGCAGAGGGAAAGGAGGTCGCTCACGGGACGAAGAATGCGAGCGACCGCTTACTCGGTGCTTACCGGCGAGGTTACCGCGTGGGCGGGGCCGGCGGCCGGTTCGAGCTGGCCACCTCGCGGAAGAGCTTCCACCCGCCCGCTGTCTTGCGGAACAGAACGAGATACGTGTCGTTCATCGTCTCAGCGGTTGCTGCGCCTGTCGGCTTGTACGTCAGCGTACTGGTGCCGAACTCGTACGCCCAGTCAGGGCTGAGCACGCGAACCTCGATCGGCGTGATGTCGATGGTAGCGCCCGGAGGGAAGGGCAGCTTCGAGGACGCGAACATGGCGTCCCATTTGGGCCCGCCCGGTGGCACCATCACGGCTCCTTCGGCAAGTGAAGTGGCCATCTTGTCGAAATTGCCTGAAGCGACGGCCTGCTCGTAATCGGACCGCAGGCTATCGATCGCGGCTCTCACCGCTGCCGTGTCCAGGGCGGCAGGCTGCTCGGATTGCGGCGGAGGGGCAGGTCGATCGTTAGGCTGGCACGCGGCGACGCTCGCCGCGGCGACAGCAAGGCCTGTGGCGATGAAGCGGCGTGCTAACGCCATCTGGACCAAAGGTATGCCGGGCATTGTGTCTTCTCGCGGAGAATGCATGCTCGCCCCAACATGCATCCCGTCGACAGGCGCAACTAGAGGAACACACGATGCCGTCATCGGCTCGCATCCCGGCAATCCCCCGCGGTAAGATTGAGCCTCCCTCAGCCCGCCGATCATGCGTCGCATCGCTTTCGTCTCGTTCGTTCTGCTCGCGCTCCCGCTCGCGCTTCCTGCCCAGTCCGCTTCCGGTCGACGCGGCGTCACGGCGGAGGACTACTTCGGCTTCACGTTCGCGGCCGACCCACGGATCTCGCCCGACGGCAGCCAGGTCGTGTACGTGTCCTCTCGCATCGACCGCGCGCGCAATCGCCGCGTCCCGTCCTTCTGGATCGTGCCAGCGGACGGCAGCACCGCGCCGCGACAACTGGTAGACGAGTCGTGGTCGCCGGGTGCGCCGAGGTGGTCGCCCGACAGCAAGTCGATCGCGTTCACGTCCGGACGCGTGATGACCGACAGCACAGGCACGACCGGGACGCAGCAACCCGCACCCGGTCGTGCGCAGATCTGGACCGTCGCGGTGACGGGCGGTGCACCGCGCCGTGTGTCGAATGTGCCGAACGGGGTCTCGGCGTGCGTGTGGTCGCCTAACGGGACGCAGTTCGTGTGTCTCTCGCGGACCGGTCCGAGCGACACGCTGAACACAGGCCCCGAGCGCAGCGACGTCCGTCACTACACGAGCATCACCTACAAGTTCAATGACACCGGCTGGCACGACGACAAGCGGTCGCACCTCTGGGTCATCGACGCCACGTCGGGCGCCGCGCGTCAGATCACGAGCGGGGACGCGTGGAACGACACGGACCCACAGTGGTCGCCGGACGGTTCGCGCATCGCGTTCGTATCGAATCGCACGGGCAAGGAGTTCGACGAAGGGCGCAACAGCGACATCTGGACCGTCCCGGTCGGTGGCGGGAGCCTCACCAAGATCTCGACGAGTCCCGATCGGGACGCGTCCCCCGTGTGGTCACCTGACGGCAAGACGATCGCGTTCGTCAGCGCCGAGGATGAGGACGGCCCACAGCAGCTCTACATTACGGAGAGCGCCGGTGGCGGCACCCCGCGGCTCGTCGCGAAATCGCTCGATCTCATTCCCGGCAACCTGCAGTGGGCGGAGAACGGCAAGGCGCTGTTCTTCGACACCGGCGTGAAGGGCGAGCTGCACGTGTTTCGCGTGGACGTCCCGACCGGCGCCGTTAGGCAGGTCACGACGGGTCCGCGCGGCGTGCGGGCGTCGAGCATCAGCCCGGCGTCGGGTCGGATGGCATATCTCGCGAACGACTTCCAGCACCTCGACGACGTGTACTCGGCGTCGATCGATGGGAAGAGCGAGAAGAAGCTCACCGACGTGAACGCGTCGCTCTGGAAGACGCTGAACCTTGCCGGCGTGGAGCGCATGACCTTCAAGGGCGCCGAGGGCTGGGATGTCGACGGCTTCTTCGTGAAGCCGTTAGGCTGGATCGCCGGCACGAAGTATCCGATGATCCTCAGCATTCATGGCGGCCCGGCGGGGCAGTACGGCGTGGACTGGTTCCACGAGTTCCAGGTGTACGCGGCCAAGGGGTACGCGGTGTTCTTCACCAACCCGCGCGGCTCGACGGGCTACGGTCGCAAGTTCCAGCGCGGCATCGAGCTGCAGTGGGGTGGAAACGACTACATCGACGTCATGAACGGGGTCCGCGCGGCGATCGCCGCGAACCCGTGGGTGGACACGACGCGGCTCGGCGTCACGGGCGGGAGTTACGGCGGCTACATGACGAACTGGATCGTCGGGCACACGAACCTGTTCAAGGCCGCGGTGACCCTCCGCTCGATCTCGAACTTCATCTCGGACGACGGCACGCGCGATGGCGCGTACGGGCACAAGGGCGACTTTGGTGGCGACATCTTCGAGAAGCACGATCTGTACTGGGAGCGCTCGCCGCTCAAGTACGTGCAGAACGTGACGACGCCCATTCTCGTGCTCCACTCGGACAACGATTACCGGGTGCCGATCGAGCAGGGGGAGCAGTGGTTCCGCGCGCTGAAGCACTTCGGGAAGACGGCGGAGATCGTGTTCTTCCCGCGGGAGAATCACAACCTCACGCGCACGGGCGAGCCTCGGCACATCGTCGAGAGCATGAACTGGCAGCTCTACTGGTTCGACCGGTACCTGAGCGGCAGTGCGTCGGCGGTGGCGCCGAATGGACGGCGTTAGGCGTACTTCGATCGCATCGACGGCATCAGCGAAAAAGGGGACGGCGATTTGACGGATTGTGCGGATTGGGGCGGATACGGCTCAGGGCCTGACGGGGAGGATTTGTGCCACAGGTCGTATCCGGCCCGATCCGCCTCATCCGCCAAATCGCCGTTCCCTTTGCGTTGATGCTAGCCCTCTACACCACAAGGCTGGACGACACCAGGAACATGTGTTGACGGCAGAGCGTACGCAGGTCGCGATCATCGGGGCCGGCCCCGCCGGCCTCACGCTCGCGCACGTCCTCCATGCCCACGGGATCGAATCGGTCATCATCGAACGTCGCGACCGCGTCTACGTCGAACGCCGCCTGCGCGCCGGCGTGCTCGAGCAGGGAACCGTCGATCTGCTCCGGACCCTCGGTCTCGGCGCCCGCATGGACCGCGAAGGGCTCGTGCACCACGGCATCAATCTGCAGTTCGGGGGCGAGCGCCACCGCATCGCGCTGAGCGAGCTGACCGGTGGTCGCGTGATCACCATCTACGGCCAGCACGAGGTCGTGAAGGATCTGATCGCCGCACGCCTCGCGCACGGCGGGCAGATCGCGTTCGGTGCCGACGACGTCAGCCTTCACGATATCACGTCCGATCGTCCGCGCGTGCAATTCCGGCACGACGGACGCCTGCGCGAGCTGCACTGCGATGTCATCGCCGGCTGCGATGGGTCGCACGGCGTGTCGCGTGATGCCATGCCGCCCGGCGAGCGCCAGATCTTCGAGCGCACGTACCCATTCAGCTGGCTCGGGATCCTCGCCGCCGTACCACCATCGCTCGGCGAGGTGATCTACGCGCACCACGAGCATGGCTTCGCGCTGCACAGCATGCGCGGGCCGCAGATCACCCGGCTCTACGTGCAGTGCTCGCCTGACGACACATTGGACAGCTGGCCCGACGAGCGCGTATGGTTGGAGCTCGAGGCGCGTCTGTCGACGACGGACGGCTGGACCGTCCAGCGAGGGCCGGTGCTCGAGAAGAGCATCACCACGCTGCGCAGCGTCGTCATGGAGCCCATGCAA